>Ga0302320_10000251_pt1 | contig 124152 bp, 117 predicted proteins | sample Bog_T0_3_FD_202130 | JGI IMG/M metagenome (GOLD analysis project Ga0302320, IMG submission 202130) | Peat permafrost microbial communities from Stordalen Mire near Abisko, Sweden - Bog_T0_3 | ecosystem: Environmental > Terrestrial > Soil > Wetlands > Peat | place: Sweden: Abisko, Stordalen... | reverse complement strand
TCTCTGGCAGGACCGCCTTTGGCAAAACGACGGAACCGACGGCGACCGGGTGATGGTTTCGTTCTATCGCCCAGCCGAGTTCGATCTCCCCGCCTCTGTCCGCCCTGACGACGAACTGAATGCAATCGGCCTCTGCCTCAGCGGCGCGCGAACATGAGTTGCGTGCATAACCGCGGTTGCAACAAACGCGCAGTGTTTCCGGTGGGATCGCTTCGCCCGCGCCTGAGGAGCACTCCCCGGCAAAATAGTCGCCGAGCGATGCCGCGGGCAAAAACAGAGGGCAGGCCATGACTCGACGCTATAGTAGCAAGTGCAAACCCACATGAATCGTCTTGAAGTATTGCAATCGATGGTCGAACAAAATCCGACCGACGCTTTCAGCCGTTATGGGCTGGCGATGGAGTTCAAGAACGGCGGAAGACTCGAAGAGGCCATCGACCAGTTCGTCACTCTTCTGGAGCACAACCCCAGTTACACATCCGGATACTTTCAGGCCGCGCAAACGCTGGAGAAGCTGGGAAGAACCGACGATGCTCGCGGACTTTACCGGCGCGGCATCGAAGCCGCCAGTGCCGCGGGCGACGACCATGCCGCTGCCGAAATGCAGGCTGCGCTGGATATTCTGCGTTAGAAGTCCGGAGCGCTAATCCAGCATCTCAATCCGGTAATCTTCAATCACAGGATTGCTGAGAACGTCTTTCGCGATCGCATCCAGATCTTCGCCCGGCTGCATGGTGATTTCAAAAAATTTCCCCTGACGGACGTCCTGAATACCAGCGTGACCCAGTCCGTTCAGGGCTGAGCGGATGGTCTGTCCCTGAGGATCCAGCACGGACGGCTTGAAGGTCACATACACTCGCGCTCTCATTCGTCTCTTCCTCCCTCGTCACCCTGAACTTCAAAACTCACCGAACAGATTCGCCTGCGGATTGGGTGGTTCCGGACGCCGCGGCCGCACACGAGGCGGTGCAAATTGGCGCATCATCCCCAGCATGCGCGAATGATGTTCGTGTATATCCGCCAGCAGCGAACACCGCTCGCACCCACCGCGAATTCCACCGCGGCCCTCTGAACCGGGATCGAAACGAGGGTGCCGGGGGCACTTGCCTCGCCACCGCACGCTGCCGACCTTCAGCATTTCAGGGGCGTCCCAATCGCTGCAGAGGCGGCGGCGGCGCTGCCGGTGTTCCCGGAACCGAAAGCCGGGCTACGTGTCCGTGTAAAGCCTCGTCGATCGAGACATTCTGGTTGCTCAGAATCGCGCCCGTCACGCGTTCGAACTGCACTTTCGCCTTGGCATACGCGTCGAGCGCGGCTACCTCGGCAGAGCGGGCCTGCGCGGCATAACTCTGATACTGAATAACGAGAAAGTTGGTCGACAGGCCGACGCCGAACTTTTCCTGTTCGATCTCGAGAGACTGCTCCTGCAATTGGCGGCTCTGAACAGCCGCTTCATAAGAAGCCCGGCTGCGCTGCAGAGCAATGAGCGCGTCTTCCACTTCAACGCGGATCTGATTCTCCAGTTGCTTGAGCCGCACCTCGGTCTGACGCAACTGAAGCTCATCACGCGCCACGTCGGATTGAGCTATGCGGTTACGCACAGGCAGAGTCAGATTGAGTCCAACGCTGTAAGTGGGATAGTCCCGCGCAAGAATCTGCGCCAGCACGGACCCATAGTTTCCATTGAGGCCGGTGTAGTTGCCGACCGGGAAAGGCGTAAGGGCGTTGTTGGGTCCGCCTGCCAGGCCGCTGTTCTGAACCGTTCCCACCAGATCCAGCTCAGGGCGCAACTCATTGCGCGTTCCCGTGAGATTGATCTCGGTGTTTACCAGTTGCAGTTTGGCGGATTGATACTCAGGCCGGGTATTGAGGGCGTTTGCGACCAATTCGGCTGCTGGGGCGGTCGGTAGCGGTTCGATAGCCAGAACGTCAGTCGGAACAATCCGGGCATCATGCACCACTGGGTCTGAGCCCCAGTTCCGCGTCAGGACGTTTTTCATGATCAACTCCTGCTGCCGGACGAAACCCTCCGAGTTAATCTCATCCTGCTGTGCTGCCGCAACCTGTGCCTGAGCGCGAGTAGATTCGATCGGCGCGAGCGTACCCTGATCCACCTTATTCTGGTTGTCTTCCAGCAGACGTTGCGCGGTAACCAGTGTTTCCTGCTTCACGCGAAGATCTTCATTCAGAGCCACCAGATCGTAGTACAGGCGCATGACGCCGGACACCGTGCTGATTACCTGCTGCTGGAATACATAGTCCGAAATCTTCTCGCTGTTCTTCGCGATGCGAATGAAGCGGCGATTCAACTGAATCCCGAAACCGCGGAGAAGCGGCTGCGTGACCGTCACTCCGAGCGCCGAAGCGTAAAAGGGGTTGAGGAAATTGTTCCGCGAGTTTTCGCTGACGAACTGATTCTGAAACGTCGCGGCAACCTGCGTTCCCGTGCCGAATCCCTGGAAGTAACCGCCGTTCGCTACAAAGGCATTGGCGTTCTGCGATGTCGAACCTGTGGTCAGAAGACTGGTTTCCGGCGTCGACGTGTGCTGACCGAGAACCTGCGCCGTAACGTTGGGATCGAACAGCGGTATGGCCGGCCCACTGGCAAACGGGAATGTACCGTTCACCGCCAGATTGTTGAGTGAGTCCGCAATCAGGGCGGTATCGGTAACCACTAGTGAAACCGTAGACTGCGGCGTAACTCCAGTAGCCGCGCTATTGATCAGCGGCTCGCCCGGACCACCTACGCCCGCCGGTGCTTCGTTCACTGTGAGCGGCACGCCGCGCAAAGCACCGCCGCCTTTGGCTCGATAGGTATCCTCTTTGCCCATTTCGATGCCATACCGTTCCAGCTCCAGATCCAGATTATTCTCCAGCGCCAGAGCGATTGCGTCCTGCAGAGAAAGATACAGGTTTCCCGCGCGCACCAGATCCGCGATCCGAGGTGTATCGGCAAAACTTGATGGCGAAACTGTCCCCGGCGTATAGGCGCCGATCGCGCCCGTGTGCAGCGTCACATTCGGCAAGCGGTCCGTGATGGACTGCGCCGGAAGCGGAAGGCCGATGAGGAACGAGAGGAAAAGGGAGAAGTAGCGCACCGTTCCGCGGCGCGTCATTTCTTAGGGGCTCCGCGCAATTCGAACTTTACGAGATTGCCTTCGCGCGCCGTGTCGCCAGGATTTACTATGATCGTCTCGCCACCTTCAAGACCGGCGAGCACTTCCGTTTGAGCGCCGTAATCGCGCCCGAGTTGTATCGTCTGCAAATGAATCCGCCTTGCCTCCTGATCTGGGACTTCGCGCAGCACTGCTACCTGACTTCCGGCCTGGCTATTGATCAGCGCATCGCCGGGTATTAAGAGCGGCGGCGCATCCCTGTGGGTCCGGAATCGCACCTGCGCGTACATGCCCGGATAGAGTTTGCCGTCTTTATTAGGAATTTCGACCTGAGTCAGCAGAGTTCGCGAATTCGGGTCGAGCGAATTACTTGTACGCGTTACTTTGCCGGGGAAGGTGCGGCCGGGAAACTCGGCTACCAGAACATCGGCCGCCATACCGGTCGCGATGCCGGGCGCGCTCGATTGGGGAACATTCACCAGAATTCGCAGGGTACCTGTCTGGGCAATTCGGTACATCTCATTTCCCGCCGCGGCGGCCTGAGATTGGCCCGGTACATCCAGAGGCGTTCCGCCCTGGCCGGCGCCGGTCGCGGAAATCAGATAACCGACATCGATATTGCGCGCTGTAACTACACCATCTACGGGGGCGCGTACTTTGTTGTAATCGCGTAACGCTGTAACGCGCTCCAGATTGGCCTGGGCCTGATGAACGTTTTCCTCGCCTGCACTGACGCTCGCCTGCTGGGCATCCACCAGAGCCTCGGCCGATTTCCACGTCGATTCCTGTTGATCCGCGTCCTGACGCGCCACCGCGCCGCGGGAAACCAGACTGTCGTAACGCTGCGCCGTAAGCTTGGCAATATCACGTTGCGCCTGGGCCTGCACCAGCGACGCGCGGTTCTGGCTCAGTTGCTGACGCGCCTGCGCAAGAGCCGCCTGGGCCTGGGCCACCTGCTGATCCAATTCCGGCGTTTCGATCTCAGCCATCAACTGATTCGCTTTTACATGATCGCCGATATCCGCGTAGCGCCTGGTTACATAACCGGCGGCGCGCGCGTAGATGGAAGCTTCGGACATAGCGGAGATACTTCCCGGTAACAATACCAGGGAATCCTGCGGCGAGCGGGTTACGCGTTCCGCCGTAACCACAGGCACGGCGGACCTGGTCTCGCTGGCCACATTGGCGGCCGCTTCCGCGCGATCTCGCCGCGGAATATAGCCTATCAGCCACACGGCGCCGATCAACACTGCCAGAGCGATCGCTCCAAAGACCAGCTTTCCAGCCGAGATATGGTGTTCGTGCTGGCCGTTTACCTGCTCCGCCTGCCCAGCCCCTTGCGTGGCGGGTGGAGGAGTGGCCTGTTCTTTAATTTCGCTCATTGTTTTACAGTCGAACCCCAGTTACGTCAAACCCAGTTACTATCGAACCTCGGTCACAAGAGACCTACATCCGCGCCAATTCCTCAAGCCGCAAAATCTCGTGTTCTTCCTCTTCGATCCTGCGGTCCTGATCGATCGGCGCCTTCTTTCGGAGGAAGCTGTATACGATCGGAACGAAGAACAAAGTACTGAAGGTTGCGAAAATCAGACCGCCGATTACAGCCCGGCCCAGGGGCGCATTCTGTTCGCCGCCTTCGCCGAGGCTGAACGCCATCGGCAACATACCGATAATCATCGCGAGCGCGGTCATCATCACCGGCCGGATTCGCGTATAACCCGCCGAGAGCGCTGCTTCGAGTTCATCTTTTCCTTCGGCGCGCTCATCGTTGGCGAACGTAACCAGCAGAATACTGTTGGCTGTCGCCACGCCGATGGCCATAATCGAACCCATCAGGGACGGAACGTTGAGGGTGGTCTGCGTCGCGTAAAGCATCCACAGGATGCCCGCGAACGCGCCAGGCAGCGCCGTCAGAATGATGAACGGGTCAAGCCACGACTGGAAGTTAACCACCATCAGCAAATAGACGAGCAGAATGGCGAAAACGATTCCCAAACCGAGTCTCCGGAACGAAGTTTCCATAGTCTGCACCTGACCGCGCAAAACCAGCGTGGCGCCGCGGGGCAGAGTCTTTCGCGTATCGTCCATAATCTTCTGGATGTCAGCCGCAACACCGCCCAGGTCTCTTTGATCCGTGTTCGCGTAAATGTCGAAGACCGGCTGCACGTTGTAGTGGTTGATTATGGCGCTCGTCACTCCGCGGTGAACGCCGCTCAACAAATTCTGCAGCAGTTGAGTATTGCCGCCGGCCGCGGACGTGATCGGGGTTCGGCCAATGGCGTCGAGTGAATCTTCACGGAACTGTGGGGTCTGGACTGCCACGTTATACTGCACGCCCGTTTGCGGATTCACCCACTGGTTCGGGGCCGTCTGACCGCTGGAGCTCAGCGAAATCAGCATGCTGTTAGCCACGTCGCGTTGGGTAAGTCCCGCCTGGCTGGCCTTGCTGCGGTCCACGTCGAGCTGGATGGAAGGCGTATTCACTTCCTGATTGATGTGGACATCCACGGCGCCGGGAACGCCCGCAATCTTACGGGCCAGCTGTTCCATGATTTTGTAATTGGCTTCGGAACGGCCCACCAGTTGAACGTCGATCGGCGCTGGAATGCCGAAGTTCAGAATCTGATTGGTCATGTTTGCGGCGGTGAAGAAGAACGTCTCGTCGGGGAAGTCCTTATGCAGCGCCGCACGCAACTCCCGCTGAACCAGTTCAGTGGGGCGATGATGATCCCCATTCAGAGAGACCAGAATGTCGCCGTCGCTGCTGCCGATTGAAGCCGAATCGCCGAAGGAAAGGTTCACGCCGTCCGGAAGACCGATGTTGTCGACAATGTCGGTGACTTCACCGGCGGGCGTCTTGCTTCGGATCTCCTGCTCGACACGCGAGAAGATCTCCTCGGTCTTTTCGATCCTCGTCCCCTCGGGGGCGCGGACATGCAGACGAATCTGGCCCGAATCGATGTACGGGAAAAAGTCGGTGCCGATGATGCGCACCAGGAGAAGCGATAAAGCCACAAATACGCAGTAGCCCATCAGAACGCCGCCCCGATGGTGCAGGGCCCAGCCGAGAGCCCGCCGATAACTGAGGCGCATCCGTTCGAACTTGCGGTTGAACGCATGGTGGGTCTGCCAGATAATGCCCTCGGCGTGTTCCAGACCCTCTTCACCGCGCGCATAAATATCCACTTCCGACCGCAGCATGAAATGCACCATGGTCGGCACCAGCGTTCGGGTAAGGAAGTACGACATCAGCATCGCTATGGCGACGGCCAGGGCGAGCGGCGTAAACAGGAATTTCGCGGGACCGGTCAGCATCAGCACCGGTATGAAGACGATGCAGATGGCCAGCGTCGAAACGAACGAGGGCAGCGCAATCTGCTGGGCGCCATCCAGAATCGCGCGCGTCAACGGCTTCGCCATCCCCATATTGCGATGGACGTTTTCGATTTCGACCGTCGCGTCATCGACGAGAATACCCACTGCCAGAGCCATTCCGCCCAACGTCATCACGTTGATCGTGTAGCCGAACGCCCACAGCACGATGCATGAAGTGAGAATCGAAAGCGGAATCGAAGTGCAGACGATTACCGTGCTGCGCCAGCTTCCGAGAAAGAGAAGAATCATCAGAGCCGTCAGGCCCGCGGCAATAACGGCCTCGCGCGCCACGCCATTGATCGCCGCGGTAACAAAGAGGCTTTGGTCGAAGAGAAGTTTTACATCGAGGGTTGGTGGAAGTCCGGCCAGAATTGTAGGCATGGCTGCTTTCACCTGGTTGACCACGTCCACGGTCGAAGCCTGGCCGTTTTTCAGAACCGTCAGCAGCGCGCCCCGGACTCCGTTGTGTCGCGATACGTTGGTCTGGACCGCAAAACCGTCGTGTACCTGCGCGACGTCTTTTACATAGACCACCGCGCCATTGCCGGACCGGACCGGCAAATCGTTCAGTGCCTGGACGGTGAGCGGACTCGAGTTCAGCGTGACGAAATAATCCCGGTCGCCCATCTTGGCGTCGCCCGCGGGCAGCAGCAGATTTTGCGTGCTGATAGCGGCCGAGATATCGGTCGCGGACAGCCCCTTCGCATACAGCTCGCTCGGATCCAGATCCACCATGATCTGTCGCGATTTGCCGCCATACGGAAACGGGATAGCCGCGCCCTGCACCGTAGCGAGCTGGGTCCGGATGAAGTTTCGGCCAAGATCGTAAATTTCCTGCTCGCTCAGCGTTTTGCTGCTGAGGCCCATCTGCAGAATCGGCACGCTCGAGGCGTCGTATTTCAGGATGTTGGGTGGGAATGAACCGGGCGGGATCGCTTTCAGGATGGTCTGGCAAATTGCCGTGACCTGCGCGACCGCCAGATCGATTTTGGCATTGGGCTGGAAAAAGATGCGAATGATGGCGACCCCGTTGTACGAGGCCGATTCCATGTGCTCAATGTCGTTGACCGTCGTGGTCATGGCGCGCTCGGAAGGCGTTGTGATTCGCGACGCCATGTCCGCCGGAGAAATTCCCGTGTAGCCCCAGACCACGCTGACTACGGGAATATCGATGTAGGGAAACACGTCCTGCGGCATCGATTCGATGGCTATTCCGCCCAGCACGGCAATGAGAACCGCCATCACCACAAAGGTGTACGGCCTGCGGAGTGCGAGTTTAACTATCCACATTTGATTTCTACCGAGCCCGGCTTGATCGCCCAAAAAGCCTCGAACGCCACTAAGGCATGGGCTACGAGGACTTCAGCCGAGGCCAGTTTCCACAGGGAAACCCGACCTTAGCTGATGACATGATTTTACAGGCGTCTTTCTAAGTATAAAGGTTAGCGATTGATGAGCAGATAGTGGACGAGGAGCCTTGCTCTCCTGGTCGTCTGGCTCGAAATCAAACCCGCGGCCCGTCGTTGTGAATTTTCCGTCTACATAGAAAGCCTGAAATGTGTCTACGCTAACGTCCAACTTAATTTGATAAATTTTAGGTCAGATGGCGTACGAAGTATTCAGGAAGACTAGAGTCCGTTCTGGAGCACCGGCAATTTCCATCGTTCCCGATGGAAGAATAGGCCTGAATGCCACTGCGGTAAGAATTTTGGTAGGTGCGGGAATCAAGTCCGTGAATTTACTATGGGACAAGGCCAATCATAAAATAGCGGTTAAAGCAGCACATAAGAGCGACAAGGATTCGTTTGCTGTCTCTGTTACCGCCAAAAGTTCCGGTAGTATACGTGCGAAAAGTTTCATCAATCACATTGGATGGGCCGCAAAGCGAGAGACACTACCGGCAACGTGGAGTGAGAAGGACGGGATGTTCGAAGTGGTCCTGCCGGAACGATACCTCGGTTTAGGAAACACCTCTGATCCGGAGAAGGCCAAAACGACAGTCCCGGCTAACGTATCGGAAAGTCGTAATCCGCGAAAGGGAAGAGATTGCGCGACGACATCGAGAAGGTTCGAAGACTCGAGGAACGACGCGGACGCCGTCCAATCGACTCTTTAAAACTTGAAGAGCGTAAACGGCAACTGGCTGCCCTGCGCGAAATCGTTAAATATGGGGTTCTCGAGGATCTGGAAGCCGCTATGCGTGTATACGGGCTTTCGCCCGACTCACCGCAGTGGGCCGAGGTCCTTCGGATTTGGAACGACGAGCGCGAACTGAGCTAGCAATCTTCTCCAGCTCTGAAAGACGCGCCTCTCTCTGCTCCTTGCTCAGTCCTTCATTCTGCTTTGAGAAAATATTCTCAATCTTCTCCAAAGCATTTTCGTTGGACCGTCGCAGATTCGCCACGCTTTGATCCTATCATGCACCTGAACTGGTTCAGTGAGTGAACTTCTCCGGCATGTGTCGATTAGCAGCCCGCAGCGGACATCTGCTGACTGAGCCTCTACCTGCTGGGTTGCGTGAAATAGTCGAAGCGCCGGCCGCTTTCTTCGACAATGGCGTCCAGATCTTCCGTCCGCAAAAGCCTGCGCGACACCAGACTGCGGACGGAAGACCGCACCTTGTCCAGATAGTCGGCGCGATCCGCGTATCTTTCTGCGATCGAAACCCGTGGGTCGCCCGATGCCCTCCTGCTCTCCGCAGTCGCCGAAAACGGGATAAAGCTGCCGACCAAACCCGAAAGATAGTTGAGGTTATCCAGCACCGGAAGTTGGTAATTCCATCCCGTGAAGGTTCCAAGCGGCACCGAAAGGTGGGGCAACAGAACGCCTCCCACATCGTTTCCATCGCTATTCACCTGCGGAACCAGAACCGTATATTCCGCTCCGATCTTCGGCGGTTCATTGGCGATAATGCCCTTCGTCAGAAACTCGGAGCCGTAATCGAGGCGCCAGTTGCGTGGCATATATTGCGGAAAACGGACGCCCGGGATGGCCGGAAACTTCACGTTCGCGCGGCTCACCAGATCGGGGCCCAGATGCGGGTACGCCGAATCGGGCGGAGCTTTGCCGTTCGAGACCCATTCGTCCAGATCCAGCAACAGCGCGCGGAATGACCATCCGGCGCTCGCGAAATTACCGAAGTTTTCATATTCGGACGAGCGGCTGCGCCTGATGGGCGGAAACGGATAATGCGAATGCGGCGTGCCCGGATAAAAGTAAAGGCGCGAATTGGAATCGAGCGGCAGTTCTTTCGTTCCATCCACCGTCGTATACGCCAAAGACCCCACCCGCGCCCAATATTCGGTTGAGCTGTAAGTGTAAAAGATCTTTGGTACAGTGTGCGAAGCAGCCGCCGCCTGCAGCAGACCATCGCTCGCGCCCGTCACGGGGTCTTCCTCTTTGCCGTCCGAAAAGGGAAACATATCGACCGGGCGCAGATCGCTGAGCACCGAGTTTCCCGCTTCCCCCGGCATCGCATAACGATGATCGAAGCTGCCCCGTCCCGCCCCGGCGCTGGCTACCAATAAACCATCGAAACCCTGCCTGCCGTGTTCATCGGCGTTGAATCCGCGATACAGGTAATCACGCAGGAATCGGGCGCTCTGCGAATAGCCGTAGCCAAGAACGTGCGAAACCGTTTCCGGATGCTCTCGCAGCGGCGAGGCCACTCCACCGAACTTGAGCCATGCCACGAAATCGCGCACCGCTGCCTCACCCAGCCCCGCGATCGGAGGGTTCGCGCCTTGATACACCACCTCGTAAATCTGGCCTGGATCGAACTGGTTCAGAGAAACCACACCGCAGGGGTCGGGCACGATCTTGCCATAGTCAATGCGCCCAAATGACCATTGAGAGCGCGGCAGCGCGCGACCGGGGTCATCCATTTTCGACTTCACGATCAACTGCGCGTTCGGTTGTTCCGCATCGGCGGCGCAGTAGGAGTTCGGCCCAAACAGATTCGCCAGATGCGCTCCCGGACCCAGCGTAATGATCGAGCGGCGAACCGTACCGTTGACGTTCGCGGCAGGTGCGTCCATCCGAATCTCGCCCGCCGGCAAATCGAACTGCCAGCCCAGCCAGGCGGCGGTGAAGCCCTGCTCGAAGAGAAAGGCGTCGCGCAGCGAACTGTCATCCAGCTCCATCAGATCGAATGAAGAGGCGGGCGTAAAGAACGCACCCTCGGCCTGCGTCAGACCGCGATTGGGAATCTCCAGCAGAACGGAATGGCGGGCCTTCGCGGCATCGCGCGGACGCACCACCACGAAATCGCTGGAGAACTCAACGTGACCCTTCGCGTTACGAGGCGCCAGAGCAATGTCGGCGATTCGCCGGTTTGCGGCGCTCTCCGGGTCGATTTCAAAATACACGCGACCCTGCAGCTTTTCGTATGAGCCCACCTGGCCGAGGCTCCGCCCTCCCAGCCACGGCTTCGTGCTCGCGATCTCGACGCGCACCACTTCCGCGTTCGAGATCTGCGACAACGCAAGCAGACCAAATACCAGCGGCCTAAGAAGCCTTGCCATATTCCTCGAAGAAATGCGCCAGCGTACGGATGCCATCGAAGTAATTCCTGATGTTGTACTTTTCGTTGGGCGAATGCAAGCCGTCGTCCGGCAGCCCGAAACCCATCAGTATGGTCGGAATCCCCAGATGGTTAGCAAAATCGCCCACGATCGGAATTGAGCCGCCGGACCGAATAAACACCGTCGGCTTCCCAAAAATATCAGAGAAAGCCTTGGCCGCTATACGGATCGCCGGATGATCCGGATTCACCATCAGCCCAGGTCCGGAACTCAGCACCCGCACTTCACACGTGATGCCTTTCGGCGTGTTGTCGCGGACAAACTGTTCCACCGCCTTCAGCACTTTCGCCGGATCCTGCCGTGGAACCAGACGGATGCTCACCTTCGCCGTCGCCTTAGCCGGGATTACAGTCTTCGCGCCCGCTCCGGTGAAGCCACCGGCAATGCCGTGAACTTCGAAGGTAGGCCGCGCCCAGGTACGTTCGAAAACCGAATACTCCGTCTCACCGGTCAGCGCGGTCGAACCCACTTCGTCCTTCAGGTATTCCTTTTCGTCGAACGGCAGGTGTTTCCAGCTGTCTTTCTCTTCCGCTGAAGGTGGCTCGACGTCATCATAGATGCCCGGGATCAGGATGTGACCGTTCGCGTCCTTCGCCTTCGACAGCAATTCGACCAGCCCGAAAACCGCATTGGGCGCCGCCCCGCCGTAAAGGCCGGAGTGCAGATCTCGCATCGGACCGCGCGCTTCAATCTCCAGATAAACCAGACCGCGCAGGCCGATGTTGAGCGTCGGCAGACCCGCCTCATACATCTCCGTGTCCGAAACCAGCGCGACATCCGCTTTCAATTTTTCCTGATGTTTCGGAACATACTCCGCGATGGAAACCCCGCCCACTTCCTCTTCGCCTTCAATCAGCACTTTGATGTTGACCGGCGGCTTGCCGTAAACGGCGCGCAGGGCTTCGAGAGCCTTGATGTGCGAAAACATCTGGCCTTTGTCGTCCGCCGAACCGCGCGCATAGAGATTACCGTTGCGCTCGGTGGGCTCGAAAGGAGGCGACTCCCAGAGTTCCAGCGGATCCGGCGGCTGCACGTCGTAATGGCCGTAGCAAAGCACGGTCGGCTTGCCCGGCGCGTGCAGCCAGTCGGCATAAACCAACGGGTGGCGATCGGTCTCGATCAACTCCACATGTTCCAGACCGGCGGACCACAAATGATCCACCACGAATTCAGCGGCCCGATGCGTGGCCTCGTTATTTTCCGGCAAGGTCGAAATGCTCGGTATGCGCAGCAGATCTTTCAGCTCATCCAGAAAGCGGATTTCATTCTCGGCGACGTATTGATCGATGGCCTTAGACATGTCGCCTCATTCTACTGTGTTGCCCGCTTGTGCTACAACGCCTGTGCTACAAATGGACTCGCCCCAATAAATGGTCCTTGAGCGCGGCGCGCAGCGCGTCATCATCACGAGTTATTTCGCTGTTCTCGGTTTGATTTATGTCATCGCCTGGCTGAGCCCGGCACTCGGCATGTATCGCGACGATGGGGTTTATCTGCTCACCGCCCGAGCTCTCGCCTCTGGCCACGCGCTGCCACAAACGAAATTTCCGCCGCTCTGGCCCGCCATTCTCGCCCTTTTCACGCTGATTTCCGCGCAGCCGCAATGGCTGAAAATCGCACCGTTGCTATCGACGGCCGGATGGCTGCTGCTCACGCGCAGGCTTTTGCTGCGGATGGGCGCCACCGCCAACGGCGCTCTTCTGATGGTGGCCTTGACCGCAGCTTCGCCCACCATTCTGTTTTTCGCGACCAATCTGATGGCTGAGCCTCTGTTCGGATTGCTCGCTACCGCTTGCTTGCTGATGCTGCTGGATGATCGCGCCGTTGCCGCAGGCGTTTTGGCCGGTCTCGCCACGCTGACGTTGTCCGCCGGGGCGGCCCTGATAGCCGCCTGCATCCTGACGCTCGCCATACGCCGGCGTTTTCGCAGCGGCCTCATATTCACAGCCATTGCTGTCGTGATCACCGCGCCCTGGTTCGGCTGGTCGCTCGCCGACGGCAATCACTTCTCAACGAACATCCTGACCAGTCTCGCGGCCAACGAGAAGCTGGTGGTTCTCTTCCGCAATTCCATCTCGATCGTCTCGGCGCCCTACGATCTGCTGAGCGGTTTCAACAATACGCTCGCCATCGTGGCCACGTCCCTGGTTTTCGGCTGGAGCCTGATCATGCGCCGTCAGTTGGTGCCTGACTTGTTCGCCGCCTTCTTCTGCCTGATGGTGCTGGGCCGGGCCGAGCCGCCGCATCGTTTGTTGGGGGCCATCCTGCCTCTGCTCCTGTGGATCGTCTGGCGCGTGTTTCAAAATATGCAACGGCGTGAGGCTCTCGCTGCCGCCGTTCTGGTGGCAGCCCTGCTGCCTCTGTGGGCGGATGCCACCCGGATACCTGCTACCCGCACGGCTGGTTTTTTCGAAGCCAGCGGCCAGGTTTCGAACAATTGGAGCGAGATGCAGAAGCTCTTCGCGGCCATCCGTTCCGACACTCCTCCGGATGCCGTGCTCCTCGCCAACCTCGATCCCGTATTCTCTTTCTACACGGGCCGAAAGACGGTGAGAGGGTTTTCGCCCAACGGTTACGCGCTTTACTACGCGCAGACGCCAACTTTGGTGACGCCCGATCAGTTGCTCACGGCAATTCGCCAGGCGGATGTCAGCTTCGTGATCGAAACGCCGGATCGGGATTACGCCGAAGCGCCGCTGTTCCATCGCACGGTAGACGCACTGGAGCGTGGCGGCATACTCGAGCCGGTCAGTACTCCCGGATTACCGGCGGATTACCGGCTGCTGCGCGTAACGCGGACCTCGTTTTAAACGAAGTTCTGCAGCGTATTCAGCGTTCCGATACGGCGTGCTTCGAAAGCCGCGATGGCGGGTTCCTGCTTCAGAATCCAGCCCAGTTCGTCGATACCCTCAAGCAGACACGTCTTTGAAAACGGATCCACCGGAAATTCGACTTTCGTCCCATCGGGCAGAATCAGACTCTGTGACGCCAGATCCACTTCCACCTTCGCGTCTTCCGGCATCGCGAAAAGCTTCGCATGAACATCCGCCGGAACCACGATGGGCAGCAGCGAATTTTTCAGCGAGTTGCCTTTGAAAATATCCGCGAAGGACGTGCTGATCACGGCGCGGAAACCGAACTGAGTCAGAGCCCACGGCGCGTGCTCGCGTGAACTGCCGCAGCCGAAGTTGTCGCCGGCCAGCAGGATCTCAGCATTCTTTCCACGCGGAGTGTTCAAAATGAAATCGGGATTGGGTGTGCCATCCGCGTTGTAGCGCCAGTCGTTAAACAACTGGAGATCGAGACCTTCTTTGGACGTTGTCTTGAGAAAACGTGCGGGGATGATCTGGTCCGTATCGATATTCGTACTCGGCAGCGGAACCATCCGCGATTCAAACGGTAAAAAAGGTTTCACAGTATGGTCCTCACGTCTGTTACGACGCCCATCAAAGCGGTAGCAGCGGCGGTCAGCGGCGATGCGAGGAACGTGCGTCCGCCTTTGCCCTGCCGACCTTCGAAATTGCGATTACTCGTCGACACGCTGTATTCGCCGGGCTGTAGCTGGTCGCCATTCATCGCGATACACATGGAACAGCCCGGTTCGCGATAGTCGCAGCCGGCCGCACGGAAGAGTTCCGGCAGGCCTTCCGCTTCCGCTTGGCGCTTCACTTCCATTGACCCGGGCACCACCATCACGCGCACGTTCGGGTTCACTTTGCGGCCCTTGAGAATGTTGGCCGCCGAGCGCAGATCGGAAATCCGCGAATTGGTGCAACTCCCGATGAACACCACGTTCACCGGATGCCCCGCCAGCGGTTTGCCGCTCTCAAGTCCCATGTACGCGAGAGCTTTCGAGTCTGACGGATTGCTCGGCGCCGGAATCGGAGCGTTGATCGAAATACCCATGCCGGGGTTCGTTCCCCACGTGATCATCGGTTCCAGCTCGTCGCCATCGATGATCACTTCACGGTCGAACCTGGCGCCTTCGTCGGTAGGAAGCTGACGCCAGCGCTCGACAGCCGCATCCCAGTCTTTACCCTGCGGCGCAAACGGCCGGCCCTTAAGGTAGTTGAACGTGGTGTCGTCGGGAGCGATCATGCCCGCCCGCGCGCCGCCTTCAATCGACATGTTGCAGACCGTCATACGGGCTTCCATGTCGAGCGCACGAATCGCCGGTCCGGCATATTCAATCACCATGCCGGTGCCGCCGCCGATACCGATCTGAGCGATGAGCGCCAGAATGATGTCCTTCGCGGTAACGCCGGGCCTCAGTTTCCCGTTCACCAGCACACGAAACGTCTTCGATGGACGCTGCAGCAGACACTGCGAAGCCAGTACGTTCTCCACTTCGCTGGTCCCAATGCCGAATGCCAACGCACCAAAAGCCCCGTGAGTTGAAGTATGGCTGTCGCCGCAAACCACCGTCATGCCGGGCTGCGTGAATCCCAACTCCGGCCCGATCACGTGACAGATGCCCTGATGCTCCGAATGCATTCCGAAGCAGGGAATACCGAACTCGGCGGCGTTCTTTTCCAGCTGGCCAACCTGCTTAGCCGCAATCGGATCGAGAATAGGCAGCGAACGGTCTGTCGTCGGAATGCTGTGATCCACCGTGGCAATGGCGAGGTCCGGCCGCCGGACTTTGAGCCCACGCTGGCGCAGACCTTCAAACGCCTGGGGTGATGTCACTTCATGAACGATATGAAGGTCGATATAAATCAGGCTCGGAGCGCCCGGTTCTTCATGGACGATGTGGGAATCCCACACCTTCTGGCTTAACGTTCTTAGATTGCCTGACAAACTGCTTCTCCTGTTTGCTGCGTGGTGGCCGGAGTACCGGTGGGCCGCAGATCGGCCGTAACCCGGCCGCTGTTCAGCACCGTTTCCATGGCTTGATTCACCGCCGCTGCTTCTTCCGTGAGACCGAAACTGTATTCGAGCATCGCCGCGACCGATCCAATCGCTCCGAACGGGTTGGCTTTGTTCTGTCCTGCGATGTCAGGGGCTGAACCATGCACCGGCTCGTAGAGGCCCGTCCATGCGCCGGTCGGCTTCTGCGCTCCAATCGATGCCGAAGGCAGCATCCCGATCGAACCGGCCAGCACCGCGCCTTCATCGCTGAGAATGTCGCCGAACATGTTCTCGCAAAGCAGCACGTCGAAGCGCTTCGGATTCAACACCAGCTGCATCGCGCAATTGTCTACCAGGATGTGGTCGAGTTCGATATCGCTGTAATCCTTCGCGACTTCGACCACCACTCTCCGCCACAACTGCGACGTTTCGAGCACGTTCGATTTGTCCACCGACGAGAGCTTCCTGCGGCGTTTGCGAGCCAACTCGAACGCCATCCGGGATACGCGGTCGATTTCGGCGCGCGTATAAGTCATGGTGTTGGTGCCGCGCTCTTCCGGCCCTGACCCAGTGATGCCGCGCGGTGTCCCGTAATAAAGACCGCCGGTCAATTCGCGGACGATAATCATATCCACGCCGTCCACCAGGTGGTTCTTCAACGGCGAGGAATCGAGCAGAGCCTTATAACTGCGCACGGGCCGCAAATTGGCGAACACGCCCATCGATTTGCGGATGCCGAGGAGTCCTCGCTCAGGCCGCTTTTCCGGCGGAGCGTTATCGAACTCCGGCAGGCCGACCGCGCCCATCAGCACGGCGTCCACTTCCTGCGAAAGCTTCTCCGTTTCGGCCGGAAAAGGAGTGCCGGTCTTATGGATGGCGATGCCGCCCAGCAGGCCTTCCTTCAACTGAAGCTTGTGATTCCATTTCTCCGCAACCCGGCGGAGCACGCGCACGGCTTCCTGGGTGACCTCGGTGCCGATGCCGTCACCCGGAAGCACTAAAATGTTGAGATTCATTTTTTAAGTTAAAACGCGGGCCAAACGGCCCACTCTACAACGCTCCTGCCATTACCTGTTGCGCGCGGCGGGCCAGTTCCGCAATCTCTTCATCCATCAGACCCTTTTTGTTGTCGGCCAGCGCAGTGAGTTCGTTATAGACGACGTCGAGCTCATCCTTTGAAAGATTGAAGCCGAGGTCTTCGCAGCGCTTATGCAGGGCATGACGGCCACTATGTTTGCCGAGAACCAGCCTGCTTTCGGGCACTCCGACCGACTTCGGATTGATGATCTCATACGTAGTCGGTTCCTTCAGATACCCGTCCTGATGAATGCCGGCCTCATGCGCGAACGCGTTGCTGCCCACAATCGCCTTGTTCGGTTGCGGCCCGAAAGTGATGATCGAACTGAGTATCTGGCTGGCCGGGAAGAGATGCTCGGTATGAATTCCCGTGGTGTAAGGATACCGGTCGTTACGGGTCTTCAACACCATCACGATCTCTTCGAGAGAGCAGTTGCCCGCGCGCTCGCCTATGCCGTTGATGGTGCATTCGATCTGGCGCGCGCCGGCTTTAATCGCCGCCAGCGAATTCGCCACCGCCAGACCCAGATCGTCATGGCAATGCACGCTGACAATCGCCGTATCGCCCAAAGCTTTTACTACACGGCCGATTAGTTCCCCATATTCATCCGGTGTCGAATAGCCGACTGTATCGGGAATGTTCACCGTGCGCGCCCCGGCCGCTACTACGGCGCGTGAAATCTCTTCGAGGTATTCGGGGTCGGTTCGCGCGCCGTCTTCCGCCGAGAACTCGACGTCGTCCACATAATGGCGGGCCAGTTCCACGTTGGCCACCGCGTCATCCAGAACCTGCTGCCGCGACTTCTTCAGTTTGTATTTGAGGTGAATATCGCTGGTCGCGATAAACGTGTGGATACGGGGGCGGCCGGCCTTTTCGAGAGACGCCGCGGCGCGCTCGACATCCAGCCTCGTGGAACGAGCCAACGCCGCCACCTGTACCCAGGGGAATTCCCGGCTCACTGCGTCCACTGCTTCGAAATCGCCTTGAGAGGCGATCGGAAAACCGGCCTCGAGGATGTCCACCCCGAGTTCCACCAGTTTCCCCGCCATACGCAGCTTCTCGGGTACGGTCATGCTGCAGCCGGGCGACTGTTCGCCGTCCCGGAGGGTCGTGTCGAAGATATAGACGCGATTGTTCATGTTTGGAAGGTACTCCACAGCCATTATTGGGCTTCGTGGGGAAATAAAGCAAATTTATAAAATTCGCGGTTAGAATCAATTTCGCTTATGTGAAGGCGCCATTACAAGACCGTCGAAAATCTACCAGCGTCAGAAAACTGACACCCGGTGGCGGCGTAAATTATTGATTCGTATGACATGCCTGGTGGCGACCCACATGCCTTAACCAAGCCATGGGTATTGGTTCAATCGTTAATTTAGCTGGCGGCTACTTACAATCGCTCTTCCCGTCCCAGAGCGCCACGTCTACGGCAGCCCCGACCTCGGGCAGCACCACTGCGGCCCCCGGCGCGACGGCCGGCACGAGCGGCAACACGCCGTTTGCGCAGATTCTGAGCCAGCTTCAGCAGCTCGAACAATCGAACCCAACGCAGTATTCCAGCGTCACCCAGCAGATCTCGACCAAGCTGCAGACGGCGGCGCAATCGGCCACAACCGCAGGGCAGACGGGGCTGGCCAACCAGCTTACCCAACTCTCGTCCGACTTCAACAGCGCCTCCACCAGCGGCCAGCTCCCCAACGTGCAGGATCTTGCTTCGGCCATCGGCGGCGGTGGTCATCATCATCACCACTTCGGCGCCGCCGCAAGCGCGACTACCAACAGCGCCACATCACCGGCCAGCACGTCACCGGCGAGCAATGTGGACCAGTTTCTCCAGACCTTGGGTGCATCGCAGAGTGGCGCCGCAGCAACCGGTTCGCTCAACCCCACCGCCATCATTCTGAACACGCTTTCGAGCGCCGGCATTCAAGTCTGAGTTAAACGCCGGAGTTAAAGGCGGCTAAACGCACCGCAGGCGTCCAGCATCGAACAGTACCACCAGTACACTAGCTATTGACACCGTATTGAACTGTGCTTTATGTTACGTCAATGGCAAATAAACTCGCTGGATTCATTTCCCTGATTCTGCTCTCGGCAGCAGCCTCGCCCGCAGCTTTCGGCACCGTCATCACCGACACCTACACCAGTACCGTCGCTTCATATTCGCCTACAACTACCGACACGAATGACTACTTTGGTGGGGGGAGTCTCTCAGGCGACACCATCAGCTTCGGCTTCAGCTACGATCCCGGAACGTGTAGTTACCAAAACGACGGCAGCACCTCCAACCAACTGTATAGCTGTGGAACGCCGGTGAGCGAAAGCGTGACGGTGAACGGAGTAACCGTAAGTGCCACTTCGACGAACTACCTCAATCTTTCGTCAAGCTCCACTCCATTCGGTCCGAACGGCAACGACATGAGTCTGGACTATTGGTCTGAGGACTCAAATTATTTGATTGAGATCGATCTTTATACCGCTACACCCTACTCGAGTGGGTACATCCAGAATCAGGCGCCCAGCGCGTCCGACCTCGTGGCGGCAGAGCGCGCCCCACAGATCGCTGTCTGCCCCGCAGGTCAGGGTGGTAACAACTGCGAGATTTTTTTCGCCGACGTAGCTGGGGGTATCACCGATAGCTCGAGCGTCGCTCCGGAACCGGGCTCGCTCATCCTGGTCTCTGCCGGGGTTGCCGGCTTAGCTTGGATTCGCCGCCGGCGGATCGCATCTCTTTAATTGCCAGGTTGGGCTATCCTGTATCAATGAATTCCGGCATGCCGGTTGACAGACGCTTCTTCCTCGGAAGCCTCAGCGTTGGCTTCTTTCGCGTGCCCGGCCTTTTTCCCACCGGCCATGAAACGCTGTGTGGCATCAATTTTGAGATCCTCCGCTACGCATGGAGAACACCGCGCCGCTATCTTTTCATTCACGGCGACGAGCCCACCGCGCACGACATTCTAACTTCCTATATGTACGATCACGACGGAGTCGCCTACCTGGTGAAGGGCACCGGGCGCGACGTCGAGATCAATGGATTGAAGATCGATCCCAATCGTCTCTTTTCGCGAGCCGGCGCCGAACGCAGCCTGCGCGGCGAAAATCCGGCGGTAGACCCCGTCAGGATGACCGAAGTCCTCGATCTGCTGGATCGCCAGCGTGAAAAATTGGTTCGTGCCCTCACTCCCGGCCCAGGCAGCCGTCTGATCGCCCTGCATAACAACCGCGATTATTCCGTCAAAGACGAAGTGGCCCAAAGCAACGAATCCTCGCTCCGCCAGATGGACCGGCCAGGAGACTTCATCCTGTGCACCAGCCCAACCGATTACGCGATTCTCAAACAGTCACCGTACAACGTAGTGTTGCAGTCTTCACCCGATCCGGATGACGGTTCGCTTTCGAGGCTCGCCGCACGCCGCGGGTTCCGCTATCTGAATGTCGAATGCGCAGTCGGCGATTACGAAGCTCAGCAGGAACGTCTGCGCTGGATCGATGATCGGCTCCCTTGAGCAGTACGCCCTAAAGTAATTACTTCGCGGCTTTCGTCACCAGATCGTCGGGCACAAGATAACTCGTCCGCGTCCGCAGCATGAGTTTGCCGTGATCTGGTGAAGAAGCCGCTACTTTGATCCGCCGGAGCTTGTTTCCGCCGCCGGTCGACGGTATATACCCAATCGTGTAGCGGCTCCGGATGTCGCGCGCGATCTTATTGAAAACCTTTTCAATTTCAGCTGGAGTTTCCGGATAGAAACTTTCGCCGCCGCTGATGTGCGCGATCTTGTCCAGCACCTTCGGGTTACGGTCTTCGTCTTCCACGTCGTAGATCCCAACGGTGTAAATCGTCGCGTGGGATTGCTCAATCAACTCGAGCGCCTTGGCTTGACTTACCGTGCTGTGGTTATCACCCCCATCGCTCAGGATCACAAGGGTCTTCTTACCTTCCTTCCCCTGTTCCAGATGATTAAGCGCCAGAGCGACGGCGTCGTAAAGCGCCGTGCGCCCTTCCGGCCTGTCGCTTGCCAGAGCCGCCTGTAACAGACCGACGTCGTCTGTGAACGGCACCGAAGGCGGCAGACCCATCGTTACCCGATCGTTGAAATTCACCACAAAAATCTGGTCCATCGGATTGCTGGCTTTGACGAATTGAATGCCGGCCCGGTTCACCTCATCGCGCTTCCGGCGCATGCTGCCGCTGTCGTCGAGGACAAGACCTGCTGAAACGGGAACGTCGCCGGCGTTGAACGAGATAATCTTCTGCTCTACACCGTTCTCTTCGATATGGAAGTTGTCTTTCGTCAGATCGGAAACATAGCCGCCGCGTGAATCTTTCGCGCTGACATCCAGCAGGACCATGAAGACATCCGTCGAGATGCGGAAGTCGTCTGACTGAAGCAGTGCGTAAAGAGGAATCGAAGCAGCGGCGGTACTGAAGAGGACTGCGGAGATTACTACCAGCGATTTAGCTTTCACCAGTCATCCTCCCCGGTCCGATTATCCCTCCGAACGGGACACTCCGGCTAAGATCCGGCCAGGCGGTCAGGGACTATTAATTACGCGAGACGCCACCACCCGCAGCCGGTAATAGTCCGCCCACCACGATCCATCCCGCCACAATTCCGGTCGAAGACGCTGCTCAATCTCATCGAGCGCATCGTGGCGAAGGGGCTCCGGCACCCCTTCAAAGAAAGAACTGGCGAACATCTCAATCCATTCGCGTAGACCTTTTTCAGGATGTTCCAATTTGGTCCACCGCTCAAAGTTCCAGAGCGCACTGACGCGGAAGCCATGACTTTCGAGCAGTGTGCAGTATTCCGCGGGACTCGGATAGTACCAGGGGCTCTCTGGTTTGTAGCCGCCTTCGCGGAGTACTGCCGTTATCGCGTTGGCGATTCGCTCGACGTTATGCCTCGCACCCATCTCAAGCACGAATCGCCCGCCAGGTTTCAGACTGCCTGCCACGGAGGACACCACCGCGCCTGCTTCCTTAATCCAGTGCAGCGCCGCATTGGAAAACACGGCGTCGAGCGGCTCAGGCGATTTGAAGGTTCGAGCGTCGGCCAGCGCGAACTTCAGTTTGGGGTAATTCTGCCGCGCCTGCGCCACCATCGAAACAGACGAATCGATCCCCAGCACTTCAGCTCCGCGCTCGGCGATCTGCGCAGTCAGGTGACCCGTTCCGCATCCGATGTCGAGCACGCGCTCGCCCGGCTGCGGGTCCAGCAGATCAATCAGCTCGGCGCCACGTTTCCAGACAAAGGAATGGCGGTCTTCATAGAGGGAGCTATCCCAGCTATCCACCATTGGTTATTTGCATTAGTTATTTGCCATTAGTTACTTGGCCGTCCGGAACCAGCACGAAATAATCGTAAACCGTGCGCGCAATTTCCGCGATCGCGCGGTCTGCCTGCTCTTCCGGTGCATTCGAACCCTTGGTGAAGATCGATATCGCGACGTGCCCCGCTCCGTTCGGCAGGGTGATGACCCCGATGTCATTAGCTACGCCACCGAGTGTACCCGTCTTATGCGCCACCTCGGTTCCTGCCGGCAACAGCCCCTTGATGCGGGACCTTCCGGTCTGGCAGCGAGCCATCATGTCGAGCAGCGTCTCAGAACTCTGCGGCGTCAGCAGATCCTTCGCCCAGAGGCGTGACAGAAGACGCGTCATGTCTTCCGGAGTCGCCGTGTCTCGCGGGTCGCTTGTCTCGATTCGCCGGGCCCGCATGTGCTCTCGCTCCGGAACGGAGTCATACAGCCGCTGCCACAGACCTTTATTCCATTGGTCTTCAGGCGGCAGATCCTTTGCGCCGATCCAGTCGGAAATCAGTAATGCGGTCGACCGGTCTACGCGAATGCCGTTAAAATCGAGGGCCTTCATCCGTGCGGTAACTGCTGCGGGTCCCCCCGCTTCGCGCAGCAGAATATCGGCTGCTGAGTTGTCGCTGATTACCAGCGCCAGTTCCATCAGATTCGAAAGCGAAAGCGACAGTCCGGGATGAAAGAATAACTCGGTCAATTCGCCACTGCCCGGATGCAGGTCGGCTTGCGTAACCGACGCCATCTTATCCAGATTCAGCTTGCCCTCGTCCACCAGCTTCATGATCTGAATCGCGATCGGAATCTTGAAGGCGCTGGCCATCGGGAAGCCTTCCGTTCCGCGCACCGAAACCGAGCGCCGACTCTCCAGGTGCACCGCACTCATTCCCACCACGCCGTCCGAAGCGTGTGCCACGAATTCAAGTTGCTGCTGCAGACGAGCCAGTGACGCGTCGGGTGCTGCCGATGCGATCGAAAACAGAGAAAGAGAAAGGGTTGCTGCGAATATCAGGCACTTATACCGCATAAACGAAGTTTACCCGAAATTTAAACAGAGGCGCCCCTGACGCGGACTTTATATACCTCTCTTTTGAATGAGGCACAGTACTAATCCTGGCCAAGACTTGCTCCCTATGCTTGTGTGTAATATTACCGGCTGTTAACATCAGGGCAGATGTCGCCACATGAGGCCTTGCCCTCAGCAGTAAGCGAACCGGCGCCGTCCGACAACGCTTCCAGTCCCGATTGGGCTGCCCTTGTACACCGCATCCACGGGGGTGATACCGATGCCCTTGAAGAACTCTACCTCGTTTTCGGTAAAGGGATTCGATACTTCCTGCTCCGCAATCTGGGGCCAGCCGATCTCGATGATAAGGTCCACGATTGTTTCCTGATCGTGGCTCAGGCCATTCGTAACGGAGACCTTCGCGAGCCCGAGCGTCTTATGGGTTATGTGCGAACCGTGGTGAAACGCCAGGTCGCGGCATCCATAGATATCGCGGTGCATCAGCGCCGTTCCCGCGTCGAATTTGAAGATTCCCTGTTTTCGATTTCTGACTGGCGTGACAACCCCGAACGTGAAATCGAGGGTCGTCAGCGCATTGAGATTGCCCGCAAAGTTCTGAACGGCGTATCCCGCCGCGATCGGGATATCCTGAACCGGTTTTATGTTCTCGAGCAGACGCAGGAACAGATTTGTGCCGAAATGGACCTGACTTACAACCAGTTCCGCTTACTCAAATCCCGCGCCAAAGCTCGATTCGGAGAGCTGGGCCGGCGGGTTGCCACCGGTCTCGGCGTAGAGCTAGGTAAAAATCCTAAAAAAACTGAGAAATTGTCCTGACTCTCCTACTACCCGTTCATAAGGAGCATTAAACGTGGACACTATTCTCCACGGAACCGACGGCCAACTCGAGCTTTACGCTCTGGGTCGGCTGGGCGAGTCCGAAGCTGCGTCTTTGGAAGGGCATCTGCTGGTTTGCGATATCTGCCGGCAGCGTCTCGACGAAGCAGAAGCTTTTTCTGTCAGTATTCGCGAAGCATTGAGGATGGATCCTCCGCCCGCGGAAGCTTTACGCCGTGATTGGTTTGCATGGCTGCGGCAGCCACGATTCGCCATGGCGGCCGCTCTCGCGGTCATCGTCATCGGCGCGGTCGTCTTCTCTTACAACCGGATCTCTTTCGCTCCTCCCGCGTCCCTTCAGCTCACCGCTTTACGAGGTGAGATGGCGACGGCGCCCCCGACCGGCGAAATTGATCTCACGCTCACCGACGCTCCTTCCGACGGAAAACCGTTTCGTCTTGAAGTAGTGGATTCCTCGGGAGGCCCCATTTGGAGCGGTACCGGCACCGAAGCCCGCATCCACAGACGCTTCGCCCAGGGTGTTTACTTTGTGAGGTTGTATTCCGCCCGCGCCGAATTGCTCCGGGAATATGGCTTCGTCGTTAAAAAGTAGGCAAAGAAATAAGCCAAAAAATGAGCAAAAGAAGCAGGGTTTAAAACACTCGGCGCTTCAGCCGTTCAATCGTAAACCGGGCGGTCTCCGCAATCGCCATCACTGCCATAACGCCGGCCTGGACGGGATCAGTCACCACCAGGTCGGCCGCATCCGGAACGCTGCCCGCCATATTCAGACTGATGACCAGTAATCCGGTAGCTCGCACTTCACGAACCGCGGCTTCGATATCTCCACCCATCAGCGAACCCGCCAGCACGAGTGCTCTCGCACGCGCCAGCCGGGGCACCGCGCGCACCGCATCCGCCAGTTGTTGCTCGCCCACCAGCGGAATCGTGTCGATTGAAATATGCTCTCCGCGAATATTGTGCCGGTCCGCCTCGACAATCGCTCCCAGCGCCACTTGCCCCACCTGAGCTCCGCCGCCCATGATGATGATCCGCTTGCCGTAGATCTGCTCCATGCTCTTCACCAGATCCACCGAACGGATGACCGTCAACGTCCGCAAGTCCTTCAGCATCTCGTCCCACCAGGGCGTGGTCACCTCGAAATAGACTCGCGATCCGCTGGCGGTGTTCTCAAGAATCGATACCGACCCAATATCGCCGCCGTGTTCCGCGATCACACCCGTCACACGATGCAGAATGCCAGGACCGGCGTCAGCCTCGATCATCAGGCCATGAGTTTGCAGGTTCATCAGGAGATATCATCGCAGTTGTGAACGCTTTCGACGCCAGACTGGGCCGCAGAAGTCTGTTGGCCGGCATCGCCGCTCTGTTCGCCGCCCGTTTTGCCGCAGCCAGGTCTCACATCACACGTGCCCGCGTTTCCCTCATCACCGATGAAATGGGCGCAAACCAGCACTTTGCTGTCGCCTGGGCCACAGATCAGGGCCGCGTTGGCCTGGTTGATCTGCGCAATGTTCCCGAAAGCGGAAAAGAGTTTGCTCTCCTTACTGCCCCTGAACTTCGCGGTTATGCTTCCGAACTGGCTGAAAACAAACTGAAGGTCTCGCTCCTCAGGACCAGCCTTCTGAAATTCGCCTGGCCTGCCATCAAGCCCGCGGACACCGCGGCTTCTTCTCCCGCAGAGCCCGACGAAAAACGCTGGGCACGCCGCAAAGACGACCTCATGAGAGCCCTCGCCGCCGCCGCGATACTCGGTACCGATCGCATTCGAATCTTCACCGGAGCCCGCGCCGCCGACCCCGCCGCCGCGCTTCCGCAGGTAGCCGCCGCCATCCAGGAATTCATTCCGGCCGCCGAAGCCGCCAAAGTCCGTCTCGTCATCGAGAACGAGCCATCGCAGAACATTGCCACCGGTGCCGAGCTCAAAGCGCTCATGAATCTGCTGCCTTCCCCTGCCGTCGGTTTCATCTGGGATCCCTGGAATGCGCTCGCTCGCGGCGAATCGGATGGCTTTTCACTGCTGCCGCGGAACCGCATGCTCGCCGTTCAGGTCAAGGGCGAGAGTCTCGAAGGACCCAATTCCCTCAACTGGCGCCTAATTCTCGATTCGCTGCAAAAGGAAAATTTCCAGGGTCCGGTCGCCCTCGCAACCGAGCGCTTCGGCGAAGCGTATCTTCAACAGAGCCGTGACATGGCCGGCGATCTCCTCCACATCGTCAACCGTCTGGACTAAATCGCCTGGATTAAATAAATGAGCAAAGCATTCGGTATCGGATTCGCCGCCATGATCGTCATTCTCGCCATCGTGATATGGACGGGCTTCGTAAAAACCAGCGGCAACCATCTCGCCCCCGTCGGCTCCATCGGCAAAGTCCGGGTCGTCCCCGTCACCGATGACGTCACCCTCATGGTCATCGACTTCAACGTCAAAAATGATTCCGACCGCGACATGATTGTCCGTACTATCCAGGCCGATGTTGATAAATCTGACGGAACATCCCTTACGGGCAGCACAGTCGCAGCCGGAGATACCGTCGACGCGTTCCATAGCTATCCCGCGCTCGGCGAGCAGTACAATCCTCCGATCAAAGAGCGCGACACCATTCCCGCGCATCAGGCGGTTGACCGCATGGTGGGAATCCGCTTCGATGCGCCGTCGGCCGATGTGGAATCACGCCGGCATGTGAACCTGCACCTCGCGGACGTCACCGGACCCGTAGCGGAGTTGACGAAATGAAGCCGCTGCCAGCGCTCATTCTGCTCCTTGCCATGCACGCTGCTCCGGAGGCCTTCGGCGCCCGCATTCCCGCCGGAACAGAAATGAGCGTTCGGCTCACCACCAGGGTTGCAACAGATGCCACCACCCAGGCGACCGCCGCGACCAATGCCAAACCGGTTAACGTCTCGGCAGTCGTAATCGCCCCGGTCGTCGCCGACGGCAACATCGTCATCTCACCCGGCGCCGAACTCTCCGGACGCATCAAACTCTCCAAAGCCGCCACCGAAACCGAATCCGCCCAACTTCAGCTCAATTTCATCGAACTGCGTCGCGGAGCCCTTCGTGTACCCATGAATGCAGTCGTCAGCGGCATCGATAACGCCCGCGAATCCGTTGACGATCAGGGCGTCATCACCGGCATCGTGCCTAACCAGACTCTCAGCGCGCGCCTCAATCAGGGCATTGGCAAACTTCAGCAGAACGACAAGCTGGCCGCTCTCGCCGGGCTCATTCAGGGCGCCAAACAAGGCCTTAAGATCGAAGACGCCAATCCCAACATCGATTACGATGCCGGCGCTGAACTCACCGTTCGCATCACCCAGCCGGTCGAGTGGAAAGAGACCGCCGCCGCGGCTCCCGCTCTCGCGCCTTTTCCCAACGAAGGCGCTCTCATCGATCTCGTCAACGGCCAGCCCTTCCGCACCCGCACTGACCAGACGAACCGGCCTTCCGACATGACCAATCTCATGTTTATCGGCACCGAGCAAGAGCTGAAGAACGCCTTCGCCAAAGCTGGTTGGTCTCCCGCCGAGCGCCTCTCCACGCAGTCCAAGCTCGAAACCGCCCGCGCCCTCATCGAATCCCGCGGCTATAAAGAAGGACCCATGTCCGTTCTTCTGCTCGATGGCCGCCCTCCGGACATGTCATTCGAAAAGGGCAACAACACTTTCGCCGAGCGCCATCATCTGCGCATCTTCCGTCGCCCCGGAACGTTCGATGGAAAGCCCGTCTGGGTCTGCTCCGCCACTCATGACACCGCCATCGATTATTCCGATCGCGACCGGACTTTCATCCACCGTATCGATCCCAACATCGACGCCGAACGCGCCAAAGTCGTCAGCGATCTGCTCTTCGCCGGCGCCGTCCGATCCCTCGCGTTAGTCGACCGCCCCGATCTGCCGTCCGATGCTTCCAACGCCACCGGCGACCCCTTACGCACCGATGATCGAATGGCCGTTCTGCTGCTGCAGTAATGTACCTAAAGGTCCAGTACCGTTAATCTCCTGGTACTCAATACACCAAAGACCGATAGCACCTGGCCTTCATTTCGCATAGAATCGACGCGTGACCTCGACCGTCGTCTCCGTGATTCTGCTCGCCGCTGCGTTTCTCGGCGCCCTCGCGCTACTGGCATCGGACTCCGATCGGTTCTATCCGGAACCGTAACACCTCATCTATCGGCTACGGTGCGGATCCCGCCGGCTGGCCGCGCGCTATCCGCGAAGATTTAAGAAAATCCGGCCTCCGGTTCGGAAAGTCGGTCCGATAATGCGCGCCCCGGCTCTCTTCTCTCCACGCTGCGCAGCGCGCTATTAAAGTCGCCACCTGACAGATATTGCGTAACTCCGCCCCAGCCAGAGAAAGTTTCACCGGCTCTGACCACTGCGCGCTTTCGAGAACTTCAATAGCCCGGTGAAGGCCCTCGCGGCTGCGCACAATTCCGCAATGCTCCCACGCCAGATCGCGAACCTCGGCCTCCGTAAGATTGGGCACAGTAAGCGCGGGTAAGGAAGCCGCGCCCGCCGCCGGAACCCCCGCCTCCACTCTCATCGCTCGCCCCGCTCTCAGCCCGAACACCACCGCTTCCAGCAGTGAATTACTCGCCAGACGATTCGCTCCATGCACTCCGGTGCAAGCTACTTCGCCCGCCGCGTAAAGCCCCGTCACTGTACTGCGCCCTTCCAGATCGGATTCGACGCCGCCCATCGCGTAGTGCGCCGCCGGATGCACCGGCGCTGCCACCTGCGCAATGTCAATTCCATAAGCCAGACAGGTTTCGTAAATACGCGGAAAGCGCTGCCGGATGAAATCCGCCGGACGCGCCGTCAGATCCAGCCACACGTGCGGAGAGCCCGTGCGCCGCATCTCCTCCACAATGGATCGCGAAACCACGTCCCTCGGCGCCAGATCGCCCAGTTCGTGGTAGTGCTTCATGAAAGCTTCGCCCGCTTTGTTTCTGAGCACGGCGCCTTCACCCCGCAGGGCTTCGGAAAGCAGGAACCGCGGAGCCCCTTCTACGTGCAGCGCGGTCGGATGGAATTGCACGAACTCGATGTTCGAAACCGCTGCTCCGGCCCGCCACGCCATGGCCACGCCATCGCCTGTAGCTACGTCCGGATTGGTTGTCTCGCGAAATACCCGGCCCAGTCCACCGGTTGCCAGCAAGACCGCCCGCGCCCGAATCTGGCGCAGTGACGCGCTGCGTTCGTCGAACACCACCGCCCCTGTAGCGCGCCCCTCATGCACCAGTAGATCCGTCGTAGCCGCGTAGCTTTCAAACCGTATGTTGGGCAGCGATGCCGCTTTCCGGTAAAGCGTTCGTGCGATTTCTCGCCCCGTCGAATCTCCATGCGCGTGCAGAATTCGGTTGCGGCTATGTGCACCTTCGCGTGTGAATGAGAGTTTCCCGCCGGCTCTGTCGAACTCCGCGCCCCACTCGATCAGATCCTGAATCGCCGCCGGTCCCTCTTCCACCAGCGTGTGTACCGCTGCCTGGTCGCAAAGACCGTCCCCCGCATAGAGCGTGTCCTGCTCATGCAAAGCCACTTCATCGTCATCGCTCAGCGCTACCGCAATGCCGCCCTGTGCATATTCCGATGAGGATTCCCGCAAAGAGTCTTTTGCAATGACGAGTACGCCGCCGGATTTCGCCAGCTCGATGGCCGCGCGCAACCCAGCGACACCCGCTCCGATAACAAGGAAGTCGCAGTCCATCCTGAAACCGCGATTCTACCAACCCATTACAAATAGGTGATATTTCGATAGATTCCTTAAATGCTTCCGACAAATAACTTCTACCGCGCTCGATAATTTTGCGTGTGATACTGGGATTGAGCAATGAGATAAGTGCCTCGGGCACCCCATCTCATTTACAGCTCCCAGTCAAGATGACAACGGTTCGCTGTTAATAAGCCGAGCCGCCCTGTAGAGAAATTTCCCAAAAAGCTAAGGCCTGATTTCAATCTGGCCGAATAGACTATCAGGCCCGAAGTGTCTTTATCGTCACTCGTCGGCCTTAGGAGGAAATACTATGCGCGCAACTGCCGCGCTTACTCTATTCGTGTTTCTGGCCGGCGTCGCCCAGGCTTCAGACACACCCGCTGGCAGTGCTCCGGAAACGCCGGACTCATCCATCGGAGGATACAATCTACCGCCGGTGATGCCCACCCCGGCAACGCACAACACGTGGTCTTCCGTCCATAATGCAGGTCTCTCCGCCAATGTCGCCAACCATCATGATGAAGCCCTGACTCTGTTTCGACAGTCATTGGATCTGGCACGGAATTCTGTCGAGCGCGCCGTCTCTTCTGAAGAAATCGGTATCGAATTGCACAACCTCGGCTATACGATCGAAGCCAAAGAATCCCTCGAGCGCGCCGCGGCTGTGCTCAGAACTCTGCCGGACGGCGCCGCGCAAATGAGTAAAGTAGACACGGTCCTTGCGGACATGGCGCGCAACAGCGGTGCATATCCTGAGGCCGAGCGCCTGTTTCGTGCTGCTCTTACCGAATGTCCTGGCGCCGATGCCGGCCGCGTCTCCATTCAGAATGCGTTAGCCGATCTGTTGCGCGAACAAGGCAGAACCGGTGAAGCGGCTCAGCTGTTCTCCCTCATTTTGGCTAATCCCAAAATCACTTATCATCAGCGCATCGATGCACTCCTTGGTCTCGCGGATATCGACCGCGGAATCGGCGCGTGGCACGCCAGCGTTGGCGAATGGAATCAGGTCATCGAAACCGCTCAGGATGCCAACGACACGTTTTCCCAGGCGGTTGCCCTGCGTGGTCTTGGCGCCACCTGGCTCGATGCCGGCGTTCCCGCCCGAGCCGAACCGCTCCTGCGGCGGTCCCTCAGCCTGATGCAGAGCGATCCCTCGGCCGCTCCCGAGCAGATCGCCGTTGTCCTCAAATCGCTGAGCGATCTCTACAGTTCGGAAAATAAACTGGCGATGGCTGAAGAAGACCTTTCAAAAGCCATTACCCTGGCTCGCCGCACCCTCGGCGAAGATCATCCGCAGGTAGCAGAGATGGGAGAGAATCTCGCCTGGATTTATGCCGATCGCGGCGAAATCGCAGCCGCCCGCGAACTCTCCGCCCATTCGCTCGACGTGATGGCGAAGACCTTCGGCGCTGAAAGTCTTCCGGTAGCCGGTGCTCTCGCCACTTGCGCCTACATTGAGGTTCGCGCTAAAGATCTCAATGCGGCCGCCGAAAACTACCGCCGCGCTCTTCAGATCGTTCGCTCTCACCCCGACAATCAACGGCTTGAACTCACCCTGATTCAACGATATCGAGATGTGCTGAAAGCTCTGCATCGAAATCACGAAATTGCGGCCTTGAATACCGAAGCCGGGCTTATCTCTAACAATTTCAAGGCGCAGACGCTTCGTTAAAACAGACAGAGGATGACACAATTAGGGGAGGATGCCCCAGTTCAAGGTTTCCACCCCGCGGGAAGTGTATCCGGTTCTTGTCGAGAGAGGCTCTATCGCCCGTCTTGCGGAATTTGTTCCACAGAAAGCCGGGCGGATTTTCGTCATCACTACTAAGGACGTCTGGAAGCTGCACGCCGATCTCGTGCACAAGGCATTCGGAACCCGCGATTTTGAAACGCTTTTCTTTCAGGGCGGTGAAGAGAACAAGCGTTTTGCTCACATCGAGCAACTCGCCGAGCAGATGCTGGCGAAGGGCGCCGATCGTTCCTCTCTGGTAATCGGCTTCGGCGGCGGCATCGTTACCGACATGGCTGGCTTTCTCGCCGCGATCTTTATGCGCGGCTTGCCGGTCATTCAGGTCCCCACTACACTTCTTGCTCAGGTCGATGCTTCAGTCGGAGGCAAGACCGGCGTCAATCTGCTGTCCGGCAAAAACCTCATCGGCAGTTTCCACCAGCCCCTCGCCGTGTTAGTGGATCCCGCCGTCCTCGCCACTCTGCCCGAACGGGAGTATCGCGCCGGACTCTACGAAATCATCAAAGCCGGCATTATTCGCAGCGAGCCTCTGTTCCGTCTCCTGGCGGATAAACGCGATCTCGTCCTGTCCCAGTCACCCGAAATCGTCGATCGCATCATCGCTGAGTCGGTGCGCATCAAAGTCGAAGTGGTTTCGTCCGATGAAAAGGAATCTGGTCTGCGCCGCATCCTCAACTTCGGACACACCTTCGGTCACGCCCTCGAAGCCGAAACCAAATACACCCGAGTGCTTCACGGAGAAGCTGTCTCGTGGGGTATGCGGGCGGCTACTCATTTAGCCGCCGATTTGGGAACGCTGGCCGATTCCGATCGCGCCGCCATTCTCCGCGTGCTCGATCAATACGGCCCCATCCCTTCGCTCAACGGCATCCTCCGCTCCAATCTCCAAATCCGCCTTCTGCACGACAAGAAGACCATTCAAAGCCGCGTTCATTTTGTGCTGCCCATAAAAATCGGCGAAGCTCAAGTCACTTCCGACGTGCCTCTCGGAGCCGTCCAGACTGCCATCGACCACGCTCTCGCCGAATGTCAGGCGGTTGCTGCATAAAGCGCTGCCTGAAGGACTGCAGCAGAATGCGTGCGCAAGAATAAAGGCGGGATGACCACAGGAACTACGCCCGCCGGCATGCAGTCGGAACAGGAAGCCTCGCGTTGGGTTCGCGCCATGTTCGGCCAGGTCGCACGCCGCTATGACCTCGCCAACCGCGTGCTCTCCGCCAATGTCGATCGTTCCTGGCGCTCCCGCACCGTAGAGCGCGTGCGCGACATAGTGGATCGTCCTGGTGCTCGCGTTCTCGATCTCGCTTGTGGCACCGGCGATCTCCTGATCGCTCTTGAAAAGCATGCTGGCGGAGAGCGTGCCTTCATCGGCAGCGATTTCTGCCATCCCATGCTCACCGGCGCTCAAGAGAAACTCTCTCGCGGCGGTTTGCGCTCCAAACTCGTCGAAGCCGACGCCCTGGCCTTGCCCTTCGCCGATGCCTCCCTCGACCTCGTCACCATCGCTTTCGGCTATCGCAATCTGGCCAACTATCGTTCCGGCTTAATTGAAATGCGCCGTGTCCTGCGCCCCGGCGGCGCGCTGGCCATTCTGGAATTTAGCCAGCCGCCGAATCCCGCCTTTGCCGCCGTCTACAACTGGTATTCGCGCCGCATCCTGCCGATCGTTGGCGGGGCCATCTCCGGCGCTCCCGAGGCTTACCGTTATTTGCCGGAGTCCGTTCGCAAATTCCCCGGCGCGGCTCTTCTGGCCGAAATGATCCGAACCGCCGGCTTCGCCAAAGTCGAGTGGGAATACCTGACATTCGGTATCGCTGCTCTTCACATCGGCCGCGTTTCCGCGTAAGCGGCCGATTTAACGAACCGCAAATCCCAGCGCCTCGGCATTTTCGCGGATGCGAATATCCCGCGTCACAATCGTTACCAGTTGCGGAGGCTCGCCGAGTATCTCGGCTGTCGCCAGATGAATGGCGTCGAGCGAACGAATCGGCTCAACCGGAAACGGGCGTCCCGCGCGGGTGAGTACCGCATCTGTAACCGAGACGATGGAGCATCGCCGCTCAAATGTGTCAAGCGCCTTCAGCGCCAGGCGCTCATCGTCGGAGGTCAATCGACCGGCGACTCGCCCCCGGATCAGCGCGCGCGAAGCTTCCGTAAAGGTGAGGGCAGACGTTACAACCGGCCCGCCGGCGCCCAACTCCTTCAGTGCCGGCGCGTCGTTCTCCAGAATTGCGGCTAACAGGGCACTCGATTCGATGTAGCGAAATGTCGGCTCGACGGGGCTACGCGCAGCCCTACGCTTCGCCACGGTCGAGCTCTATGAGGTGTGCCGCGGTTCCCCGCGCCAGTCGAAGCTTCGGCCAGTCTTCTATCGGACTGCCTGCCTCCAGCGGAGGTCTCACAATCCCCGAGGCAATAAGATCTGCAAACCGATTCCGCCGTGCCCGGCCCTTTGCAACGGCTGGAGGTGCAAGTTCGGCGACCACCCGTCCATGCGCCGTCACGGCAATTCGTTCGCCGGCCTCAACCTGACGCACATATTGGCTCAAATTGTTCTTGAGCTCGCGTATACCCGTCGATCTCATTGCTTTTATTGTAGCTATATGTAGCTCCTTTCAGCCGAGCCGCACATTGCTTAATATTTAAGCGAAGTATTCGTCCCGCAGGTCCAGACACTCTTTCCGCTCGACCGCGCTCAATGTTTTCACTCGCAATCTCCCGGCATTGAAAACCGCTCGAGAAGATAGCCCGATCCGCACCAGATTGTCCCGGTCCTGCCGCGGCAGAATCAGGTAATGTTTCCTGCAATCGAAGCTGCGGCACAGATAAGGACGGCGATCGTAAATCGTACAGCCCTTCGGACCCAGATACACGCACTGGCCGTTCTCTGTGGCCAGCGCGAACACCGGATCTCCGTCCGCACCTGATGCCGCCAGAATCCGGGACTCGTAAGATTCCACATCGTCCCCGTGCTCCGGATGAAGCACCAGCCCCTGATTGCTCTTGCAACACTCCGTGCAGCCGCCGCAGGACACGTTCGTTCGTTCATTCACCGGCAAACTCGGAGCCATCTTCTCGACACCAACGTACCATCGGAATTGAAAAGGGCGGAATTGAACGGGAACCAGCCACTGAGACCCGAGTCTCTGTTCCGCCCGCTAAACTAAACGGAGATCGCATGACTCGAAAATCGGGCTTAATTCCGCTGTGTTTGCTGACGTATTGCGCGGCCACCAATCTGCTCGCCCAGCAGCTCCCCGTTCCGCAGGCGATCGTCAACGAAAACCCGGTCAGGATTTCCGACCACGTGTGGGCTCTCATGGGATGGCCCAACATCGGGATTGTTGTCGGCAATCGCGCCACGCTGGTCGTCGACACAGGCCTCGGTCCACGCAACGGTGAGACGATTATGCGGGTCGTCCGAAAACTGGCTCCCAACAACCAGCGAATTTACCTCACCACGACTCACTATCATGCCGAGCACACTTCCGGCGAGGCAGGTTTTCCGCCCGGCGCCATCATCGTCCGCAACGCCGTTCAGCAGCAGCAGATGAACGAAGACGGCCGGGCGATGATAGAGCGATTCGCCAAAATCACGCCCTTGTGGAGTGAACTCCTCGCCAACGTCCCCCTCCGTGATCCGGACATAACATTTGACAGCGAGGCCAGCCTCGATCTCGGCGGCATAACGGCGCGGCTGTTCTGGTTTGGCGGCGCGCACACCATGGGCGACGAATTGACGTTCATCCAGCCGGACCGCACCCTCATCTCGGGTGACGTCGTTCAGAACAAGTTCTTCCCGCTGATCAACGCGAACGGCGGCACACCGGCCACCTGGCTGGCAGTCCTCGATAAAATTTCGGCGCTCAACGTACTCCACGTGCTTCCGGATCACAGTGACCCGGGCGATGGATCCCTCGTGGTTGCGGAGAAGAAATTCATCGGCGAGCTGCGCTCCGCCGCACTGGAATTGAAGAAAGCGGGCGTTTCGGCGGAGGATGCCGGCAAAAAACTGGGCCCGGAGTTTAAGAACAAATATCCCGACTACCCAAACCTGAATGACAACAACGTCACTAACTTCGTAAAACGAACTTACGGTGAGTAGTCACTACGAGAAACACACTCGAATCGGCGCAGAATCGCGTCGTCGCTAATGCCCGGATCATCGGTGTGATGTTTTGCTATCGATGTCCCAGTCACTGCCCACGTCAAATGGTCTCTTGTTCATGCGCATTTCAAAAGGGCTAAGTGCTCTCAGTTGCCTTAGCACGTAAAATATTTTTTCTCCGCCGGCGGAAGTAGGGGTAACCCTGTGTTTTCTCTACGATCAGGTTCGTAGCGTCTCTCTCAATCGACGCACCTTCGTTCTCCGCCGGTCGCTCAATTGCCTCTCTGGCGTCGTCTGGATTCAACGGACCGATTTCTGGGAAGTCGAAGAGGCGCTCGGCGTACGATTTAGCTTCGCCCATGCGTCCTCGCAACTGAGGCAGACCCGCACCGACCACTGTGACGGGCAGCCGTTCCTGAGCGCAGCGGTGAATAGCCGAAATCAGGGCCGCCATCTGCAGTTCTTTTTACATACCGCAGCTCATCGATGAACAGCACTACTGCAGTGTCTGCCGCCTTTGCTGCGCAGCCGACTTGTTCCAGGAGCGTTGCGAGATCGATTTCCAGATCGCCGTTGTCGGCCAGACCTGGTTCGGGCTCGTAGTCTGAACCAACTTCGATGTCATTGAAGGTCACCTTCAGTTTGCTGACGAAGCCAGCCAGGGCTCTAAGACCGCGTATGGCATATTCTTTCGCGGCCTCTTTTTTACTCAAATGCAGGAGCGCCAATCGCAGTGCCAGCGCGAGCGGGGCTGGAAGAGAGCGCCCCTCCGGCGCCTCGATTCGGACGGTTTGTATCCCGTCGCTTTCTGCGTCGCGACGCATCTGATCGAGGAGTACCGTCTTGCCGACGCCGCATAGCCCGACCATCATGATGCTCTTGGCCGGGCGGCCTAACCGGAGCCGCTTGAGGCGGATTGCTATGTCATTGCGGATGACGCTGCGACCGGCGAGTTCGGGAGGAGGGCTGCCAGCCCCCGGAGCATACGGATTGCGAATATAGCGAGTTTAGCAAAGTTATTCGCCAGCCATAATTTCGCAAACTTTGCTACACATTGCCGGGGTCGGGCCGTTGCGGTAAGCATCCGAGGTTCAGCGCGACGGCACATCGATTCCGAAAAAGGGAGCCCACAAACCTTGCTTTCACTGATTCCAATCCACTTACCCTCCGTCCCGCCCAAACCCGCTCCCGACCCGAGCTACATCAGAGCCATAAGACCATTGGAATTGAACTCATACCAGCCAGACGGCCTGTCACGATAACCAGGATTGACAATGTCTGTTATTGACGGTAGGGTTGAAAAACAGGAGCGATGTGCCATGAACGTTTCTCTCACTCCCGAGCTTGAGAGATTCGTCACCGCCAAAGTCGAAACAGGCCGTTACAATTCTGCGAGTGAAGTTGTCCGGGAAGCGCTGCGCCTCCTCGAAGAACACGACCGTAACCGGGCTGCGCGGCTGGGGAAATTCAATCAGGAACTGGGGCGACGTTTGGAATCGCTCGATACCGGCAGGCACGTTAAACCTGCCGAGGCCCGCGAACGGCTCAGACGTAAATCGGAACAGCGCCGAAAATCCACCGCTTGAGCATGCGTGTATATTCTCAGCGAAGATGCCGACCTCGATTTAAACGACATCTGGGAATATATCGCCCAGGACAATATCGATTCTGCCGACCGCTGGATCGGTAAACTACTTGATCTGTTTGAGACCATCGGGCGGGCACCCGGCATCGGTCATAAGCGCGTAGACCTTACCGCCTATGCTGTTTTGTTCTTTCCCGTCGATGATTACCTGATCATCTACCGCGCGATTCCTCCAACGGTGGAAATTGTCGCCGTAACACAAGGTGCACGAGACATTCCCTTCTTCTTACAGCGCAGACTTGGCTAGCCGCGCCGGCCCCACGCAGCGGAAGGCCGCTCCACGGTCGAGCTTTCCCACTATAAACTCAAGAGGCCACACCTGCCACCAACGTGACTTGTCCCCGATCACGACGAAAGGCGACAACAGGAAGAGCGCATGATCATTGCCCTTTACATAGCTTTTGCAGTTGCAGATGCCGTCGCGTCCCTCTATTTCGCCTGGCGTTACAGGAACTTTCGCAAATTTCTGGCGGGCGCGTTCTTCGTGTCGTCGGGCATTTTGTTCTATCTCTACCTCGCCGATGTTTCGGTACCTTTGTTGGGGACAAGTTTTGTCGAAACACCTCAGATCAGCGGCGTCCGCTCCATCGTCCATTTCATACTCTTCCTGCTCTGTATCTATTCCGGATTCGTCAGGAAGCCAAAGGCTTGAAACGCTCGGCTCCGCCCATCTCGCGAAAGGTGGGCGCCTGGTAGAGCCAGGTCCCGCAAAAACAGACGCCGCAGTGAAGCGTGATCCTCAAGGGAGATCTCTGGCAGCCACGGCCGTCACAGCTCCGGACGAAACTGAACTTCCAGAAAAGCTTCCCGCTCCCGTGGCCGCCCACCATCCGGCTTCAGCGCCTCAAAAGGATTCTTCTTCGCAATGTGCGCCAGTGCTTTAGCCGCGGAACTCCACCCCTGCAGAACTTCTGACTCCTGCACATTACCCTGGTCGTCGAGGATCGCATGCACGATCGTTGGCTCAATCGTCGAGCTAGCCCGTACCTCGCTGGACCACACCCAGACCCAGGGCCGCACCGGCGCCAGGAGTACGGGAGCCGGTCCCTGCGCCATCATCTGCGCGGTCGGCGTTAAAGCACCGGCGTCCGACGCGCCCGTCTCCACAATACTGTTGAGCTGAGCATCCAGAACGGTCGCTCCGTTCTCCGTAATGGTCACCCTCCCAGGCAGTACCTTCCCATGAAACCGCAGAGCCTTACCGTAGTTGTAAGCGACATAGATACCCGGCGCTTCCGAATAAATATCCAGAAGACCCGTGGCCGGATCGATGCAATATTCAACTTCGTTCCAGGCACGAGCGCCGGTCCGGCCAGTCTGGGTGATTCGGGGCGACATCAGAACGCAACCTTCCGCCCGGCCCTTCCACGTGACAGAAGCGAATCTCAGCTTTTGTTCATTGGATTCCACCCTCTTCGGCTCGATGGGCGCATAGATCGCGTTATAAAGCATCTTCAGACGCATGGGGATGGGGCTCGGTGCCTGCTGGTCGTAAGCCACCCCGTTCGAACTGATACGTACCAGTGAATAAGTCGCGAGTGATGCGTCCAGGCGCCAATTCCCTCCCGAAATCCACGTCTCGCGCAGATGGCCCTCACCACCCGCAAAGAGCGTCGACGCGGTGGCATGGAAAGAAGTATCGAGGATGTAAGCGGGATTGGATTTTGCGTGCAGCGAGTAATAACTCGCCGCCCGATTGACCACGGCAATCAACGGCTCCCGCTGTTCAAAGGTGGTGAACGCCTTCGCCCCATCGGTTACCAGCTCAAGCGGATCCGGCGGGACCGGCGCCACCTCGATTCTCTGACTCAGGCCGAGTACAGGAATCAATCCCGCAACGAAAATGAAAGTCAGCTTCTGCATGCTGGATACGGCGTTTCTAAATTATCACTGAAATCGCGAGGCAGCGAAGCTCATGCTTACGGCCTGTCCTGTGAAGCGTGATAAATCCGCATGACTTCGATGGTCTGCTCTCTCACGCGGTACACCGCCGCATAGGGCGTGGGCGGAAACAAAATCTCGCGGGTGCCTTCCTCGCGCCCCGGTCGGCTACGCCGCGGCCATTCTTTCAAGGCACGGATAGTCCCGTACAGCTTTCGCATGGTTGGGTCACGGTAACGCGGATGGTGGTCTTTGAGGTAATCGCTAATGCTCTGCAAGTCCGCTGCGGCGGCTGGCGTCCAGCGGATACGCATTTCTATGAGCGCAACATCTGCTCCAGGCGAGCGTCCATTTCTTCTTCCTCAATGAACTCGCCCCGGTCGGCCTGAGCGATACCTTCCCGCACGGCGGCGCGAAAACGGGCTTCTTCCTGTAACAGGCGCAAAGCTGCGTCCTTCACCAATCGTTCGGCGTCGGTACCGGCGTGGGTGGCGATTTGGGAAAGCTGCGTTTCCTGCTCTGGCGTGAAATGTACTTCCATGCCCTTCAAGGTACGCGAAAACCGGAAATGAGGCAACACCGGAACGAAAGCGCCGGAAAATCCGCGCTAGCGGATCCCCGGCGCGGGCAGGGAAGGGAGCGTGGCGGCTCTGTTGCAGGAATCAGCGGATGACTTGGCCCGCAGCACCAGTCCAGCGTTCACGTCACCTGGATGCCGAATACCGGTTGATCAGACGGATCCCTCCTGTGACGCCCGCCGCGCTGGGGAACCAGGCGTTGAACTGCCGCTTCCTGAACATGTGCATGACCTCGAATCCTTTGAGCGTGGCGTAAGCGGTCTTCATCGACTTGAAACCGAGCGTGGACTTGATTCGGCGTTTGAGCTTGCCATGATCCGCTTCGACAATGTTGTTGAGGTATTTGGCCGTACGGTGGCTTATCGCCGCCGCCTCCGTTCGCTCCAGGTTGATTTTGGCAATGGCCACGCTATAGGCGGGATTCTTGTCGGTCGTAATGGTATGCGCTGGTTCCAGTCCGACGCGGCGTGCAGGGCCTTTTTCAGAAGGATCGTGGCGGCGTTGGCCGAGCGGGTGCCGGACAAATAAAGCTCAATGGTCCGGCCATGCGCGTTGACCGCGCGATACAGATATTCCAGTTTCCTTTGACCGTGATATAAGTTTCATCGACGCGCCATGAGCCGTCGAGATCGGCGCCGTTCCGGTACCAGCGCAGCCGCTTTTCGATTTCCGGCGCATAGGCCTGCACCCAGCGGTAAATCGTTGTGTGATCGACGGCGATGCCGCGCGCACGCATCATCTCTTCGAGGTCGCGATAGCTGATGCCATATTTGCAGTGCCAGCGGACACAATAGAGAATGATGTCTCCGGCAAAATGCCGCCATACCCCGACTAGCACCCGAAATCAACGACTTGTTGCGACCTGTTTCGGGTGATTTGAGCAAATACAACCATGATCCGGGCGCGTGTGAGTGCGGTGTGAGCGCACGGAGCTCCGGCGTGAGGCCGAACTATCATTTACAGCAGGAGCCTTCAATGATCATCGAGGTTAATGACGCAGGCGAGATTCTGATCCCTTCCGAACTCGTGCACGCCTTACTCCTACTAAGCACGCCCCGCCCCACGCGCGTCTCAAAGTGAAGCGCCTGGGTGTCTCGCTCATTTTGAGGCCGCTTTCGGAGAAGCCCCACGACAGAAGCCACCGTCTCGCCGATTCGCTGCCCGTTTTGGAAGGCCGACTGGCTAATCCGGCGATGACTTTCCGCCGCGAAGAGAAATAGGCGAACTACTTTTCCTCACCGGCCGCGTCGTCGTAATGGCTCAGATAGAGCTGGCTATCTTGATCCACCAAACCGAGTCGCATACGATCCAGCCATCCGGTCTGCCCAAGCACACCCAAAGCAACCTGGTGCGCGTACGCGACGAAGCCGCCCGTAACGGTTGAAAATCCGCGTCGGTGCGCCGGACTCCACCACGATCCCAACCGTCTCAGCGTGTAGCCGTTGAAAAATGCAGAACGAGGCACCGGTATCTACGCGCGCAAAGAAGTCGGCTTCGCGGTCGGCGTAACGCAACGCTACCGGGAGGAGAATTCCGCGTTCGTCTTTGTATTGGTATTCGACTCGGAAACTGAGCTTCGGCGCCAGCCTACCAGCCGCCCCAGGAAGCGGACTCTTCCGGGGCGATGCGATGCATCAGCGGCGGGTTGATCCCCTAGCTCCGCGCGGCGTGGAAAACGTCCATGCCATTCTTGCCGTGAGCGATCAACCGTCCTTTATGAAGGGCCACCCATTCGCCCATGTATGCCGCGCGATTCCGATGCAACCAGTCCAGATTGGCCGGAGCATCCTTGGCCAGCTCCAACGATTTCAGATCAGGCCTTCCCGGCCCCTGCGCCGCGACGTGCTCCTCTTCAAGGAGGTTTTTCACGGCAGTATTCACAAGCTCGCTCATGCTTGAATAACCCCCGCTTTGCACGCGGTCCAGTACCATGCGCTCAATTTCGGGCTGCAGCGTGACATCCACGTAACCATTTTACGGCCAGATCCCCGCCCCTGCCAAACTCGTTGTAACCGCCCTCGCGACGAGCTGGACAACTTGAACCATTTGGGGGAGCAGGGAGGGTTCGGTGCGACTCGGCGCGCCACGCGCGGCGAACGCCAATCGAGGCGGTCGCGAGTTGAGGACCGTCTCGGTACGTGTCGTCATGTGCTAAACCGTTGATTCTGTGTTCGCTGTGGTGTTCGCGCGATGTCTGCACGTCGCAATTCAAGCGACCGGTCCAAGGACGGTGAATTCACGAGGAGTTCGTCCGGCGCTCTGTATCTTCGTCAATAACTCTGCACGGAATAAATCTCGAATTGTTTTTGACGGCGTGGAGCAAGGCTGTTTGATATCCCCCGCGGGATTACACCAAATGACACTGTGGGCGTAGCAGCACTCACCAGGAACGTGTTTCAGTCTGAATTTATATTCTGGGTTCTCCACTGGGAGTTCGGCTGGAAAGTCGGCTACTCCGAACTCAAGTACAACTTGCCCTGCGCGATAGTTTCCGCCACAACAGTCGGGCTCAAGAACGTCTTGCGCCAGACTATAGCGCGATCGATTGACAGATATACCTGATGAGTCAAACGGAATGGCAAGAGCCATCGGCCACCCACTCACTAATGATTGTTTTGGGAATCTTCTAAAGAGGAGCTCGTCGAGGCCAAATGCTGGGTCTGTGGCCCTTCCGTTCGCATGGAGCCTTTGACGGTATTCATCAAGGTCCGCGCTATAGATAGACACTGATCCGTTTCCAAGCCTCCCTTAGCGCATTTGTTTCACCAAGATTGATCTGCCACGCTTGCGCACCAACTGGCCCGCCGTAGAGTAGCGCGTGAGCTTCGCCGTTGTTTAGAAATTCCACCTGCCCATATTTTTCCCTGTTGTTGAAGCATATGCCAACGCCTCCGTCAACCGAGGGAAGAACAGCCACTGGTTCTGCGTTTAAATGTTTGAAAATTTCCAGCGCCCGCTCGGCTTCCCTTCTTGCGAGATGAGTTGGCGCTTCAACCTCATGTTCCCAGCCCGCCTCCAGTCTTTCAAGTAACCGTAAATCATCCCGGAGTTTCGAATACAGTTGCTCTCTGCGAATGGTTTCACTCGTTGCGCTAGCTTGCAATTCCCCAAGGTAAATTGCGTCTAAAAGGTAAATCGCGTCTATCTGTGGCTCGCCCAATTGCCCTGAGGATGGCGCCTCGCCAAAGATCGCAGGATGTCGCCGCTTATCCACATTCATCAGATCCGCTATTGGTGCCGCAACAAAAACTGCCATTCTCGTTTTACCTCCTCGCTCATTAGCGTATCAATTTGCGCGTGGCGTCGGTAATACAGGATTCAAATGCCAGGTTCTTCTCATCCCTCAAGCGCTCAATGATCTGCCATGCCGCCTCGGGTTTCGCCTCAAGCCCTTGCACGAATGCATCGATATCGAGCAGTATCGAAACAACATTGGGAGTGAGCGGGACCATAGCAGTCTCCGTTATCGTGAGGTTGGCTGCGGGCTCACCGGCGATTAAAATCTGAAATCTCAAAAAGAAGCTTTCGAGTTGTTGGGGTAACTCAGGCGCAATCCGGGGCGCCGTGCGCAGGTATTGATCCAGTTCAACCCCGGCCCCATTTGAGCTCGGGACATCCAGACGGTTAATAAACCTGACACCCACACGGCTAATGTTCACTGGATTTGTGACCGAAGCGTAAAGCGCCCACACGCGGAATGCCTCATCTCGGAGCGCTTCCCATCGATCATACGGCGCCAGCCAGCTAAACGTGAATCCCTCGAGCCCAATACCAGCAATTTTTGTGCGTTCGGGCGTCAGTAGTCGAAACCCCGCGATTTTCTGTTCACTGGTAAGTCCAGTAGAGGGGGTAATCTGCGCCTTAAGTAAGATCAGATCTTCCTTGATCGGATAGTCCGATACGAGAAGCTGACGGACGCGTTCGAGCTTATCGAGGGATTGCTCCTCCGAAAATTTGCATCGCAGGTCAATAGCGGCTTCCACAATTGGAGCTTTGGCGTAGTGCTTCTGTGATGTCACTGAGTATCCATATTATCGACCACGGCTGTCTGGTTTGCGCATTCAGGTAGTGTCCTAAAGTTGCGTTGAGATGGGCTACTTAGGCAATTTCGTTTCAACGGCGCACGCGCGTGTTCCGTCGCCACCAAAGATACTCGCATCTGAGAACCGGATCTTTTCAACCCATACTTTAGCTGCCACTTTGGTACCGGGCGCACCGACATAGACGCCATCCGTCCAGACGGGGCGATTCGTTTTCCCAGGCTTCACCGTGATATCGGAGTCAAGGAATATCGGCATATGAGCGTCTCCTAGGCTGTCCACAAACTCCACACCGAAACGGATAGCTGAGATTGTTTTCGTCGAAACGTTCTTAAACCCGATGAGCAGGTAGCTGCCCCACGGATCACCACTTCCAACGATCCAATGCGGGTGAACCTGCGGAATCTGAACCGGGCATGTGCTGTCTGTTTGCGCAAAACCAGATATACACAGAAATAGTGCAAGTCCTGCTGGTGCTGTCAGTTTCATTCGATATTCCTCCCGCGATCTTGGTCTTGTCAGAATATCGCGTTTTATGCGAGAAGCTCAGCGATAACCCTCAGTGCATCCAGCGAGTGTTACACCATTGGCAATAGTCCCGTTGCTAACCAGGTGTCATCGTCGATTCTCTTGCCCTTGCCGATGCTGGGTACCGTTTGCATCCCTCGTTGTGGCCAAAACGAAGCGCGGCCGTGGGTGAGTCACAGCGCCAAAAAAATTTCTTTCGCTCATTCCAATCCAGTTACCCTCCGCCCTCCTCAAACCCGCTCCCGACCCGTGTTACATCAGAGCCGTAAGGAGCTTCACCCATGACATCCGCAGCCCAGACCGCCGCCAATCGCCGCAACTCTCAAAAATCCACCGGCCCCATCACCGAATCCGGTCGAACCCGTTCCAGAATGAACGCCCTCCAGCACGGCATCACCCGCCAGGTCACCATCATGACCGACGAAGCCCGCCCCGCCTTCATCGCCTACTGCTCCGAAATCGTCGCTGACCTCGCGCCCGAAACCGCTCACGAGCGCCGCCTCGCCCAGTCGGTCGCCGAAGATTACTGGCGTCTCGATCGCAGCCGCGCCGCCGAAAACAACCTCTTCTCCCTCGGCCATTTCGAAGAAGCCGGCAATATCGATGTCGATCACGCCCAAATCCACGCCGCCTTCACCCAGGCCCGCGTCTTCCGCGAAGAAGCCCGCACGCTTCAACTGCTGACCCTCTACGAACAGCGCATCAATCGTACACTCCACAAAAACCTGGAGCTCCTCCGCGAACTGCAAGCCGAGCGCGCAAAATCTCAGAACCGCGCCATCGAGAAGGCTGTCGATCTCAGAAGCTCCGGCGTCGAACCCACCGCCTTGCGCGCCATCCGCCCCAATCCCGCCCACCAGCCCGATGAAACAGAACAAGTTGTCGTAAATGGCTTCGTTTTTTCGAATGATGCAATCGATCGCGAGATTGACCGCCGACTGCGTTATTGCAATACAAGCCATCGCAGCCCTCAACCCCTGAAAGCCGCCGCCTGAAATTTCGCGCTCCCACACCTGTTATGTATGGAATCGGGCCAAAATAACAATAATGACTAAACACGAGATCCTGCTCGCGCAGAAGGACTTTCTCTTCCCCGCGGTCTTCCATTACTTCAAAGACCCGCTGGTCATCACACACGCGAAGGATCAGTACGTCTGGGACATCGACGGCAATCAGTACCTCGATTTCTTCGGCGGCATCGTCACCGTCAGCGTCGGACACGCCAACGCTCAGGTAAACCAAAAAGTCCACCAGCAGATCGATCGCCTCGAGCACGTCTCCACAGTCTTTGTGAACGAGCCCCAGGTAGCGCTGGCGCAAAAACTGGCTTCGATTACACCGGCGCCCTCTCCGTCCGCCCCGGCTCTCCGCAAGTCATTCTTCACCAATAGCGGAACCGAAGCCAATGAGACTGCTATCCTCGCCGCGCGCTGTTTCACCGGTTCCACCGAAATCATCGCGCTGCGCCACTCTTATCACGGCCGCACCTCCGGCATGATGACTCTCACCGGTCAATCGCAGTGGAAAATGGGGCCTCTTCAGCCAGGCGTCGTCCACGCCGTCAACGCCTATTGCTATCGATGTCCGTTCGGCCTCGAATATCCATCGTGCGAACTTAAGTGCGCGCAGGATATGGAACAGACCATCCGCACCTCCACATCCGGCCGCGTCGCCGCGCTCATCGCCGAACCCATTCAAGGCGTCGGCGGCTTCATCACGCCTCCCAAAGAGTACTTCAAAATCGTTACCGATATCGTGCGTCGCTACGGCGGTCTCTTCATTGCGGATGAAGTTCAGACTGCCTGGGGTCGGACCGGCGGCAAATGGTTCGGCATCGAACATTGGGGCGTTCAGCCCGACATCATCACCAGCGCCAAAGGCCTGGGCAACGGTCTGCCCATCGGCGTCACCATCGCTCGCGACGAAGTGGCGGACGCTATGAAGGGAGTCACCATTTCCACTTTCGGCGGCAATCCCGTTGTCACCACCGCCGCCAAAGCCGTCATCGACTACATCGAAGAGCAGAACCTTTTGCAGAACACCGAAAAGGTCGGCGCTTACCTCAGAGAGAAACTCCTCAGCCTGAAAGACAAGCATCCGATCATCGGCGATGTGCGCGGCATGGGACTCTTACTCGCCCTTGAACTCGTCGAAGATCGCGTCACGAAGGCGCCCGCCACCGCGGCAACGCTGGCCCTCATGGAGGCCGCCCGTGAAAATCACATCATGCTGGGTCGCGGCGGCCTCTATGGAAACTGCATCCGCCTCTCACCGCCCATGAATATTTCCTGCGCCGATGTAGACGAGTTCACGCTTCGTCTCGACGCCGCTCTTCAGAAGGTCACCCGCGCTTAAGCGCCGCACCCCACGACCATGCTCTCCATCTATCTCGATAACGGAAAGGTCGAAGTTCGCGACGCGCCTGTACCTGCGCGCCCCGCGGGTTTCGCGCTGATTCGTGTCGAACTGGCGGGCATCTGCAACACCGATCTCGAATTGCAGCGCGGCTACTACGGCTTCTCCGGAACTCCAGGCCATGAGTTCGTCGGCATTGTCGAAGCCGCCGATTCCCAGCAACTCGTGGGCAAACGTGTCGTCGGTGAAATTAACCTCGCCTGCGGACACTGCTCGTGGTGTCACCGTGGACTCGGCCGTCACTGTCCCACCCGCACCGTACTCGGTATCGTCCGCCAGCCCGGGGCGTTTCAGCAGCTATTTGTTTTGCCCGAATCCAATCTTCATGTGGTGCCGGATCACCTGCCCCCAGAGATCGCAGCCTTCACGGAACCCGTCGCCGCCGCCTGCGAAATACTCGATCAGGTCTCCATTCCCCCCGGCAGTGAGGTCGCCGTATTGGGCGACGGCAAACTCGGTCTTCTCGTAGCTCAGGTTCTTCAGGCCAATGGACTCAAGGTTCATCAGTTCGGCCGCCATCCGGAAAAACTTCGAATCGCCGCCCGCGCCGGAGTCGTCACTGAGATGGTAGGTGCGAATCTCCCCGAAGCTGCTTACGAGTGGGTGGTAGACGCCACCGGTTCACCCGATGGCCTGAGTGCCGCCGCGCGGATGACGCAACCAGGAGGCACTGTAATTCTCAAGTCGACGGTTCACGGTCTGGTTCCCGTCGATACCGCCCCGCTGATTGTGAATGAACTGACGTTGGTTGGCTCGCGCTGCGGCCGTTTCGAACCAGCCCTCGATCTTCTCAGCCGCGGAGCCATCGACGTTCGATCTATGATTTCGGAAGTGCTTCCCCTTGCCGATGCATCTCTGGCTTTCGACCGCGCCGCGTCTCCCGGCATCCTGAAAGTTCTTCTGTCCGGCGAGTCATACCAATGAAGCCATTGTCAATAATGAAACTTATGTTTCGTCACCTCCCGCTGGTTTTGCTCGCCTTCGCTGGGCTGGCCGTGGCCCAACCACCCAAACCCGACACGCCCAAACTCGAGATCTACTGGATCGATACCGAAGGCGACGCGGCTACCCTGCTCGTTACGTCAACTGGCCAGTCGCTGCTTATCGATTCCGGCGGCAATGATGCCGACGACAGAGATGCCAGACGCATCTTCGACGTGGCCGCGAAAGAAGCCGGTCTCAAAAAAATCGATTACCTGCTGACAACCCATTTCGCGCCCGATCATGAAGGCGGCGCCGCCGCGCTGGCGAAACTGATTCCGATCGAGCACTTCCTCGATCACGGCGATTCCGTTGACACCCAGACTCCCGAAGGTGACAAACTGTTCTCCGCCTATCGCCAGTTAGTCGCCGGCAAACGCAGAATTCTGAAAGCGGGTGAAAGGTTGCCGCTCACTGGCGCTCAGATCGATGTCGTGGCGTCGAACGGAGCCGTGCTCGATCATCCACTCGAAGGCGCCGCCGCCAATCCCCTCTGCGCGAAAGAGAAAACCAAACCGGCCGATCGCACCGAAGAGGGCCGCAGCGTGGGCATCCTGCTCACTGTCGGAAAGTTCCGCTATCTGAATCTCGGTGACCTGCCCTGGGAGCGCGAGTTAGCCCTCGCTTGCCCCATTAACAATCTCGGCATCGTCACCCTTTTCGATGCCTCATCCCATGGTTTCGACCAGAACAAATCCGGCGCGCCCGCCTTCGTCTGGGCCATCGATCCGCAGATTGTCGTGATTAACAATGCCGAGCACAAAGGGCTCAATGCTCAGGCGTGGGATACAATCTCCCGAATCCCCCGAGTCCAGGGCATATGGCAACAACACGTCTCGCTGGATCAGCCGGATAAGCTGACCGCGCACAACACTCGCGGCCTCATGATCGCTAACACCAGCGCCACGGTTCATGGCTTCTGGCTCAAAGCGTCCCTTTCGCCCGCCGGCAACGTGACCGTCACGAACAGCCGCAATGGTTATACCGAGGTGTATGCACCGCGATGACATCGCGGGTATCGCGCTCCGCGTAGTCGTTGCGGGAACCTGCATCGTTTGTTCCTGGCAGGCGATTCGCTTTGCGCGCATCGATTGGCTCGCTGCCGACGGCACCTTTGAAGGCCTGCAAAAAGCCGTTAGTATGGATCCGAAAAATGCAGCGCTTCTCGCGCGCGTCCCGTTGACGCGCAATGAAAACGGCGATAACTCGCCCGAAGTGGATGAAGAAATGCGTCAGGTGCTGCGCCTCAATCCTCTCGATTCGCGAATCCTCATCGCCCTCGGGCTGCGCGAAGAGTTCCACCACGACAGCGCCGGGGCCGAGCGTGAGTTGAAACAGGCTGTCGTAGTCGATCATCAGTACATGCCTGCCTGGACGCTGGCCGGGTATTACGTCCGCTCCGATCAACCCGACAAATTCTGGCCCGTGGTCCAGCACCTCCTCCTGCTGGATCCTCTGGCTGTAGACCTCCGACCTTTGTTCGATCTGTGTTGGCGCGAGACCGAAGACCCCGCGAAGATCGCTTCCGTGCTGCCGCGACGCGAATCGATTCTCGTGCCCTATCTGCAGTTCCTCGTCCAGACCAAACGCATCGACGCCGCGGCGCTCCTGACCCCGTCAGTCCTGGCAGTTGTTGAGCGCAGCAGTACCAGTGACCGCGATCAATTGCTGAACCTGATCGACCTTCTGCTTGAGAAAGATCGCACCAAAGAAGCCGTCGACGTCTGGAACCAGCTTGTGGACCGCGGCATGATTCTGAATGGCAAGCTCAATCCGCGGGACGGTGAGTCACTTGCGGATCCGGGCTTTCAATATCCTCTGGTTACGCGAGGCTTCGCCTGGAAATTGGAAATGCCGCCCGGAATCGCCGGCCGCATCGATGGATCCGCTCGCTTCGAGTTGGATGGCAACCAGCCTGAGAAGATACTCATGCTTTCAGCCGTTGCTGCCCTCATGCCCGGACGCGCCTACCGCCTCTCGTGGAAAAGTGATTCGACGCGCCTGGCGTCACCCAATGACCCCGGGTTCATACTGCGCGTAGGAAAGCTCGCCGAGTGCCATCCTGCCCAGTCAGCCTCCGGCAGTTGCGATTTTGAAGTTCCCGCAGCAGTCGATCATGTTCCCGTGGAACTTTGGTATGAGCGCGCGCTGGGCACGGTTCGAGCTCAGGGAGTCTTTCAGCTTACGGAAGTCCAGCTGAAGGTCCATCAATGACACCGGCGAATTCGATCGGTGATAGGCTGAAACTTCACCCGCCAATGTTTCGGAACCACGAACGCAAATGGAAGATTTTATTTGGCTTCGTGGATGGGCTTCTAACCGCAGCGGCCTTCGGGCTGGCTTACGAACTGCGGCAGCGCCTTCCTCTGAACCTCCGTTTTTTCCTCGTACCTGAAGCGTTGACGGGCCTTCTTGCCTTCTGCGTGGCCACCTGGGTGGTGTCAGGCTACTGGCTGAATATCTACGCAAGATTCGATTCGGTGCGCGTTGGCCGCATCCTGGGTGATGCCGTTCGTCAGGCCGGATGTGGTGGGGTTGCGCTCCTCATCCTCCTTTACGGCTTGAAGCTGGAAGTCAGCCGCGTATTCCTCGGCGCGTTCATCTTTCTGAGCTGGATGTTCCTTGTGACGTTCCGCTTCGCGGCACGCAGTTTCGCGCCTTCCATCAGCCGCCACTTCGGTGCCGAGCGGAATGTCCTGATCGTCGGGACCGGATCGCGAGCCCAGCAGCTCGCGAAGAGTCTGGAACCCTACCAGAAATATGGACTGCAGATCCTGGGCTTCGTGGCCGTTACTGAACACGCCCTTAGCAGCACTCAGCCGTATCCGGTATTCCCCCTGGCCGATCTGCGCTCCGTGCTCGCCCGGAAGTTCATCATCGACGAAGTCTACTTCGCAGCCGAGAACCATGAACTCGCATCCCTCGAAGATGCTTTCCGCTGGTGCGATGAAGAGGGTGTGTGCCGGCGCATCGCCGCTGACTTCTTTCCGCGCGTCACCGGCTACGTTGCGCTGGAGCAACTCGGAAACACCCCGCTCATCACCTTCTCGGGCGCCCCCGGAGACGATGTGCTTCTTCTGGCCAAGCGGACCATCGACCTGGTTCTCGCGACACTCGGCATCGTCCTGCTCAGTCCCGTATTTCTCGTGGTCATGGTGTTAGTCAGGCTGACATCGCGAGGACCCGTGATCTTCCGCCAATCGCGCTGCGGTCTGAACGGGCGCATGTTTACCTGCTACAAATTCCGCACTATGGTGCGGGATGCCGAAGATCGGCTCCATGAGGTGAGACATCTCAACTCGAAAGAGATTGTCATGAAAATTCCCAATGACCCCCGCCTCACATCGGTGGGTCGCTGGCTGCGCAAGTTTTCCCTCGATGAGTTGCCCCAGCTCTTTAATGTGGTGCGCGGCGATATGTCGCTCGTAGGGCCACGCCCGGCCATTCCGAGCGAGGTTGCTCAGTATCAGCGCTGGCAGCGTCGTCGGCTAAGGATGCGGCCGGGTCTCACCTGTTTGTGGGCGCTGCGGGGACGGGACAAAGTGGACTTCGAAGCGTGGATGCGGCTTGATCTGCAATACATCGACAACTGGTCGCTGGGCCTTGATGCGCGGATCATTTTGATGACGATCCCCAACGTGCTTTCCGGAAGAGGTGCCAGCTGAAAACAAAAAAGGCCCCGTTGCCGGGGCCTCGTCTTTACTGAGTCTGCGTCTCTTTCGAAACGCGGAAGGCTACTTCTTTTTCTTCGGAGCGGCCTTTTTTTTCTCAGGGGCTTTCTTGGTTGCGTTCTTCATCGATTGATTCTCCCAATTCGAATTTGCGATTAAAGAAAAATCGCAGTGTGTGATTCATATATAGAGTTACTCAATCTGAATGTCAAGAAAAAAATGCACCCTTCTGGTGGTCATCCGCCGGTCGCTGCTGAACGTAAGTTGAAGTGTGGATCCATGCGCGCAACGAAGCACACGGCGATCGGAGCGCTATCCTCAACATCAGATGACATTCACGGGAATAATTCTGGCGCTCGATATGAGCGGCCAGCCCGATGCAGAGCTCGCGCGACAGCTGCAAAAACGCGATCCGGAGGCCATGGGCAAGCTCTATGATCGCTTCGGAAGAGTGGCCTGGTCGGTGATTGTGGCGATCGTTCGGGATGAATCCATCGCGGAAGATCTTGTCCAGGAAACTTTTCTGAGGGTGTGGAATCGGATTCATGCTTTCGAACCAGGCAAGGGAGCGCTGGGGCCTTGGCTGCTCGCGATTGCGAGGAACAGGGCTATCGATCATCTTCGTTCGGTGGGTGCGCGGATGGATCGCAACTCATTCGAGCTCGATGTCAGGGAGCATCCATCGCTTTTTGTGACGATGGATCGGGACGTGGTCAATACGGATCACGCCAGGGTGATCCGCCAGGCGGTGGCTCGTTTGAATGAAAATCAGCAGAAGGTGATCGAGCTCGCTTATTACGAAGGCTTGTCTCAGACCGAGATGGCGGAGCGGCTGGGTGAACCGCTCGGCACGGTGAAGACCTGGGTGAGAACAGCATTGAAGCATCTTCGCGACGAACTCGGCGAAGCGGCGGTGACGGCATGAATTGTTCGGAGATCAGAGAAGAATACGGCGCATACGCGCTCGGGATCGCGGAAGATCCGGAGCGCTCGGAGATTGCCGCGCACCTTGCGCGCAACTGTGCCGAATGCCGCGAGGGTGTAAGCGATGCGATGGCAACGGCAGGGCTGATTGCGGCGGCGGTAAAGTTTCAGAAACCGCCCAAACACCTTCGGGAACGTGTAGTGGGGATGGTGGATCGGAAAAAACACCATTCATGGATGTGGTCACTGCTCCCGTGGGGCGTGGTCGCAGTGTTGTCGGTCATCATCCTGGCAATCTCGATTCCGGCGGAGCGGCAGAACAGGGATCTCGAGAAACTGGACGCCGTGTTGTCGATCGTCAACGACCCGACTACTAAAGATGTAACGTTCGGGGAACCGGCGAAGCAGTCCAAAGGCCGGATCTTCGTCAGCGGCAAGGGCGTCGTATTCATCGGGGCCAGTCTGCCGAAGGTGGACCCGGGGAAGACATTCGAGCTCTGGGTAATTCCGGCGACCGGTAAGCCGGTGCCAGCGGGAACGTTCGACACAAAGGGAGATTCGACGGCTGTTTATCTTTACAACGGATCCACCGCCGGCGCCGCCGCGATCGCCGTGACCATCGAGCCGGACGGCGGGTCGCCGCAGCCGACCACGACCCCCTTCATCGTTACGAAGCTGTAGTGACGAAGCCGTAAGCGTTAATCTGTAGGCAAGTGGAAATACTAGATATCAGAGAAAAGGGCGGTATCCGTGATGGAGCCCAGCAGGCCTCCGATCACCGCCTGTTCATGCAGTTTCTTGCGTTCGGTGGCTGCTCGGATTCGGCCAAACTGCGCGAGGCTCTCGAAAGCGCGGGCTTAGCCGGCGTACTTTACGAGGATGCGAACGATCCGCGCGGCGTCGGGTTGCTGACCTGGAGCGCCGATCCGGAGTTCTTCGTCACCAGGCTGCGGGAGTTCCTGCGGTGCGGACCTTTCAGCGCCCTTGAGTTCAAACCCGAATACACAATGATGGGCCGGACGTATGCGCTGGGACACGAGCCGGATCTGAAAGACTGGCTTCTCGACCGGCCGCGCAACGTGGTGAGCGACCGGGAATGGACCTGGCATGTCTGGTATCCGCTGCGCCGCCGCGGCGAATTCAACGGGTTGCCTCCGGAAGAGCAGATGACCATCCTGCGGGAGCACGGCAAGATCGGGCACAGCTTCGGGACGGCGGGGTACGCGCATGACGTTCGGCTGGCCTGCTTCGGCCTGGACAAGAACGACAATGACTTCGTGATCGGGTTGATCGGAAAAGAGCTGTTTCCGCTTTCGGCTGTTGTTCAGGCGATGCGGAAGACGAAACAGACCGCGCATTACATGCAGGCGATGGGGCCGTTTTTCATCGGCAAGGCCGTTTGGGCACGAGCCGGTGAAACAGCCTAAGCGCGACGTTCGGCAAAGAAGCGCTGCAGCATGGCGGTCGCTTCAGCTCCGAGAACGCCTTCGATGATTTCTACCCGGTGATTCAGCAGTGCGGAATCGGCAATCTGAAACTTGCTTCGCACGCCTCCGAAGCGCAGGTCGCGGGCGGCAAACACCAGCGTTCCGATTCGCGCCGCGACCAGGGCGCCCGCGCACATCGGGCAAGGTTCCAGAGTTGTATAGAGGGTCGCACTTTCGAGGCGGTAGTTACTCATGGCAACCGCTGCCTGGCGAAGAGCCAGAATTTCCGCGTGCGCGGTGGGGTCGATCAGTGTGATCGGGGAGTTGCGGCCCTGTCCCACGATCTCGCCGCCGGCTACAACGATGCAACCAACGGGGACTTCTCCCGCATCCGCTGCTTCGGCAGCGAGATCGAGAGCGTGCCGCATCCACTTGTCGTGTTCCCTGTCATATTCCGGATTAGTCACTCTCGCTTAGAATAATGGAGCACAAACTATTATGGCCGAACTGGAAGTTCACACAGAAGTTGAGGGCGGCGATTCTTTTGGCAAAAAGATCGGAGTGCTGGCCTCCATCCTTGCGGTGCTGCTCGGCATCGTGACGATTGTTTCGCACCGGGCGCATACCGATGCGGTGCTGTTCAAGTCAGACGCAAACGACAAATGGTCTTTTTATCAGGCGAAGCGGATTAAGTTTCACAGTCTCGAGTTGGGCGAAGATCTCCTGAACGCGATGTCGATTAAGGGGCCGGCTGCTGACAAGATGCTGGAGCATTACGGGGCTGAGAAAAAGCGTTATGCGCACGATTCCGATGTAGCCCAGGAAGACGCCAAAAAGACGGATGAGAAGGCGGAGCACGTGGAGACACAGGCCCTGCGCTTCGATTTTGGAGAAGGCTTGCTTGAGATCGGGCTGGTGCTGACGTCGCTCTACTTTATTTCGCGGTCGAAGCTGTTCCCGGTGATCGGGGTGATCAGCGCACTGCTGGGAATCGCGGCGGCGGTTTCCGGATACCTGGTTTAGGAGCTCGTAACCTTCATATAGCGTTCCCGGAGGATTCGGGAGTGATACGCTTCGTGGCCCGCGATCAGAAATCCTACGCCCCGCGCAGTGACGCTGAATCCGCTATAGGTTCCGCGTGACATCCATGCATTGGCGGACAGGGCATTGGCGGACAGGGCATTGGCGGACAGACTTCGGACCAGGCGCATGGAGGAGTGGCGGACGGATTCGAATTCTGAAAGCATGTCGGCCAGAGTGCGGCGATTGAAATCGCCTGCCGCGACATAATCATCCTGCTCGAAACCAGGCAACGGAGTTTGATCGTTGCGGGCGATGCGCAAAAGGCGGTAGGCGAAGATCCGTTCGGTATCGGTGATGTGGCCGACGACGTCGTTGATGCTCCATTTGCCCGGCGCGTAGCGGTAAGTGGCGGCTACGCTCAGATCGAGCGGAGCGAAGATGGCGTGGAAGAGCGTGAGCTGCAGAGACAGGGCATCGAAGATGTCTTCGCCTTCGACGCAATCGACGTAGGCCTTTGCGTAGGGCGGAAATTCGGAATCGTCGGGGCGGCCGATGTTCATGTCACTTCCAGTTCATGGCGAGGTTGACGAACGAGCCTACGGGGACTCCGGTGGGGCCTTTGGCCATAAACGGTTTGGCGTCATCCAGCCAACCGGTACCGGCGATATCGATGTGGACCCAAGGCGTTTCCTCGACGAATTCCTCAATGAAGGCGGCGGCAGAAGATGCTCCACCCCAGCGTCCCCCGATGTTCTGGATGTCGGCGGAGACGGTCTTCAGCAGATCTTCAAAGTCCTCATCGAGGGGCATATGCCACATCTTTTCGCCGGCCGCGGAGGAAGCGGTCATCCAGCGTTCGCGAAGTTCGTCGTTATTGGAAAAGACACCCGAGTAGGAATGACCCAGCGCGACAACGATGGCGCCGGTGAGCGTGGCGGTATCGACAATGTGGGTGCAGCCGAGTTGCTTCGCGTACGTAATGGCGTCGACCAGGATGAGGCGGCCTTCCGCATCGGTGTTCAGGACCTCAATGGTTTTCCCGGACATAGAAGTAACGATGTCGCCGGGTCGCTGGGCTTTGCCGCCGGGCATATTTTCAACGGCAGGCACGATGCCCGTGACGGCGACTGAGGGCTTCAACTGGGCGATAGCTCGCATGGCAGCGATTACGGAAGCGCCGCCCACCATGTCGTACTTCATTTTCTCCATGCCGTCGGAAGGTTTTATGGAGATGCCGCCGGTATCGAAAGTGACGCCCTTGCCGACGAAAGCAAGGTGGGCCGACCCAGCTGGCTTTTCCGGCTTGTATTGAAGAATGATGAAGGCAGGCGGGGCGGGACTGCCTTGTGCCACTCCGAGGAGCGCGCCCATGCCGAGTTGGCGCATGCGGTTTTCATCGAGGATTTCGACGGAGAGTCCGCCGGCCGCGGCCACTTCGCGGGCATGTTCGGCGAGGCGAAGCGGATCGAGCAGGTTGGGCGGTTTAACGGAGATGTCGCGCGAAAGGTTCATGGCTTCGGCGACAATTCGGCCGCGCTCGAACACTGCGTCGAGCGCGGGAGCACTGGCTTCGACCACAATCGAAAACGAAGAGACGCTGTGAGACCTCTCTTCTTTGGTGTCCTTATCGGTCTTAAGGTAATCCGGCTCCCATGCGCCGAGAATTGCGCCTTCGACAACAGCGGCGACATTGTCAGGGGATGCGCCGGCGGGAGAATCGGCTGGTCCGAGGAGAAAAGCGGCGGACGAAGCGCCTTTGCCCTTCAGAAAACGGAGGGCGGCTCCGGCGATTTTGCGCAGGGCCGCGGGGTCGGTCTTGTCTTTTTTCCCGGCGCCGACGACCAGAACCCGGCGGGCCTTAAATCCATTGACTCCATGCAGGAGGGTGAATCGAAGGAACTTGCCGGTAATCTCTCCGGAATCGTAGAGGGAAGCGAGGGGCTTCTCGAGGACGGTCTGGCGCGTGCCTTCCCATTCGACGACGATCAGACAATCTGTATCGAACCCCGAGGCTGTGTCGAGCTCCGAGGCTCGTAATCGCTCCAAATTTACTTTCATTCACAACCCTTCTTTAATGTAGTGCTACGAACTATTGATATCGTGCTTTGCTCTCGCGAACCGCGGCGCGGGCCTCAGCCTCGTCACCTTTGGCGCGCTCCGCTTCGCGCTTATCGTGAAATTTCTTACCCTTGGCAAGAGCTATCTCACATTTTATCTTGCCGTTTTTCAAATACATCCGGATGGGCACGATGGAGAGCCCGCCCTGGCGTGTGGCTTCGAGAAGCTTGTCAATTTCGCGGCGATGCAGCAGCAACTTTCGAGCCCGCACCGGCGCATGATTGGAGCGATTGCCGTGGCTGTACTCGCTGATATGAGCATTGACGAGCCAGGCCTCATTTTTCTCCACACTGGCATAGGCATCCCGCAACTGAACCTTGCCGGCGCGAGCCGCTTTCACTTCCGTTCCGGTCAGAGCCAATCCGGCCTCATACCGATCCATTAAAAAGAAGTTGTGGCCGGCCTGCCGGTTATCGGCGAGAACTTTGAACCCATCCGTCTGAGTAGCCAAGGTTCCCTTCTTTCCTAACTCTTTATCCCTTAGGTCGGTTTTTTCTTATGAACGTCACCACGTAACGCGGCGTCAGACAGTTTGATGATAGTTCAGCCCCAACGGCAAGAATACCGCCATGCGCCGCGAGGGCAGGCGGGAAACCTGTTTCAGAATGAATAAGGCCAGTGTTTTAAAGCAGTTAACCATAGTTTGGCTGGCTGGAATCATGATTTTGCCGCCGGCGCCTCTGATGGCGGGCACACGAAAGGGCGACAAATTACGTGCCCAGGCGCGGGTGGAAGAGGTAAAAGGCAATCTGGACCATGCACTGCAGCTGGCGGAGCAGGCCTATCAGGAAGACCCCACAGACCCATCTTATCGCCTCGAAGTAGTCCGAGTCCGCTTCGAAGCGGGTTCGATGCACGTTACGGCGGGGCAAAAGTTGCGGGACGCCGGGAAGCTGGACGAGGCACTGGTCGAATTTCAAAAGGCGTACGGGTTGGACCCGGCTTCGGATATAGCGGCGCAGGAGATTCGCCGGACCCGGGGGATGATCGAGCGCAACAAAAACGGCGGAGTGACGCCGGGCGGTGCGGCTCTTTCCACGGACGACAAAGGACTGACCCCTTCCGAACTTTCGCATAAGAGATCCCAGGAAAGAACCGATTCGCTGCTGGCGGTTCCGGAGCTGCGGCCTCTTACCAACGATCAGATCGATCTGAAGATGACGAATCAGAAGCCGCGGATTCTGTTCGAGACCGTAGCCAAGCTGGCGGGAGTCAATATTCTGTTCGACCCCGAATATGACACGCAGCAGACGATTCGCACCACATCGATCGACCTCTCTCGCACCACCATTGACCAGGCGCTGGATCAACTGGCGGTGGTGACGAAGTCATTCTGGAAGCCGTTGTCATCGAACGCGATTTTCGTGACGGTAGACAATCCGAACAAGCGCCGCGAATACGCCGAGCAGGTAGTTAAGGTTTTTTACCTTTCCAATGTCACGACGCCGCAGGAGATGCAGGAGCTTCTGACGGTGCTGCGCACAGTTGTCGATGTACAGAAGGTATTCAGCTATACGGCGCAGAACGCTCTGATTGTGCGGGCGGAATCGGACACCATGGCACTGGTGGAGAAGCTGATTTCGGATCTGGATAAGCCACGCCCGGAAGTTCTGATCGATGTTCTGGTGATGGAAGTGAGCAGTACGCACATCCGAAACATCACAGCGGCGTTGGCGTCGGCCGGACTCACTACGACAGCGGTATTTGCGCCGCGGCCGGGCATTACGACACCGGGACTGCAGAGTGCAACGAGCACGGCCACTTCAACCACGTCCGCCACGACAACCACAACGGGGACGACCACGACACCGACGACCGGTACAACGGGTACGACGGGCTCGACGAGTGTGACACAGGTTCCTTTATCGGCGCTGAGCCATATATCCAGTGCGGATTATTCACTGACGACGCTGCCGGGCGCGGATCTCGAACTGGTATTGAACGATTCCGCGACGAAGGTGCTGCAGTCACCTGAGATTCGAGCCGTATCCAATATCAAAGCTTCGGTCAAGATCGGTGATCGAGTGCCCACGGCGACGGGCAGTTATTCGAGCACGGTGACCACAGTCAGTCCGCTGGTCAACACGCAGTTTACCTATCTGGATGTCGGTGTGAATATCGACATTCTGCCGCAGGTTCACGAGAACGGCGAAGTCACGCTGCACATGGAGCTGGATGTTTCGCAGGTGGCGAGCTATGTGACCATCGGTGGAATTCAGGAACCGGAAATCGGGCAGAACAAGCTTACGGCGGATTCGCGGCTGCGGGATGGGCAGATCAACCTGATCGGCGGGATTATTCAGCAGACCGACAGCAAGTCGACCACAGGGATACCTGGGCTGGCCAGCATTCCGGTGCTGGGACGTCTGTTCAGCGGAGAGAACACGGAAAAGGACCGCACGGAACTTGTGGTGGCGCTGATTCCGCATATTATTCGTGGGGTCGACATCAGCGAATCGAACCTGCGAGGGATTGCGGCGGGTAATGCGACACAGATCAAAGTGGGATATTCGGCGAGGCCGACTGTGGCTGTTCCGGCCAGCGCGGTAGTAATCAACGGACCGGGTGCGGCATCGGGCGCGGCGACACTGAATCCGCCGGCTACGGCGCCGCCGCTGACATCGAACCTGAGTACGCTTCCGCAGGGTCCGGCAACTCCGGGTAATCTACCAACTCCGGCGCCTGTGCCTCCTCCTCCGCCGGCGGCTTCGACGCAGACGCCTCTGACGGGACCGACTCACATCGCGTTCAATCCGGCCAATGTGGATACGCAGCTGAGTTCCACGGTGACGGTTACATTGAGCGCGGATAATGTGACGGATATGGTATCGGCGGCCGCGCATCTGAACTTCGATCCGCGGATCCTGCGCATTAACAACATCGTTTTGGGCGATCTGCCGCAGAGGAATGTCGCGCCGCTGGCGCCATCGATGAACATTCTGAACGACAGCGGGCAGGCGGACATGAGTGTGGCACGAGGTCCGACGGACGGAGGAGTGTCGGGCGGAGGCGGGTTGTTCACGATCGTGTTCCAGGCGGTGGGACGCGGGACGACGAATGTAACGCTTTCGTCGATAGCGTTAAGCGCATCGACGGGGCAGCCGATCAACGCGGTAGCCTCGCCGCCGCTTATTGTCAGCGTGAAGTGATGGAAGTGCAGTCAGGCGCGGGCGCAAATCCGGCTTCGCGTTTTGCTTCAACAAGCCGATCGCGGCAGGGCATGACGCTGGTGGAGTTGATCGTAGCGTTCACGATCCTGCTGGTGCTGACATCGATGGCGGTACCGCTGGCGCGGAACAGCGTGAGGCGTAACAAGGAACGTCAACTGCGGGAAGCTCTGCATGAGATGCGATCGGCAATCGATAAATACAAAGACCTGGCGGACGCAGGAAAACTCGGGATTCAGAAGACGGATACATATGGCTACCCGGACAAGCTGGATTCGCTGGTGGAAGGCGTGAAGGGTTCGGGGCAGACGGCGGATACAAAGCTGAAGTTTTTGCGGCGAGTTCCGCTGGACCCTATGACGAATACCCGCGAGTGGGGACTGCGCAGCATGCAGGACGAATCCAAGAGCACGAGTTGGGGCGGACAAAACGTTTTCGACGTGTATTCAAAGAGCACCGACAAGGGCTCGGATGGCAGGCCTTATGCGGAGTGGTAAGGCGGAGATGACGCGGAGAAGGCTGGGGTTCACGCTGATCGAAATGATGATCGTGATGGCGATCATCGTGATTCTGATCTCGGTGGCGATCCCGTTTTATCAGAAGGCAATTATTCGCGCCAAGGAAAGCGTGCTGCACAACAATTTATTCGCGCTGCGGCAAGCGATCGACGAATATACATACGACAAGCAGAAGGCTCCACAGAATCTGGGTGAGCTGGTGAGCGGGGGGTATCTACACGAAGTTCCGAAAGACCCGATCACGCTGAAGAACGACACGTGGAGGGTGATTATGGAAGACTCCGCGCAGGCAGTGAATTCGACGGAGCCTGGGGTTTTCGACGTGCGCAGCGGAGCGGAAGGAACGAGCCTCGAGGGCACACGCTACTCGGACTGGTAGGGGAAAAGTTCCCGAGCAGGGTCAACCTGCACCCAGAATATCGCGCCAAGGCATAGCACAGGGTTGCAATCGGAATTATCAAATATTACCTGGGACACCAGACCAGGATTGACACACACGCCGGGCAAATCGACTCAATGCCGGTTCAATACTCCGGCGGGGCGGAATATATATCTGCGTTTTCGCGCGACGAATCTATTGCGGGCGTGTTAACCAGAGTGACTGAAAGCCATACGTGTGCTTTTTATGCAGTTGGCGACCTGTCTGCTTTTTTATCTGCTCCGCAACGCTTAATCCGGGCTTATTTTCAATATGGATTATTCCGCCTCATTCTTATTTCATACACTCGATCCACCTCGAACTCCATGGAACCGCTGGCTGACTAGCCTCGGGATTCACCTGGCCTTCGTCTTCGTTTTCATCGCGATTCCGGTGGCCGTTCATCAAAGCGTGACGTCGCCGCCTCACTACGTCGCCGTTCGGCTTGACGCACCGCCAGTCCACCCGTCTCCCGCGATTAAGATTCAGGTCCAGGAACCCGTCGTTCGTCGCACTCCGGTCAAAGCGCCGCCGATTGTGGCCGCAAAGACAATTCCCGCGCCGCCCGTAAAGCCTCTGTTGCCCGTAAAGCCTTTGTCGATCGAGCCGCCCGTAATCGAAGCGCCCGAAGCGGTGCGCCTGCCCCAGCCGAAGTATGAACTTCCCGCTTCACCGGTGGCTTCTCCGCCGAAGCCCGTCGTTGTGCGGACAGAGGTCTTCGCCGCTGGCAGCGCGGCTCCCATGGGCCCAAAGCCCTCTATCCACGACGTTAAGCTCGGAGGATTCGGCGATCCTGAAGGTGTTCCCGCCTCCACTGCATCCCCTAAAGGACTCACAGCCGCGACGGTGGGCGCATTCGATGTGCCTTCCGGTTCTGGCCAGGGCGGGTCGGCCGGACACGCCAAAGTGGTTGCCGTGGCTGGTTTTGCCAGCGCCGGGTCATCCGGCAGCTCGGCAGCAGGCAGTCACGCCGGCGTGCCGGTGCACGCGTCGGGATTTGGCGATTACACTACATCGCCCGCTCCGTCTGCCACAGCGAAAACCGCAGCGCCTTCACCCCCGGCTGTGACGCCGGTCGAAATCACATACAAACCCAAGCCAGCCTATACGCCGGAGGCCCGGCAGCAGAAGCTCGAGGGCGAAGTGCAGCTTGAGGTGATCTTCTCGGCCGGCGGACAGGTTCAGATTCTTCGCGTCTTGCGCGGTCTTGGCCTGGGTCTGGATGAATCGGCGCGCGCGGCTGCAGCTCAAATACGCTTCCATCCAGGCACTAAGGCTGGTAGCCCCGTCGACATGCGGGGAATCGTTCATATTGTTTTCGAACTTTCCTGAGGAATAAGCCATCATGAAAATACTTACTGTCGCGATTCTGACTTTCGCAATCGCAGCAACGGGTCTTCGCGCGCAAACCATTGCCGCGACCGATCCGCCTTCCGGTTTCAGCACCATGATCGACAAAGCCATCGTCCACGAAAATGCGCTCCTGACAGTCCTGCGGGGCGCGCATCCCCTTGCCGAAACCTATATTCAGGAGATGGTGAAAGATACCGACTTCGGCTACGTTCCGAAAACAGACCATTACTTCCTGGGCAAGGTGGATCTGTCGCGCGGAGTGGCCACCGATTCGCTGATCCCGAAGTCCGATATCAAATCGAGCGCATTCGGGGCATTCGGCCAAATGTTCGCGGTCAGGTTCCTGCCACGCGGATTCGCCCAGATGATGATCATAGACGGCAATAGTTTTGACCGAGCCCATTACGATTTCCAGCTGGTTCGCCGCGAGTTTCTGGGCGACGTCAGGGCCTGGGTGGTCAGTGTCTCCCCGAAATCCGGAGCAGGCACAGGGAGATTCAACGGCCTTATATGGATTGAGGACAGAGGCTACAACATCGTTCGCTTCAATGGAACATACGGCGGCTCAAAGGGTAATAATGTCTTTCTGCATTTCGACAGCTGGCGCGTGAATTGCGGCCCCAATCTGTGGGTTCCTTACCAGATCTACAGCGAAGAGACAGAGATGCCTTTCGATCTCAAGCTGCGCAAAATGCACTACAAAGCGGTCACGCAGCTTTGGGGTTATACCCGTGCCGAGCAGCGCAATACACAGGAGTTCACCAATATGACCGTGGAGTTGCCCGCGGTGCGCGACAACAGCGCCGATGCGGCGGACTCGTCGCCGGTCGAGAGCCTGCGCAGCTGGAGCCGTCAGGCCGAGGATAATATTCTCAGCCGCCTCGAGAGCGCCAACCTTGTCGATCCCAGCGGCCCGGTGGAGAAGATCCTCGATACCGTAGTCAATAACCTCATAGTTACGAACGATCTCCACATCACGCCCGAAGTGCGCACGCGCGTGATTCTGACGACTCCGCTGGAGACGTTCACCATCGGCCATACCATCGTGATCAGCCGTGGCCTGCTAAATACTCTGCCCGATGAAGGTTCCCTGGCGGCCATCCTCGCCCATGAGCTGGCCCATATCGCCCTCGGTGACGATGTCGACACGAGGTTCGCTTTTGGAGACCGGACAAAGTTCGACGACGAAGAGATCCTGCGCCGCTTCCGTTTCGCCCGTCCGCAGAGCCAGGAAGACGCAGCCAACAAAGAGGCGATGGAGTTGCTTCGGAAATCGCCGTATAACGACAAGCTTCGTCAGGCCGGGCTCTTTCTGAAAGCTCTGGGCGCGGAATCGAACCGCCTGCCTTATCTGATCAAGCCCCTCATCGGGAGCCGTATGGCGGAGGGCAGCAATGTCCTGCGTCTGGCGGCCCTGCTTGAGACCGCGCCGCAGCTTCAGCGCACTCGCACCGACCAGATCGCCGCCCTGCCGCTGGGCGGACGCACGAAGCTCGATCCCTGGACGGATGAACTGCGCATGGCGCGCACGCGCTCGGTCCCGCTGTTATCGGCGCGGGAAAAAATGCCCTTCGAAATCACGCCGGTCTATCTGAATCTGACCTACGGCGATCTACCTGAACAGATTGCCGCCGGCACCGCGGAAAGCGCACCCGCAAGCAACGCACGGGTGCAATAAGCGGCAGTCCAGCCTCTCGGCGGAGTGTTCCAAAAGTCGGGGCAGGTTCCCCAACCGGACATATGGATGGCGCCGACCGCTGCACCTCAGCGAGCCGGGTTAAAACGGCCATGTTCGCGCCGGGCCTGCCCGGGCGGATGAAGCAGAGTTGCAGCCCTGATTCATCCGCTCACAATTTCCATCGCCCGGGCAGCTACTCCCGCTCTCCTGAGCGATCTGGCGTCGCCAGGAACCCATGAAGTTCACCGGCTCCATTCGCACCAACGCCTGTGATCTCCCCGGAGGCATTAATGGATTTTGCCTGCTGCAGGTACAATTCCGAGTTAGCGGGGATGACGTTGTTGAGGTCGGTCATCTCGCCGTTCTCCCACAGGAACGCGCGAGAGTTGAAGTTCGGGTCGAGCGACGCGCCAACCACCACGCCAGCGTCGTTAATGCCGAGCGCGAGGCTGGCAAAGTCCCCCGAAAGCGTTCCGATGTCCTTCATGCCTCTCTCTTTGTTCCAGAGGTAGGCGTGAAAAGCTGTGTCGCCGGCCAGGTTCGAATGGCCAACCACCTGCCCATAGTTGTTGATGGCACAGGCGTGATTCCCGCCGAACCCTCCGTCCCCGCCGAGATTGCCGAGGTCGGTCACCACGCCGTTCTGCCACAGCAGGGCGTGAGAATCCTTCACATAGAGCCCGAGATTTTGGTTGAAGGGGGTGCAGGTGCCCGAAATGCCAACCGCCTGACCTTCGTCGTTAATTGCGAGGGCACCTCCGACCGAGTCACCAGCGGGCAAAGGGAGTTGTTGAATCATCCCGTTGTCCCAGATGACCGGCTTAAACTCGAACACGGGGCGGCCCCGCGCGCAATTCTTCGCCATCGCGGCTCAAATGATGCGGCGCATTCTGGTGGATGCAGCTCGCGCACGGGCCTCACACAAACGTGGCGCGGGCGCAACGCGCGTGAATTTCGATGAGACCGCCATCGTCTCGCCGGAGCCGGGCGGTTCGATCCTCGCCCTCGACCACGCGCTCGCCGCTTTCGCCGCTATCGCTCCGCGGCAGGCCAGAGTCGTGGAGTTACGTTATTTCGGCGGCCTTCAGGAACAAGAAATCGTCGAGGTCCTCGGGATTTCGCCCCGCACTGTCCGGCGCGACTGGGACTTTGCCCGGGCCTGGCTTGCCAAAGAACTATCGTGACTCGGGCGGCGGGCCTCTCGGAGGATTAGTGTCATGATTGATGAACGTCGCCATGCCCCCCGATCGTCTTCGGCAGATCGAAGAGTTGTATCATGCCGTTCGCGAAAGCTCCGCCGACCGGCATGCCGCGCTGCTGGCTGAGGCCGATTCCGATTTACGGCGCGAAGTGGAAGCCCTGCTGGCCTGTCAGGATGAAAGCCTGCCCACTCTCGAACTTCGCGCCGTGGCCGTGACGCAGCCGGGTACTCGCCTCGGTCCTTACCTGGTGGAGAACAAACTCGGCGAAGGCGGCATGGGCGAGGTTTTTCGCGCCGTCGATACACGGCTCGGGCGCGCGGTAGCGATCAAGGTTGTCCATCGGCAATTCGATGAGCGGTTCGAACGTGAGGCACGGGCGATCTCATCGCTCAATCATCCTCACATCTGCATTCTCTACGACATTGGCCCCAATTATCTGGTGATGGAATATGTCGAGGGAACTCCCCTGAAGGGACCTCTTCCAGTCGATGACGGGCTGAAGTATGCGGAACAGATATGCGACGCCCTCAGGACGGCCCATCAGAAGGGCATCATCCATCGCGATCTGAAGCCGGGCAACATCCTGCTTGCGCCGCGCGGGATCAAACTGCTGGATTTCGGACTCGCGCAGATACAGCCCGGCCCTGACGATCCGACTCTGATGCACCTGACTCAAGCCGGGGTCGTAATGGGCACGCCGGGCTATATGGCGCCGGAGCAGCGCGAAGGCCGGCCTTCGGACGCGCGGACTGATATCTATTCGTTCGGCTGTGTCTTGTATGAAATGCTGACCGGGACACGTGCCATGGCGGACCGGAAGCCGCTGCCGTCCGGCGCACTCGAAGCCATTGTAGCCCGTTGTCTCGAAACAGATCCGGCGCGGCGCTGGCAATCGACGGCCGAACTGGCGCACGCGCTGGAAGCGGCTCGACTCGGGAACAAAACCATCGAGGGAACAAATCGCAGGCGGATGGTACCGGCGGTTGCGATTTTCGCGGTCGCGCTCATCGGAGGATCCTTCGCTTTCCGCTCAGCAATGAAGCCGGCGGGCGCGCGAAAGCTGACAGACAAAGATACGATCGTGCTTGCCGATTTCGTCAACAACACGAGCGATCCTGTCTTCGACGACACGCTGCGTCAGGGCCTCGCCATCCAGCTGGAGCAATCGCCGTTTCTCAAAATCATGGATGACGAGCGGGCGCAGAGCGTCGCTCGCCTGATGAATCTTGCTCCCGGGGCGCACATCACCAATCAGGTGGCAAAAGAGATCTGTGTCCGTGAAGGGGCGGCGGCTACGATCGGCGGCACGATCGGGAGGCTGGGGAAAACCCATGTCATCACCCTCCAGGCAAACACCTGCGGGGACGGCGCGACGCTCGCCCGGGAGCAAGTGGAGGCCGAAGACAAAGAGCACGTGTTGAGCGCTCTAGGTAGCGCCGCTACGGCCATGCGCGCCAGGCTGGGGGAATCGCTCAGCTCAATTCAGAAGTTGAATCTTCCTCTCGAAAAGGCAACCACGGGTTCGCTGGAAGCTCTCCGGAACTACACTGCAGGCAACACTGAGATAAGCCACGGCCGTTTCCTGGCCGCTGTTCCTTTATTTGAGCGCGCCATAACGCTCGATCCGAATTTCGCCATGGCTTACCACTTTCTTGCCCTCGCTCTCTACAACGCCGGTGACGCAGGGCGTTCCGTCGAATACGATCGAAAGGCCCTCGAGTTGATCGACCGCGTCTCCGAGTTTGAAAGGGACAATATTGCGGCCAGCTACTACGAGTCGACGCGCGAGTTGGACAAAGCCATAGATGGCTATCGATTGGGTATCGCGAACTATCCCCGTTTTTGGGGATTTCACAACAATTTGAGCACGATTCAGATAGACCTGGGGCGATTCGAAGAGGGGCTCCTGGAGGGCGAGGCAGCGGCTCGGTTACAGCCGGACGTCGAACCGCCCTGGCGGCGGCAATTGGACGCCTTGATGTGCCTCGATCGGCTCGACGAGGCCAGAAAACTAGCTGAGAAGGTGCGGATGCTGGGAATTGACGGTGCGAGAATACACCAGCGTTTCCTCGAAATGGCCTACATCGGGGGCGATCAGGCTGCCGTCGCCAGGGAAATTCAATGGTACGCAGGGAAGCCGGAGGAGTACCTCAGCTCTGGCTTGCAGGCGGCAAATCGGAATGTTCTTGGCCAGCGTGAGGAGTCGGGCAAACTGTACAGGCGAGCCGCCGAAACGGCGCGGCACCAGGGGCTGCGGGACGTGGCAGCGGGTTTCGAAGAGGCCAATGCGCGCGCCGATGTTCTGTCGGGTAACTGCCGGACGGCGCGCCAGCTGGGGCGGCCGGCACTGGCGTTGGCGATGTGCGGCGATGGGGCGCAGGCGGAGAAACTGGCCGGGGAGATTTCCAAGCGTTTCCCAAACGGAACGCTGTGGAACGCGGTGCAGTTGCCTGAGATTCGTGCGGCGATCGCGCTCCAGGGCGGTCAGCCCGCCAAAGCGGTGGAACTGCTGTCTTCCGCGTCACCTTACGAGCGCGCTTATCCCGAGGCGGTGTACCTGCGTGGCCTGGCCTACCTGCGTCTGCGTAAGGGCGCGGAGGCGGCAGCCGAATTCCACAAGATCACGGATCATAAGGGCGCCAGTTGGGGCAGTACCTGGCTTTATCCGAATTGGGGACTGTACTATTCGATTTCCTACCTGGGATTGGCACGCGGTTCCGCGCTCGCGGGCGACACCGCGAACGCGAGGAAAGCCTTCCAGGACTTCCTGCAATTGTGGAAGGACGCCGACCCCGACCTCCCGATACTTCGGCAAGCGAAAGCGGAGTACGCCGGGCAGCGCTGAGGCACGGCTTCGAGTCTGAAGTATCGTTACCGCTCGTTCACACTCACGGTTCGGCAGCGCAACCGTGCGTGCGCGGGACAATTATTCAGGGTGGTCCATGCCGCAGTTGAGCGGTTCCTTCTGGAGTCTGACCTTATACGACGTTGCGGAATCGACCGACCTTGAGCGGCTGCGCGGTTTCATCGGTGCGGAACCGCAGCGGCGCGAGCCGAGGTTTCGTCATCCTGTACCCGATTACGTACGGTTCGAACGGCCCCCGGTTGTCGAATATCCCGAGCCTTTGCGGCTTGCGAACGGCACCGTATTTCGCAGTGCGATCAAATATTTCGAATACGGCGTAATCAGCATCGAACTGGAGCTTCCGTTTGAGGCGGACTGGGACGAGGTGGTAGCGCTATCGACGCGCTGGATTAACTCTCCGGAGATTGCCCAGGCAGCGGGTGATTTTGTGCGCAGCCGCATGACCCGGATCCGCCCGGCGATGGTGCAACCGTATCCCGAGTGGCTCAACGAAGACTACTATGTGGTGCAGATCCGCGATGTGAACGGGGCGGATGGAGCGCCGATGACCGCAGAGGAGATGCTGGCGCGTTTCAGCAAGCCTATTGCCGGCATCATACGAGGCGAGACCGCGCCGCTTTCCGCGGGCGAACGCCATGAAGCACTGCAGGCGAGCATGTCTTACTACGCCACTGATTTATTGGTGGCCGGGTGGACCGCGGCGGTTGTCTATGACACGCCGGAGGGGGCAGCTCCGACGATTCAGTTGCTGGAGTATGCGAATACGCAGCTACTTGAATTTCGCCATTACGACGATGTGCTGACGAAGGTGCTGGCGGAAGTTTATAAGACACTCGAACACAAGGGTGGATTCTTCCGGCGCTGGCGGATGGCGGGTGAAGCAGAACGGCTGAATACCATCCGGCTGGATGTGACGGAGTTGGCGGAGCGGACGGACAATGCGATCAAGTTTCTGAGCGACATGTTCTATGCGCGGGCTTATCGAATGGCGGCGCAGAAGGTGGGCGTGCCGGATTACCGGCTGCTGGTGGAAGAGAAGCTGCGGATCGCGGGCGAGCTATATCAATTTATGGTGAATGAGTTTCATCAGGCGCGGGCGTTTGTGCTGGAACTGATGGTGGTGGCGATCCTGGTGATCGAACTGGCGCACTTATTCGGTGGGAAATAAGTGCGCCCGGAAAATAGATTCTGATCAGCTCTTGCCGACAAACTTCAAAAACTCAGACGTCGGCACGGGCCCGCGTCCATGAATGCCCACCACCGTCGAGACATCGAGCTTCAGGCGCTGGATGTTGTCGTAGAGGACCAGCGCATTCGGAGGCACCGGATTGGGCGGAGGAGCGTTCGCCGGACCGGGGCTGAAGCTGTCGGCTTCCACCAGAACCTTCGCGGGCAGAATGTAAGCGATCATTAATTCGTCGCTGTGCAGGTCGCCGGTCGTGTTATAGATCTCGATCGACTGTTTGCCATCGGTGATGACGTACTTGTCGGTAACCACCTGAATGCTGGGCTTCCTGTGCGCCTTCGATTGGGCATCGGGAACGATAGTCGCCGGCGCCATGAAGGTTTTCTCCCAATAGGGCTTGTTCGATGAGTTGGTGACGATGGTTGCGCCTTCGGCCACGTAAGTTCGCAGACCGCCGGAGTGGTCGAAGTGATGGTGCGTGCTCACGAGATATTTGATGGGCTTGTTCGGCGCCAGCTTCTTCGCCTCCGCAATCACCGCAAGCGACCGCTCTTCCGTGAGGGGGCCTTCGATCACCGTGATGAAGTTGTTAAATTCCACCACCACGCTGTGATGCGATCCTCCGCCCAGGAACCAGACGCCATCGGCGATCTTCGAGGTTGCAACGGTAACGACGGGGATGGTCGCCGCTTGAACGTTCGCAGGTACTGCAAGGTCGACCGGGGCATTCGGCTGAACACTCGTGACCGTCAATTCATTCACTGGAAATCCGCCCTCGCTTTGTACGATCGTGGTGGGGAATTTCACGCCGTCGAAATCCTTGTAGTTCGAGTATGAGAACAGGTAGGGCATGTCGCCGAGCACGGGATTGGGAAACCTGGTTTCCACTTTGGCCACCAGGCCGGTGCTGTCGATGGTCCCATCCACTTTGAATTTGTTCATGGCAGTGAAGGAGACAACATTCACCTTCTTGCCGTTTTCGGACCGCGATTTTACCCTGGCATCGGTCGCCGCCAGCGCGGCCTGAAGGAAGCCATGCGGGGTCATCCAGATTTGCAGTTGCCGCTCCTCGGCGTTGGCCAATTGCGGATTGGCTCCATTCTGACCGACGGCCCACGCCTTATCGCCGTTCACTTCCGCGTTCTGCCGCTGGCCACCGAAGACCTGCCCCTTGAAAACAAAGTCGATTCTGGCGGACTTCTGTCGATAGTTGACGACCTCCGTGAAACTCTCAAGATCGCGCCGCGGCCATTCCTTGCCCGCCGTAAGCGCCTGTCCGAAAAACGCGTTCATACCGGTCCCCGAAAATTGAACCGATTGCGGGTTACCCATCGCCTTCTGCGCGTTCTGCAGCACAGTTTTTGCGTCCTCTGCGTAAAGCGTGGCGGCGACAAAGAGTCCCGCCATCAACCAGGTGAGTCTTCTTTTCATGTCGAGATCTCCTGCCGGGGATTCTATCGCACAAAAAGAAGCTCACGGCCTTTTCCAGCGCCGCCTGGCAGAAAGCAACAACGCGATCCCTGCTGCGACCGCGATCCCGCCGTACACCGCCCAGCGAAGCTGCCCGGTCATGAAGCTGCCCGGCAACAGGTTGATCCCTTGCAGGAACCAAATGGCCCCGAAGATCACGAGGACTGCGCCCACGACGTTCATGATGGCTTTCATCGACATCTCCCTGCACCAATCTTCAATGCGGCAGGCCGAGAATGCAAAGGTTGGATTGATGGAGAACCGCTGAGCGCAGTCACTCGCCCGAGAATTTCGATTTGAGGTCGGGGAAAACCAGGCCAGCGACAAGGGCGCGCAGTTGTGAAGTGATAAAGGGTTTGGCGAGAAAGTGCCAGCCTTCATTCAGAACCAGCATTCCCTCAGCGAAGCCGGACATGAGGAGCACTTTGATTTTCGGGCGATCGAGCGTAATCACGGTGGCTAAATCGACGCCCGACATGCCTGGCATCTGAAAGTCAGAGAGAAGCAGTTGGATATCGCCTTTAAAATCGCGAGAGCGAGCGAGGCCGGTGGGTCCGGATTCGGCGGTGAGGACGTGATAACCGACATCTTCCAGCAAAGCAGAGACTAATCCCAAAATTGCGGGATCGTCATCGACGATAAGAATAGTTTTTTGATCGGCGCCTGGAATTTTGACCACGTCCAAACCAACTTTCCCTGTTCCGGCAGAGAGTGGTGGGTTGTTTTAAAACCGGGCTCGGTGGGAAGAACCCTTTCAGTGTCGCACGCCAGCCGCGGCTAATTCGAACTGACAGATATACTGGACAGCGTCCCGGATACGCGTCTTCCAGCCGACTGGTTTTGCGAGCTTGTAACCTGATCGGTTCGGCAATGGACGGCAAAAAGAATGAGGAAATTGTCCATGCGCAATTTAAATGCACGACGGCTGGCTGCTTGCGTCGTAATATTGACGGGCCTTGCGCAGGCTGCATCTGCCGCTGAAATTCTAATCGCAGACGCAAAATCCCAGCCGGAGAGTTTGACTGTGGCACCGGGGGGGATACTGTTCGTCGGCAGCGCGAGCACTCCGTTCGTCTACAAAGTGCGGCCAGGATCGACCACGGCGGAGAAGTTCGTCGATGCCAGTGGGGAAGGCGCGGGCACGTTTTTCTTCGGCATGCTTGCCGATGCCGCTAACAACACGTTGTGGACCTGTCAGCTCACCCCGGTACCCGGCACGACGCCGGTGAAGCGCCGCACCGCCCTGAGGGGCTTCGATCTTTCGACCGGCGCCCAAAAGCTTCGTTGGAACCTGCCTGGCGACAGCAGCACCTGCAACGATTTTTCGGTGGGACCGGACAAGGCGCTTTACATCAGCGACACCACCAACAGCAAAATCTACAAGCTGCCCGCCGGTGCGTCCACCGCCGAACTATTCCTCGAAGATCGCGCGCTCTACGGCATCGACGGGATCACCTTTCTGGACGGCACGTTGTATGTGAACAATGTGTTCTCGAACAATCTGTACCGTATTCCGGTGGACGCCGCGGGCAAGGCCGGACAACCGGTGGATATCTGGATGGATCAGCCGATCAAAGGGCCGGATGGCATGCGCGCAGCCAATGGCAAGCTGTTGGTCGCCGAAAATGGCAGCGGCAAAATTTCTGTCATTACCGTTCACGGCGATAAGGCCAGCGTCACGGTAATCAAAGAAGGACTCAAGACACCAACGGCAGTGGAGCCGGCGGGAGACACGATCTGGATCGCCGAACGCGGCGCCGGCAAGGCTGTGTCTATTCCGATGCCGAAACGATAGGGTACGATCAACAAGACAAGCGAGGACAAAAATGTCGATGAAACTGGCGAAAGCGGCAGTACTTTTTACGGTGTCAGTGGGGGCGGCGATGGCCCAGGTCAATGTGGGCGCGCAGAAGCCCGAAGCCAGCCTGCCATTCACGATGACTACGGTGGCCAACTTTGAACTGCCCTGGCGACTGGCATTCCTGCCCGATGGCCGCATGCTCATCACCGAAAAGGTGGGGCCGGTCTGGCTGGTGACCCAGAAGGGAGAGAAGATGGTGGTTGCGGGTACGCCCCCGGTGTATTGGCAGGGCCAGAGCGGCATGCTCGGCGTCTTCATTTCGCCTAATTACGCCACTGACCAGAGTATCTATCTCACCTATACCGAGCCGGGTGATTATGGCGGCGGTCTGGCGCTGGCACGTGCCAAGCTGACGATCACCGCTACTACTGCCAGGCTGCAAAACCTGGAAGTATTGTGGCGGCAGTTGCCCCGAGGCAAGGGTGGCCAGGACGGCGCGCAGGTCGCCTTCTCGCCCGACGGTCAATATCTGTTCCTCACAGTGGGCGACCGCCAGCGCATGACTCCCGCTCAGGATCCGAACCAGCCGGTAGGCAAGATTCTGCGCCTGACGCTGGACGGCAAACCGGCCCCCGGCAATCCCAACTTCGGCAAAACGGGCGCGGCCACGATTCCGCTGATCGATCCGCCCCGTGACACGGAAGCGGCGAAGACGGCGGCGGTGGTCAGCAACTATACCTTCATCGGCCCCAACCTGACGCCGGCTGAAACCTGGGCAAGCGGAGTGCGCACGCCTTACGGTCTGGCGTTTTCGCCCAGCGGCGAATTGTGGGAGGTGGAGCATGGCCCGAACGGCGGCGACGAACTGAACCTGATCGAGAAGGGCAAGAATTATGGCTGGCCGCTGGTCTCGTTTGGTAAGAACTATAACGGCGTGCCGATTCCCAATCCCGACTCGCGGCTCGACCTGGCGAAGCCGGCGCTCTATTGGGTACCGGTGATCGCGCCGGGCAATCTGATGTTCTACCACGGCGCGCAAACGTTCCCGCAATGGGACGGCAACGGTTTCGTCAGCGGCCTGGCGACCATGTCGCTCAACCGCATCATCTTCGACGGGCATGGCGGCGCGAAAACCGCCGAGCGCTGGTCGGTAGGCAAACGAATCCGCGATGTGGAAGAAGGCCCGGATGGCTCGCTGTGGATGCTGGAAGATAGCAATCCTGGCGCGCTGATCCATGTGACACCTAAATAGTCACTGTCCTTTTTAGATGAACAAGAAGCAAGAGGGCTGGAGCGATCCGGCCCTCTTTGTCGTGTCAGTGGGTTTTGCCGGTGGCCGCTTGTGTCAGTTTCGCTCTGGCTGCCAATAATGGCAGTTCCGATTCTGTTAATCGGGGATATACTGATCAGAGCCGAAGTCAGGAAGGAATAAATAATGAATACACCGCGTTTGAGCATGGGCGTTCTTCTCGCAGCCACAGCCTGTTTTTGCATTGGTCCGATCCAGGCGGCCGATCTGCCGGAGGGAGAGGGCAAGGCAGTTATTGAACAGGAGTGCACCTCATGTCACACCGCGGACCGGATCGCCGCGCAGAAGAAAACGAAGTCGGAATGGCAGGACACTGTGGAGCGCATGATGGCGAAGGGTGCGGGAGTCAGTTCCAGCGAGTACGATACGCTGGTCGCGTACCTGGTTAAGAATTTTTCCAAGCCTGAGATTACGGGCCGGGATCGGCGCTGACGGTAGCCGCGGGCACTAAGTAACCGGCGAGTCGGATAAGTTGCAGTTCCGTCAGGAGCGCGTCTGGGTGACGCGCGTCCAACCGCTGACGTTAACCCAGGAACGAGAAGAGCCGTTTCTGCAAAGTAATTACCTTATCTCTTGCATTCCCCTTTTCTTCGCCTTATGATAATCGTAAATGGCGCTGACAAGAAGGCAGAAAGAAGTCCTCGACTTCATTGCGTCGTATCAGGTGGAGAACGGATACAGTCCGAGTTATGAGGAGATAGCGCGCGGGCTGAGTCTGGCATCGATTGCGACGGTCCACAAGCATATTTCCGCGCTGCAGACAAAGAACTATCTGCATCGCAGTCACAACCAGAGCCGGTCGGTTGAAGTTGCGCCGCGTTATTTGCAGGAGCAGCGGCGGAACCGGATGGAAGTTTCGCTCGAAGTGCCGGTGCTGGGGACAATTGCGGCGGGCAGTCCGGTGGAGACTTATGAGGACAGGGACACGCTCAGCTTTTCGGACTTCGTCGGTCAGAAGGACACGTATGCGCTGCGCGTGCGCGGGAATTCGATGATCGAGGACCATATCTGCGAAGGCGACATGATCCTGGTGGAGGAAACCGCCCAGGCCAATGACGGCGACATTGTGGTGGCGCTGGTGCGCGGCACGGAGACTACGCTCAAGAGGTTCCACAGAGAAGCGGGCAATATGGTGTGCCTGCAGCCGGCGAATTCGACGATGAGTCCGATACGTGTTCCGGCGCAGGACGTACAGATTCAAGGCCGCCTGCTGGCTGTACTGCGGAAGTACTGACACTCAGGTAACAAACCGTCATTTCGTTTTCGGCCATCGCTGGATTTTTTCTAGTACCATTTCATTTTGTAATGTCCGGGCTAAACGGTTCGGCCGTGAGCCGATGTTCAGGTATGGAGACGATCCAATGAAACCACTCAACGAAGCTGACAAACAGGATTCGAGCGAGGAGTCGGCGGCGACTCCTTTTGCCTCGGTGTCGCGACGCATGTTCACGGCGGCACTGGCCGGCGCAGGCTTGATTGGCGCCGATGCGACGGCGCAAACACGCGCGGAGCAGGTCGCCGGGCGCCGCGGAAACAGTCCCAGCGATCCTGGTCCGGAGAACAAATCGTTGCTGGCGCAGAACCCCAGCGCAAACAACCCGCCGTTCACCGACCATGGCAACCCGGGGCCGATCTGGTTCTCATTCGACCTGTCGCCGAAGCGCATGCAGGGTGGGGGCTGGACACGTCAGGTAACACAGCGCGAACTTCCTCCATCGAGAGATCTGGCGGGCGTTAACATGCGGCTCACGGCAGGGTCGTTCCGCGAACTGCACTGGCATACGGCCGATGAGTGGGCGATTATGCTCAGCGGCAAGGCACGCGTCAGTGTCATGCAACCCGACGGCAAGATGTTCATTGACGACGTGGCGACCGGCGATCTGTGGTATTTCCCGGCTGGGTTTCCGCATTCGCTGCAGGGTCTGAAGGGCGACGGTCCCGATGGAGATGGCTGCGAATTCCTGCTGGTGTTTGACGAGGGCGGCTTCTCGGAGGACGATACCTTTCTTCTTTCGGAGTTCCTGGCTCACACCCCGCCCGAGACGTTGCAGAAGAACACCGGATGGTCCAGACAGGTCTTCGACCAGTTGCCGGCGACCGAACTGTACATCTTTGAAGCTCCGCTTCCGGGCCCTCTCGAAGACGACAAACGTTTTCTCGGCGCGAATCTCGAGACGAAAATTCAATACACGTTCAAGATGTCAAGCATGGCGCCCAACTCGAAAACGACCGGCGGGGAGACACGGGTTGTCGATTCCACCAACTTCCCCATCGCCACAAATATCGCCGCGGCTATGGTCACGATCAAGCCAGGTGGAATTCGAGAAATGCACTGGCATCCCAACGTGAGCGAATGGCAGTACTGGATGAGAGGCAAAGGCCGGATGACGGTGGTGACCACCGCGTCGAAAGCCCGCACGATGGATTTCAATACAAACGACGTAGGCTTTGTGCCGACCATGGCAGGTCACAGCATTGAGAACACCGGCACGGAAGACCTCGTGTTCCTCGAGATGTTCAAGACATCGCGCTATCAGGACATTTCGCTCAATCAATGGATCGCGCGCATGCCGGACAAGATGGCGCAAGCGCATCTGAAGCTGACGACGCAAGTGATCCGCAGTGCGCCGCAGGACAAGCATGATGTCTTGCCGGCCTAGGAGTTGAACCCGCGCGGGCGCGCTTTATCGCGCGCGTGGACTCGCGCTAGACGAGGCTGAGTTCCTGTTCGGCGCGAACCCAATCTTCGACGGGGTCGCCACCCTGATAGCCACGGCTTTCCCAATAGCTATAGGCGAGTTGCCCGATGGACTCGGGGGTTGCGTTGCGCGGCGCGACCGCTTTTACTTCAGGTGCTTTTACTTCGGCTCTGGGCTCTGCTTTACTGTGTCGGGGAGTTGCGCGGGGGGTCCGGGGCCGGGCGGCGCGGACGGAGTCTTTGGGGGTGGATTTACTTGCTGGCATGGCTCTTACAGATTTCATTATAAGGACTCTCCATTACATTCGCACGAAGGAATGTTTTATTTGGTACATAACAAATACCGCACTCCCAGGGCTTTCTGCCTATAAGCTGGAGGCAGAAGAAGTGGAACGGATGCGCATTTTACCGGCACTGGCGGGAGTTCTGATGGCGGCGGTTTCACTGCAAGCCGGCGTGGTGGAGGTGCCGGTGGAAGGCGTGGTCAGTCCGGCGACGCGGGACATTGTGGCGGAGGCGATTGCGCAGGCGAGCCGCGAACACGCCGATGCGCTGATCATTCGTCTGAGCACGCCGGGCGGGTTGATGGATGCGACCCGGGAGATTGTGGAAGAAGTCTTCCAGTCACCTATTCCGATCATCATGTGGACAGGGCCTTCGGGTGCGCGGGCAGCATCGGCGGGGTTCTTCTTACTGGAGGCCGGGGACATAGCGGCCATGGCGCCGGGCACCAACACGGGGGCATCGCATCCGGTGATCGAAGGCGGTCAGATGGACGCGGTGATGAAGCAGAAACTGGAGAACGATGCGGCGGCGCTGATGCGCACGATTGCGGTGCATCGCGGCCGCAATGAAGCGGCGGCTGAGAAGACAGTGCGGGAAAGCGCGTCGTATACGGAACGGGAGGCGCTCGATCAACATCTGATCGATGTGATTGCCTCCGATGAGACGGCGTTGCTGAAAGAGCTGGACGGGCGGGAGATTACACGCTTCGACGGGCGGCATCAGGTGCTGCGATTTTCAGGCGAGACGATCGAAACGTTCGAGCCCTCGATGCGGCTGAGAGTGCTGGCGGCGATTGCGGATCCGAACATCGCACTGCTGCTACTGGTGCTGGGGGTGTTGGGGATTTATGTGGAATTCTCGGCACCGGGATTAGTGGCGCCGGGAGTGGCCGGGGCCATTTTAGCGCTGCTGGGATTGACGGCCTTGTCCGTGTTTCCGATTGACTGGCTGGGAGCGGGGCTGATCACGCTGGCCCTGCTTTTCTTTGTCCTCGAAGCCAAGTTTGCGACACACGGAATTCTGACGGTGGGCGGTGCGGCGGCGATGCTGATGGGCGCGCTGATGCTGATCGATACCAGCGTTCCGGAACTGCGGATTCATCTGGGAACGGCGCTGGCGTTGACGGTGCCGTTTGCTTTGATTACGAGTTTCCTGCTCTCGATTGCGGTGCGGGCACGGCGCAATAAGATTACGACGGGAGTGGAGGGGATGATCGGAGCGGTGGCGATCGCGGTGGGAGAGCTGAATCCCAAGGGGACAGTTCAGGTGCATGGCGAATACTGGAACGCGCGGGCGACCAGGCGTGTGGAAGCAAGCGCGCCTGTGCGCATCATGGGAATGGATGGGCTGACGCTGCAGGTCGAACCAGTTTCCAGTGACGCTTCGCGTCACCACTCGACAACGCCAGTGGGAAGTTCACAAGTGGGCGAGGAGGCCTGAATTATGTCCGGATTGCCGCTGCTGGTGGTGATTTTCGTTATCGGCTTTTATTTCCTTTCGTCGATCAATATTCTGGCGGAGTATGAGCGGGGCGTCATTTTCCGGCTGGGAAGATTGCTGCCGGAAGCCAAGGGTCCGGGGCTGATCTTTGTATTCGCGCCGCTGGATCGCATAGTGCGGGTATCGCTGCGCATCGATACGATCGAAGTCCCGCCGCAGGACGTGATTACGCGCGACAACGTGACGGTGAAAGTAAACGCGGTGGTTTATTTCCGTGTAGTGGAGCCGCGGCTGGCGGTGACGGAAGTATCGAACTTTCTTTACGCCACATCGCAACTGGCGCAGACGACGCTGCGCAGTGTGCTGGGCGAAGTGGAACTGGACGATCTGCTGAGCAAGCGCGAAGAGCTGAATGTGCGGCTGCAAGCGATTCTCGACCGGCATACCTCGCCGTGGGGTGTGAAGGTGTCGATGGTGGAAGTGAAACAGGTGGATCTGGCGGAGCAGATGATTCGGGCGATCGGCAAGCAGGCGGAAGCGGAGCGGGAACGGCGCGCGAAGATCATACATGCGGAAGGCGAGTACACGGCGGCGGAAAAACTGGGTATGGCGGCAGAGATTTTGCAGAGACAGCCGGCCGCTATACAGTTACGCTATTTACAGACGCTGGTGGAGATTGGAACGGAGAAGAACACGACGATTGTGTTCCCGCTGCCGATCGATATTCTGAGCGCAATCGCTAAAAATCTGGGACCGGCGGACGGAACGGGCAAATCGTAAACATGGCGCAGGCGGAAAACGAAAAAGAACTCATACTTGGCAACAAGCAGCTGATCAGCCTATTTTTTCTGGTAGTGGCGATGTGCGGCGCGTTTTTCGCGTTCGGCTATATGATCGGCCGCAATGCGACGAAGACGGTGACGGTGACGGGGAGCGAGGCGGGCGCGGCGCAGGCGTCGGGAGCGGCGGGGGGAACGGCGCAGGGCGCGGCGGCGGAGACGCAGCCGAGCGAGCAGGGAACTCCGGCGATTGAGGCGCAAGCTCCGGTGGTGACGGAGACGCAGCCGGCGCAGGACACACCGGCGGCGTCTGCTCCGGTGACATCAACCCCGCCTCCGCCTGCTGCTGCACCTTCGGTAACTGCGGCGCCCCTGGTGAACACTCCGGCGGCGGGTCGATCACCGGCGCCTGTGTCGGTGGCGCAAATCGATTCGGGGGGAACCTATCTTCAAGTTACGGCGCTGCGGAAAGCAGATGCGGACAATCTGGTGAAGACGCTGCGCGAGCAGAATCTGCCGGCGCTGACGGCGGAGAGTTCGAAGGCGGATCTGATCCGTGTGCTGGTGGGGCCTTATCACCAGACGGCACAAGTGGCGGAGGCAAAGGCCAAGCTGAAGACGCTTGGATTTGCTAACGCGTTCGTGCAGAAATAAAGCCACAGAAGTAAGAACTAACTGCGGCGGCGCGAGAGTAGTTTGCCGGCGATGATGCCAACTGCGAAGGCGAGTCCGAGCACGCGCGGATCGAGGAACGGGATGAAGCGGGTTCCCGTCGAGGTGATTTCGAGAGCGCCGGCGGGCCAGGCTTTTACGCCACCGCCGCCGCCGCCGCCTTCGCCATGCCGGGAAGCTTCTGTACCGGGCTTGCCGTAGCCACCACCAGCGCCGGCGCCGAATCCATAGGCCACTTTCGCGACAGGAACAACGGTGCGTCCTTCGGCGTGGATGGGATCGCCGAAGACGGATTTCACGGTCGCGGTGGAATTCAGCGAACTGGTGATTTTCTCGAGCAGGTCGGTTGCGTTCATTTTGAAGCTCCTCTCTGTAGCAACTCAACGGCCAGGCGGCTTCTTACTTCCAGGCTCCGAGTACACGGCGGATGAAAAGCAGTTCGCCGATGTGCCAGGCGTTGTGATCGGCAATCTGCAGGGCCTCGCGGAGAAGGGTTTGTCCGTCTCCGTGGGGGAAGGCGGCGAAGAGATCGGAAGCGGGGTCGGTTATGAGTTTTCGGAAGGCGGCGAGGTCGTGGTGAAAGGCGCGAATGGTGTGGTCCCAGGCCTTGTCGTCGGGCGGTTCAGCGGTGGCGGGCCAGTAGCCGGAGGGCCAGTCGGGAGATTTATGGGTGGGATCGCGACTGAATTCGAGCATGTCCCATTGACCGATGCGGAGGTGTTCGAGCACCTCCCAGGCACTGTGGGGAACGCCAGGGGGGCGGACGCCGCGCAGTTGGGCGGGGAAATCGGCGATGACGTGATCGAAATCGGTGTGGGCGTGTCCTTTGGCGAGGAAGAGATCGAGTTCGCGGCGAAGGGCGTCGGAATGTTCCACGGGTTTCACAGGGTGTTTCTCAGAGTGTTCCATGCACCGTTATCATAAGTTTTCTGCATGAAGGCTGAGCAAATAAAAGCGGCGATCCCGAATCTGGTGACGTTGGTACGTGTACTGATGACGCCGGTGATCCTTCTGGAGCTGGCTCATGGGCACTATCTGGCGGGCGGATGGCTGTTCGGAGGCGCTGCGTTCACGGACATTGTGGATGGGGCGCTGGCGCGGCGGTTCGGGATGGGGTCGAAGACGGGGCAGTACTTCGATCCGATTGCGGACAAGATTCTGCTGACGGCGATTTACATCGGGCTGGCGCTGGGGCATGCGGTGCCGGTGTGGATTGTGGCGATTATTCTGGGGCGCGACCTTTGGATACTGCTGCTTTCGTCGAGCGCGCTGGCATTTACGGATTTTCGTGAGCTGAAGCCGAGCGTTTGGGGCAAGGCGAGCACTTTCGCGCAGGTGATGGCGGCGGTGGCGGTGATGGGCGGCTATGCCTATGACAGTCCGGTATTTGCGCTGCTGGGAAAGATTCTGCTGGGCGCGGTGGTGGTGCTGGCGGCATTAAGTGGGGGTGATTACACCCTAAGGGGAGTACGCTGGCTGGCGGGATCGAGACGGCGCTCGTTGACCTGCGAGAGGGGCGGGAGTAGTCTTTAAGGTATAGCCGGACTGTGCCATGAGCCGTTACGTTCCCGCCCGTCACTACATCTCGTTCGGAATCGTAGCGCTGGCTTTGGCCGGATTCTCCGGATGGCTGGGACTTTCCTGGACTCCCGCGTTCTGTCCGGCGTTCTTGTTTCTGGCTACGGCGACCATGCTGCTGGGGTTGGCGCTGAGACCGGAAATCAAGGTCTACGACGCCCATCTCGAAATCGGCAAGCGAATCATTCCGTGGCAGGACGTGCGGGCGGTTGACCGTACGGGCTGGCTTTCTCCGCTGATTGTGAAGCTCTCGCTTTACGACGATGAGACGGTGCGAGTGGTTTATCCGGGTGAAGTGGATTGCTGCAAGCACCTGTTGCGGACGCTGCGGCAGATGTCGACGGGAGCCATGATCGACGGCGTGCCGTACCGGCAATATTGGGGCGAACTGCTGGGCGTGGCGGATGCGGGAGAGATGGCGGCGCCACGGTATCGCGTGCTGCGTCCGGAAGACGAAGAAGAAGTGGAACGTCTGTATTTCCTGCTGAAGACGGTAGGCCACATCGATCCGCGCAATTCCAACGACGAGCGGTAATGAGCGGCAAAGTTTGAAGTCCGGAACGCTGCGGCCCCGGCCACTCGAACGCTCACGGCCGGGTCGTGCGCGCAGGATCATTCGATACAGTTTTGTAGCCCTGATCGTCGCGGCCATTGCGATTGTGGCGATACCGCCGGTACGAACGGCTTTTCTGCTGGGGCTGGGCAACGCGCTGGTGAATGCCGGGGCGCCGGAGAAGGCGGATGCCATCGGCGTGATCGGCGGGGATCAAACGGGCCGGCGAATCCTGCTGGCCGCCAAGCTGGCGCAGGAGGGTTACGCGTCAAAGGTTTATGTGACTGGGGTGCGCGGAATTTACGGCTACTACGAAAGCGACCTGGCTATTGATTTTGCAGTGAAGCACGGGTTCAGCCGGGATCTTTTTGTGCCGATCCATAAAGGTGCGCTGGCGACGACGGATGAGGCCCGCGATGTGATGCTGCCGGTTGTCCGCAAGGCTGGCGCGCATAAATTCCTGCTGGTCACGAGCGAATTCCATACGGCGCGAGCGGGGCGGATTTATCGGCGAGAAGCACCGGACATGAAGGTTGTCGTGGTGGCTGCGGATACGCCGTATTGGGACCACGGATATTGGTGGAAAGACCGCGAAGGGCAGAAGATCTGGTTCACGGAAGTTGAGAAGACGCTGGCGGACTGGTTCCGATTCTAAGGTATTAGAGCGTCTTCAGAAACTCAAAATCGACGTTTCCGCCGGATAGAATCACGCCGACGCTCCTGATCCCGGGCGGGAGCATTCCGAAGAGCACAGCTGCCAGGGCGACTGCGCCGCTGGGTTCGACAACAATCCTGACTTTTTCCATCAGAAACCGCATGGTGGCTTTGATCTCGCCTTCGGAGACGAGCAGAATCCGTTCGACATGGCGGCGCACGATGGGGAAAGTAACTTTCCCTGGTGTAGGCGTACGGAGGCCGTCGGCAATGGTCTCAGGAGGCGCGATGGTAATGCGTTCGCCGGCGGCGAACGAGAGGGCGGTGTCGTTGGCGAGTTCGGGTTCGACGCCGAAGATGCGGATGGAAGATTTCAGGGACTTGGCGATGACCGAAGTGCCGGCGAGAAGGCCGCCGCCGCTGCAAGGCGTGAGGATGGCGTCGAGATCGGGCACGTCGGACAGCAGTTCGAGGGCGGCAGTACCCTGCCCGGCGATGATCATCGGGTGATCGAAGGGCGGGACCAGGGTTCCGCCCCGCTCTTCCAAAACGCGCGCTGCGATGGCTTCGCGGTCTTCGGTGAAACGGTTGTAGGTGACGATGCGGGCTCCGAGGGCGCGGGTGGGTTCCACTTTGGCGTGAGGGGCGTCGTCCGGCATCACGATGGTGGCGGGAGCGGCGACGTACTTCGCCGCGATAGCGACGGCCTGGGCATGATTGCCGGAAGAGAACGCGATGACGCCGCGCTCGGCCTGTTCAGGCGAGAGCGAGAGGATCAGATTGGAAGCGCCGCGGATTTTGAAGGCGCCGCCGTTCTGCAGATTCTCGCACTTAAGATAGACCTGAATGCCGGAGCGCTCGTCGACATCGGGAGAGGTGAGGACAGGGGTGCGGCGCGCGAGAGGGCGAATGCGCTGGGCGGCTTCGCGAATCATTTCGGGAGTGACGGCGAGATTCATGGGAGTCAAGTAAGAGCCGGAGTTCCAGTTGCCAATGACGCTTCGCGTCACCATTCGAAGACCTGGGGAAACGAACTGCCAGGAGAATTTTAGCCGGCGGTTTCGAATTCGAAACGCTGCTGGCGGTTGTAGGCCATGCGGTCTTTGTGTTCCGCATACAGAGTGCTCAGACCGGCCCAGAAATAGCCGCAGACGAAGAGCGTCAAAAACGGCAGAGACGGATAGTTCCAGGTACTAATAGCGAACCAGCACATATAGAGGAAGTAAGATCCGACGGCCAGTTCGAAGTAGGGCAACCAGCCGCTGCGACGCTTGTATTTCGTGACGGCGCGCCGTTTTTCCTGGGTGCCCTCGATGGCGTATTTCGGGGTACGGACAAAGCCGCTCTGGACACCGAACAGGGCTTCGAGGACCGCGCGGGTGTTGATCAGAGTGAGACCGACGCCGACGGCCATAAGCATCGGCAGCAGCATAAACGAACGCTTCCAGGTTTTCGGGTTGAGCTCACGCTGGGCGATGACGTAGAAGGCCGATAGAGACCAGAAGGAAGCCACTATCAAGGGGAGGTCGAGCAGCATCATCTGCCAGACGCCCATATAAAACCGGACTATCATGACCGGCAGCATAAGGGCCGAGACTATGACCATCATCGGGTAGGAAATATTCGGAGTGAGGTGCATTACCGCCTCCGCTTTCACACGGAACGGAATATTGGCTCGCAGGATGCTGGGCAGCAGTTTTTTGGCACACTGCGTCAAGCCTTTGGCCCAGCGGAATTGCTGAATCTGGAAGCCGTGCATCTCGACGGGCAACTCTGACGGACACTCGATGCCGGGCAGATAGACGAAACGCCAGCCTTTGAGCTGAGCGCGATAACTGAGATCGGAATCTTCGGTCAGAGTGTCATGCTGCCAGCCGCCGGCGTCGTCGATCATGCTGCGGCGCAGGATTCCGGCAGTGCCGTTGAAGTTAAAGAAGAGGCCGGAGCGGGAACGGGCGCCATGTTCGAGGATGAAGTGGCCGTCGAGCAACATGCCTTCGACTTCGGTGAGGAAGTTGAAATCGCGGTTGAGATAGCTCCAGCGCGTTTGGACAACACCAACGTCCGGGGCGGCGAAATGGTGCACCGTTCTCAGGAGGAAGTCAGGCGGTGGGATGAAATCGGCATCGAATACGGCGACAAACTCGCCGGTGGCGGTCTTCAGGCCTTCCTGCAACGCGCCGGCTTTATAGCCTTCGCGGTTGGAGCGGTGATGATATTCGATGGGGTGACCGATGTTGCGATAGCGCTCGCACAGTGACTCCGCAAACTCGTGTGAGTCGTCCGTAGAGTCGTCGAGAACCTGAATTTGAAGGAGTTCGCGCGGGTATTCGATGCGAACCACTTCGTCGATCAGTCGCTCCAGAACGTAGCGCTCGTTATAGAGAGGAAGCTGAATGGTGACGGGCGGCAGAGTAGCGAACTGTGAAGGCGGCGCCGAAACAGCCTTTTTCCGGTGCTTGAAGTAAGTTCGAATGATTTCGAAGCGGTGGAGACCGTAAATGGAAAGAATGGCGAGAAGCCCGAAGTAAGGAACGAGGATGGCCCAATCGAACCAGCGAAGTTGATGGATACCGGTAAAGGTATCGTCAAACAGTCCCCGCGTCAGCTTGTCGAGTGACGAAGCTGCCAGGAGCGCTGGAATTCTTAGGGCAAGTGGTGACAAAAAATTCCCGAGTTCTTTCTACTCAACTCATTCTACTGAACTACATAGTTTAGCAGCCTGCATAAAATGCCTACAGGAGTCCGGGGCGGGAAAATCCTTCCGGACTCCTATCAAGGTTTGACCGCAGCTACAAACCCCAGAACTAATGCTGGGTATCGAGCGCAATGCTCCGGTCGGCGCTGAAGAGTGTGACTTCGACACGACGATTTTTGGCATTGGCGGCGCGAGTGTTGGCGTCTTCCACGGGCTTCATTTTTCCCAGACCCACCATATGAATACGGTAGATCGGAATATCGTGGCTACCGACGAGGTATTCGACTACGGCATCGGCGCGGCGACGGCTGAGGGCTTCGTTGTATTCCGAGCTGCCCGACTTATCGGTAAAGCCTTCCACGGCAATGAAGAACCGCTTATAGCGGCCCTGATCGGACACCATCTGATCAAGCGCCTGCTTGCCGTCGGGAGTCAGCTTATCGCTGTTGAATTTGAAATTGACGGTGGTTTGCGCTACCTGTTTGTAGTCATCGAGGTTAGAGACGACGTTACGAAGGTCGGTGCTGAGGCGATCGGCTTTCTGATTCGCCTGAGTAGCGGAATCCATTGCCTGACCGGCCTTGTTGTCGGCAGACAGGGCGCGTTCGCTGGTGGCGCTCAGCTGCGTCTCGTCCTTCTCCAGGTTCTGATTGGTCTGATCGAGATTCTGTTTGGTCTGATCAATGGCCTGACCGTTCTGATCCGTTTTGGAGGCGACCTGGTCGACCTTGCCATTAACCGGATCCACCGTTTTATGTACGTAAGATTTCGTGGCGCACCCAGCGGCCAGGAGGGTAGCCACGGTGATGAATGCCATAAGAATGCGATGCTTCATGAAATACCTCCGGGCGGAAATCGAGCAATCCCTATGCCAGGGGGTAATCGGACCCAAACGGCGGTCAGTTGCATTCGGCGTATCGGGCATGTTAGGATTTTCAGGTACCCCCAAAAGGGCTCAATGGGAGGTGTGTGCGCGTGGGCATGCAAGTTTGCCTTGCGCCGCCGTTCGAACCAATGAGGAGAAATGGCTAGAAAACCAGGAAAAAAGTATCAGGCAGCGCTCAAGCAAGTTGAAGCGCGCGAATATCCCCTCGAGCAGGCGGTCCCTCTTCTTCAGAAGATCAAGTTCGCCAAATTCGATGAGACCGTAGAGGTGCATCTGCGCCTTGGCGTGGATCCGAAGCATGCTGACCAGATGGTCCGCGGCACGGTCATCATGCCGAACGGGCTCGGCAAATCCAAAAAAGTTCTTGTTATCGCCAGCGGCGACAAGCTCCGTGAGGCGCAGGAAGCGGGCGCCGATTATGTCGGCGGCGAAGATATGGTCAACAAGATTCAGTCCGAAGGCTGGACGGATTTCGATGCCGTAGTCGCCACGCCCGATATGATGCGCTCGGTGGGTAAGCTCGGCAAGGTGCTGGGTCCCCGCGGTCTGATGCCGAACCCGAAAACGGGTACGGTGACGACGGACGTAGCCAAAGCGGTGCTCGAAGTGAAGGCCGGTAAGGTGGAGTTCCGCGTCGACAAGACGGGAATCATTCACGCTCCGGTGGGCAAAACGAGTTTCACATCGGTCAAGCTGGTCGAAAATGCGGCAAGCCTGATCACGGCTGTCATCAAAGCGAAGCCTTCGGCGGCGAAGGGCAAGTATGTGAAGAGCGCGACCCTGTGCTCGACCATGAGCCCGGGCATCTCGATTGACGTGGCGGAGTTGACGGCGAAGGAAGCGTTAGCGCAGGCATAGCCGGCGTAACCGCTCAATAGCCTTAGAAAACGGCCCAGCATGAAAAACAGAGACGATAAGAAAAAAGATTTCGAAGAGTTGCGTAAGGCGCTCGAAAAAGCCAACAACGTTTTCGTGACCGGCTTCGAGAAGATCACGGTCGATCAGGATTTCAACCTGCGGAAAACCGTGCGCGCCGCGGGCGGCAGCTATCGGGTAATCAAGAACAACATTGCCGAGCTGGCTTCGGAGGGTACGCCCTCTGAGCAGGTGCTGAAGGGTTTGCGCGGGATGACATCGATCGCCCTGACGGACGATCCGGTAACACTGGCTAAGGTGCTGACGGCCTATGCCAAGACCACTCCGGCGTTCACTTTTAAGGCGGGGTTGGTGGAAGGCCGGGCGGTCGACATTAAGGCGATCAACGATCTGGCGACGCTGCCTTCCAGGAATGAACTCTATTCCAAGCTGTTGTATCTGATCAACGCTCCGGCGCAGCGCCTGGTAACGGTGATGAATGCGGTGGGACGGAATCTGGCGGTCGTGGTGGATCAGGGCGTCAAGGAAAACAAGTTTCAGGGCTGATTTTTATGGCTGAATCCGGCTTGGGTTCCATACGGCGGATGCGGCTGACAGTATTTAAAAAGTAAAAAGTTCGAAGGAAAGGTTTGAGGAGTCTTTAAGATCATGGCGGACATCAACGCAATTGCGGAACAGATTCAAGGCCTGACGCTGCTTGAGGCGTCACAGCTGGTTAAGTTGCTGGAAGAAAAGCTGGGCGTTTCGGCGGCAGCCGCGGCACCGGCGGCGGCAGCTGGCGGCGGTGGAGCGGCTGCGGCAGCACCGGCAGCGGAAGAAAAGACTGAATTCACGGTCATTCTTACCGCGGCGGGCGCGAACAAGATCAATGTCATCAAAGCTGTACGGGAAGTCACCAGTCTCGGCCTGAAAGAAGCCAAAGACCTTGTTGACGGCGCACCGAAGGCAGTCAAGGAAGGCGTCTCTAAGGACGAAGCCGAAACCATTAAAAAGAAGTTCGTTGACGCTGGCGCCTCTGTTGAAGTTAAGTAAACGGCTAAGTAGCACGCTTAGTGGCTACGTTGAGTAGCCGCCGGCGGTCAACGGGTAGACGATGGTCGGCCCCGGCGGGTGAATCGCCGGGATGGCTCAGGCGCTCGGAGTTTCGGCTCCGGGCGTCGTTTTTTGGACTTTGAATTGACGGGTTGATTCGTTCGTGCTAACGTTGTATCTTGGCGTTGGTATCGACCGGAGTAGAACCCGGACTGGTGACGGTGGCGCAGGAACTCTGGCAGTTCAGTTGCAGGCCGACCAAACCTTCGCATGGGGGCAGTGTGCGCCCTTGCGAAGATGCCACGCGTGTACCCAAAGAGTCCCCGGGCCGCATCTATCCTACTGGCCATCTACAGTCTTTTCGGCCTCAGACCCAATTGTTTGACAAACCTTCCGGAAATACGGTCTTGCCCGCCTCCGGATTTCACTTGCAAAAAGTATTCAATCCAGCAGGCCGCTCGAAAAGCGGCCCGCCTGTTTTTTTGGTGTCTTTTTTGGTATCCAGGTAAGGGTCGGCAATCAAGCCGCCTGTGCCCGTCGTAACGGAGTTTGCGAAATCCTATGTCTTCTGAGAACGGCCTTGCTCCCGATAGAGTTGATTTTTCACGGATTAAAACCTCGATTCCGATTCCGAATCTGATCGAAGTTCAGAAAAACTCGTATGAGAAGTTCCTGCAGATGGATCTGCTGCCGAACGAGCGCGATGACATCGGTCTGCAGACGGTGTTTACGTCGGTGTTTCCCATCTCGGACTTCCGCGGCGTCAGTCAGTTAGAGTTTGTCGACTATTCCATCGGCAACTGGGAATGTAAGTGCGGAAATCTAAAAGGGTTGCATCACTTGCGGTCGACCTGCCGGAACCCGGCTTGCGGCGCCACTATTAAGACGGACCCTTTCCATCCCGGCGACATTCTCTGCCACCATTGCGGCACTTTCAACCGCAATATCGTGACGTTCTGTAACAAGTGCGGCGACCCGGTCAGTCTGCAGCTTAAGTACGATCAGGCCGAGTGCGAAGAGCGCGGCATGACGTATGCGGCTCCGCTGAAGGTGACTATCCGTCTGACGGTTTACGCCAAAGACGCCGAGACCGGACAGAAGAGCGTTCGGGACATTAAAGAACAGGAAGTGTTCTTCGGCGAAATTCCGCTGATGACGAACAACGGAACGTTTATTATTAACGGCACCGAGCGCGTCATTGTCAGCCAGTTACACCGTTCGCCCGGCGTGTTCTTCGAACGCGTGGCGGCGCAGGGTTATTTCCTCGGCAAGATCATTCCTTATCGCGGAAGCTGGGTCGAATTCGAATACGACCTGAAGAACCTTCTCTATGTACGCATCGATCGTAAGCGCAAGTTCTACGGCACGGTATTTCTGCGCGCGTTGGGCCTTGAGACCGACGAACAGATCCTGCGTACGTTTTATCGCATTTCGAAGGTCAGCTTAAAAGACAAGAAGCTGATGTGGGGTGTCGACGACAGCCTGGTCGGTCTGAAGTTGTCGTACGCGATCAATAACAAGGCCGGCGAGCCGGTGGTACCGCAGGGCCGCAAGATCACCGCGGGCCTGATGCGTGAAATCGTCAAGAACAAAATCGGTTCGGTTGAAGTCGCGGCCAACGACCTGGAAGGCGCCTATATCGCGTCCGACGTTGTCGATATGACGACGGGCGAAGTGATGATCGACGCCAACCAGGAATTGACGCCGACGGTAATCGGCAAGCTGCTCGAAGCCGGCATCGAAACCTTTGAAGTGTTCTTCCCCGAGCGGGATGAAGTGGGAACAGTTATCTCGGCCACGCTGCGCAAGGATCCGGTCAAATCGCGTAAAGACGCATTGATCGAAATCTACCGCAAGCTGCGTCCGGGCGATCCGCCGACTGTCGACACGGCCACCCAGTTATTCGAAGGCATGTTCTTCGATGCGCGCAAGTACGATTTCTCGCGCGTCGGCCGCATGAAGTTTTCGATCAAGATTTACGATGCGCCGGAATCGCCGGTTCGCAAGAAGGCGGATGGATCGACCTACGATCCGCGCATTCTGCACCCGGAAGATTTCCACGATACGATCCGTTACCTGTTGAAGCTGCGTAAAGGCATCGGCGTGGTGGACGATATCGATCACCTCGGCAACCGCCGCGTACGCGCGGTGGGCGAACTCCTCGAAAACCAGTTCCGTATCGGTCTGGTCCGTATGGAGCGCGCGATTAAAGAGAAGATGTCGGTTTACCAGGAAATGTCGACGGCGATGCCGCACGATCTGGTGAACGCAAAGCCTGTGATGGCGGCCATCCGCGAATTCTTCGGATCGAGTCAGCTATCGCAGTTCATGGATCAGACCAATCCGCTGTCCGAGATCACGCATAAACGGCGTCTCTCGGCTCTTGGACCGGGCGGTCTGTCTCGTGAGCGCGCCGGCTTCGAAGTCCGCGACGTACATCCGACGCACTACGGCCGCATTTGTCCGATTGAGACACCGGAAGGTCCGAACATCGGTCTGATTTCGTCTCTCTCGTGCTTTGCGCGAATCAACGACTATGGCTTCATCGAGAGCCCGTACAAGCGGGTTATTGGCGGCGCGGTGGTCGACGAAATCAAGATCCTGAATCCGGGCGATACCTCGTTCAAGGTGGGCGACGTGCTCACCCGCGAGGTTCTCGACAAAGCGAATAACGCGGTGGCCAAAGGCAAGAAGACCGCCGAGTATGTTGCTCATTGCGATTATCTTTCGGCGTGGGAAGAAGACAAGTACACGATCGCGCAGGCGAACGTGGAACTGGATCCCGTCTCTGGCCGCATTGTTCCGGAACTGGCCAATGCGCGGCAGGCGGGCAACTTCGTTCTGAAGGGCCGCGACGAAATCGAATACATGGACGTCAGCCCGAAACAGCTGGTGTCGGTGGCGGCGAGTCTGATTCCGTTCCTTGAGAACGACGACGCGAACCGCGCACTCATGGGATCGAACATGCAACGGCAGGCGGTTCCGCTGCTGCGTGGCGATGCTCCGTATGTGGGCACCGGTATGGAGTATGTGACGGCGCGCGATTCGGGCGCAGTGATTCTCTGTAAGCGGTCCGGCATTGTCGATTCCGTCGATTCCGAGCGCATTATCGTGCGTGTGGAAGGGGCGGCGCAGGAAGGTCAGATGTCGCGCGAAGTCGGCGCGGACATCTATCAGATGACCAAGTTCAAACGCTCGAACCAGAACACCTGTATTAACCAGAAGCCGATTGTGCATCAGGGGCAGCGGGTGGTCAAGACTCAGGTTCTGGCCGACGGTCCTTGTACCGACATGGGCGAGCTGGCGCTGGGACGGAACGTGCTGGTTGCGTTCATGCCGTGGCGCGGCTACAACTTCGAAGACGCGATTCTGGTCAACGAAAAGCTGGTCAAAGAGGACTATTACACTTCGATCCACATTGAAGAATTCGAGATCGAAGCGCGCGACACCAAACTGGGACCCGAGGAAATCACGCGGGACATCCCGAACATAGCCGATTCGTTCCTGCGCAATCTGGACGAATCGGGTGTGATCCGCATCGGCGCCACGGTGAAGCCGGGCGACATTCTGGTGGGCAAAGTGACGCCGAAAGGCGAAACCCAGCTGACGCCGGAAGAAAAGCTTCTGCGCGCGATCTTCGGTGAAAAAGCCGGAGACGTGAAAGACGCTTCGCTCTACTGCCCGCCGGGTATTGAAGGCACGGTAGTCGACTGCAAAATCTTCTCCCGCAAGGGTCAGGATAAAGACGAGCGCTCACGTCGCATCGAAGAAACGCAGATCGCGCGTTTGCAGCGCAACCTGGCCGATGAAATCCGTATTCTGACCGACGAGCGCGCCAAGCGCCTGGGCAATCTTCTCGAAGGCAAGGAATCGCTTGCGGATCTGCATGATGAGAAGACCAACAAGCGTCTGGTAGGAAAAGGCGCGCTGCTCGACCGCGAAACCATCGAAAAGATGAAGTCGAGGGATCTGAAGCGTATCCGGTTTAACAACAAGGACGCGAGGATCAACGAGCAGATCGACGAAATCGAAGAGATGACGTCGCGCCAGATCGCGGTGCTCGAAAAGATCACCGACGAAAAGATCGCCAAGCTGCGCAAGGGCGATGAACTGCCTCCGGGCGTTATTAAGCTCGTGAAGGTTTACATCGCGATGAAGCGCAAGCTGTCGGTCGGCGATAAGATGGCCGGCCGCCACGGTAACAAAGGTGTGATCGCGCGGATTCTGCCGGAAGAAGACATGCCGTATCTTCCCGACGGCACGCCGGTTGAGATTGTTCTGAACCCGCTCGGCGTTCCGAGTCGTATGAACGTCGGACAGATTCTCGAAACCCACCTCGGATGGGCGGCGAAGGCGCTGGGCGTGCAGTTTGCGACTCCGGTCTTCGACGGCGCTACCGAAAAGAACATCAAAGAGATGTTGACGAAGGCAGGGTTGCCGACTTCGGGTAAAACCAAGCTCTTCGACGGTATGACGGGTCAGGAATTCGAACAGCCGGTAACCGTGGGCTACATCTACATGTTGAAGCTCTCGCATCTGGTGGACGATAAGATCCACGCGCGTTCGATTGGACCGTATTCGCTGATTACGCAGCAGCCGCTCGGCGGCAAAGCGCAGTTCGGCGGACAGCGTTTCGGCGAGATGGAAGTCTGGGCGCTCGAAGCATATGGCGCGGCTTACATTCTGCAGGAATTGCTGACGGCGAAGTCGGACGACGTGTATGGCCGCGCGAAGATTTACGAGGCCATCGTCAAGGGCGAAGCGGCGATCGAGCCGGGTGTGCCGGAATCGTTCAACGTTCTGATCCGCGAGTTGCAGTCTTTGTGTCTCGATGTCGAGCTCATTAAGAAATTCCGGGAAGCCCCGGAAGACACTGCGCTGGCGGCTGACTAATTTGTTAATGGCCGCGGGGGGAACACGCAAGTGGTGTTCCCCTGCGCGGCTGAATAAAGGGTTTGATTTTTTGGAGAACTAATATATGCGATCCTCTCCGTACGATCGGGCAAATTTAATTGCGGATTTCGACTCCATCCGAATCTCTCTGGCATCGCCGGAGAAGATCCGAAGCTGGAGCCACGGCGAAGTAACTAAACCCGAAACCATCAATTACCGTACGTTCAAGCCGGAACGTGACGGTTTGTTCTGCGCGCGGATCTTCGGACCCGTAACCGACTGGGAATGTCTCTGCGGCAAGTACAAGCGGATGAAGCACCGCGGAGTGATCTGCGATAAGTGCGGCGTTGAAGTGACGCTGGCGCGTGTGCGCCGTGAACGCCTGGGCCACATCGAGCTGGCCAGCCCCTGCTCGCACGTCTGGTTCTTCAAGGGCCTGCCGTCGCGCATCGGTCATCTGCTCGACATTACGCTGCGCGAGCTGGAACGCGTTCTCTACTTCGAAGCCTATGTGATTGTCGATCCCGGCGAGGCCGCCGATATCGCGCAGGGCGACGTCATTTCGGACGAACGCAAGCGGCAGCTGGATCAGGAATTCCCGGGTAAGTTCGTCGCCATGATGGGCGCCGAAGGCATCAAGGAACTGCTCAAAAAGATCGACGTCGAATTTCTGAGCGAAGACATTCGCGAAAAGATGAAGACGGAGACTTCGCAGCAGAAGAAGCTGAAGTTCGCCAAGCGTCTGCGCGTGGTTGAAAGCTTCCGTAAATCCGGTAACAAGCCGGAGTGGATGATTCTCGACGTGCTCCCGGTGATTCCACCGGAACTGCGTCCGCTGGTCCCGCTCGATGGCGGCCGTTTCGCCACGTCGGATCTCAACGATCTTTATCGCCGCGTCATCAACCGCAATAACCGTCTGAAGAAACTGATGGAGCTGCACGCTCCGGACGTGATCGTGCGCAACGAAAAGCGCATGCTGCAGGAAGCGGTGGATGCGCTGTTCGACAACGGACGCCGCGGCCGTGTACTGCGCGGAGCTAACAATCGCCCGCTCAAATCGCTCTCCGATACGCTCAAAGGCAAGCAGGGCCGGTTCCGTCAAAACCTGCTCGGTAAGCGCGTCGATTACTCCGGCCGTTCGGTGATCGTGGTCGGTCCCGAACTGAAGCTGCACCAGTGCGGTCTGCCGAAGAAGATGGCGCTCGAGCTGTTCAAGCCGTTCATTTATCACCGCCTCGAACAGCGCGGCCATTGCACGACGATTAAACAGGCCAAAGAACTCGTCGAACAGCAGGATCCCGTGGTTTGGGACATTCTCGAAGAGGTCATTAAAGACCATCCGATTCTGCTGAACCGCGCGCCCACGCTGCATCGCCTCGGCATTCAGGCTTTCGAGCCTGTGCTGGTGGAAGGCAAAGCGCTCAAGATTCATCCGCTCGTCTGCACCGCATTCAATGCGGATTTCGACGGCGATCAGATGGCGGTACACATTCCGCTGTCGCCCGAAGCGCAGATTGAAGCGGCAACGCTGATGCTGGCTTCGAACAACATTCTTTCGCCGGCGCATGGCAGTCCGATCACTGTTCCTACCCAGGACATCGTGCTCGGTTGCTACTACCTGACGAAATCACGTCCCGGCGCCAAGGGTGAAGGCCGTACCTTCGCCTCGACCGACGACGTTCTGATCGCCCTCGAGATGGGCGAAGTTCAGACGCTGACTCCGATCAAACTGCGCTACACCGGCAAAGTAATCGATCTGACCAAGGCGTTCGACAACCAGAACATCCTGCATACCGAGCCGATCGAGTTCGTGAAGCAGTATATGGACACGACGGTTGGCCGCGTGATCATGAACGACCATCTTCCGCCGGATATGCCGTTCATCAACGGTCTGCTCAAGAAGAAGGGTCTGGCGCAGCTGGTACAACACTGCTACCTGAAGTTTGGTCTGCAGGTCACCGTCGGCATGCTGGATGAAGTCAAGAACCTGGGCTTCCTCTACGCAACACGGGCAGGCATTTCGATCGGCGTCGACGACATGGTCGTGCCGGGCGAGAAGGCCGAGCTGGTGAAGAACGCCGAGAAGGAAGTGGTCGCGGTGGAAAGCCAGTATCAGGACGGCGCCATCACCCACGGCGAGCGCTACAACAAAATCATCGAAATCTGGTCCCGCGTTACCGAAAAAGTCTCCGACGAAATGTTCTCGGCGATGGAAGAGGATGACCGGACCGGACGCCACCTCAATCCGATTTACATCATGGCCGATTCCGGCGCGCGCGGTTCGAAACAGCAGATCCGCCAGCTCTCCGGTATGCGCGGTCTGATGGCGAAGCCGTCGGGCGAAATCATCGAAACCCCGATTACGGCCAACTTCCGCGAAGGCCTCAACGTGCTGCAGTACTTCATCTCGACGCACGGTGCGCGTAAAGGTCTGGCGGATACCGCTCTGAAAACGGCCGATTCCGGTTACCTGACCCGTCGTCTGGTGGACGTGGCGCAGGACGTGATCGTGACCGAAGACGATTGCGGGACGACGGAAGGCATTGTTGTCGAACCGATTATCGAATCGGGCGAAATCATCGAACCGTTGCGCGACCGTATTGTGGGCCGCGTGGCACTCGAAGATCAGCGCGATTACGAAGGCAATGTCATTGTCGCGGTAAATCAGGAGATTACGGAAGAACTCGCGGCGGCGATTCAGGCATCCGGTATCGAACGCGTGAAAATTCGTTCGGTATTAACCTGCGAATCGAAGCGCGGTGTTTGCATCGCCTGTTACGGCCGCAACCTGGCGACCGGCCGGCTCGTCGAGCGCGGCGAAGCGGTGGGTGTGATCGCGGCGCAGTCGATCGGCGAACCGGGTACACAGTTGACGATGCGTACGTTCCACATCGGTGGTACGGCGACTCGAATCTCGGAACAGTCGAAGCAGGATGCGAAATCCGACGGTTTCGCGAAATACATCAATATCCTGTGGGTTCGCAACGAAAAGGGCGAAATCGTTGCGATGACTCGCAACGGTATTCTGGCAATTGTCGACGATAAAGCGCGTGAAAAAGAGCGTTATCCCGTCGTATACGGCGCCCGGATCACGGTGGCGGAAGGCGAGCCGATCAAGGCCAACCAGATCCTGCTCGAATGGGATCCGTATACGTTCTCGATCCTGACGGAAGTTTCGGGAACCGTGCACTTCAAAGATCTGCAGGAAGGCATTACGCTGGCCGAGCAGGTGGACGAAGTCACCGGTATGTCGCAGCTTGTTGTCACCGATTCGCCCGATGAGAAGCGCCAGCCGATGGTGCACGTCAAAGGTTCGGACGGCAACCGCAAGTATCTGATGCCGACCCATGCTCACCTCATGATTCATGACGGTGAAGAAGTGCATGCGGGCGATGTACTCGCGAAGATTCCGCGGGAAACCACCAAGACCAAGGACATCACCGGCGGTCTGCCGCGCGTCGTCGAATTGTTCGAAGCGCGCAAGCCGCGGGAATCGGCAATCATGGCCGAGATCAACGGTGTGGTGCGCTACGGCGAGATTTCAAAAGGCCAGCGCAAGATCTACATTGTCGGAGACGATGGCGAGGAGCGTGAATATTCGCTGCCGCGCGGCGTTCACATCAATGTTCAGGAAAACGAGCGCGTCTCGGCGGGCGATCCGCTGATGGACGGTCCCCGCAATCCGCACGACATTCTGGATGTCCGCGGCGAGAAAGAACTGCAGAAGTATCTCGTCAACGAAATTCAGGAAGTTTACCGGCTGCAGGGCGTGAACATCAACGACAAACATCTGGAAGTGATTTCGCGCCAGATGATGCGTTGGGTGCGTGTTGAAGATATCGGCGACTCGGAATTTCTGCCCGAAGAAGTGGTGGATAAGTTCAAGTTCCGGGCGGAGAATCTGCGAGTGGAAGAAGCGGGCGGCCGCGCGGCGCAAGGTAAGGCCGTGCTGCTGGGCATCACGAAAGCTTCGCTCTCGACCGATTCGTTTATCTCGGCGGCCTCATTCCAGGAGACCACCCGTGTACTCACCGAAGCCGCGATCAACGGCAAGGTGGATTACCTGCGGGGACTCAAGGAAAACGTCATCATGGGACGGCTGGTTCCGGCCGGTACGGGTATGGAGTATTATCGCCGCACCCGGATCGAAGGCGAAGGTGTGGTGGAAGAACCCACGCCCGAACCGACGCTGGATGCACTCGCCGGCTACGAAGACGACGCTCGTATTCAATACACGGGCGGCTTGAGCGAAGATCTGGGACCGGAAGAAACTCTGGCCGAATAAAGCGCCGAATAAAGCTTTCGGAAAGCTAACAAAAACGGCGGGCTCACCCGATTGGGAGGCCCGCCGTATTTTTTTATAGTGGTGGGCAAATCGCACGAAACATAAGCGTCGTGTAGAATCAATCCCGTATATGACGAGTGTAGTGCGGCTGAATGAAACGATAGGGGAGTTACGCAAGCGTTTGGTCGAAGTGAACTCGCTGATTGTGTCTCTGGAGCGTATCGGAAAACCTCGTGACGCAACTGCGAGGCCCAGGCGAGGCCGGCCGCGGAAGACCGTGGATAGACCGCGCAGTTAACGCGGCGAGAACCGGCGACGCAGTCGGTTGATGACGATCGGCCGTTGTGTCAGCGTTGTGTCGTCAATTGACACGGAGGAGCGTCTTTCCTGTTATACTCGTATCGACGGTCGAACCATGCGAGTGGGCGTAAGCCCACTTTTTTATTGGGCCGGAGTAACAAACCGGCATAGCCGTGAACAGTAGAGAATCCGCATCCGAATGGGCAGCCTGAAGCGAGACGAGACGATTCAAAAAATCGAAGCCATCGCCGACCGGGTCGCTCAGCCGGCGGGTATCGAGATCGTGGAAGTCGAGTTGAAGGGATCGGGACGCAACCAGTTGCTGCGCATTTACATCGATAAACCCGAAGGCGTTACGCACTCCGATTGCGAGTTGGTCTCGCGCGGGGTGAGCGCAGTGCTTGACGTTGAAGACCCTATCGCCGGCCATTATGAGCTGGAAGTCAGCTCGCCCGGTCTCGAACGCAAGCTCGGCCGCTGGCCTGACTGGCAGCGATTCTCCGGGAAGAAAGTGAAGGTTGTGCTGAAAGGGCCTGTTCCGGTCGCCACGGGCGATGTCTCGAAAGTGGAGGCAGGCGAAGCCAAATTTTTCGAAGGAACGATCGCGCGCGCCGAAGAGCATATGGTGACGGTTCAGCTGGCCGACCAAAGCCAGATCACATTCCCGTTCGAACAGGTGGACCGGGCGAACCTTAAGTTCGACTGGTAACCGCACGCCGCCGTTTCTAAAACCCAAAGAGGGCAATCCTGTGGACAGCATCTATCAGTCAATTGAGCTCCTGAGCAAGGAAAAAGGCATCGACACGCAAATCGTTCTCGATGCGGTGAAGGACGCGATGCTCATTGCGGCTCGCAAGCACTTCCGCACGACTGAGAATTATGAAGCCGAGTTCGATCAAAACTCCGGTGGGATCAAGTTATATTCCGTGAAGACCGTGGTTGAAGCCGTGGCGGATCCCGCCCTCGAACTAACCGTCGGCGAGGCTATGCGCTTCGATCCGAAGGCGGAAATCGGCACCGTGATCCGGATTTCGCGTCCGACAGATTCGTTAGGCCGCATATCCGCGCAGACGGCCAAACAGGTCATTTTTCAAAAAGTAAGAGAAGCCGAGCGCGAGACGATTTACCGGGAATATTCGGATCGGGTGGGCGAGTTGGTGAATACCACCATCAAGCGCATTGAAGGGCTCGATCTTGTGGTGGATCTGGGTAAGACGGAAGCACGTTTGCCGAAGAGGGAGCAATCCCGCCTCGAAAGCTACAGCGTCGGCGACCGGCTGCGCTGCGTAATCAAGATTGTCGACAAATCCGCCAAGGGACCGGGCGTGGTGGTTTCGCGCGGCGATGCTGAGTTGGTGAAGCGGCTTTTTGAGCAGGAAGTTCCCGAGATTTACGATGGCACTGTCACGATTCGTGGCTGTGCTCGTGAAGCCGGCGAGCGCACTAAGATCGCCGTTTCGAGCCGTGACCGGGATGTGGATAGTGTCGGCGCCTGTGTCGGCATGAAGGGGATGCGCGTTCAATCGATCATCCGCGAACTGCGGGGAGAGAAGATCGACATCATCGAATTTTCCGATGAGGCTGTGACATTCGCGACCCATGCGCTGAGTCCGGCGAAGATCAGCCGGGTCACGATTCTTGACCCTGTCGAACGCCACATGGAAGTGATTGTGGACGATTCGCAACTCTCCCTCGCGATCGGGAAAAAGGGCCAGAATGTGCGGCTGGCTGCCAAGCTCCTCGGCTGGAAAATCGATATCAAGAGTGAAGAAGAAAAACGCCAGGAAGTCCAGAATGCGATCGAGCTGCTTTCGACCGGAGCACCGGTTTCGGCACTGATCGAACATGGTCTGGCGGAAGCGACCGTAGATGCTTTGGTGCGTGGCGATATCGGCACGGTAGAGAAGCTGGGCAGTATGACGCCGGAACAACTGGAAGCGCTGGAAGGCATCGACGAGGAAGCAGTCGGCCGTATCCAGCAGGCGATTAACAATTTTTACGGCCAGGAATACGGCGAAGCGGTGCAGGAAGCCGCGCCGGAATTTGAAGCAAGTGTCGAAGGGACTGCCGAGGAAGTGCAGGGTGAAACTGCGGAAGCAGCGCCCGGCGATGAAGCCGAATCGGCGGCTGCCAGCGGGTCGGCGGAGTCTTTATCCTCTGATACGATGGACCAATCGGCGGAAGAGGCCGCGGGTCCAGGCGTTGAGGGCCAATCTGCGGCAGAATCGGACGATGAGCGGGCATCATCTCCTGCAGCAAACGATGGGGAGCACGTCTCTGAATCCTGATTGTGTCGGTAGGAATTAAACGAAACGCCTGAATATGAGCAAGATTCGAATCAATGAACTGGCGCGGCAACTCGAAGTCAAGTCGCGCGAGGTCATCGACAAGCTGCATGAACTCGGCATCGCGGAGAAGGTAACTCACTCCAGCTCGATTGACGAAGATGTTGCCGAGAAGTTGCGGCGCTATTACCGAGGTGAGCCGCTCACGGCGGAGCCGGAGAGTCCGGCGCGCAATGGATCACGGGCCGCAACGGCGGAACCGGAAGCGCGAACGGAAGCCCCGCGGCGGCGCGTCGAAGCCCATGTGCCCAACGCTCCGGCGGCGAATGCCCCCGTGGCGGCCGCTCCCATTGAGGGTGCGGGAGCCGAAGCCACTCGCGATCAGACAGGCGAGGAAGCCGCGCCCCTGGCCGCCGAAAATGCAGAGGGCGCCGGCGACGAGAAGGACGACAATAAGCCTCGCGCTCTGCCACTGCGCCCGCCATTGCTGGGCCGGGGTGCGCCTATTCAGCCCCCGCTTGGAGCTCGCCGGCCTGCGCCTGCTTCCCCGTCTGCATCGAGGCCCTCGCCGTCTCCTTTGAGACCGGCTGCGCCGCCTTCAGGCCCCGGATCGGGGAATGCGGCCCCGAGTCAACCGCTCTCAGCCCAACCTATTTCTACCCCAGTTCGCCCGGTGCCTTCGCCGTCGCGCCCGATTCCCGCTGGTCCACAGCGTCCGGGCCAGGTATTGTCAGGTCCGCGCCAGCCGTTGCCGCCGAACCCCAGTCCGGGTCCTGCCGGCCCTCGGCCCATCGCTCATCAGGCGACACATCAGACGACACATCAAACACCCCAGCAAGGGCTGCGTCCCGGTGTGCCGATAGCGCCTCCGCCACGTCCCTCCGGTCCGCCTCCGGGTCAGCCGAGGCCTCCGATGCATCAACAGGCGCATCAGCAGGGCGCACGGCCGTTTGCCGGGCAGCCGGTGGCTCGTCCCGTTGTTCCGCCGCGTCCGGATCTTGCGGCTAAGTTAGGGCAACAGGTTCGTACTCCGATGCCGGGTCCGGCGCAGCCGCGGCCTGGTGTGCCGCTGCGTCCGCAGTCGCCTCGTCCCGGTCAGCCGTTGTATCAGGGTCCTGCTCGTACGGGTGCGCCGCCTATGGGCGGACGTCCGGGAGTGGGCCGTCCCATGATGCCGGGTGCGCGGCCGGGTGGGCCGCGTCCCATGCATCCGACTTCGCGGGGTGGTTTACTCGGTCCCGGTGCTCCTCCGCCACCTCCGGATCAGGCGCAACAGCGCCGGCCCGGTCAGTACAACAAGGGCGGTCGTGGATCCCGCGACAGGCAGCGAGACACCGAAGAGAAGGTTCTGCGTCCGCAGACTCGACGGGAATCCGCCGCGCCTCCTCCCATTAATCGGGACATTACGATCTCAGAAGGCATTACGGTCAAAGAGCTTTCGGAAAAGCTGGACGTTAAGGCCAACTTCGTAATCAAGAAGCTGGTGGACCGCGGAATCTTCGCGACCATCAACCAGACTCTGGATGCGAAGCTGGCCACCGATCTCTCGCGCGAGTTCGGCGCTTCCACTTCGCAGGTTACTTACGAAGAAGAAGCCATGCAGGATGTCGAGACCGCCGAAGAGAAGACCGATCTGTTCCGCCGCCCCCCCGTGGTTACCATCATGGGTCACGTCGATCACGGTAAGACTTCGCTGCTCGATGCCATCCGTACGGCCAATGTCGCAGGCAAAGAAGCCGGCGGCATTACTCAGCACATTGGCGCATATCACGTCGAAAAGAACGGTCAGAAGATCGTCTTCATCGATACCCCGGGTCACGAAGCGTTTACCCGCATGCGTGCCCGCGGCGCCAAGGTAACGGACATCGTGGTTCTGGTGGTGGCGGCGGATGACGGCGTGATGCCGCAGACGCTGGAAGCCATCGATCACGCGAAAGCAGCCAAAGTTCCGATTATCGTTGCCATCAACAAAATCGACAAGGCTGGTGCTCAGGTCGATCGCATTAAACAACAGCTCTCGGACAGAGGACTGCTGGCGGAAGACTGGGGCGGCGATACGGTAATGGTGCCGGTGTCGGCGCGTACCAAAGAGAACCTCGATCTGCTGCTCGAAATGATCCTGCTGGTGGCTGAAATCCAGGATTTGAGAGCCAATCCCGCACGGCCTGCCATGGCTACCGTGCTCGAAGCGAAACTGGATCGCGGCCGCGGTCCCGTGGCAACCCTGCTGGTGCGCAACGGAACGCTGCGCGTCGGCGATTACTTCATCTGCGGTGCTGTATTCGGCCGTGTGCGCGCCATGCTGGACGATAACGGCGATCAAACGAAGGAAGTGGGTCCTTCGATGCCGGTCGAGGTGCTTGGTCTCCAGGAATTGCCAGAGGCCGGCGACAGTTTCCAGGTGGTTACCGACAACACCAAGGCGAAACAGATCGTTATGTATCGTGCGGAGAAGGAGCGTGCGGCGCAGTTAGCCAAAACGGGCCGGATTTCGCTCGAACAATTCCACAAACAGATGGCGGGCGGCGAGATCAAAGAGCTGCCCATCATTCTGAAAGCCGATGTGGGTGGTTCCGCGGAAGTTCTGCGCGATACCCTCGAGAAGCTTTCGACGGACAAGGTGACTCTCCGCGTGATTCGCGCGGGTGTGGGCGCCATCAACGAATCCGACGTACAACTCGCCGCGGCTTCGAACGCAATCATTATCGGCTTCTCGGTTCGCCCGGAGCGCAATGCCGCTGCCGCGGCCGAGCAGGAAAAGGTCGATATCCGGCTTCACACCATCATCTACGAAGTGGTGGATGAGATGAAGAAGGCAATGGCCGGAATGCTGGCTCCTGTCTTCCGCGAAGTCTACCGGGGTAAGGCGGAAGTTCGGGAAGTGTTCCGCGTATCCAAAGTGGGCGTCGTGGCTGGTTGTATCGTGCAGGATGGGAACATCTCGCGCGAGTGTCAGCTCCGGGTTTTGCGCGATAACGTGGTGGTTCATACGGGCAAAGTGGGATCGCTGCGGCGTGTCAAAGACGACGTGAGCGAGGTGCGCGCCGGTATGGAGTGCGGTATTACGCTGGACAATTACAACGATGCAAAGCAGGGTGACCTGATCGAAGCATTTGTCATGCAGCGCGTAGCCAACGAAGCGGCGTAGCAAGTTTCGCCTGCTGAAAGGCGTGCGGCATAAAAAATGGGAGCGCCCGCTATCGGCGTACTTACGATGGAACTACGGATTGAGCACGCCCATTCTTTGAAGGACAAACGGCAGGTGGTCAAGGGATTGAAGGATCGCCTGCGCCGCAAGTTCAATGTTTCCGTGTCGGAAATCGAAGATCAGGATCTGCACAACAGCGCGGTTGTGGCAGCCGCTACGGTTTCAAGTAGCCGTCCTTTTGCGGAAAAAATCCTGCGTGCCGTGGAAGAGGAAACGGCTGAATTGGTCGGGCCGATGCTGATTCGCGCCGAAGTCGAATGGTTTTAGGGTATGGACGATCACCGTTCTCAAAGAGTCTCCGAGGCCGTGCGCGAGGAGCTATCGGAATTGATTGGGTTTGAGATGGATGACCCCCGTCTCAGCACCGTCAACGTCACGTCCACTGATGTGTCGCCCGATATGCGGCACGCGCACGTTAAGGTGGCTCTGGGCGATGGTGATGAGCGGAAAGCCCTTGCGGCACTGGAACATGCGAAGAATTACCTGCGCCACGAACTGGCGGCTCGTCTGAACCTGCGGCGGGTGCCGGACCTTCATTTCACCGCCGATACCCATCCGGATGCCGAAAGCCGGATTGATTTCCTGCTGCGCCGGGCGCGACGATTGCGCTCCCGCGATCAAGGTACCGGAACGTAAAAAATCCCCCCAAGTTAAACAAAATGTGTTAGTTTTGTTTTTGTGCCGGACGCTTGGACCTCGGGTTTCGTCCGAACGGTCCCAGCGATAAAGAAGGCGTATCAACCATGCGTGTTGCCCCGATGACGAGCCGATTTCTTGATGCCTGCCGCAGACGTCCTACCGACGTGCGGCCGGTCTGGTTTATGCGTCAGGCGGGCCGGTACATGAAATCGTACCGCGATATCCGAGCTAAACATTCCCTCCTCGAGATCTGTAAGCGTCCCGATCTGGCGGCAGCCGTAACGCTGCAGCCTGTCGAAGCGCTGGATGTGGACGCCGCGATCATCTTCGCCGACCTGCTGCTGCCGGTCGAGCCGATGGGTCTGAAGCTTCGTTACATCCGTAATGAAGGGCCGATGATCGAGAATCCGGTCCTGACCAGTGAGGACGTTGACGCGCTCTCTACCTCGAATACCGATGATCTGGGATATGTAGGGGAATCGATCCAGCAAGCCGTGCGCGCTCTGGCCGGCCGCGTCCCGCTGATCGGGTTCTGCTCCGCGCCGTTCACCCTGGCGAGCTACATGATCGAGGGTGGAGCGTCCCGCAACTTCATCGCCACCAAACGGATGATGTATTCGGACGAAACGCTGTGGCGCCGTCTGATGGGCAAGATTGTCGACGTGCTGGCTCCCTTCGCGATTATGCAGGTGGCGTCAGGGGCCCGTGCCATTCAGGTTTTCGATAGCTGGGTAGGCGCCCTGGCGGGCGACGATTATGTTCGGTTCGCGCAGCCATACTCGCGCGCGCTGATCGAGCGCATCAAGTCGAGCGGTGTCCCGGTGATTCACTTCGGTACCGGCGCCTCGGGTTATTTCCGGGAACTTCACGCAGCCGGTGGAGACGTCATGGGCTGCGACTGGCGCATCAACATCGATCAGGCGTGGATGGACATTTCCTATCGGTCCGCCATTCAGGGAAATCTCGACCCCGTTGCGTTGTTCGCACCGATTCCGGAACTTCGCAACAAGGTTCACGATCTTCTGCGGCGCACTGGAACTCGGCCCGGCCACATCTTTAATCTGGGTCACGGAATCCTGCCGGAAACACCGGTAGACCACGTAAAAGCTGTGGTCCAGATGGTTCGCGAATTCCGTCCCTAATAATTGAGAGTTGCGCGACGGTGAGAGTTGCCATAGTTGGCGGGGGAATTACCGGCCTCGCGTGCGCTCACTACCTGCGCAAAGCGGGCGTCGATTCCCTCGTATTTGACCCCACGCCCGGTGGCTTGATGGGCACCGTCAACGTCGAAGGCTGCCAACTGGAGACCGGTCCGGAGAGCTGGCTGGCGTCGAAGCCATGGGCTGAAGAACTGATCCGCGAACTCGGCCTCGGCGACGATCTGGTCGGCTCTAACGATGCGCAACGCAAAACCTATGTATTGCGCCAGGGGAAATTCGTCACGCTTCCCGAAGGTCTGCAACTCGTAGTTCCCACCAAACTCAGACCAACGCTGGAATCGGCGCTTTTCAGTTGGGGTACCAAGGCGCGGATGGGTGCTGAGGTTTTCCGCAATCCCAAAGCGCTCCCGGATCGTTCCGTGGCGAGTTTCGTCGCCGATCATTTTGGACCAGAGGCGGTTGATTACCTCGCGGAACCGCTGCTCGCGGGGGTCTACGGAGGGTCGCCCGATCAGCTCAGCGCGCCGAGTGTGTTGCCGAAGTTCGTGGAATACGAACAGCGCTACGGCAGCGTTGTCGTGGGGGCCCTCCGGGACAAAAAGAGCCACAAGAAGAAGGCGGAGGGGGCGTCCGTATTCAAATCGCTGCGCCGCGGCATGGGGTCGCTCATTGACGCGCTGCGTGACGGAGCGGAGATCGTAGGGGCGAGGGTTGTGGCGATTCAGCCTGTGCTCGCAGAAACCGGCAACGGCTGGGCTGTGTTTGCCGGCGGAGCCTCGCAGGAGTTCGATCGAGTAGTGCTCTGTTGTGGGGCGAATGCATCGGCGCCGCTCGTGACTCCGATCGATCCGGAAGCAGGGCGGCTTCTCGCGTCCATTCCCTACACAGGGAGTTCCATCTGGACCCTGGGATACTGGCGCCAGGATGTCCAGAATCCTCTCGACGCATTCGGGTTCCTGATTCCGAAGAAGGAACGCGCGGCCATTATGGCGTGTACCTGGGTGGCTACGAAATGGCTCGGCAGGATTCCCGCCGATAAGGTGGTATTGCGCTGTTTTTCAACCGACCCCGAGACTTCCCTGGAAGCCGTGCGGAACGATCTGCGTCGGCTGATGCGCCTCGATGCCGAGCCGCTGTTTGCGCTGAACCATCGCTGGCCCGATACGATGCCGCAGTATACGGTGGGGCATACGGCGCGGATCGCGGAGCTGGAAGAGCGTGTGGCGGCGATTCCAGGACTTCGGCTGGCCGGAAACAGCTATCACGGTATTGGAATTCCCGATTGCGTGAGGAGCGCCCGGCAGACCGCCGCGGTCATCAGCGCGGGCCGGTGATGAGGCGCTCGGTCGATACTAAAAAACGGGTAGAACGATGAGTTCCGGATATAAGTGGTTTGCGCTGATCGCGAAACCGCAGCACGAGTTCAGGATTCAGGAAGGCCTGGCCGCGATTCCTGAGGTCGAGGTGTTCCTCCCGACCTATAAGAACAAGCGGAAGTGGTCGGACCGGGTCAAGATCCTCGATACGCCCTTATTTTCGGGATACGTGTTCGCTCGGTTCGCCTATCCGGAGATGCGCATCCCCATCCTGCGGACCGTAGGCGTCCGATCTATTGTTGGCTTCGGCAACGAACCCTGTGCGCTCGCCGAAGACGAGATCGAGAGTATCCGGACGCTGGTGAATTCTCCGTATGCCGTGCAGCCGTGGCCGTTTTTGAAAACCGGGACGCGGGTCAGGATTCAGGATGGGCCTCTGCGCGGCGTCGAGGGGATTGTGCTGGAGCGCAAAGACGAGTGGAAGATGGTGGTGAGCGTTGAAATTCTGCAGCGCTCGGTAGCGGTGGTGCTGGATCGGTCTGTGTTGAGCCGGATGGGTTGAGCCGGATGGGTTGAGCCGGATGGGTTGAGCCGGATGAGAAGCCGAGTGCGAACGGCTTGAGCGGGCTATACTGTCGCAGGAGGCGGCGAGCCTGGATCGAGTACTACTTCCCAATGTTTTAATATCTTCCGCCGGGCGGCGCATTGCTCTGATGCAGGCTATGCGAGAGTCGCTTTCCGTGGCCAGGCCCGGTGCGAGTCTGAACGCAGTCGACTCATCATTTTCGGCTCCAGCCCGTTTTTTAGCCGACGATTTTGTGCGAGTGCCAGGATGCAAGGATCCGGAATTCAGCAATTGCCTTCTCGATATCTGTCAACGACAGTCCGTCGGTCTGGTAATCCCCACCATAGATACGGAACTACCCGCGTTTTCAGGGATGAAAGATTCGTTCTCCGGCCATGGAATTACACTTTGCGTGTCAGGCCGTGAAACCATCGAAATCGCGGGTGACAAAAACCGCACGCATCAGTGGCTTATCGAAAACGATCTTCCCACCGTCAGGCAGGCAATAGTGACCGATGTCTTTCCAGGCGACGGTTGGCAGTGGCCTCTGATTGTTAAACCTTATGACGGCAGTGCTTCGTCGGGCATAGAGATTCTGGATGACCCGACAGAATTAGCGCACTTCGCGAAAAAGCATCCTGATTACATCGCGCAGGAAATCGCGAGGGGTAAAGAATTCACCATCAATGTGTACGTCAATCGTCACGGAAAATGCCTTTGTGCCGTACCTCATTGGCGCATCGCCGTGCGCGCGGGAGAGGTTTCGAAAGGCATAACAGTCAGGAACGAAAAACTGATGCAGCTTGCTCGCCGCGCCGCCGAGGCTTTGCCCGATGCGTGGGGACCGCTGAATCTCCAGTGTTTCCTCGATGAAGAGGGGACAATTGCGATCATCGAAATCAATGCTCGCTTTGGCGGTGGCTACCCGCTGGCGCATCGAGCCGGAGCACGCTTCACAGACTGGATTCTGGCTGAGCAGGAGGGTCGCGAAGTCGGTTATTTTGACTCGTGGACTGACAATCTGGCGATGCTCCGCTACGATGCGGCCGTGTTCATGACCGGGGACCAACTGTTCCTGTGATTAGCGACATCTGTGTGGTCTTCGATGTTGACGACACTGTTTATCTGGAACGCGACTACGTCCGAAGCGGCTTCGCTGCCGTAGGTGTTTGGGCAGACCGATGGCTTGGCACATCCCAATTTGCGGAACGCTGTTTTGCCGCGCATGAAGCCGGCAAGCGAGGCCAGATCTTCGATGCCGTTCTATCCAGTTACGGATTGAAGATAACGCCTGAACTGATCACGACGCTGGTTTCTATCTACCGGGTGCATGAGCCAAACATCAAGGCGTGTCCGGATGCGGCTCGAACAATCGACTGGATGTCAGGGAAGTTCCCGATGGCGATCATTACCGATGGGCCCGCTATTTCGCAGAGCCGCAAAGTCGAGGCGTTAGGCCTCGATCGCTGCATGTCGCCTGTTATTCTCACGGAACTTCTGGGACGTGAGTTCGCGAAACCAAATCAGCGCGCGTTTACTGAGGTCGAACGCATTGTCGGAGCGCTTCGATACGTTTATATCGCGGACAACCCGGCTAAGGATTTCATAGCTCCGCGCGAAATGGGTTGGACTACGATCCGCATTCGACGTCCCGAGGGGCTTCACTGGGCAGTGGACGGTGGCGATCCCGATTTCGAATTCGCCAACTGCGACGAAATTGGAAGGGTTGTTGTTTCACTCTCTTCAAAGTGAGAGGAATCGGGTGAATGGCTGTTGCCGGTAAAGGCCGGCGCAGTGGCATGTCCCTGCTGGCTGATGCCCTTACGCCTGACCACCGAAGCGAGCGTAAGTCCCATAATTCGAACGTCTGTCATGAAGGTTTGGTTATCCACGTACCAAACGTCGAACTGAAATTTTTCATCCCATCCCAACGCGTTCCGTCCCATCACCTGCGCCATACCCGTGATGCCCGGCTTGACGTCGTGGCGCCTTTTCTGAAAAGGGGAGTAGAGGGAAACATATTCGGGAAGCAAGGGGCGAGGCCCAATCAGGCTCATGTCGCCCCTGACGACATTCCACAACTGGGGAAGCTCATCGAGGCTGGTTGACCGCAGGAACCGGCCAAGATCGGTTAAGCGCCGGGCGTCAGACAACAGCTGACCCTTGTCATCACGGGCGTCCGTCATCGTTCTGAACTTATAGAACGGGAATGGGGTCTCACGCAAACCGATTCGCGTTTGGCGAAACAGCACCGGCCGCCCAATACGGAGTCGGATGACCAACGCTACCGCACAGATGAGCGGGGAGAGCAACAATAACCCGATTACCGCGAGCGACCGATCGAGAGCTGGCTTCAGATAGCGCCGGTAGAGCATTCGCACACTTCCAGAAAGCGGGCGATCTCCCGCACGACTCGAAAGGAGGCATTGCCGTCCCAGCCGGGGATCTGGCTGCCCTTTTTGTAGGCTCCGCTTAAAATCTCTGCGACGCAGCGGTGGCCTGCCTCGAAATCCAGACCGATCAGCGTGTTCGTGCCGTGACTGATTGTGCATGGCCGCTCTGTGTTTTCGCGCAGAGTTAAACAAGGAATGCCGAGAAACGATGTTTCCTCCTGGATACCGCCGGAATCGGTCATGACCAATTTTGCACGCGTCATCAAACGCAGATTCTCTATATAGCCCTGCGGCGGGAGCAGTTCCACTCCGGCAGATTTTAAGCTTTCAGCCAAACCAAATTCCTCAAGGCGAAGCAATGTTCTGGGGTGAGCCGGAAAGACAACCTTGATTCTGGCCGCTATTTCCTCAAGGAAGTTACAAATCGAACGGAGTGCGTCCGAAGAATCGACATTGGATGGACGATGGAGCGTAACCAGCACGTGGGGTGCGTCGTGGTCGATGTGATCACCGCCGCGGGCTTCATCGAGGTGATGAGCGAGGGTGTCGATCATAACGTTGCCTACATATCGGATCCGCGACTCGGGAACGCCTTCGTGACGCAGGTTTGCGTCACCGGCCGGCTCGCTTACCAGAAGCAGATCCGATATTGCATCCGTAGCCAGCCGATTGATCTCCTCAGGCATGCGTCGATCAAACGACCTGAGGCCCGCTTCAAGATGGATCACCGGAATGCACAGTTTCGCCGCAGCCAGCGCCGCGGCGATCGTAGAGTTCACATCTCCGGGGACCAAAACAGCCGCGGGGCGCGGCGACGTCTCCAGAAGCCAGGCTTCGAATGCCTCAATGATTCTGGCAGTCTGCCGGCCATGGGTTCCGGAACCAGCCTCCAGATGAACGTCCGGCGGCCGGATACCCAGTTGCTCAAAGAATATGTCTGATAACTCGGGACTGTAATGCTGGCCAGTGTGGACCACGACGGCCGAAAAACCAGGTCGAAGTTGTTCGATGGCACGCAACACAGGCGCAATTTTCATGAAATTGGGTCGTGCGCCCGCTACAACAGCGACAGACTTCACAGGCCACCATCATGGTCGGCAGGTTTAGGTTGGGTTGCTACGCCTTGCTTTTCGCGTACCAAATTCAGCATCACGTCGAGGTAGCGTGAGGCAAGAGCATCACGGCTGGCATTGGCGAGAACCCATGCCCTACCGGACCGCCCGAGTTCCGAACACTTATCGGGATCAGCTGCCAATTCTGTAATGGCCGCGGCTATAGCCGTCTGATTCTCGGGTTCTGCAAAGATGCCGGCGTGTGCCTGATCGCAAACTAAGTCCCTTGCCACGCCATCAATGGCGAGTACAACGGGACGAGCACATGACATATAGTCGAACACCTTATTCGGATAAACCGTTCTGAAAGTAGGGTTGTTCTGGAGGACGGCCAGACCCGCGTCGCACGCGTTCACCAGCTCCGGCATCCGTGATTTCGGCTGGGGACCATAGAACACGATATTGTCCAGCCCGGCATGGCGGGATTCCTCCTCCAACGCGCGGCGTTCGTTTCCATCACCCACGCAGGCAATGAGTATGTCGCTACGATTCCGGAGTAACTCCGCGGTTTTGATCAATTGCCCAAGCGCATTGGCGCGGCCATGTGCGCCGGCGTACATCGCAACAAAGCGATCGCCCCAGCCGAGTTCGCGCCGCGCCGCATTATCGCGGCTATCGGGAAAGAAGCGATCTACATCCGCTCCGTTGGAAATAAAAGATATATTCGAGCCGTCGGCCAGCCCGCGTTGCATGAGATCTTCCCGAAAGGCGGGCGTGAGGACGTTTATTCTTTGCGCGGTGCTACAAGCCCAGCGTTCGAGCCGATAGAGCAGCCTGGTGAGCAGCGCCTTTTCCGAAATCACACCGGTTGTGACGGCACTCTCCGGCCAAAGATCGCGAATCTCGAAAATCCACGGTGCTGGATTGAATGAAATGCGAGCCGCAATCCACCCTGGAATGACGGTTATCAATGGAGGCGATGTCGCGATTACGACATCGGCGCGCCGGGCCAGCAAGGCGGCCGTCGATGCCGATAAGGTAAAGCCCAGGAAGGCCCACATTCGCCCCAGGTAACTCTTCCGGTATGTATCCGGTACGCAGCAGCGGTAAACAGTGACGGAACCGTCTTGTTCTTTTGTTATCCAGCGGCCACGATATGCCGCCGCCACTGTGCCCCGATCGTGATCGATGGTGCCGGCAATGACGGAGACCCGGTGGCCCTGTTCTGACCAGAAGCGGGCCATCTCATTAAAGCGCGAACCTCCCGACTGGCCCGGCTGCAGGTAATACTGATGGACTACGAGGATGTTCACGAGCCGATCCCGATCGGGGAGCTTACTCTCGAATTTACGCTGATGTTTTCGAAACGACCGTCCTCAATTCGAAACCGAACGTTGGTTTCCGGAGTGTGAATCGACCAGGATGTTTCGTCGACAGAAATCGCCGGCCGGCCGGGACACAATACGCTGACGAAGACCAGAGGAGGGGACCCGGAGGTTGTCGCAACCAACGAAGGAACCGGAGCCTTTTCACCATAGTAGCGGGAGGTCCATCCACGCGGAGTGACATCGTCTCCCTTCACAACATCACAGTTCTGGAACGGTTTGCCGGATCCATCGAGAACAGCCACGCCGAAATCTCCGAGAGGTGTTTCGAGCGACAGTTCAGAATTCAGGGGGTCAAATTGGTACGGATAGTCGCCCGCAAGCCAGTGCAGCCGTGCACTGTGCCAACCGCTTCCTGTGACTGTGTCGACGACAACCCAGAGATCGTCTTTGACGAACAGAACTGAGCGGTGATGAACGGAGTCCCGATCCCTCATATACCCGTAGTGCTCGCCTTCGCAGCACGCCCAGTCCGGATAGTCTTCGAACCGCAGGAGTGACGCTGCCGTGGGTAGAATTGTTTTGAACTGCCGGATGTGCGGCATCTGTTCCGCGCCGTCAACCTGAACGGTGTTATGGCTTCCGGTTCGGAGGAAATGATTATGCCAGCGGGACGGACCGTTATAGAGGTAACTCCCTCCGTCGATCAGGACATTCTGGCCGCGCCACCAGACGTCGAGGTGAAGCATGTCGATCTGGGAGAAGCGGTCGAGGATGCTTCCGCATCGGAAAGCGCCGAACGAGCGAGGATCCTTTCCGCGAAGGACGTGGTAGCCGGTATGAGTCAGCGACACCGAGGTTCCGGCTGGACGGCGTAGAGGCGCTTCCAGTATTTCTGGACCGAAGTGCCATGCGGCTGCTTCATCCCAGGGACCGGGTCCATAGATCCGCTCACCTCGGGTTATCAGACTTAAGCTTTGCAGTATAGGCCGGAAATCGGTGTAATCGCTACCGCTCAGGATTACGGGAAGAGATCCGTCATTCGATCCATAGTTCGGAAGACGTCCGTCTTCGACGTTCTGGTGGGACAGCATGAAGTCGAGTGAACGCTCCATGGCGCCGAGCCACTCGCGGGGAGGTTCTTCACCATTGCGTTTCAGCAAAGCAACCGCCCAGAGATAGACCTGCATGGCTACCCGATGGTAGGTATGCGATTGCTGGATGTAGCCGCCATCGGGATAAATCTGACGATCTGCTTCTTCGCGGAGAAGTTCAAAACCTTCGCGTCGCCACTTACCAGCCGCCCCATCGGACAGGACGGTACCGGCGAGCAAGAGAGCCAGGGCTTCTGACAGCAGATGGTTGTTGTAGACAGAATCCCGGGCGTATTCGATATGGCTCGCAATATGAGAGGCAGAAAAACGCAGGTTCGCCGCGATCAGATTGAGGGAAGATTCCGGGGCCAATCCGAGGGAGGAAAAAACGTGGACGTCGAACATCCATGCCATTTGGCGGAATGCGACTTCCTGCCCCGAAACCCAATGAACACCATGGCCCCCGGGGTTTTGGTCGATAAACCGTTCCACTTGCGAAAAGAAGGCGTCGGCAAACAATGGGGCTGACCCGGGATCGAAAGCAGCCGCGCGCGCCAGGGTGTAAGCCTGAGGAAAGCGGCCAGCCTCCCAGGAAAACTTGATTTCACCACGCGCTTTGGCCATGCGCGTGACTTTCGACCAGTGCACGTCCGCCGGCCAGCGGTTGTCAGTGGTCGGATCGCGATGCCAGTCGATGGGATTACCGAAATCCGCCATCCATCTGCTGAAGCACAGAATTCTCCCGCGTGTAGCTTCTGAGGCGAGCCACGCGAGACGCTGGCTTTGTTCCTCGGGAATGACGGGCGCAATGCTTTGCGCCACCGCAAGCGGATCCGCAAAAGGCAGCCGGGAGAGAGCAATCTTTCCAGCTGGTTCCTGCCCGGCTGTGCTAATTATAATCGCCGGTTTTACGCGAACGAAACCACTTCGTGTTTTGAGTTCCCAGGCGCCTCGCGCCAAAGTCCGTTTGACGCCCAGATCCTGGGCCTCTCGAATGAGATTGTGAGCCGTTTGGGTGATGCTCCGTGGCGCATCCGCAGACGCCGCGGATGCGATCTCAATTCGATTCTCCGGCCGAAGTTCAATCGGGTCCGGTTTCAGAAAGAGGGAGGCCCAGACCTCAATGGAAAGAACTTTCCAGATGGTGCCGAACCAGTCAGCGTCTTGAGTGTTGGAAAGTAAATCTTCGATTCCCTTGCGATGGACCAGACCGCGTTGCAACGATTGCGTTGACAGTAGTGTCTCGCGCACAAATTCGGCATGGTCGGTTCGTATCCACTTCTCCGCCGGAGTATCGAAGCCGACCTTTCTCCGGTTCAATACGAATGCCGGCAGAACGTCGGCGACCGCCTCTCGCAATATCCACTTTGTAGCCGCGCTGCGCAGCTTGAGATCGGGATCCACGCGGAAGGCAGCGCGTACGATGCGCGGATCGGCAAACGGAACTCGAGACTCGAGACCAGACGCCATGCTCATCCGATCGTCCTGATGAAAGAGGCCGGTGAGATAAGTTTTCAGATCCCAGAGCATCAACTTGTCGGTGGGATCGGAGGCGGAGGATCGGGAGATATTCTCGTGGAAGATTTGCCAGCAGCGATCTCGCGAACAAAGTTCGGGAGCCAGCAGCTTGCGCCATTCGTCTTCCCGCACGCGGGCAAAGTTTTCGAAATAGCTATTTTCCCAGTTGGCCAGATAGCGGGCGTTCCTTAAGAGCCGGCTTATGGTTCCGCCTTCTGCGATTTGCCGGGAAAGGTTTCCGCCCACACGGGCTTCCGTGTTTTCTGAATCACGGGCACTGAACCGGGCGCTTAACCGGCCAGTGAACCAGGTCCGGGCGACGCGCAGCGGCCTACCCAAAGCGTATCGCGCATACCCGCCGAAGATTTCGTCAGCTGCCTGTCCACCCAGACAGACCTTGACCTGGCGTGAGGCTAGTTCGCTCACGCGCGACATGGGGAACATTGCGGCGCCGATGACCGGTTCGTCCTGGTGATACATGAGGCGGCGGAGGTCCTCGGGGAAAGTGCTGCCATCCATCGTGATCAATTGCAGGTCGAGCCCGAGCGCTTTGGCGGCGGCTACCTGATAAGGCCGCTCGTCCGTCACTGCTTCTCCCGAGAAATGGACGCCGAAACAGAGGGGCGGTTTGCCTGCCTTCGAGGCATGGGCGGCGATGGCGGTGGAGTCGATACCTCCACTGAAGAACGCGCCTACCGGAACGTCGGACATCAACTGGTCGTCCACTATGTTCGTAAGCAGGTGGCGGAGGTCGTCTATCTGTTCGGATTCGGGGCGCGTCTGTTTCTGAAAGTCATTCAATATCCAATAAGTGCGTAGGCGAGCCCCGGACCCTGAGACCTGCAGGTACTCGCCCGCTCTCAACTGCTTTATGTCTTTGAAGAACGTTCGCTCGAAGAGTGCGGTATGGAAGTGAAGGTACTGATTGACGGCCTCCGGATCGACGTTCCTGGGTACGTCGGGGTCCTGCAGCAAAGCCTTGATTTCACTGGCGAAGACAATGCGTTTGCCATTGTCGTGGAAATAGACCTGTTTAACGCCAAGCGGATCGCGCGCCAGTGTTAAGGTCTGCTGACGTCGATTCCAGAAGCCAAGGCCGAAGATACCGGCGGCGTCTTTCAAGGCTTCGGGCCCTTCGGAGTCGAGAAGATTCAGCATCGTTTCGGTGTCCGAAGTACCCCGAAAGCGGAATCCCCTTGACTTAAGGCGGGGCCGATAATCCAAGTGGTTGTAGAACTCGCCGTTATAGGTGATCCGACAGGAACCATCTTCACTCGCCATGGGCTGAGCACCGGTGGGACTCAGGTCTACGATGGACAAGCGCCGATGGCCGAAGCCGATATTGTCTTCAATCCAGAAGTCTTCAGCGTCTGGCCCTCTATGGGCGAGGGCGCGCGTCATGCGGGTGAGGAGGTCACGATTGACCAGCCTGCTTCGATCCGCATAGTTGAAGATTCCGGCGATTCCGCACATGGAGGTTAAAGATTTCTTTCGAACGGAGTGCCTTCACGCAGACTTCGAACCGCATGGATGGATGCCCAGGTCACACCGTAGATGTCGTCCCATGGAATCGGCCAGGCACCGCCTTTGCGGCAGGCAGCCAGGAAGGCAGAGAACTCCGCGCGATGGCCCTTGTTCTTGCCGCCGGAGAATTTTTCAGAGCGTCCTTTTGTCCAGAGTTGACCCTGGTCCCACGCATCGAGGGTGGCGCTATGACCGGAGGCGATTACTTCGATTCGCTCGCCGGGGAATGCCGCGTCGCCGCCTGCCTGATAGGAGACGGAAGAGATGCTGCCGTTGAGATGACGGAGGGTGATGAAGACGCGATCATCCGAGGTTTGAAGGTCGCCGGTCAAGGCTGCCGATTCGGCATAAACCTTGATGGGAGGCGAACCAGCGATAGCGACACAGGTATCGATCGCATGGCAGGCTTCACCGATAATGCGGCCACCGCCCGTTTCGGGGTCTTGTGTCCAGTGATCGGACGGAATGAAGGGGGGCGCGAAACGATAGGAGATGCTGAGGGGCGTTGAGCCTTCAAAGAAAGATTTGAGGCGTGCCGTGCCGGGCGCAAAGCGGCGGTTGAAACCAACGGTGAGAATCGGGCAACTTTCGCCGAGTTCGTCGATACACGCAGCGATCCGTTCGAGGTCGGCTTCTGTTATGCAGAGAGGCTTCTCGACGAAGACGTGTTTACCGGCGCGAAGAGCGTCGATCACGAGATCGGCATGGAGATCATGACGGGTAGCGATGAATACCGCCGATGTGGCCGTGTCGCTCAGGACCTCGGCCGTTTCGGTTGTGGCGAATTCGAAGCCGGTGCGTTGGCCGGTACTTTCCGCAGTGACGCCTTTGGCGGTGCAGATTCCGCGCCAGGATACGCTTTCTCGATTGTCTGCCCCAGCGATTTCGGATAAGGCGGGGAGCATGACGAGACGAGCGAAGTTTCCCGCGCCGATCAGGCTGACGCCTACCGCTCCCTCACGGTCGCGGCTCGGCAGACCGTGGTGGGGTAGGCGCAAGGTGCGGCGCGGGGGTTGGGGCTCTCCATAGTCGAGGATGATGCCGAGGAACGGTTCGCGCCGGGCTGTAATCAGATCGTAGGCTTCGGAAGCGCGATCGACAGGGAACCGATGGGACGTCAACTTCTCGACGGGAAGTTTGCCCTGACTCATCAGGTGGAGGACTGCCTGCATGTTTCGCTGGGCGGTCCAGCGGACGAAGCCGGAAGGATAGTCAATGCCCTTTTCTTCGTACATCGGATCAGACCGGCCGGGTCCGAGAGAGGAGGAGACGGTGAAGGAGATTTCTTTCTTGAAGAACGGGGGGCGAGGGATTTGCAATCCGACGACGCCGACGAGTACGATGCGGCCTCGGGTGCGGCAGGCTTCGGCGGCGAACTCGATGGGCTCATTGCTGTCCGTTGCGGCGGTGATGACTACAGCATCGACCCCAGCGCCTGCGGTGAACTGCATGACGGCGTCGAGAGGAGAGCCTGTTCCGACTTCGTCAGCGCCCAGGGTACGGGCGAGAGCGAGTTTGGAGGAATCGAAGTCAGTGCCGAAGACGCGGCATCCCTGGGCCTTGAGCAGAGAGACGCAGATTTGACCGATGAGGCCGAGTCCTATGACCAGGACGGATTCGCCGAGGTTGGCCTGGGCCAATCTGACGCCCTGCAGTCCTATGGACGCGATCGATGTGTAAGCCGCCTGTTCATAGGTGACGTCGTCCGGGATGGTGGCGCAGAGATTGCGGCCGACAGACGCTACGCCGCTGTGAGGGGCAGCCGCGGCAACGCGATCACCGGGTTTGAATTCCTGCACGCCCGCGCCAGATTCGAGCACAATACCGGCGGCGGAGTAGCCGAGCGGCATGGGGTCATTCAGTTTGGCTGAGACCTGCGTCAGAGTGGTGCGGATGCCTTCGGAGCGCATCTTCTGCAGGACGCGTTTGACATCCTGAGGGCGCTGGCGAGCTTTGCCGATGAGGCTCTTGCGGGCGAGGTCGACCACATAGCGCTCGGTGCCGGCGGAGATGGCTGAACAGATTTCAGCGACGAGGACCTGGCCGGGGAGCGCGAGCGGGTCGGGGATCTCTTTGACAGAGGTGATGCCGGAGCGGACGTCCTGGAGAATTTGCTTCATTCGTTTGGGTGTGCGCTATTCAGGTGCGGCGATCAGGGAGGCGGCAGTGAGAGCGGAGGACGGGATCGTAATCGTCGGTCGATTTGTAGAAGGGCCGGTCGACGAGGTTGGATTGCTCTGAGGTGGCGCGAATATCGTTATCAGCACGCACATGCTCGACTGACTTTTCGCCGGACAACACCGGACCGGTAGTTTGGATACCGAGAGACTCAGCGCTTCCCTGCTCATTCGACTCAGGCATACGGTGTTCATTATGCTTAGTGAAAATTCCTGCGACGCTCATGTTGTTCACTCTTTCTATTCTTGCCTTCGATCGAACCGACTGCTGGGACTACCTGACAATAAGTGCTGTCATTTCAGTGAACCCGTCAGGTTACCTAACCTGAGAACCCAGGAGAATATCAATGACTTACCGGGATACCCAAACTCCTGACCGAGTGCTTTCAATCAGTTGCCCGGGTTCGTTTGGAAATTCATATGTTTCATTTGCACTTTTGCACTTGAGGGTACAGTGTCAGTCAAAGTCCGACAGAATCGCTTAGAATCCTGGTAAGCCTGATTCATTATGCATGCTCGATAGTTGCACTTGAGGGGGGCGGGAGGGTAAGTGAATTGTTTTCAACGTAACAAAGGTGGACAAGTGCCGTGACTGGAGATTCACGCTCGAAGATCGGCTTATCGGGCAGCCGTGATGAGCATTCCCAAGCCGTGCTGTTTCAACGCTCTACGAATGAACCAGCGGGGCCAGACGGCTTTGGCGGCGCGAAGGAGAAGTCCGCGATGGCGCTGGCCGACGGCGCCTTCGAGCAGATCGCCGGGTCCGAGGGAGATGCGAAGGTCGGCGGAGGAGAAAGAGGCGAACAGCGAGCGCGCTTCCGAGAGGCTGAAAGCCCTGGTCCCGGGACTTTCGAGGTGGTGGGCATAGATGTCGCGCAGGGACCGGAAGGGCTGGAAGGCGAGGAGGCCGTAGCGCAGCCACAGCATGTAGCCCACAAGGGAACGCGAATGGTAGATCATGATCTTCGCCGTACCACCGGGGCGGAGAACGCGATGGACTTCCTGGATGGCGCGGGCGGTATCGGGGGAATGGTGCAGGACGCCGTAGGAGTAGACGATATCGAAAGACTTATCGGGGAAGGGCAGGCTTTCGGCGTCGGCGACGCGCAGATCGGAGTGGAGACTGTAGAGGTTGAGACGATCGGCGGTGAAGCCGATGGCGCGGTCGGTCAGGTCGATGCCGGTGAGGGAGCGGGGGTGGACTTTAGCCCATTCGAGATGATCGGCTCCCATGCCGACACCGATTTCGAGGACGTCTTTGCCGGCGCCCGAGGGGTAGTCGGCGAAGGGGTGGATCCAGGGTTCGAGGGCATAGCGCTCGCGGGCCTGGGATTCCAGTTGCTCGCGGAGGACGGAGCCGGAGGCGTAGACTTCGCCGCAGGATTTCTCGTTCCAGAAGTCGTGGACGGAGTCTTTGAGGGTGGGGTCGGTTTGCATAAGCGGGGAATTCGAGCGGGCGTTCTAAGATTCCGGGGTTGCGTCGGGCAGGGCCATGCGCATGATTTGCAAGGCAATCGTATCCGTTGGGTGGATAGCAAATATATTTCCACCGAAGACCCCGGGGTCGGGACTAAGCACCGGAACACGCGAGGGGTCAAACAGAAGGTATCCGGCGGCTGTCAAAATCCCGAACACCTCTGCATGATTGGTGTTGATTTCAACCATTAGTCGCGGATGGCGGCGCATGGTATCGGTCATTCCGAGCAGGATGTCCCGCTCTCCCCCTTCGGCATCGATCTTGATGAAGTTGACGTCCTTTGTTGTGAGACCAACTCCGATTTGGCGCTCGGCAAGGAACGAGTCCACTTTTTTCATCGGGACCGTACAGGTCTGGTAACCGGTCGGGAGAGCGTTGAAGCTGCTGTTGATCTCCAGTCCCCTGAAATCCGGAACCACTGTCGAGTTCTGTCCGGTTATCGACTCATAGAAGAATGTTGCCGAGCCGTCGCGATTACCGGCCGCCGCTTCCACAATTTCTATATTCCGGAGAGCGCTCCGTTCGACATTTGCCTTCAGATAGGGAAGATTCTCCGGGCTTGGCTCGAAGCAGAACACGCGTCCCAGAGGCCCGACCAACGCGGAATAGTGCTGGGCTACATATCCTATATGGCTACCAATTTCCAGGACCTGGGAGTCGCGGGGGATCAACGCGGCGAAGAGGTTCATGCTGGCACGCTCCCGATTGCGCCCATACCACCAATAGCCTTTGTGTTTAAAGGAGTGGAGCCGCAGGGCATCGCCGGTCCAGTGGTGCCGGATGGTAATGTCGCCTGGGTTTACGTGGCGAAAGAGTGGCAGAACCAGACGTCTGACTGATTGTGAAAGGGTCAGGGATTGCTCCGGAATTTTTTCGATTTTGGCTGAGGCAATTTACTTGCAGGATTTCTTTGGGGAGGCTGCATTCGCCGAAGCGGTCTGGAATTGCAGATCGGAGACCCCGCGTTCGGATAGAGTCTTGGATATGGCTTTCTTCAATTCTTCCTGCCTCCTGATAGCGCTTGCCGCCTTGTGCACGGCACAGAGCACCGCGATTTTTCCAAGCCGCGCGGCAACGCCAGTTGAAATAGTGGGAAACAAGCAGATTGCGGCGGAACTTTCGGCGATCGAAACACGTGCTCTCGAGACTTTGAGCGCTACTGATTTTGGCGTACGGTGCGACGGCACCACTGACGATACGAAGGCGGCAACCGCAGCTTTGAATGCTGCGTGGGCGACGGGGAAGACGCTCCGATTTCCGGCCGGCGACTGTCTTATGGGAAACATCTCTTTGCCCGCTCCTTCATCGACGGTTAACCGCACTCTTTCGTTCATGGGAACAGGTAGCGGTATCTGGTTTGGCGGTCAGAACCCCAAGTTTGGCGGAACCCGCTTTATCTTCACCAAGGCCGATGGAAGCGACTTCATGGTGGCAAATTCGACGGCATATGCCGATCCCACGTATGAAATATCGGATATCAGTCTGTATGGCCCGGACACCTGGCATGGCGGAGACAAGGGTGACGTGGCCAGCACAACAAAAAGCGGGTCGGGATTGAAATTTGTCGGTAAGGCAGTGCCGCGCCTCTACCTGCATAACATCAGCATTCAGGGATTTTATGGACCGGGGACGGCCGGTCTTTGGGTCAGCAATGCGGAGGATAGTTCTTTGTACGAAGTGCATGTGGACAACGTCAATTCCTGCGCTCACTTCAGCGAAGCCTTCAATGCCTCAACGGTGGTTAACTTTGAGTGCCAGAATGCCATGAATGACGGTGTTTTCATCACAGACTCCGGATCCCTTACGTGGCTCGGAGGCTTATTTCAGACAAACCGCATGACAGGTCTACATATAAAAGGGATGGTGGCATCCAGTTTTACCTCTGTTCACTTCGAGAATAACGACTGGTCAGCTACTACCGGCGAAGGTGCTATTAAAATCGAGGCGGTATACAGCCCCGGCTGCCCCAAGCCTGGAGACTGCCTTTCGAATCAGAATCTCGTTTTTACGGGGGATGTATTCAACGCGCCGACCGATAGAATTGTTACCCTGGGCGGGGGACCCGGAGGGTGGTCGAACGCCAACATTACGATGATGAACGGCTATGCCAATGGAGTAGCTACCCCTTTCGTGACGCTCAACGATTACTCTTATAACTGGCGAATTGTGGGAATTATCGGATCGGCGCCCTCGGCCGCTTCGCGGGTTTCCGATGCGGGGGCGGGAAACGTTATTCTTGTCGGAAATTCAGCGGTGGCACTTCATGACGGCAACGCGCTGTCGGCGCTAGGGAACGCAGGGGTGGCGGGGGACCTGACCGTTGGAGGTGACGGATCGTTCCCGTCTCTGAAAGCGAAATCCGGAACCAGATTTATCTGCGTCGATACCACAGGCAAGCTTTTATCGCAGGCAACTCCCTGCTCAGGAACATGAGCAGGGTCTGACATTGGATTCAGAGAGCGCAAGGGTTTCTTAGCTTGAACTATCCAATTTAGCGATGTAGAGAAGCTGATATCCAAAGCATCCCGGCCATAATTTACAGGCGAGGCGATCCAGGTAACCGGCGGCACGAGGTAGGATGCGCCTCAGCGGCCGCAATGGGAACGAGCCCTCGACGGTCGATTCAATCAATTGAAAGCCATTTTCTTTGAGCAGACGCGCTCCCGATTGAAATGTGTAGAAGTGTACGTGAGTATTATCCATAATCCCGCCGTCCTCATATTCGAATCGCCCCGCCGCAAACTGTAAACGGTACCGCCAGTAAAGGATATTTGGAAGCGCAACTGCTATATGCCCTCCCGCCGCTAACACCGTGCGCGCATCGTGCAGGACCCGACCCGGATTGCGAATGTGCTCGAGCGAGTGGGAGAAGACGACCAGATCGAATACGCCGGTTATGTCCGGTGGAAGCCCTGATTCCAGGTCATGCAGGTAGACGTGTGTGCAAAACCGCGCAGCTTCCGACGTCTCGCCAGGACTTATCGTTATTCCCACGACTTCCCATCCACAAGATGCGAGAACCCGAGCATTGCCGCCCGCTCCACATCCGCAGTCGAGTGCCCGCCCGGGAGGTAGCCGTTCGACCAATTTGAGCAATTCCCGATTACCGGCATTCACATATACCAGCTCTGCGCAATCACTGCCGATCATAGCTTCCATCCGGCACTTCATAATCATTTCGGGATGAACGGGGGACTGCCGGATTTTTTCCCGCGCCGGTCGTCTCAATAACGGCATCAAGCATCTTCCGGTACGGCCGGAAGGTCAAATACCTTTCAATCAACACAGAGCTCCTTAATGCCATTTCGGCTCGCAGCGTGTTATCAGCGAGGAGACCTGAGATCCGGTTGACCAGGTCGTCGACATCGAGAGGGTCGAAAAAAACTGCCGCGTCCTCACATAGCTCGCGCGCATAGGGCCGGTCTGCAGCCAGAACCGGGGTTCCCATACTCATCGCTTCGAGCATAGGCAGGCCAACCGTTTCGACAAGTGAGGGCATGACGACGAGATCTGCAAGTTGGTAGGCTTCAGTCAGTGCGCCAGCCTGAAGATAGCCAAGACACATGATGCCGTCACGGCCATGAACGGGATGATCAGTGGGCCAAGTCAGGAACAGGGTTACGTCAGCAAACTGTTTTCTCACTTTCCTGACAGCGGCCAACAGGGTTTTCACGTTTTTGTACTTCGACTGGCTGCCGACGTACAAAAGCCTGAATCCGGGCCTGGATTTGCGCATTGCAGCCAGGCCGTCGGAAAGAACCGCACAGCGCTCAGGAAGGTGGACGGAAGGGCGAAAAGCATGGACTCTGCCGGGTTCGATGCCAAAGGCGGTCAGGACTGCCTTCCTCATTGTTTCCGTCTGCACGAGAACTGCAGCGCTGGCCTGGCATGATCGTCTCATTAAGCCAGAGATCGCCCTGATCCTCCATCTGGCCGGCCTGCTGAGAAGCGCAAGTGCCTCGGGGCAGAACGGCAGAGACTGCTGAATAAACGTGAGGCAGGGGATTTGTGAAGAGCGGCCTGCACCCCCCAGGCACAGTAAAACGTTCGCGTCGATGCTCCTGAGGTGCGCCTCCATGCGTCGTTCAAGCCACCAAAGACGGCTGAATCTGGAGAATTCGGCCTGCGGAACCTCGATTTCATTCAGAAGCGGCGACACTGGAAATTCAAACGTCCGGACTGATCGCGGCGAACAGAATACGGACACCTTACTAAACCGTGGATCCGACAGAGCCTCGACAAGCAGATCTTTGAGGACTGTGGCTCCGCCCCCATGCTTGATGCCCAGGGCCTCCATGGCAAGGTGTACTCCGGAAGTCGGCATCAGTTATGGGAGGGGTATGTTAAAGCTTGCGAATTTAGGTTCTTCGCGTTGAATCGGCTTAGTGCTTTCGTCAAGGATATAGCAAGCCGCGGAAATCACGTCGTGCGGGGATGTTTCGATAACACATCGGTCGCCAACAGGGCAAGCGTGCAAATAACATGTATGACAGGGTACTGCTTTTTGCAGGACAATCGATTTTGGGTGATTGGGCCACCATTTTCCCCTTAATTGCCAGTAGGAAAAGATTGCAACACACGGCGTACCTACGGCACTGGCCAGATGCTGGAGCCCCGAGTCATTGCAGATCAAGAGCCGGCAGAATCGGATTGCGGCTGCCGCTTCGAGCACTCCCGTAGTGCCTGCGAGGTTGATGCAGCGGTCGCCGACCTGCTCACGAATTGCTTCCGCTCCTTCCCGTTCAGCTTCCGTTCCCAGAATCAATACGTAGTAGCCACGCAGTGTGAACTCTCGGCCTACTTCGGCAAAGCGCGCTGCAGGCCAACGGTTGCCCGG
>Ga0302320_10000250_pt1 | contig 124525 bp, 110 predicted proteins | sample Bog_T0_3_FD_202130 | JGI IMG/M metagenome (GOLD analysis project Ga0302320, IMG submission 202130) | Peat permafrost microbial communities from Stordalen Mire near Abisko, Sweden - Bog_T0_3 | ecosystem: Environmental > Terrestrial > Soil > Wetlands > Peat | place: Sweden: Abisko, Stordalen... | reverse complement strand
GGGGAAACAGAAGCGTCTGGTCGACCGTGTCAGGAATGAAGTTCTGGCCCATGAATCGAACTTAAAACAAAACCCGCTCCCCACGCTGTAGGCCCCGTCACGAATCTATGCCCGACACACACCTAGAGAGCCTGATGCAGGATCTGCGCTATGCCCTGCGCCAACTCGTCCGGGCGCCTGGTTTTGCGCTCTCCGCCATCCTCACGCTCACCCTCGCCATCGGCGCCAATACCGCCATTTTCAGTGTCGTTAATGCGGTCCTCCGCCATCCGGCGGGATTAGACCATCCGGAACGTGTTGTCGTCCTCAATACACGCTACTCTCAGTTCACTCTCGACTTTCCAAACGTCTCAGTGCCGGTCTACGCCGCTGCGGGCGCGTTGAAAGACCATGTGGATGCGGCGGCTATCGAGGCCGGCGCCAGCTTTAACGTCCAGCGGGAAGGGAAAACCGAGCACATCAATGCGGCGCTTGTCTCCTCCAAGTGGTTTCAGGTCTATGGCGCCAGGCCCATCCTGGGCAGAGTGTTTACTCCGGAAGAAGACCGCCCCAACACCGCGCCCGTTGTCATCCTCAGTTATGGCTTGTGGCAGCGGGCTTTCGCTGGCCGCGGCGACGCCATCGGCCAGACCATGATGCTCGATCAAAAGCCTTATCAGGTGATCGGTGTTATGCGCAGCGACTTCGCTTGGCCGCGCCGCTACGAGCTTTGGACGCCCATTGCACTTCCTCCCACGGCCTTTTCGCCGGATGAGTTCTTCAACGAAAACTACCAGGCTTCCGTTCGTCTTCTTCCCGGTGTATCGCCTGCGCAGTTCAACGCCGAACTCTCGACGAGGCTGTGGGATGAACTGCGCCAAGGAGCGGGAAGCAAGTACGCAACCAGCTCCGGATGGTCCATCTACACCGCGCCTTTGACCGAGTCGGCGGCGGGGCCGCTCCGTAAGCCCCTCTTCGTTCTTTTTGGAGTTGTGGCGTTAATCCTGCTGATCGCCTCAGCCAATGTGGCTGGTCTCTTTCTCGCGCGGGCATCCACGCGTAGCAAGGAGTTTGCCATCCGCACAGCACTCGGAGCGGGCGCGCTCCGCATTGCCCAACAATTACTCATCGAAACGTTCCTACTCACCGGCGTCGCGGCCAGTCTTGCAGTTTCCGCGGGACCCCTGCTTGGCAAGATCCTTCTACTCCTCGTTCCACATCACCTGGCAGAGGGATACGACATCCGCATGGAGCCGGCCGTACTCGCATTTACTGCCGGGATTGCATTGCTGACCTCGCTCATCGCTGGTCTCGGCCCTGCATTCAAGTTGGCCGTTGAGCGCAAACAGATGGGTCTGCAGGAAGGTGGCCGCGGCGCCACCGCTTCTCAAGACAAGCAGCGGTTGCGCAGTGCGTTCGTCATCGGCCAGGTGGCTCTCTCATTTCTATTGCTGTCGGGAACGGGCCTCTTTCTGTCCAGCCTGCAGCAGCTCCAGCATATCGATCCCGGGTTCAACCCGAGGGGTGTCCTGGCAGCAAAAGTCGACTTTTCTGGAGACGACTTTAGAAGCAGCCAGCCGCGCCAGGCAGCTTTCGTGAGTAGCGCGGTCGAGCGGCTCGCTGCCCAGCCAGGCGTACTCGCCGCTGCTGCCATACAGCCATTGGTATTCGATCCGGACGACGGCGGCTCCTGCTCTTTTGCGATCGCAGGACGGCCACTTGGACCGAATGATCCGGGCCCGCATAGCCAACTCTCCTTCGCCACCCCGGACTACCTCAAAGTGATGCAGATACCCCTGCTCTCCGGCCGCTGGATTGCTGCCTCGGATACCGGCGCAACTGAGCCTGTCACGGTTGTCGACGAGCGCCTCGCGCGAAAATACTGGCCCAGCCAGAGCCCTATCGGCCAGCACATTTCCTTTGGCTGCGGTAACAAGCCTGCCCGCGTGATCGGCGTCGTAGCCACCGTCCGCCTCAACTCGCTTGAGTCCGATACCAGCGACGACATGCGTTATTACTCCTTTGCGCAAGGGAAGGACAGCAGCGCCAACTTGATCTTCCGCACCCAGAACACCACCGAACGAATCACCGCAGGGCTTTTGAGCGCCATCGCAGCCACCGATCCGTCGCAAGCCGTTTCTTCGATCAAATCGCTCGACACACTGGTCTCCGACTCCCATGCCGGCCGTCGTCTCATTGTCTGGATGCTCGCGGCGTTCGCGGCTCTGGCGCTTCTCCTTGCCATGGTTGGGCTCTATGGCCTGATCAGCTATATCACTACCAATCGAACCAACGAAATCGGCATCCGCATGGCCCTGGGTGCGCAGCGGATTGACGTGATCCGGCTATTGCTTGGCAATGCCCTGGCCTGGGTTGTCATCGGCCTGTCGGCAGGGCTCGACCTCTCCATTGTCTTAACCCTTCTGCTGCGCCACCTCTTTGCCGTCTTTGGCGCAGGCGTCGCCGTTTCCCTGGCTGGGTCTGCCGTCATGCTCTTTGTCATAGCCGCGATGGCGTGCCTGATTCCCGCGCGGCGCGCGGCCTCCATCGATCCCATGAAAGCCTTACGCGCCGAATAGTCACCGGACATGAAGAGAGGTCCTATGCGAAGTTTCCGATCCCTCACCCAACGCCTCCACGGCCTGTTCCCCTCGAGCCGCGCCGAGCAGGACTTCTCTGCGGAACTCGAATCCCACATCGCACTGCACACCGAAGACGGTATCCGGGCCGGTCTCACGCCAGCTGAAGCCCGCCGCCAGGCGCTCCTTCGCCTCGGCGGCGCAGAACAAACGCGCCAGGCTCATCGCGAGCGCCGCTCGCTGCCGTGGCTCGAATCGTTGTGGCGCGACACCCTCTACGGCATGCGCACGCTCGTCCGCTATCGCGGCGCTACGGCGATTGCTATCCTATCCATCGGGCTCGGCATCGGCGCCAACGCCACTATCTTCTCCATGGTCAGCCGCTTCGTCTTGCGGCCCGCGCCTGTCGGCGACCCCACCAACTTACTGGCCCTCCACACAATTCCCCAGGGCGAGACGTGCTGCAACAACTTCACTCTGCCTCTTTACGAAGACGTGAGCGAACAAGCAAGATCCTTCTCCGGCGTTGCGGCATACGTCGAACTGATCCCTGCATCCATCGGCGGCAACGGCGAACCTGAACGTGTCTGGGGGCAAGCCGTCACGTCGAACTTCTTCAATGTTCTTCAACTTCCCATGGTCGTCGGTCGCGGCTTCAACAGCGGCGAAGCGAGTGCGCTTGAAATTGTCCTGAGCGCAGGACTCTGGCAAAGGCACTTCAACAACGACCCCAATATCGCTGGCAAAACAGTCACTCTCTCTGGACGCCTGTTCACAGTCGTTGGCGTCGCATCGCCGGCCTTTCACGGCGTCGACCAGATTCTCAACAGTGAGTTCTGGATTCCCCTTGGCAGCGCCGCACAATCGGTTCCGAAGCCCGACGATCAAAACTCGCGCAACTTCCACTGGCTCGCCGTGGTTGCTCGCCTCAGCCCCGGGGTCACCCGCGAGCAGGCGGCCGTTGAACTAGACACGCTTGCCCACCGCCTCGCGCAAGCCTACCCGGCAACCGACAAGGGAGCTTTTGTCTTTGAGCAAGCCGGCTCCCTTCCGCCAAGGGAACGCGGAACTGCGCTTATCTTCCTCACCGCCCTCTCCGTCGTGGTCCTGCTGGTTCTCTCCATTGCCGGTGCGAATGTTGCCAATCTCCTCTTCGCGCAGGCCGCTAGCCGTCAGCGCGACATGGCCGTCCGCCTCGCGCTGGGCGCCACGCGCGCCCGGTTGCTGCGGCAGATGCTCATCGAGAGCACCCTCCTCGGTTTCGGCGGCGGTGCACTCGGGGTTGTTCTCTCGCTCTGGTCCACGCGCATGCTGTCTCTGGTCCACTTGCCCGCACCCGTCCCCCTTAACCTGACGGTACAGGTTGACTGGCGCGTACTCCTTTACGCCTTCGCACTGAGCGCCATCAGCGGATTGCTGCTTGGTCTAGCTCCCGCATGGGCTGCCTCGCGCCCGCGCCTGGCCAATGCCCTCAAGGGCGAAGATGCTCTCGCCAGCCGCAGCCACCGCATCAGCCTCCGCAATCTGCTTGTCATTGCGCAGGTCGCCATGTCCGTGGTCCTGTTGTGCGTCACCGGGCTCTTTCTGCGTAGTCTGCAAAGCGCCGCGCATATCGATATCGGATTCCGCGCCCAGAACCTTCTCCTCATGTCCGTCGACCCGGGCCTCTACGGCTATACCCCGGAGCGCACGGTAACCTTCCTCACCGAGCTCCGCGAGCGCGTGGCTGCTTTACCCGGGGTCCAATCGGCCGTGGTCGCCGACACTGCTCCCCTCAACGGTGGCCATCGCAGCGATGGCTTTGAGGCCGCGGGCGACTCAGCGAACAAGCGGTCCAACGAGAGCACCGAGCTCTATATGGTCACGCCCGGCTATTTTGAAACCATCGGCACCCCACGCGTCGCCGGTTCTGACTTCGGCGCGGAACATACCACCGGACCCAAGGTCGCCATCGTCAATCAGAAGTTCGTCGAGACCATCTTCCCCGACCGGAATCCCATCGGACAGCGCGTCTCCGGCGGTGGAGTCACCTACCAGATCGTCGGTGTCGTGGGCAATATCAAGTCGCGCACGCTGGGTGAGGCTACGCGTCCCGTCCTGTACCGCTCGCTCAAGCAGACCGTCGCCCAGGAGCCCTCTTCGCTGGGCTATACGTTGATCGTCCAGACCGTGGGCAATCCGGCAACGATTCAAGAGGCCGTCCGTCGGCAGATCTATGGCCTAGACCCTGCCATGGCCATCTACAACGAGGAAACCATTGAGGAGCACGTCCACACTGCGTACCTTCTGCCCCGCCTCGCCGCTACGCTCTTCGGCACCTTCGGCTTCATCGGCCTCGTCCTCGCCGGCGTTGGCCTCTACGGCGTCATGAGCTACTCGGTCTCGCGCCGCACGCGCGAGATTGGTATCCGCATGGCGCTCGGCGCCAAGCCCGGCACCGTCGAGCGCCTCGTCCTGCGTCAGGGAATCGTCCTTACCCTTATCGCCGTGGCTCTCGGCTGGCCTGCCGCATGGATGCTCTCCAGAATGGCTTCCAGCTTTCTCTATGGCATCCAGCCTCACGACGCCCTCACCTTTGCCTTCGTGCCGCCGTTTCTTATCGGCATTGCCCTCGTCGCCTGCTATATTCCGGCACGCCGTGCCGCGTCCATCGACCCCATGCAGGCCCTGCGCACCGAATAGGAGAGTCACCGCATGCGAAAACTTCGAGCCGTTGTCCTGCGCCTCCGCGGCCTCTTCCCCACGCGCAAGGCCAACGACGATTTTGCCACAGAAATTGAAACCCATATCGCTCTCCACATCGAAGACGGCATCCGTTCCGGCCTCTCCCTTGAAGAAGCTCGTCGTCAAGCCCTCATTCGACTCGGTGGCGCAGAACAAACTAGGCAAGCTCTGCGCGAGCGCCGCACGTTGCCGTGGCTTGAGAGCCTTCTTCAGGACACGCGCTACGGCCTGCGCACCCTCCGCCGCAGTCCCGCATTCACCCTCACCGCCGTGCTCACGCTGGCCCTCGGCATCGGCGCCTGCACTGCCATCTTCAGCTTGGTGAATGCCGTTCTCATCCGCTCCTTGCCCTACGGCGATCCCGAGCATCTCGTCTATTTCTTTACTCCCAGCCCCACGCTGCACATCCCGCCTGAAGTGATCTGTCCCGGCTACGGGGACTTCTTCGACATTCAGCGAGACAACCGTTCTTTCGCCAACATGACGGCCTTTCAGCAAGTCCAGTTCGCCCTCGAGGGGCAAGGCTCTGCTCTGCGCGTAGGCGCCGCGAAAGTGGATGAAAACTTCTTCACCACTCTCGAAGCGGTTCCCGTCCTCGGTCGAGCGATCAGCGTGGATGACAATCAACCAGGGCATGGCAGAGTTGCAGTGATCAGCGGCTCGCTCTGGCGATCCATGTTTGCGGGCCGTAGCGACGTTTTGCAACGGTCCGTCGAACTGGATGGAAACCGCTACAGAATTGTTGGCGTCATGCCGCCCCAATTTGAATATCCGTTCAAGTCCGACCTGCCTTACGGAGATCCGCACATCCAATCGACGCGGATATGGGTGCCGCTTGCGCTCTCACAAAAGCAGAAGTCCGAACACGATATCAATGACGATGTGGTGCTCGCGCGCCTGAGGCCAAATGTTTCCATCCGAGAAGCGCAGGCGGAGATGAGTCATACGATGGCGCGTCTGGACAAGCTGCACAAGGGCGAGGTGAATGACTGGGTGCCCTGATCCGCGGCTTCCTGAACATCTCCATCGGCCCGGTTCGGCCGTTGTTGCTGCTGCTCCTGGGCGCTGTTTGTATCGTCCTGCTGATCGCATGCGGCAATGCCGCATGCCTGCTGCTGGCGCGTTCCGCCAATCGCATGCAGGAACTGGGAGTGCGGGTTGCACTCGGGGCGGGCCGAAGCCGCGTCGTCCGTCAGTTGCTCACCGAATCCATGCTGATTGGTGTTGCGGCGGGCACTCTCGGCATCTGCTTTGCCTTCCTCTTTCTGCGAATGCTGCCCCATCTCGATCCTGGCAACATTCCCCGGCTTCATGATGCGTCGCTGGATGCGCGGGTCCTGCTCTTCACACTCACCGTTTCTCTGTTGACGAGCTTGCTCGCCGGGATCTTTCCCGCAATCACGGTCTCGCGTGTGAATCTAACTGACTTTCTGGCCTCCGCCGGAGGGCGCGGCGGATCGAGCGCCGGCACTCGTGTGCAGAGTGCGCTGATTGTGTTCGAGTCGGCCCTGGTGGTTGTACTGCTTGCCGGTGCGGGGCTGCTGATTCGTAGCTACATCAACGTGGAGTCCGTCGATACTGGCTTTTCCCAATCAACCGTCACGACCAACATTCAATTCGATCATCGTTACAGTCAGGGTCCGCAACGCAGCGCGTTCATCCGCAACCTGCTCGCACGTCTGCAACAGTTGCCTGGCGTGCAAGCGGCTGGGGCTGTCAACCACCTGCCGCTCAGCAACACCGAAAGCATCGGATTCTTTGTTGTCGACGGTTACCCAAATCAAAAAGATCAGTTGGCTCAGGGCTGCGTGGTGACGCGCGACTATTTCTCAGCCATGCGAATCCCGATGGTGGCAGGCCGCTCCTTCAATGACGCCGACAAGCCCATGAGTCAACACCTGGTCATCATCAACCAGAGCTTTGCGCAAAAATACTTTGCGGGTCGCAACCCCATCGGCGGAAAGGTCGGCCCGGGCGATCCGCAAACACCGGGAACTCCCGTGGACTGGAAAACGGTGATTGGCGTTCTTGCCGATGTACGGCACACCAGCCTTGAGAAACCTGCGACTCCGCAGATTTATGCCTTTGACGACAACCTCGATGGGGGTTTTGTTGCAGTATGCTCTTCACTCCCGCCCAGCATTGTCGCCGGCGAAATTCGTTCTGCCTTGTACTCTCTTGACGCGAACCTTCCCGTGTCTGAGATTCAAACCATGGGCGACCTGGTTTCCGTGGCCAGTGCGCGCCGCCGCTTTCAAAGTTCGCTGCTCACGGCATTCGCTGGTATTGCACTCTTCCTCGCTTTGGTGGGCCTGTATGGTTTGATGGCCTACTCCGTCGGGCGCCGCACGCGCGAGGTCGGCATCCGCATGGCTCTCGGCGCGCAGCGCTTGGATGTCGTGAAGCTGGTGCTCAAGAAAGCCGCGCTTCTTCTTGGGCTGGGGTTAGTCTGTGGGCTGGGATGCGCATGGTTTGCCACGCGCGCTTTGCAGTCGTTCCTGTTCGGCATCGGCCAACACGACCCCATCACCATCGCCTCGGTCTGTCTACTCCTCGTGGTGTGCGGCTCGATTGCGGCCTTCATCCCCGCGCGCCGCGCCGCATCCATCGACCCAGTTCAGGCTCTGCGCAGCCAGTAACCGGCTGCCCGTCCTGCGCAGCGAAACATCCCCCGACTCGTAATGCGGTGAAGCCCGACACACGACCCTGCAAATGCTACACTCCGGCATTAGGGCAGCAAAGCATGAAGGCAACTCAAATTGAATTCCGTCTCCGCGTCCTCATCATGGTGGTTATCATCTCGCTCGGCTTCTGGTCACCGTGGATCGAGACACTCGGCATCGGCCGCCGCTATTCGCTCACGGAAGGTCTAGCGCTTGAAGTCAGCCGCATGGGCCTGCTGCCGTTTTCCGCCGCCACGCCCGCGGTCATCGTACTCGCTTCGCTCATCGCCGCATGCGGCGCGGCCCTGCGCATTTGGGGAGCCGCTTATCTTGGACCTGCAACTGTGAACCATCCTCAGATGCAGGCCGAAACCATGATCGCCGACGGCCCTTATCGCTATGTGCGCAATCCGCTCTACCTCGGGTCCGTGTTCGTGTTCGCCGCTATGGCCTTCCTCATGCCGCCCACCGGCGCGCTCTTCTTCATGGTCTTGATCTGTCTGTTCATGTTCCGCCTCATTCTCGGCGAAGAGGCCTTCCTGAGTGCTCAACTCGGCGACCCCTACCGCGCCTACCTGGTCCACGTACCGCGCCTGTTTCCGCGTCTGCGCAGCACCTTGCCGCAAGGCGCCGCAACGCCCCATTGGCCGCGCGCAGCCCTTTCCGAGATCAATCCCATCGGCGTCTTCGTCACGTTGGCCGTATTCTCCTGGACTTATAACCACTGGTTCATGGTGCAAGCTATCCTGGTCAGCTTCGGCCTCTCCATTGTCGTCCGTGCGCTGCTGCCGGGCATCAAGCCTCAGCTAGTTTGATCTTCACGTGCTTTCCCCGCGCCTACTCTTCCCAGGTGCGTCCACTGGAAGCCTGCTGGATATTTCAATCCATAGCCCAGCAGCCGATCCACAGCGATATGGTTCATCCAAATCAGCGCATAGGGCAACAAGCTGGGGGCTCCGAATATCAGGGACGAGACAGCCAGAGTTGCCGGTGTCACGTACGAGTGAATCGCGTTATAAATCCGGGCACCGAGTCTGGGGCCGCCCAAGTAGCCCAACATGCTCAGATCCGGCGTAAGCCATAGCGCCGCAAACAGCCACCAGCTGGCCCCCGTGCGTGCATAGAACACCGCGGAGAGCGCCACACCCGCCAAACCCTCCAACCGCAGAAACATGCGCACGTGACTTCCCGCGAGCGGCGCTTCACTCCATCCCAACGAATTGATCGATGCAGTCTGACTTACCATAGTTGATCGGATGAAGCAACCTGTGCAGAAGATGGAAGAATTCTGTGCGCCCGCGCGGTTTCCTCCAGCTCGCCACTTCCGCAGCAGGACAAAGGGGAAGAGCCTGAGCTCTTCCCCTTCATCGTCCGCAGTCCGGAATACGAGTTCGAAACTACTTCTTGGTCGGCGCGATCACGTCCTTGGCGGCCTTGGCCACGCGGAACTTGACCACTGTCTTGGCCTTGATCTTGATGGCCGCGCCGGTCTGCGGGTTGCGACCGATGCGGGCTTTGCGCTCTGCCTTCACTAGGCGGCCGATGCCCGGAATAACGAAAACGCCGTTCTTCTTGGTTTCCTTGATGGCGGTCTCCGCCAGCAGGTCCAGGAAAGCGGCGCTCTGCTTGTTGGTGATTTCCAATTTCTCGGCCAGGTGCCGGGTCAGGGCGGTCTTGGTCAATCCAGTTGCCATGTCGTTGTTCTCCTTCTGTGCATACCCTATGGGGATGCCAATGGTTGCCTGGGTTTCCTTCGCGCTGCGCGAACCGCATGGGGGCTGTGCGACCGAGGCAACGCTTGCACGTTTCCCCTGTATTCATGCGGGTCCGGAGAACCCTGTCGTTCGTTACAATGCGACTTCGAACGGGGTAAAGTCAATGGCAAAAGCCCGATTTCCACAAGTTTTTGCAGGATTTCCCCGTTTTTCTCCGAGATTTGCCGGTTTTTGCAGGGTTTTAGCGTCTGAAACCTCACGAGCCCCAGTAAAAACGGCACTTTGGCCGCATCATCCAACGAGCCCGGAGAATCTGTTAGTGCAGTCCGAATAGTACCTTCTTCTTCGGCGCAAGCGATGCCCCAATCGGCGCATTCAGCGCGTCCACCACCGGCGCCAGCAGCTTGAAATGCTTGATGAGATTGGCCGCGAAACTTGCTTCGAGTGCCGCGTCCGCCGGCAGGGTTGCGCTCAGCCCCCATTGCTTGCACTTGATCAAATCGATCGCCGGATGGTCAGGCGGAAACCCCTTGGGCGGTCGCGTCAGGGCCGCTCCCTCAAACTCGGTGAAGGTCTTGCGCAGCGCCGGCTTCTCCAGAATTTTGCGAAACTCCTGGTGATGTTCCAGAAGCCAGTTGCGAATCGCCGCCAGTTGCTCTTTCTCTGGCATATAGCAACCGGCAGCAATCACCACGCCCTTGGGACTGACCTGGAAGTAATAGCCGGCCCCCGAGGTCTTGTCCATCCCCATGTGCGACCACCACGCCGCCACATGCGTCTTGTAGGGCAGTTTGTTGTTGCTGAAGCGCGTATCGCGATAAATGCGAAACAGGCTCTTTTCCGCGGGCCGCACGTGGTGGGGCGCAAACTCCATCATCGCTTCCGTCACCTTGCGAATGATGGCTAGCATGGGCTCTTTGAGCTCGGCTTCGTAGATCGCCTTGCGTTCGTTGAACCAATCGCGGTCGTTGTTCTTCTCCAAGCCACGCAGAAACTTCAAACCTTCCGGGCGAAGGTGCGCGGCAAACGGCACAATATTAGGCGTTTTCTTCACGTTGGAAACCATGGCAAGAAAGAGTGTAACGCGCGCGAACAGGTTGTCAAACCGCTCATTGTCCTGTCACGGCCACGCCACTTTTGTCGATTCGATCTCAGCGGGGAAGGTACAATCCAAGCCAAGTGCGGCCATGGAAGAATGGCTCGCCGTACCCGAAGGAGCAGAGGGAAGCGATGGAGCCCATACATCGTGTCAGTCTTTGGCGAAATACTCCGCGATCCTCAGTCGTGGTTTTCTTGTCTGCCGTCTTCTGCGTTTTCGCGATCGTCGGCTTTGCCAACGACATTCTCGATATGGGGGGCATGCAGCCGACTCGGTTCGCGATCAATGTTGTAGCAATCGCTCTGTTCTCGGTTGCTTATGCATTCTCCGGAATCACCTTGCGAGCGAAGTTTTGGAAGGCCTTTTTCCCATTGCTGGCGTTGCAGATCACGGTGCTAGGTCTATCCGCCAATCGCTTTCCCGATCCGCCCCGCCCCGCGCAATTCTCATCTGCTGAGCTGAATCGCATGCAGTCGCGGCTCACATTCGATGCTCTTGGCATCATTGCTGCCGTCGTTTTGGGCTACACAGGTTTTCTCATTGTATTCATTCGCGAAGGCCGACGCTACCTTCGTGCTCATGCAGAAAAGGCCATGCTGGACAGCGAAATGGCTGCTGCCCGCGAGGTGCAGCAAGTCATCCTGCCTGGCGCCGCCGAATCGTTTCCCGGTTATGCAATCGAATCGGTGTATCGCCCGGCCCAGCAAGTCGGCGGCGACTTTTTCCAGATATTACCGGTGGGCCGAAGCGGGCTCCTGATTGTGCTTGGCGATGTAGCTGGCAAGGGTCTTCCCGCGGCGATGCTGGTATCCATGCTGGTTGGATCGATCCGCATGCTGGCCGAGGACACGCACGATCCTGCGCTTATCCTGCGCAAGCTGCACGACCGTCTCATGGGCCGAACTCAAGGTGGGTTTTCGACGGCCCTGGCGGCCTTCATCGCCGACGATGGCCTGGTTACCATCTCCAACGCCGGGCATCTGTCGCCTTACCTCGACGGCAAGGAGATTGAGCTACGCGGCGCCTTGCCCCTTGGCATCGTAAGCGGCACCCAATACGAGTCCACCCGCTTCCAACTCATGCCGGGCAGCCGGCTCACGTTCTATTCGGATGGAGTTGTCGAAGCACAAAACAAGGAAGGCGAACTCTTCGGGTTCGAGCGCTCCCAAGCGTTATCCATGGAGCCCGCTGCCGCCATTGTGCAATCGGCGGTCGACTTCGGCCAATCCGACGACATTACTGTCGTGACCATCGAGCGGCTCGCGGTTGGGGCGATCACCGACGCGGCATGAGAGGGATTCCGTCCAGCTGTCCGCACCTGTTCACCGAATCAACTTCAACGCTCCGCGGAACAGCCCATCGAAATCTCCCGCCAGCGCCTTATCCTTCCCTACGGCCTGCTCGACGGCCTTCTCGGCTGCAGGTCTTTGATAGCCAAGATTCGTCAGCGCTGAAAGCACATCATCCACGGCTGCGCCTTGCACCGTGGTTTGTACGGGCGCTACGGCAAAGTCGTCGAGCTTGTCTTTCAACTCCACCACCAGCCGCTCTGCAAGCTTCTTGCCGACGCCGGGAATGCGTGTTAGCTGCGCATGATCCTGCCCGCGAATCGCTTGCACCGTGCGCTCGCTCGAAAGCCCGCTCAAGATTTTGATCGCCAGCTTCGGTCCCACGCCGCTCACCGTGATCAGCCGCTCAAACAGCCGCTTCTCCTCGCGGTCGAGAAACCCGAACAGCGCGATCTGATCTTCGCTCACCTGGGTGTGAATGTGCAGCGACGCCTCGGCCCCCACGCTGGGCAGCGCGGTAAACGTGGGCACGGAGATGGTCACGTCGTAGCCCACTCCGGCAGCTTCCACAATGGCTTGGCCGGGTTGCTTGAAGATCAGTTTTCCGCGTAAGTGAGCGATCATATAGACAAATCAAACCGCGAGCTTATCGAGATAAGTCAACGCCTTCTGAACACTTCCCTCAATCTTCAAAGCCGATCGACGAGCTACGCCATAAAGGTCTACGAGCGCTTTGCTAAGCTCTCTCTCGCTTGGCGAGTCAAAGCCGAAGGAAGGGTCCTTTTCAACGGATACACTCAAAAGATTCTTGTCTGGAGTAAATGGTTTATCGATACCCATCATCCCAGCAAGTTGATTTCTTGGACTTGGATCGAATTCAACGAGGGAAAATGCTAGTAGCTCTTCCCGCCCAGACTTCGTCAATGAGACCTCGGCCTTGAGGTTTCCTTCAAGCGTTGTGGAGAAAGCCGTTGCCCCCGACATATCCGTCGCCCCTATCGCTCTCTCCCTGTCCCTTGCTTGTACTGATGCTACAAGACCGTTCGCATCTGCGGCCAGTCTCAAAAACTCGTTGGCTGTTTCCCGCGTCCGAACAGCATCGGCTGCCTCCTCGGCTGCCTTCTTCGCGCCGCTGGCCTGTACCCATGCCATCCAACTGAAGACAACCCCGGCTATGCTTGCGACCGAACCCACGATCGCCAAAATCCAGTTCCAGGCGCTTGCCGTCATTCAAGCTTCTTTCAAGCGGAGCCAATGAACGCATTCTACGCCAGTTCCGAACTCCTCAATCAGCGAGTATCCCCATCCGCTTTGCTACCCGCTCAATCGTTTCCAGCGCCTCATCCAGCTGCGCCTTGGTGTGCTCGCTGGTCAGCATCAGGCGAATGCGGGCCTTGCCTTCTGGTACAGTCGGGAACGCGATGCCGGTGCCCAGTACGCCTTCGTCGAACAGCGCCCGCGAGAACTCCATCGTCTTCCCCCCGTCGCCCACAATCAACGGCGTAATCGGCGTTTGTGTCGCCGGCGTGGTGACGCCGCCAATGTTGAAACCCGCCCGATGCAGTTCGCCCTGGAAATAATGCGTGTTATCCCACAGCCGCTGAATCCGCTCCGGCTCATTCTCCAGAATGTCGAAGGCCGCAATGCACGTTGCCGCTACGCTTGGCGGATGCGAGGTCGAAAACAAGAAAGGCCGCGCGCGATGATAGAGGTAGTCAATCAAATCGCGGCTGCCGCACACATAGCCGCCCAAAGCGCCGATGGCCTTCGAAAGCGTCCCCACCTGCACGTCCACTTTGCCATGCGCGCCGAAATGGTCGACGCTGCCCCGGCCGTTGCGGCCCAGCACCCCGGAGGCATGTGCGTCGTCGACCATCATAATCGCGCCGTACTTCTCCGCCAGCGCCGCCAGCTTGTCCACCGGCCCGATGTCTCCGTCCATGGAGAACACCCCGTCTGTGATCACCAGCTTCTTCCCCGGCTCGTTCTCCAGTTCCGTCAGCAGCTCTTCGCAGTGGGCCACATCCTTGTGCCGAAATACTTTGACCTTGGCCCTGGATAGCCGCGCGCCATCGATAATACTGGCGTGGTTCAACTCGTCGGACAGGATGAAGTCTTCCTTGCCCAGGATGGAGCTTACCGTGCCCGCGTTCGCCGTGAAGCCGCTCTGGAAGACCACGCAGGCCTCCACATTCTTGAAGCGCGCAATCTTTTCTTCGAGGTCCATGTGGATGCGCATGGTTCCGGCAATGGTCCGCACCGCGCCCGATCCCACCCCAAACGCCTTGGTGGCGTTGATGGCAGCCTCAATCAGTTTGGGATGATTGGCCAACCCCAGGTAGTTGTTGCTGGCCAGGTTGATCACCTGCTTGCCGTCATAGTGGCACACCGGCGCCTGCTGGTCGTCCAAGATACGCAGCTTGAAGTGCGTGCCCTTGGCGCGCAACTCGTCCAGCGCAGCGGTTAAGTGGGCAAGCTGGGGCCGTGCAGCGGTCTCGGTCATCGTGTTCACCTCAAGCAAAAAGGATAGCGCGGCGGCCTCCCGGCAACCAACCGGCGCTGTCCTCGTTCCGTTGCGTGTCCCCGCCGCGAAGCGTCCTTCTTGTCTCCCGTCCGTCCAAACATTGGGTTCGGATACGGAAGGGTGGCGCCCCCAGCCATAGCCCCGCCGCCCCCGCGCCGGATACAATGGTGTTCTACGCGTTGGCAACCCGGAAACACGATATTTTAGTGAGATTTGGAGCAGGTGCACGTGACAGGTATGATCCGCCGCGGTCTGCGGCTTGAGTTGGTTGCAGGATTAGGCATTGCACTTGCGATGCCGGCGCTGGCCTTTGCCGCGCAAAACGGCGATGCGCAGCCCGCATCGGAGCCGTCTTCCCGGGTGTCGACCCGCACCACGCTCGTCACGGAAATGCACGACCAGGCCGGCCGCACCCGCGCCGCACTCGCCGTCACCGTCATCGGAGGCGATCGCCTTCCTGCCGCTGGATCGGTTGCCATCGAAGATAACGGTCGTCCCCTGGCCGGAGCCGCACTCGACGAACAGGGGATCGCCCACCTGCAGCTCACGCTTGCCGCAGGCCCGCACAACCTCAGCGCCGCTTACAGCGGCGACACCACCCACAAGCCGTCCGTCTCCGTGGCCGCCGCTGCTCAAGCCCAGGCGACCTCTACACCGGATTTCACCGTCTCTGTCGCCCCGGCTACGCTCACCATTACACCCGGCAATGCGGGAAACGTGGTTGTCTCCATCACTCCAGAGAACGCCTCGTCGCTCACCGCGCCTATGTTCATCACGCTCTCCTGCTCGGCGCTGCCTGACCAGTCTTCCTGCACCTTCACCCCGGCCAATATCGAGATTCTGCCCAACGCGACTGCGCCCATTACCAGCTCCATGGTCGTCCTGACGCAGCAGGCGTCGTCTTCCATCGCTCGTCCCGGAGACCATGCAGCAGCCCTGGCTATTCTGTTCCCGGGTGCATTCGCCTTGGGCGGCCTTGCCTGGGCGGTGCGGCGCCGGCCCGGTTTGCAGCGCCTGGCGCTTCTGGCTTTGTTGGCGCTAGTCAGCACGCTGGGCACCACCGCATGCAATGCGCGCTACAAATACTACAATCACGGGCCGCCCGTGAACCCGGCAACGCCGGCGGGGACGTATACGATCGAGGTCACCGCGCAGTCCTCCAACGGTGTTACGGCGACCACGCACTCGACAACGATGGCCTTGACCATCCAGTAGCAGCGCGGCCTCGCACGATGTCGCAGCCCTCGGGTCCGCCAAGTCTTGCGGTCGACTCTTACGCCGTGTCGATCACCGGATAGCAGGTAAATGGGTCGTTCTTGATGGCGTAGTACGGCCCGTAAACATGATCCGGATTGCCGGAGATCTCAAAGCGCAAAGGCTCTCCAAAGCGCGGCGTCAGTTGCTTTGCAAAGTCCTCCACATTCGCGCCGGAAGCCTTCAGCCGCGCATCATCGCTGCCCTCGATCGCCATCAGAATCGGGCCGTATTCCAGCGCGTACCGCTCGTGGCCTTCAATCTTGTCGAGCCCGGCATAGGGTGTGAGCCGGAACCCGATCGGGAGCGTGAACGCAATCGTGTCCCCGCTGTGCCAGGTGCGGTTCAGCATCACGTAGCTCCCCGGCTTGCCGGTCGCCGCCCGCTCGCCGTTCAAAAGTACGGGCATCTCCGCCGTGGCCCACGAAGGTGTTCGCACGCGAATCTTCGCCTGCATCGGCTCCGCCAGAGTGAACTCCAACTTCACCCCGGGACTTTCCGGAAAACTCGTCTTCATGGCTAGATGGAGTTCCTGCCCCGCCTTCTTCCAGCGGATCGTGGACGGGGCGAACATGTCCACGTAAAGCCCCGCATCGTCGCCCGTCTCCACTACGGAATAGAGATACTCCGGAATCGACCCCAGCAGTCGTGTGCCTTGTCCCTCGCAGCAGGAGTTGTCGCAGATGCCCACCGCCATGTCGCCCTTCACTCCCACCATCTTGGCGTGGTACATCAGCCCGCGCGTATCCACCTGATTGGCAATCCCCACGTTGTAGATCGATTTCTCGATCTCCGTCACGTACTTCTCCTGCTCGGGATCCAGCAAGTGCAGCCGCTGGTTCAAGTGTGCCCAGAAGCTGCTTCCGCATAACTCGCCGGTCTCGCAGAACGTGAACTGCGGCTTCAGCCGGTAGGACTTGGGCGGAAACTCCCCAAACTCGGTGATGGCAATCGAACCACCCACGTGCTCCCAACTGTCGTGGTAAAGCTGCCAAGCTCCCAGCACCGCATCCAGATAGCGCGTTTCGCCGGTGGCGCGATACAAGTCCAGATACGCCTCAAAGTCCGTGATCAGGTAGTTATGGGGCCTGTCGTAGGGATACTGCCACACCATCTCTTCGTCTTGGCGCGCCAGCCCCTCCAGCCAGAAATTCTCCTGGTAATACCGCTGGATCACCTGCAAATCCGCGGCCTTGCCCACCGGCGTGAAATAGAGCCGCGTATTGGCCACCATGCCCTGAACACCCTGCGGCGTACCGCGCAGCAACTTGGGCAGGTACGGGCAGGTGTCGAACCAGTCGTAGTACCCGCGGAGCAGCTCGAACGCCTTGGGATTCCCCGAGAGTCCCGCGTCGATTAGCCCATGCGTCACCCACGCCCGCGTATAGCCCGCCCGCTCGGAGTGAAAGATTGAGTCCTCTGGGTAAGCCATGATGTACCCATTCGCCTGCCGGCACTCCTCAATCCCGTCCACAATATCGTTCAACCAGGTCCGCAACTCGGCATGCTCCTGCCAGCGCAGTGTATTCGCCGCCCCCATCAGAAACCGCCCCGCCGTCGATCCGGCAAGGTCCACATCCCAAAACGGATGCGGCGTGCGCAACTCCTTCCCCACCGGCTTGCCCGCTCGCTCCCGAAAAGGCCGCAGCATCTCTTCCACGGAGAACGAGCTCAGCAGGTAGCCAATGTTGTTCTGCATCGTCTCGCGGAAAATCCCGCCCTGCACTTCAACTCCGGTCAACGGTGCCTGCGCCTTATAAGCAACCGGCTTCCACGTGCTGGCCGCCGTCACGTTCTGCGGATTGTCGGTCACAACGCCTTCGCCCTGCGGCCGAGGCTTGCGCGTCAACTGCCCCAGGTCCTTCGGATTGCCCAGCTCGGCATCGGCGCTCACGGGGCGACCCTCCGCTACATCCCGCCCACCTGCCAGCACCTCAACCTTCGCGAAGGAAAGCCCATACTCCGGCCCATCCAGCTTGCGCAACTCCGTTGCTGTCAACCGCACATAGCGGTGGGTTTCGGCCGGTTTCGCCTGAAGCGTGACATGCACCAACCGGTCACCTGGTTCGGGAAGCTCTATGCCTTTCCCGTCGAAGAGTGTAGTTGGCGATTCAAAGCCCGGAGTATTCGATCCCTCAATCCGCATCCGCGCCGGAAACCCCAGCGAGTGAATCTCCATATTGAAGTTCGGGTACAGGCGCACCCCTTCCAGAGCGACCGCCGATCCCAGGTCGATCTGTACCCACGATGTAGCCTGCGCCGTATGCGTCGGCTTTGAAACGTACGGTCGGTACTTCGTCGCGGGGTACGGCGTCATCCGGCCTTCCAAAGTCACAATCGGAACAACAGCCTCTGCCGAGCCCTTAGCCGCAGGTGCAACCGCCAGCGCCGCGCCTGCAAGTGCCGAATGACTCAAAAATGTGCGCCGGTCCCAGATCGTCGTCATCGCTCTCTCCTCGTTTCAAGCCCCGCTTTGACACACCCAAATTTCAACTCGGAAAGTAGTTCAATGGAGATTCCAGTGTCAACAACAACGCCGCGCCCGCCAAGCCGCTAAGATGAATCGCAATGAACTTCCGCTCCCCTCACCCGAACTCCGATCCGACCTGGGTGCCCCGGGTCTCGCCTTTGAGACCGGGGAACGCCATGCGTTGGATCGGACTCGTGGTCTTGTTTTTCCTTCCTGCATCCGCACCTGCCCAAACCACCGACCAAGCCTGGCTTCGCTACCCCGGTCAAAGCGGCCAAATCCTTATCCCGCGCAACATTCATGTCCTCGGCTCCAGCCTCCTCGAGCAATCCGCCGCCAGCGAACTCAAACACAGCCTTGGCAACCTCGTAACCGGAAATCTCACCGCCCGTGCAGCCCAGGCCGTCGCCGGCGAGACCATTCTTGGAACCATCGAAGAAATTCGTCACGCCTACCCCGATATTCCCGTTCCCGCCGACCTCGAACCTCAAGGCTACTGGCTCCATGGCGAAGGCTCCGGGGAACAGACCCGCCTCATCATCGCCGGCGCCGACGGACCAGGCGTCCTCTACGGTGCCTTTACACTCATCCGCCTACGCGAGTTCGGCCTCGACCCAGCAAAGTTCAACCTCCACGCCCACCCCGTTCGCTCTCACCCCGCCATGCCCATCCGTTGGGTCGACGAATGGGACAATCCCGATGGTTCCATCGAACGTGGCTATGCCGGCCGCAGCATCTTCTTTGAAGGCGGCAACGTCCGCGACGACCTCGCCCCAGTCAGCGAGTACGCCCGGCTTCTGGCGTCGATCGGTATCAACGGCTGCAATATCAACAACGTCAATGCCGCGCCCCAACTCCTCGACCCAGCCCACCTCAAGCAAATCGCTCGCATTGCCGATACCCTTCGTCCCTGGGGCGTCCACCTTGCCATGTCTGTCGCCATCGCCAGCCCCCAAACCATCGGCGGATTGCCGACCTACGATCCCCTCGACCCAGCTGTCAAAGCCTGGTGGACCGCCAAGGCCAATGAAATCTATGCCCTCATCCCTGATTTCGCCGGCTTTACCGTCAAGGCCGACTCCGAAGGCCAGCCCGGTCCCTCCAGCTTTGGCCGTACCCCCGCCGATGCTGCCAACACACTCGCCGCCGCTCTCGCTCCCCACCACGGCGTCGTCCTCTATCGCGCCTTTGTGTATAACCACCACCTCGATTGGCGCGATCCCAAAGCCGACCGCGCCCGCGCTGCTTACGACATCTTTCAGCCCCTCGACGGCCACTTCCTCCCCAACGTCATCGTTCAAACCAAGGAAGGCCCCATCGACTTCCAGGCACGCGAGCCCGTCTCGCCCCTCTTTGCCGGCCTGCACCAGACCGCCCAGGCCATGGAAGTCCAGATCACGCAGGAATACACCGGCCAGCAGCGCCATCTGGTCTACCTCGCGCCCATGTGGAAGGGCGTGCTCGACACCGACCTTAGAGCCGACAACCGAGCCACTCCGGTGAAAGACATTCTCGAAGGGAAGGCTTTCCATCAGCCGCTCGGAGGAATGATCGGTGTTGCCGGCATTGGGCGGAACCGCTGGCTTGGCTCACCCTTGGCGCTCGCGAATCTCTACGCCTTTGGCCGCCTTGCCTGGGATCCTGATCTTTCAGCGGAAGACATCGCGGCTGAGTGGACGCGCCAGACCCTCGGTGCAAATTCTCAGGTTGTCGCCACCGTCGACAAAATGCTCATGCAATCCTGGCCCGCCTACGAGAACTACACCGGCCCCCTCGGCCTGCAGACTCTTACCGACATCACCGGCTCCCATTACGGCCCCAACATTGAGTCCAGCGAACGCAACGGCTGGGGCCAATGGCACAATGCCGACGTCAAAGGCGTCGGCAAAGATCGCAGCGTCGCCTCAGGCTCAGGCTATGCCGGCCAATACCCAACCCAACTCGCCAAGCTCTACGAAGATCCCGCCACCACCCCCGACGATCTGCTGCTCTTCTTTCATCATTTGCCCTACACGTTCAAGCTCCACGATGGAGCGACCATCATCCAGTCGATCTACGACCGGCACTACGCAGGTGCTGCCCAAGCTGCCCGCTTTGTTGCCGACTGGAAGTCTCTTCAGTCCCATATCGATCCCACTCTGTACGCAGACATCCTTGGCCGGCTTGAATACCAGGCTGGTCACGCGATCGTATGGCGCGACGCCGTGGTCCAGTACTTTCTCAAGCTCAGCGGAATTCCGGATGTGCAAGGCCGGGCTGGTCACTATCCGGGAAGATTGGAAGCCGAAGACGCGCGTCTCTCGGGCTACAAGGTCATCGACATCGCACCCTGGGAAGACGCATCCCGCGGTAGAGCCGTGTCCTGCGTGGATGAATCTATTTGGAAGTCCGCTCAGCGCGACTGCTCCGCGGAATGGACCTGGACCGGTGCCGCCGGTCGGTACAACATGGCGATCCAGTACTTTGATCTGCCCGGCGGCGTAGCGCAGTTCACGCTGGAACGGAACCACCAGCCGATCACTGCCTGGCGCGCCGACGCAGATCTCCCCTCCACCCATCCCAACGGCGACAACTCCACGCGGAGGACCATCCCGGATATCAACCTCAACCCCGGCGACCTCCTGCGCATCGTCGGCGTTCCCGATGGAACCGATCCCGCCGCACTCGACTACATCGAATTCACGCCGATCCAAAACTAGGGCCCGCGCCCTGGGTTCTACGAATTTTCTTTTCCTTGTAGCAATTTCTTCGCTATAGTTGAAGTAATGACAGACCGCAGCTATCTCGGCGAATTCGAACTCATGATCCTTCTCGCCATCGTTCATCTCGGCGATGAAGCCTACGGCGTGCCCATCTCCCGCGAACTGGAGTGTCACCGCGGCCGCAGTGTCTCGATCGGCAGCGTGTATGCAGCATTGGAGCGCCTGGAGAGCAAAGAGCTTGTCACCTCTAACCTGGGCGATCCAACTCCTGAACGCGGTGGCAAAGCGAAACGCTACTTCCGCATCACGAAAGAGGGCCTGCGCCAGGTGCACGAAACGCGCCGCGTCCTGACCCGTCTCTGGCAGAACATTCCGGTGCCGAAAGGAGAACGCGCATGACACTCGATCGCCCTCCACGCATCGCCACCTGGCTGCTCGAACACCTCGCCCCGGGCCCCCGCAACGAGTCGCTCGCCGGCGATCTGTTGGAGGAGCTTCGCAGCGGACGCACCGCCGGCTGGTACTGGCGCCAGGCAATCGATGCTATCGTCATCGCCTGCTCCCGCCAATTCCTCAACCACGCAACGGCAATGCTCTATGCCATGGTCTGGACCACGCTCGTTCCCGCATGGCTGCGCGCGATCGGCAGCATCGAGCAGCGCTTCAACCTCAGCCAGCGCTTCGGCCAAATGGACTGGCCCTGGTCCATCTTGTGCGATTGGGGTTTGCTACTCGCCGCCAACCTTTTCTTTCTTGGCGCCGGCATCGCGATCTTCCACCTTCCGCACCTATGGGCTGCGCGCAAGCTCAGCCTGCGCCCTCTCACTCACGGATTGCTCGCCAGTGCGCCCACCCTCCTCACCGTCTGGGCCGCTCTCGTGGTGCTACCCAAAATCTTTCCCCTGCAAAACGCTGCGAACAGCCTCGACTCGTCGCCCGCAGCGTCCGCGGTACCTCACCTGCAAGTCGCCGCCATGGTGGTTCGCCTGCCTTTTTTCCTCGTCATCCTCGCCGCACTGTGGGGAACAGCGTCCCACCACACAAATCACGGAGTGAGTCTGTCCACCTAGTTCGATTGCTTTCCCGCAGGGTTGAGACCGGCGGCTGAAACCCACCAAGGAGCCTTCATGCATCGGACGGAGCCCCCGCAACTCGCCACCTGGATTCTGGAGCACGGCATTCCCGGCGACTGCGACGAAGCGCTCCGCGGCGATCTGCTCGAAGGGTTTCGTTCCGGCCGCACCGATGGATGGTTCTGGCGCCAGGCTCTCGCTGCCTGGTTCATCGGCTGGCTGAGATACCTCAGCATGCGGAGGTCGCTGCTGATCTTTGCGACTTTGTGGTCCACACTCGCCCCGGCCTTCACTGCCCTGCTCGACAACACCGTACAAAACCCGCGTCTCTTCAACCCAGCATGGACCAGCGTGAATGTCTTGTCGATGTTCTGGCTGTGGGTAGCATTGAATACCTCCTTCCTCTGGACCGGAATGCTTCTCTTCGTGCTGGCGCAAAGCCGGCTCGCAAGCACGCATGGCTGGAACAATCTGAAGCGCGCCTTCCGGCTGGCGCCGCTGATCTTCCTGCCCACGTACTTTGCCACCTTCGTGCTGATGAATCTCTTTGCCTATCCGGGCTTTGAAATCCATGCGGTCACCCTGAAGCCGCTCGGCGAAATCACCGACTGGGCCTTGCGGGCCGACGCCCTGCGCCTCCCCTACTTTGTTGCTATCCTCTGGGCCATGTGGGGAGCCACACCCTTGATGAAGAGCTTTTCGGCGAATCTTTCCGATTGGGCTCCCGCAACGTCCCAAACCCAAACCCCTGCAGCCGTTGCAACCCCGCGCTTTCTCCTCGACACCTACGGCGCTAAGCGATTCCTTAGTCTGTTGGTCGGCGCCGGACTGCTCAACGCTCTCATCGCCGGCTTTCTCCTTTGCCGGCTCCCCGCCTCGCACACCCCCAGCGTCCAGTCTCTTCTCTCTCGCGCGGCGATCTATGTCGCTCTTGGTGCGCTGGCAGGAATGGCAGGCATCTATCTCTATTGGAAGAACCCCGCCAGCCCCTTCCGCACCGCGCCGCCGCTCCCGTTCCCGCTATTTGCTCTCGCCTGCGCCGCTGGCTGGGTTTGGGTTCCGGCAATGGTGCTTTTCTCCGAACAGCTCTCCGCGGCCACGGCGCTGGCTGGCGCAATCGGCGCATTCTTCCTCGCCGCCGGGCTCCGCCACATTGCCGCGTTCGCCTTCGCAACCGCCTCATCCAATTCCATTGAACCCCCCGAAGAGTTCGAGATCTTCACGGAGACCCTTTATCGTCCCCCGCGCGAGGTTGAGGGTTACGTGATCGCGCTCAGCCTCTACTGCGCTGCATGGGCTGTCGCCACCCGGTCGAACTATACCGCCTGTACTCTGCTTGCCCTGAGCGCATTTCTCTTTGGCTGGAAGCGCACCTTCACACCAACAGATGCTACAAATCCGCATCGTGAATACAAGCGCGCGGTCATGCGCCTCGCGCTGGTCTTTCTTCCCGCCGTCCTGATCACGACGTGGGCCTTGCTGGATGGCGTTGCTCACCGCAATTACGTGGAGGCGGTGAAAGCGGCGCGAGCCAAGGCCGCACAGGACGCAGCCGACGAGAATGCCAAACAGCAGACTCAACCCGCAGCCAACGGCATCTCCGGTTACCACAGCATCATCCTCTGGCCGCCGCTCGAGAAGAAGCAGATCGTCGCACCCGTCCTGCGTCCCGCCTCGCTGCTCACGCCAAGCGACGCCAAGCCCATCATCATCCGCTTCGACGGTCCCTACTGGTACTTCCAGCCGCCCGGCAAAGCGCCCAGCCTCTCCGCCCACCAGGCCCGCGGCACGCCGCTCGCCATCGACATCCAAACCAACAACGCCATCCCGCTGGTTATGGAAGCCCATCAGCCCCTGGGCGCATCCATCCGCGTTGCCCGTTGCCGCGCCATCCACATCGCGGTCCTCAATCGCGATAACCGGTCTGGGATCCTCAACGTTGCCCTGCTGCTCACCGACTCGTCTTCAACCGGACACCCGCAGCTTTATCTTGGCCAGGAGCCAGTCGTCTCCAGCCAGCCGGAGCACTTCACCCTCAAGACGGCGCCCGTGCGCGAAGAGCTTCAGTTCGCGGTCCCCCAACCAGCCACGCTCCGCAAGTTCGACGAGATCACCGTCATGTTTCTGCCTGAATCTCCCAACAGCGGCGTAGGTCCCAAAGTGGCCATCGAGCAGTTCGAGCTACTCTCCCGCTAATTCCTCGCTCCGTTCCGCCTCAAAAGAAAAGCCGCACCCCAAGGCGCGGCTCAACTCCCAATCAAAAGTCACCACTCACAACTAAACGCGTCTGTCATCCTGAGCGAAGCGAAGGATCCGCGGTTGTTCTTAACGCTCTCCGCGAGTCAGCTTCTCTCATGGCGCGCAAGCGCCGTCTGCCGCATGCAATGCCTAGTCGCCGGTGGAAATTTGCACCAACCCGTGCACCCCATCCGCTCCCGGCCGGGTGCCCCATCCTTTCCGCGTTCTTTGCGGAAAGGATGGGAAACCCCGAATCTCAGCCAGCCGAAGGCTTCGCTCTCTTTTCAGGTATTCCGCGCGTCAATCGGCCCACTTGGCGCGCAAGCGCCGTCTGCCGCATGCAGTGCCTAGTCGCCGGTGGAAATTTGCACCAACCCGTGCGCCCCATCCGCTCCCGGCGAAATGGTGCTGGTCTGCGGCGCGCGCCAGTGGTCGATATGGCTGATCCGGTGCACGCATCCAATCGTGCAGTTCGGCGCGCAGGCCTTGGCCGTCAGAAACTCCCGCTTCACGTCCGCGGTCGTATACTCGGCAATCGGAACCCCCGGAAACCCGCGCTGCTGGCTGCAATAGTGCACCAGCCCGTTCTCGCAGATATACAGGTAGCGCGAGCCCGCCCGGCAGCGCCAGTCGTTCGGCCGGCCCTCGGCAATCGCCTGCTGAAACTTGTCGAACTGCGCGTAGTTGGTCTTCTTGCGGTTATTCATCGCAAAGTAGACCTTGGCCTCGTCGTCCTTCAACGGCTTCAGTTGCCCGTCCCCATCGTGGATGATCCCGATAGTCGACTCAAACCCCAGCTCCAGTGCCCGCCGCCCAATCACCAGCGCGTCGTTGGGGTCCTTGAAGCCCCCGCCCACCACCGAGTTGATGTTCACGTGAAACTCGGCATAGTCGGCCAGCATTTGGAGTTTTTTATCGAGCACCTTCAGACTCTTCTTCGACACCTCGTCGGGCACCAGGTTATCGATAGAGATCTGCATGTGGTCCAGGCCAGCCCGGTTGAGCCGCTCAATCCGTTCCACGTTCAGCAGATAGCCATTGGTGATCATGCCGGCAATGGCGCCCACTTTGCGCATGCGGCGGATAATGTCGTCCAGGTCGGGATACGTGAGCGGCTCGCCGCCACTGATGCCGATCATCGCCGTACCCAGCCGTCCCAGGTGGTCGATCCGCCGCAGCATCTCGTCCGTGGGCACCGGCTCCGAGACCTTGTCGTACTCGTTGCAGTAGCCGCAGCTCAGGTTACAAAACCGCGCCGGCACAATCTGCGCCAAAACAGGGTGTGACGTAGACGCCAGCGCCCGCGCCACCATCGCATACTCTCGTACCTTGCGCCGAGCCGCAATCGCCCGCCCGCGCACCGTCGATCTCCGGGGAACAGCCATCTCTACTATTGAATCACAGTGGAGCTGAACAAAGGGAGGGACGGCGGGTGGCCCACCCTCAGTCTCGGCCAAAAACCTGCGGGTGCCCCATCCTTCGCGCACTTTGCGAAGGGTGGGATAGCGCCAACCTTCACCCGCCCGTCCTTCACCACCGCAGTAGCTTTCCACTGCAAATGCAGTAACTTCATCTCCCCGACCCGGCCCTCCGCTCCGCCTCCATCAGGTTTGTGAGGATATCGTTGATGCGGGTCAGGTGGCCCTCGCCCTTGGCGCGCAGCCAGTCCAGCACCTCCGCATCCAGCCGCACGCTGACCGGAACCTTGCGCTTGACCGTGCGCAGCCGCACCATGCGCGCCAGCTGCTCCCCGGTCAACCGCGGAATGTCGTCGTACTCTTTTTCAGAGAGCTCAAGGCCGGCGGCTTGCGCCGCACTCGCTTTGCGAACTGCCTCAACTTCGGCCTCAGTCCACTTCCTGTTCGCGATATCTTCGGATGTCCTGCGGACCAGCCCGTCTTGCGCTGATGATGCGGATTGTCTCTTCGCCATCGACGTCCTCCCTGTATGCATGCACTACCAGCAGAACCGCCGAATTCTCCGTCCGTACCGAGACGCAACCGATGGCGTGCCAGCGCTGCTCCCCCAAATCGTCTACGCGATCACGGCAGATCAGGCATCGCTCGTCTTGAAACGCCAACGTCGCAAGCTCGAACGAGATGCCCTCATGCTTGCGCTGGTTCAGCCGGTTCTTCCGCTCGCCCATTCGTAGCGCATGTTGTATATACGTATTGTATTTTAACACGTGCTTCCAAGTGGGCCTCTCGGCTCCGCCCCGCCATTTCCGCCCGCCCCGCGCGAATGATACCCTTTCCGGGACGCGGAAACCCATGCGCCGATCCCGCTCCAACGCCACCTCTGAGGTCCATTTCATGATCAACAGGCCCTTGAAAAAACTGGCTGTCCTCTTGCTTCTTGCCGCGCCGTTGGCCCTCTCCGCCCAAGGCGACAAAAAGGCGCCCACCACCCTCCGCGGAGTCTTGCTGGAGCAGCTTCACACCACCCACGATGCCGAAGACTGGTTTGTCCCCGCCAACATCGCCGTGCAAGGGCTCACCGCCGATCAGGCCAAGTGGAACCCGGGTAAAGGCAACCACTCCGTCGGCCAGTTGGCCTACCACATCTGGTATTGGGACACCCGCGCACTCGCCGACTTCAAGGGCGAAAAGAAGGCCCCCTTCGACGGCAACAACAACGAGACCTTCGACAACTTCACCGCCGCCCAATGGGACGACTTGGTCAAGAAGCTCGACCAGGTCATGATCGACTGGGAAAAAGCCGTCGAATCAGCCGACGACGCCAAGCTCGCCGCCAACGCGTCGCTGATTGCGCATGTGGGAGCGCACAATGCCTACCACATCGGCCAGATCCTCTACGTCCGCAAGCTGCAAGGAGTTTGGAATCCAGAAAAGGGCGTCAAGTAATCGGATCGCGGGGAACAGCGTCGGCCCCCTGGCAGGGGTGTGTGGAGATGCCCACCGCCGGCGCAAATCTCTGCAGGAATCGGCGCGTTGCTCTCAGTCTGCCTGGGAGTGCAACGCGCGGTAAGCGGCCATGAGAGCGGCCAGCGGGATGCCGTCGATGGTCATGCCAGCGGTCAGGCTGTCCTCGATCGAGGCATTCCGCAGGTCGGCATTCTGGATGCGCAAGTCCGTCAGGCTTACGTTGTGAAGCTTCCACCCCGACAGATTTGCGTCTTCAAACTCGACCCCGGCCATACTCACGTTCTTGAAACGTGATCCAGCGAGATTCACATCCTGGAAACTGGACCCGGAGAGGTCCGCGCCCTCCGCTTTGACTTGACGCTTGGCATCGACAACTTCCACGATCGACTCCGCGTTCATGTGCTGTCCTTTCGGCCCTCTGTCAGGTGCTGTCCCCGCGGCAGAGTCAACCCTCGCTGCGCTCCCCACAAGTCTAAACCGAAGTTGTGCTTATCCCCGCATGTTTCCTGCATCGTGCCCACAAGCTCGGGTCGTTCTGAAAGCCCCCGCAACAACGGCTCTCAATTCCTGTCCCCTGCTGCGTTTTTGCACGCGCCGGTTGCCATCCCGCCAAAGCCAAAGGGCGTCCGCGCGTGCGGACGCCCCTCGTGCTCCTCGTGAGAACCAATTCCGAAGCCCTATTCCGGCGCGCCCCATAGCTGTTCTTCGTGGAAGTTCTTGCGAAACTGCTCCATCTGTCGCTTCAGCTCTTCCATCGCCTTCGGGTCGGTCTTCAACTCTTCCGTCTTGAAGTTCTTTTGGAAATCCTTCATCTGTCGCTGAAGTTCCTCCATCCGCTTTTCATCGACCTTAAACGAACCGCCGTTGAATTGTTCGCGGAACTGCTCCGCCTGGTCCAGTAACTGGCTGGCCGTCTGGGCATTCTCTTGCGCGAACTGCTCAAGTTCCCGCGGGACAAGCTCGGCCACCAGCGGACAGTCGCCAGACGGGAAAACGTCGTCCAGCTTCAGCTCGCCGGTCTTGTGCTTGGAATCCACTTGGAGCGTGAGCGTCTGCTGCTTGCTGTCCCGCAGAATGGTGATCTGCACCTGCTTGCCCTGGTTGGAGCGGAGCGCTCTGTCCCAATCCGACAAGGTGGTGATTGTATCCGCTCCAACTTTCAGGATCACGTCTTTGGGCTTAAGCCCGGCTGTGGCGGCGTCGCTCTTGTGGGCCACCTGCTTCACCATCAACCCGGTCGGCACGCCGAGATACTCGGCCATTTGGCCTGTCAGCGGTTCCACCATCGCGCCAACATTCAGCGTGCTGCCCCAGATCGGCATATGGAACATGCCCGGCAGCGACGCATCGCCCGCACCCGGCATCAGGCCCATGGCCGGTCCGCTTGAGTCGGACTCGCCTTCCTTGCCAAGCTTATTCCACACGTCCTTGGCCATCATATGGTGGTCGACAAGCTGCACGGAAACAGTCTGGAGAATCCCGTCGCGGCTGAATTCCAAGCTCACCTTGCGGCCCGGCGGAATCTCCTTCAGCATGCGCCGCAACTGCTCGGCACCCTCCACGTTTTGCCCGTTCAACTGCACCACGACGTCGTTGACGCGTAAGCCGATTTGTCCGGCCGGCGCGTCGTGATCGACAAGCGTGATCAACGCACCGCGTACTTCCTTCAGCTTGAGGGATTGCGCTCTGTCGTTGTCAACATCGTCGACCCAGACGCCCAGGTAGCCCTGCGAGCTCGACGCATGCAGCAGCGGATTGCTGCCGCGCAAAAGCTCGAAAACCCGTATGGATTGAGCCTGGGCGCCCGGTGCGGTAACTGCCAGCCCCACGCCCACCCCCATCCACACGAACCATTCAACACTGCGGTAAGGCCTCAAAAAGTGCTTCATTTTCGATTCTCCCCAGCAACGTCTCTTTCCGGTCCGCACTCTTTCTGGACGATGCGGTTCCAGGAAGCGTTAGCAAGTTTACTGAATCTCCGGAACCCGGCTCAAGACTTCGCGCGAAACCGTCCGGATATGGGAATTCTGGTCGGAATGGGCGACGGTGTGCAGTACTTGCCGCACACTTGTGTCCGCCTCCACCGGTCCAAGAACATTCACTGCCTCGCCGCGGATGCGCGGGTCAGCGTCATTCAAAAGGGCTTCCAGCACCGCATCGCGCACCCGGGTATCTTCGCCTACGTAGGGCTCCAGCCCGTCCAGGGCTTTAAACCGAACCCCGGCGTTCCTGTCATACCGCAGCGCCACCATCAGCGCATCGCGGATGCCGGAGGCCTGGCAGCCATGGCCCGCGCGGCACTCAGCGGCCAGCAAGCCGACCGAGTCGTCGCGCACTCCCGCCGAGGCCGAATTCTCCGAAGCCAGCATCAGCAACTCGCGAATCTTGGGGTCGTCCAACGATCCCTCCAACCGCTGCGGCACCACCTGGTTGTAGCGCACTTCAATCATCTGGCTGTTTGGCTGGCGCACAATGCTGGAGATATTGGTGATCTCCGCATCCGGCTTTTCGATGTCCCGTGCTTGCGGAATCGCCTGCGGGGCGCTCGCCTCGTGCGCGGCCCGGTTCTGCTGCACCTCATAGGTGCCCAGGATCCCCGCACCTGCGCCCACCATCATCAACAGGCAAGCTGCCAAGGGCGCGGCCTGCAAACTGGCCACGTTGTTCATCATGCGTTGTGTCAGCCGCTCGTACCAGCGCTTGGGAGGCAGAGCATCTAATGCTTCTTCCAGGCGTTGCCGGGAGCGTGCGACCAGATTCGCCGGCGGCTCCATCACCGGGTGTGCCCCCGCAAGAACCTGCATGGCTAGCAGTTGTTCGCGGTCGTGGTGGCAATCCGGGCAGCCCGTCATGTGCCGCTCCAGCTCGTGCACCTGTTCGTCGGGCAGCTCTCCGTATGCTGCTGTCACGATTCTCTCGTGTGCCAGTTCGCAATTCATCGTTACGTCCTTCCAGCCTCAAAAGAAAACTCTGTGCGCCCAATTATCCGCATTCCGTTCAGGAATTGCATGGTACGCCCTATCGCAACTCCGCCAACTGCGTTCGCAACTTCTTCGTTGCCCGGAAGAGCGTGTTCTTGGCGGTCTCCTCCGTCGTGCTCAACATTTCTCCAATGGTCCGCAACCGCAGCCCTTGGTAGTGCTTCAACTCGAACACCATGCGCTCCCGCGGCGTCAGCTTGGTCAGCGCATCCTGGATTCTCCCCGCCAATACCTTGCGGTCCAGCTCTTTTGCAGGATTGGAAAACGACCGCTCGTCCGACACTGAGGCCAGCACGTCAATCTCATCGCCGGAGTGATCCAGAACCACCGCATGATCCTCGCGGCGCGTCTTCTTGCGCCGCAACTGGTCCAGGCACAGGTTGGTCACGATCCGGTAGATCCAGGTGTAGAAGGAGCACTCAAAGCGGAAGTTGCCAATATACCGGTAGGCCTTCAGGAAGGCTTCCTGGTAGATGTCCTCGGCGTCGTGCTCGCTGCCGGTCAGGTGCAGGGCCAAGCGAAGGACCTGGTGCTCGTATTGCCGGACCAGCGCATCGAAGGCCGCACGCGACCCCGCTTGCGCTTCGCGGATGAGCTCCATCTCCGGCGCGCGCGCCTCCAGGCGTTCCTGGGCGGTCTTGCCTCGGTCCATCGCGGTGGTCGCAGCCATACCTGCAGAAGATTGTACCCTTCTGCCGGCCGGCCAGGCCAAGCCGGTCGACCCCGCTGCGGGCAAAACTGGAAAAGGGATCGCGTCCATTGCCATGCAGTTTCTGCTCCCTGAGGTGCTGGTGGTCTGCACTCAAAGGGACGCGCCAGCGGCTCTTTCGTGAGCGAACTCGTCCGTTTCGGCGCGCGGCTCATCCCAAAAACCCGAAAGCGGAAGATGGCCGTTGGACGGTCGCTTTTCCGCTTTCGGGTTTGGGACTGCCGTTAGGGTGAATTCCTCGCTCCAGCTAAGGCCGCCTGCCAGCGCCGGGCTTCTTACCTCCGGGCTTCGATCCTGTACGCTTGGGACCCGCGCCTCCAGGCTTGCTCTTGAACCCGGACTTGGAGAGACCGCCCGCCTTCCCCTTGGCTCCTCCGCCAGCGCCGGGCTTGGCGCCCCCGCGGAAGCTTGGCTTGGGCTTCCATCCAGTGCCGGTCTTGCGCTCCGGCCGTGAACCTTCCCCCTCCGCACTGCGGAACGGACGCCCCGAAGGACTGCTGGGCCTCCGCTCGCTCCCGGCGCTGTCGAACGGCCGCTTCGGGCCAAAGCTCGGCCTCGAACTTCCTTCCGCACGCGGTCCGCTCCGGCCTGCGCCGGTACCGCTGGGATACGGACGGCTGCCGGGTTTGCTGCTGGGTCGGGCGCCTCCCGGACGCGGCTTGCCGCTGCTGGTTGTGAACGGCCGCGCCAGCCCGCCTTCGCTGCGGAACGGCCGTGCGGAGCTGGGACGGCCAGCACTGGAGCGGCTCGGGCCGCCCGTCCGATCGGCAGGACGATTGCCCTGGGGCCGGTTGCCTTCCGGCCGGTTGCCGAAAGGTCTGCTCGAGGCCCCACGATTCGCCGCCGGACGGGCTGCACCCGTCCGCTGAGGCCCAGACCGCTCGGGCCGGCTACGCTCCGACTCGTGAATCGGCTCAATGTGCAACTGCACCGGTTTTCTCGGCGTCAGATCTTCTGGCTCAGGAGCAGGGCGTCGCCGACCATCCGGCTTGGCTGCCGGCGGCCGCTTGTACTCTGGCCATTGCTGGCCCTCGGGCTTCTTCCAGGCCGGTTTCGCCGGGAACTCCCGCCTCCCGGCAGGCTTTTCCCCAAACGGCTTGCCCGCTCCCGGCTTGGATGCAAACGGCCGGCCTGCTGGCTTGCCGCTAAACTTCGCTCCTGCCGCGGGACGTTCTCCGCGGGTTGATCCGGCTCCAAATCGTGCGGGCGGACGCCCCGCACTGGTCGCCGAGCGGTCATCTTTCCTCCAGGCTGGCCGAGTTGCGGGAGCGTCCCCAGTCGGCTGGGGCCCGAACTTGGCCGGTCCAACACTGCCCCGAACCGGCCGGTCCGCACCAAATGCTTTCTTGGGCTTGTAGTCCTTCGGACCGGCGGCCGGCTTGGCTCCGCGCGGTTTGAAAGCCGGCTTGTCCGCAGGAAGAGAATCAACAATATTGCGGCGGCGAATCTCCTTTGCCTTCGGCGTTCTCAACTTGCCGTCCGCGGCTTTGCGCAGCAGCTCCAATTCTTGCGCGTCAAGCTCCCGCAGGTGGCCTGGCTCCTGGTCCAGAATCAACGGACCGTAGCCGACGCGGCGAATCTTCTCCACAAAATGGCCGATCTCTTCGAACATCTTGCGCAATTCGCGGTTGCGGCCCTCAATCAGCACCACCTCGTACCAGGGATTGTCCCCCTGGCGAACCTGGCGAATTCGCGCTGGCGAGGTGCGCACCCTGCCCGATCCGGGCTTCCCCTTCTCAATGGCCACCCCTGCGCGCAGAATATCGAGCTCGCCTTCGGTCGGAACTCCCGCCACTTTCACCAGGTAGGTCTTCTCCACGCCGACTGAGGCTTTGGTCAGCTTGTTGGCCAACTCGCCGTCGTTGGTCACCACCAGCAGGCCTTCGCTCAGGTAGTCCAGCCGCCCCACCGGGTAGAGACGCTCCTTCATCTTGTCGAAGAACTGCATCACCGTCGGACGGCCTTCGGGATCCTTCACCGTCGTCACAAAACCCCTCGGCTTGTTCAATACGAAGTAGCGCAGCCGCTCGGCGCCTTGCAGCAGCTTTCCATCCACGCGGATGTGATCGCGGCCGGCATCCGCCTTGGTACCAGGTTCGGTGATCACCTTGCCGTTCACCTGCACGCGGCCCTGCTCAATCATCTCCTCGGCCTTGCGGCGGCTGGCTACCCCGGCAGCGGCAAGAATCTTCTGCAGCCGCTCCAACTTGGCCGGTGGACGCGCCTTCTTGATCTCCGGCTCGGAGTCGTCGTCGGAATCGTCCTCATCCTCTGCAGCATCAGTTTCGTCAGCGTCACCGTCCGGTTCATCCTCCGGTTCGTCGTTGGACTCTTCAATCCCGGCTTCCGGCTCATCGCCGATCGGTGTTGCTGCCTCGCCGTCGGTCTCGTCGCCGATGGGGTCTTCAATCTCCTGCTCGGGCAAATCGGTGATCGCCGGTTCGCTTGGGTCGGGCCGCTGTTCGTCAGTCATGGGGGACAGTCTCAGTTTCTGCCTGCTCAGGTGTAGAAGAAGGCGCAGCAGGCTCGGCTTCTGCGGAGCCTAGCTCCGCGTTTGCCGTCAATGCTTCGGCGGCTGGTTCAGGGATCTCCGGCGTAGTACGCTCCGGCGCTTCTTGGCTGTCCGCCCTCGCGGCGGTCTCGTTCTCCATCGCATCGGGCTCTTCGTCGATTTCAGGCCCCGAACTGTCTCCGGCTCCATTCCCCGCATCTGCTTCGGAGAGCGGCTCCATTTCTTCGAACTCAAGCTGAGCGATCTTCTCGAACTCTTCCATCGAAGGCAGCTCGCTCACGTCCTTCAGGCCAAAGCGAAGCAGGAACTCCTTAGTCGTCTTGTAGAGGATGGGCCGGCCAATGACCTGCTTGCGTCCGGCGGTGGCAATGAGCTTCCTTGCCAGAAGCGACCCGAAGACGCCGGAGGACTCGACGCCGCGAATCTCATTCACCTCGGGCGCGGTCACCGGCTGCTTATAGGCGATCACGGCGAGCGTCTCCAAGGCGGGCAGTGAAAGTTTCATCGTCGGCTTCAAGCTCTTCACAAACAGGCGTGCGGCGTCGTGGCACTCCGGCTTGGTGGCCATCCGGTAACCGCCGGCGATCTCCTTGATTTCAATGCCTCGATCGTCGCTGGCATAGGCCTCCATCAGTTCGTCGAGCAGGTCGCGCAGGATCGCGCGCACCTCCCGGTCGCGTTGCCGTGCCGCCCGCTTTGACTCCGCTTCCGTCTCCTCCGCAACCGGACTGGCTTCGTCCTCCGCGTCGTCGGTCGTTGCTGCGGCGATCGGCTTCGGAGTATCTTCCGGCGCCTCGGGCTCTTCCGGAGAAGCTTCCAGAACCGCGGCCACGGCCGCATCTGTTCGGGGTTCCTCCGGCGAAACTTCGAGCTCGGCATCCAGACTCGCCGTCGTTCCGGCGCTCTCCGGCGCGTCGACCGGACCTTCCGGCACGGCCTCCTGGGCCGCCTTCCATTCCTGGGCTTCGGCGGCGAACAATGCGGCGAGTTGGGCCAGCGAGACCGGCTCTTCCGCGGCGTAAATGACAGCTTCCAGCTTGGCTTTAAGGCTCATTCGGTAATAGGCACCTCAAGTATCGTACCGGAAGCGGAGCTATTCCGCGCTCCCATTGAGCTCCATCGCCTTGTGCAAGGCGCGGAAAAAGGGCGTCCGCCGAAGCGAACGCCCTCGGGTTGCAACCGTCCGGCGGTTAGCTTGCCATGTGACGGAAAAGGTAGAACAGGGTTCCGGAGAGGAGTGCCGCTGCGGGCAGCGTGAACACCCAGGCCGCGGCGATGTTGCGGATCGTCGAGATCTGCAACCCGCTGCGGTTGGCTGCCATGGTTCCGGCCACGCCCGAACTCAATACGTGCGTAGTACTTACCGGAAGGCCAAAGTTGTCCGCCGCGAAGATGGTGAACATGGCCACCAGTTCGGCACAGGCCCCTTGCGCATAGGTGAGGTGCTCCTTGCCGATCTTTTCTCCCACCGTGACCACAATGCGCTTCCAGCCAACCATCGTGCCCATGCCCAGCGCCAGGGCTACGGCCACCTTCACCCAGGAGGGGATAAACTTCGTCGCCTTGTCGACTTGGCTCTTGTAGCTCGTCAAAGCGGCCGTTTCTGTCGGCGTAAACGACGGGTTGTGGTTCTTTTGCATCAGGCGAATCGCCTCGCTGGCCACGTACATGTCGTTGCGGACGTTGGTCTGCTGGGCGGGCGGTACTGACTTAAACTCCTTATAAAGAGTCACTTCGTGATTCAGGTCTTCCACCAGTTCGCGCAGCGCCAACACCGTATCCGGTTGCAACTGCTTGGTGCGGATGTAGTCCGTCACTTCGGCCCGGGGATCGGCTCCCAGGATGCCGGTTTTGTCCACATGCTGGTCCAGGACCTTCCCAGCCGTCTCCGAAGCCGCGATGAACTTCTGGACATCGGCGCCGGTCACCGCATGGTTCAGCGCGTACGCCGTGGGCACGGTTCCGATCAGTATGAGCATGATCAGCCCCATCCCCTTTTGTCCATCGTTCGAGCCATGGAAGAAGCTGACGCCCGTGCAAGTCAATACCAGCAGGGCGCGAATCGGCCACGGTGGAGGCGAGCTGTCCTTCGGCGCTTCGTACAGAGCCGGGTACTTGATGAGCGCCTTGCTCAAAAGGAACAAAAGGGCCGCGCAGCCGAATCCGACGATCGGCGAAATCAACAGCACCTTGAAAACCTTGGTCGCTTGCTCCCAGTCCACGCCGGAGGTGCCAGAATGGGTGTTCATCAACTGGTTGGCGATGCCCACGCCGATAATGGAGCCCACCATGGTGTGCGAGCTCGAGGCCGGCAGTCCGAACCACCACGTGCCCAGGTTCCACAGGATGGCGGCGATCAACAGCGCAAACACCATCGCAAATCCCGCCCCGGAGCTGACTTGGAGAATCAATTCCACGGGGAGCAGGGTGATCACGGTAAAAGCCACGGTCCCGGTCGAAGTCAGCACGCCTGCCAGGTTGCACATTCCCGACCAAACCACGGCAATGTTCGGCTCCAGCGAGTGGGTGTAAATCACCGTCGCCACGGCATTGGCCGTGTCGTGGAATCCGTTGACAAATTCAAATGCAAGCGCGATCAGCAAGGCCAGTCCCAGCAGCGCGTAGGGCCAGAAGCTGCCCATCGTCACGTTGCCCAGATCCTGTACCACATGGAAGCCGATGAAACCCAGCCCCCCTACCAGTGCGGCAAGCACCACGGCGCCACTGATGCGCGCCGAGGTCTTGCCCATTTTCTTTTCCAATAAACCAGCGGCCGGGGGACGGCCGGGAAGAGTCGTCGCTATATCGGACATGCTACAGCTCCAGTCGAATAAATGGACGAGATCATACTATCTGACCGCCCCCAGGGACAGATGTGAGAAGAGCAAAGCCAGAGATCGTCGATCCACAGATATAGCAAGGGATATAGGAAACAGATGAAAGGGGTATGAATTCGCGGACCGAAAGTCCAGTTTCGCGCTGCTGGGTGCCCCCGGCCTCGCTTTTGAGACCGGGGAAACCACAAATCTGTGCGGGTACGGGACTAACTCAAGCCGGACATGACCAGCATCCGCGGCTCGGTCATCTCTTCAATCGCCGAGCGGATCCCTTCGCGTCCCAGGCCACTGTCCTTGATGCCGCCGTACGGCATGGGGTCGAGACGCCAGGCCGGCGTGTCGCCCACAATCACCGCTCCCACTTCCAGTTCCCGATACGCGGTAAGAATCCGCCCGGCATCGCGGGTTAGGAGACCGGCCTGCAATCCATACTTTGAGTGGTTCACGTCGGCCAGCGCCTGCTCGAAGTCGTCATAGGGTTCCACCACCACCACCGGCCCAAAGACTTCCTCGTCGCGGATTTTCATGCCCGGCTTGGTCGCGGTAAGAATCGCGGGCGTCACCATGGCCCCGTTGCGCTCCCCGCCCTCCACCAGCTTGGCTCCTGCCTCGACGGCTTCGCGAATCCAGGATTCAACCCGTTCTGCCTCGCTGAGGCGAATCAGCGGACCCACATCCGTAGCCTCGTCTGCAGGATTCCCGGAGACCAGTTTGGCGGTAATATCGACCAGCTTCCACACAAATGTCTGGAAGATCTTGCGTTCCACAAAGACACGCTGGACGGAGATGCACGACTGTCCGGCATAGCCAAAGGCGGCGTGCGCAGTGCGCAGCGCGGCATCGTCCAGGTCATGCCAATCGCCATGCACAATCAGAGCCGCGTTTCCGCCTAGCTCCAACAACACCCGCTTGCGGCCGGAGTGGGCCTTGAGGTCCCAGCCCACCTTGGCCGATCCGGTAAAGCTGACCAGCTTGAGCCGGTCTTCCTTCTCGCTGAGCCACGCCGTATCGGCATTGGAGAGAGGCAGCACCGCCAGAGCTTCGTTTGGCCAACCCGCCTTGAGAATCACCTCACCCAGTGCCAGCGCGGTGAACGGCGTCTGCGGGGCGGGCTTCAGAACTACAGGACATCCCGCGGCCATGGCCGGCGCCACTTTGTGCGCCACCAGGTTCAGCGGGAAGTTGAACGGAGTAATGGCCAGCACCGGACCTACCGGGAATCGCTGCACCAGCCCCCAGCGGCCCTCGTTGCCTTCGGTCAGATCCAGCGGCAGGCTTTCCCCGCCCAGCCGCGCCGACTCCTCCGCGGCCGTCTTGAAGGTCAGAACCGCGCGGTCCACTTCGCCCCGCGCGAGACGAATCGGTTTTCCGGCTTCGGCCACAATCAACTGCGCAAAACGCTCCTTCTGCTCGATCAGCGCGCCGGCCACGTCTTCCAGAATCTCGCGTCGCTTCCAGCGCGGAAGGGCTCGTGTGCGGCGCAAGCAGGCCGCGGCATGTTGCACCGCCTGGCGTGCGTCGGCGCGCGTGGCAACGCTCACGCGACCCACCAAACCCTGGTCCCAGGGCGATCGCACTTCCAGCGGTTCGCCGTCGGTCCATTCCTTGCCGCAAAGAAGGAATCCTGTTTGCGCTCCCGGCCGCATCTTCATCGTTTCGCTCCTGGAAGGTCTCTGAGGATCATGGTACCGCGCCAGGCCGGAACGGGAACCGGCGGGCCGGCGCGCTCGCTCATGCGTTCAAAATGTAGCGGAAGCGGCTGTCTTCGCCGTACCACATGATGTAGTTGGTCCCCCAGGCATTGTTGAACAGGCAGGAGTGGATGCCGGCGGAAAGATCCGGTTGCGCCGTGGTGAACCCAAGCGGCGTGCGCGGGCCGAGCGCCACCACCGGGGCATCGAGCGTATTCACCGTGAACACATCCCGCGCAGCCCGATAAGCGAACCCCGGCGAAACAGCATGCATGGCGCGATTCCCCGAGGCCGCCACGTCGAACGGCGAGACAGATTGCCCCGACTTGTCCAGCGACCAGCCTTTTGCGTCTTCCGCAATCGGGTTGAAGGTGAACCATAACGCTTCGGGCAGTCGCGTCGCCGGCTTGCCAAACCACGAAATCGTGAGATGAATGGACGCTTCGGCCCTTGGAAACACCAGTTCGACGTAGGCCTTGCGGGGAAAAGAAGCGAGGCCCGCCGCAGACGCCTGGCCATCGTTGAACACCAGCTCAATCAAAATACGCTGAACTTCCCCGCCTTCCCCCGTACGCACCACGGCCGAGTCGGGATGCCACTCGCGGCTGACCGCCTCCACTTTCTCGATGTTGGGCTTGCCAAAATCCTTGAAGGCCCAGTCCGCCGTCGACTTCAGATACGCAGCCATGAAACGGTCGTAGTCGTCCTTGGAAAGGGTCTGGTAGGTCAGCAGGGCAATCGGATGCGTCGCGCTCGCCCATTCGCGCCCGCTCTTCTTGTTGCGCAAGCGAACAATGGCTCCCGTCTGCGCATCGATTCCCGCCACAAAGTGCTCCGTCTCGACGGCCTGTGTGTTCAAGACAACTGGATCGGTCAGTTTCGGCTCGACCGGCGTCAGCGCTTCGATCGCCTGGTGCGCTTGTGCCTGCTGAAGCGCCGGCAGCGTAGCTAGGCCGGCGAGCAGGTCCTGCCGCTTCTCTTCCCAGCTGAACCGGACCACCTTGTAGTTCTTGGTCTCCAACATAGGACTCAGATCGGCTGGCTTCAGATGATCGAAGTCCAGCCAGGTCTTGGTGTCCGTGCCCCAGGTATGTTCCGCTTCCAGCAAAATGTGCCGCAGCAGCGCCAGGTCAGTCTTGTCTCCGATTTGGAACGCGCCGGCCGCGAGCCACCCCTCGCGGAGCCGGGAGACTTCGCGGAAACGTGCCATCTTGAGCGGGTCGCTCGCGCATCCATGAATCCACGTATCCCCGATCTCTTCCGTTACGAGGGGCAAATTGGCCCGATGCGGCGCGACGGCGTCGGCAATGTCGGACAAGCTGGCCGCCACAATCTCAGCGCGGGGGAACTGCGCGCCGAGTTGCGCATGAATGGTTGCAATTTCATTCGCTGTGTGTGGACCGCTGTTGTCATCGCGTACGCAGACGGCGATCGCCACGTTGGACCAGGGAATCTTGACCGTACCTCCATAGCCGGCGTGATACATCACGGGCAGGCTCGCTCCGCTCGGGTCGCGCCAAAGGAACAGGGGCGGAAGCGGCGCCGGCGTCGACGCGTCGTTCACCCCAATATCCAGGAAGCCCACGCCATGCTTCGCCAACGGTGCAATCAATCCGCGCGTGTGTCCGGGAACGTCGGTCATCTTAGCGCCCGTGGTCACCATGCCAAAGCGCCGGTCGAGCGACTGGGACAGCGCCAAAGCGCCTTCGATCATCGAAGCGCTGAGGAGCTCCGTCTGCCACGTGAATGGCAGCGCGTGCCAGGCAATGTCGCGCCTTGCAATCGCCTCTTCCATCACCTTGCGCTCCTCTTTCGACGCCTGCTCCAGGTACTCGTAGAGCAACCAGGATCCGGTTGTCCAAACGTATTTCCGCTTTCCCAATGCGTTCGCCGCTCGAGTTACTTCAATCGCTCGGGGAAAGTATTGGCGAAAGTACTTCGCCACCACGTTGGCTTGCGTGTCGATGAAACCCGCATCGAAGTGGCACTTGAACATGGTGAGTACGCGTTCAACGCCCGCATCCGGTTGCGCGGCGGCCCGCAAACGGTGCGGAGTGCCCAGCAACAGGCCGGTTCCAGCGGCTGATACAGCCTTGACAAAGTCGCGGCGTTTCATCGCCATACTCCCCTTTTCTTTCAAACGCTCGGAGTGTATCACCGCGCCCTGCAGGGGTGGGAGGACGACTGTTGCCTCGGGCACTCGCGGGCTCCGGGGCGAGGGAATCGCGCAGGATTGCCGGGAGACTTATCACCCCGTCCGCTTTGGGCCCATGATAGAAGAGGACATGCGCATCCTCCCAGCCTTGGCACTGCTCTTCACGCCGCTTCTTGGGTCATCGACGACTGTCTCTGCCCAGGGGGCAAGCCCCACGCCTGCTGCGACTCCCACCCTCAGCGCCAAGATCGCCGGTATGAAACACTCTGACGGCTTGTTGCCCATCGACTGGGACGCGCAGACGGGCAAGCTCTATCTCGAAATCCCGCACCTGGATCCGGCCGGGCACAGTCCGGACCTGCTCTACACCCACTCATTGCCCTATGGCACTGGCTCCAACGACCTTGGCCTCGACCGTGGTCAGGTTTCCGAAGGCCAAATCGTCCGCTTTGAGCGTAGCGGCCCCAAGATTCTTCTCGTTCAACCCAACCTGGCCTTCCGCGCATCGAGCCGCGATCCGTTTGAACAACTCGCCGTCACCCAGTCGTTCCCGGAATCGGTTCTATGGGGCTTTACCGTGGCTGCCGAATCGCCGCAAGGCGCGGTGCTCATCGATGCGACCGACTTCTTTCTTCACGATGCGCACGGCGTCAACGAGGCGCTGACCGGACTGAAGCAAGGCACTTACAAGATGGACGCCAGCCGTTCCGCCATCGCCCTCGAAAACACCAAGGCGTTTCCCAAGAACACCGAAGTCGAAGCGGAGCTCACGTTCACATCGGACGGTCCCGGGCTGGGCGAGTTTGTGCGCGATGTGACACCCGATCCGCATGCGCTCGCCGTCCGCGAACGCACTTCGTTCATCGAGCTCCCGCCGCCCGGCTTCACGCCTCGCCGCTTCATTCCCCGCGCTGGCTATTTCCCCATTCGTTATCGCGATTACACGGCGCCGCTCGGCGACTCGCTCGACCAGCTCTTCATCCTGCGCCATCGGCTCACGAAGAGGGATCCCCATTGCATCGAAGCCTGCCAGGCCGTTGCGCCTATCCAGTATTACGTCGATCGTGGCGCGCCGGAACCCATTCGCACCGCCCTCCTGGAGGGAGCGCGCTGGTGGGACCAGGCATTCCAAGCCGCCGGCTGGGCTCCCGGCACCTTTCGCGTGGATGTTCTGCCTGCCGATGCGGACCCCATGGATATCCGCTACAACATCATCCAGTGGGTCCATCGCTACACCCGCGGTTGGAGCTATGGCGAAGCAGTCGCAGATCCGCGTACGGGCGAGATCCTCAAAGGCAATGTGACGCTGGGTTCGCTGCGCGGACGCCAGGACTACCTGATCGCCGAAGCCCTTTTGTCGCCGTATAAGGACGGCCGCAAGCCCGCAAGCGACCCCATGCTGCAACTGGTTCTGGCCCGCATTCGCCAGCTTGCCGCGCATGAGACCGGCCACACCCTGGGCCTTGCCCACAACTTCGCTGCCTCCACTATCTCCCCGGGCGACAGCGTTATGGATTATCCGCATCCCCTTTTCGCGCTCAATGCCGACGGAACCATCGACTCGTCCCATGCCTACGCGGTCAACATCGGTGCCTGGGACAAAGTTGCCATCGACTATGGCTATCGGGAGTTCGCGCCGCACTTGAGCGCAGAAGCCGAACAGGCAGCACTCAACAAGATCCTCAGCGACTCCGATCGCGCTGGCCAAGTGTTCCTTACCGATGAAGATGCGCGGCCCGTTGGCTCGGCAAGCCCCACCGCTCACCTGTGGGATAACGGCCCCGACCCCGCTGCCGAATTGGATCGCGTGCTTGCCGTCCGTGCCGCGGCCCTGAAGAATTTTGGCGAAAACGCGATCAAGCCGGGCACGCCCCTGGCCCAGCTCGAGCAGACTTTGGTGCCGCTTTATCTCTTTCACCGGTATCAAACGGAGGCGGCGATCAAGGAGATCGGCGGGCTCAACTATCGTTACAACCTGCGCGGGGACGGCCTGGCCAACCCGACCATCGTCGATCCTGCGCAGCAACACAAGGCCCTTGCCGCGGTGTTGCAAACCCTGTCGCCCCAGACGCTCACCCTGCCGGAGTCTATCCTGGACATTCTTCCGCCGGTGCCTCCGGGCTTTCCACGCACCCGCGAATCGTTTGCCTCGCGCACGGGTCTCACGTTTGATCCCGTTACGGCTGCCGAATCGGCTGCCGACCTCACCCTCAACGTTCTCCTCAATCCTGCCCGCGCCGGCCGGCTCATCGAGTACCACATGCGCGTGCCTGCCTCGCCCGCCCTCCGCGAAGTGCTGGAGGCAGTTTCTAAAGCTGTTGCCGAGCGGCCGGAGGCTGGTCACACGCTCTCGTCCGAAGTAGCCCGCGCCGTGGAGTTCCGCGCCCTTGAAGCAATGCTCGCGCTGGCCGTGAACCCCGCGGCCTCCAGCCAGGCCCGAGCCATTAGCCGGTTCCACATCGCCGGCCTCCTCAAGCAGTGGACATCGGACCCACCACAGCAAGACACAGCCGAAGCCATTCATCGGGCCGCTTTGATCGACCGCCTCCAGGAGTTCGAGCGGGATCCGGCCAAGTTTGTCCCCGCGCCGCCCCTTGAAGCACCACCCGGAATGCCCATCGGCGATGACGAGGACTTCTAGGAACTTGCTGAAAAAGCAACACCCAAATCAGGGGGCTTGAGCCCCTGAGGGACGACGCCGTTGCCGTAGACTTCCGTGCCCCATCCTTTCCGCTTTTTCCTGCGGAAAGGGTGGGAAACCCATGAACTCCAGGTCTACACCATTTTGGAAACTGCCACACATTAACCGCATTTCTTCCGGCGCAAACAGTATCTGCGTGGATGGCATGAACCGATTGTTGATTCTGGAAGAGTGAGACGGAGCAGAAATTAAGGCCCGTTTTCCAGCCGTTGCGGTATAGTGGCAGCTATCCGAAACAGGAAGCTTCAACAAGGAGAACGATCATGGCTGAACTGCCTGAAGACCCTGGCACAAACCCAACTCCGGAACCGCTGTCCGCCTCTCCGGCTCCCCCGCCGTTTCAACCCGTAGCCACGTCGTATCAGCCGATTTCAGGGCAGCCCCAGGCCGCCATCGCGCCGGCCAAGTCGGGTGGAAGCAGTGCCATCAAGATCGTCCTCATCGTCGTGGCGATCTTCGTGGTGCTGGGGATTCTCGGGGCTGGCATCGTGGGTTATGGAATATGGCGCGTCTCGCGGTCCATCCATTCCAGCATCTCCAGTGCGGAGAAGACCATCACCACGCCGGGTGGATCGTTCACGGTGAACTCAACCAAGACATTCACCTCCGATGACCTCGGTATCGCTCTCTATCCCGGTGCTGAGCAAATCACCAAAGGCAGTATGCGCATGACCTTGCCCACCGGGCCCATCGTTGCCGCCAGCTTCCTCACATCCGATTCCAAGGACAAGGTGATCGCTTTCTACAAAGACAAACTGGGCAGCGAGGCCACCACCATGGATGCCGGCGACACCGCCATTCTTTCCGCAAACAAAAGCAAAGAGGAATCGGTCATGCTGACCATCACGCAAAAGCCGAGTGAAAACAATGGCAAGACACACATCCACATCGTGCACACCGTCAACAACAAGGCGACCTAACTGAACCCGTAAAGAGCGGTATGGCCTCCCTGCGGTGATTGCGCGCACTGTTCCGCGCAATCACCCGGGCCCGCTCTTGAATTCGAAGCGTCCATGCTGCGCCCGTGGCCTTTCGAACAATTGAACCGGCTGCCCAATCCGGTGCGATAGACTCCTCCCTATGATCCACGACGGCAAGAGCCGCAAGCTTCCCTTCGATCCGGATGAAGCCATTCAATACTTGAAGGGACGCGACGCCAAACTCGGCACGCTCATTGACCGCGCCGGGCCGTTTACCATGCGGCTCGACCCTTCGCCCTCCCCGTTTGAATCGCTGCTCGAGTCCATTCTTTATCAGCAACTTCACGGCAAAGCTGCCGCCACCATCCATCGCCGGGTCCGGGAGTACTTCGGCGGTGACCCTACGCCGCAAATGCTGCTGGATTGTCCAGACGACCCTTTGCGCGCTGCCGGCGTCTCCGGCAACAAGATCAAAGCCTTCCGAGACCTGGCCGCCAAGACTCTCGACGGAACCGTGCCCACTCATGCCGCCATCAAAAAGCTCTCAGATGCGGAGATTATTGAGCGCCTGACCGCGGTGCGCGGCATTGGCGCCTGGACCGTCGAAATGCTCCTCATCTTTCGTCTCGGCCGCCCCGATGTGCTTCCGGTAACCGACTACGGCGTTCGCAAGGGGTTTGCTCTCACCTTCCAGAAGATTCCCAAAACCCGGGCACTCGCGGCAGTCGACCTGCCCAAGGCCGATGTCCTTCTCAGAAGGGGAAAGAAGTGGGCTCCTTTCCGCAGCGTGGCGAGCTGGTACCTGTGGAGGGCCTGCGACTTGGCCAAAGGCACTGCGCCGACCGGCCGTTCGGGTGCAGTATAACGGGCCCGTCGAGGGTTTAGCGTGAACGTTGCGCTGGTGGGCTAAGCCGTTCTTGGTTTTCGTAGGCATTCCAGTCTGCGCATGTCGGAGCATTAACGATAGACTGAGAAGCACCACGCAGAATGGGAAAACCCAATGCCTTCAGTCAAACGCTTTATTTGCATTCATGGACATTTTTATCAGCCGCCGCGGGAGAATCCCTGGCTGGAGACGGTCGAGATCCAGGACTCGGCAGCGCCCTACCACGACTGGAATGAGCGCATCTGCGCGGAGTGCTACGCCCCCAACGGCGCTGCCCGCATCCAGAACATCAAGAACCAGATCACGCGCATCGTCAACAACTATGCGCGCATCAGCTTTAACTTCGGCCCCACGCTGCTCAGTTGGCTCAAGGACAATGCGCCGCGCACCTACCGCATGATTCTTGATGGTGAACGCCGCAGCCGCCGCAACTATGGCGGCCATAGCTCGGCCATGGCGCAGGTCTACAACCACATCATTCTTCCCCTCGCCAATACCCGCGACCGCATCACCCAGATTCGCTGGGGAATCGCCGACTATCGCCACCACTTCGGCACCGCGCCGGAGGGCATGTGGCTCGCCGAAACCGCCGCCGACAGCGAGTCGCTCGAACTCATGGCGCAACATGGCATCAAGTTCACTCTCCTGGCGCCCAGCCAGTGCCTTCACGTCAGACCCCTGCCCGGTCCGGAAGACAAGGCCGCCGGCTGGAACGAGACCCCCGGAGCCAGTGTCGACACCAGTCACCCCTATCTGGTGCGCTTTGCCTCCGGGGCTTCCATCGCGGTCTATTTCTATAACGGGCCTTCTTCCCGAGCCATCGCCTTTGAAGGCCTGCTCAACTCCGGGGAGACCTTTGCTGCGCGCCTCAAGAGCGGGCTGAGAGAAGGTTCGGAAGCGCAGCTCATGCACGTTGCCACCGACGGCGAGTCCTACGGCCACCACCACAAGCATGGAGAGATGGCGCTGGCCTACGCATTGCGCCTGATCGAACGCGATCGCACCGTTCGGCTCGCCAACTACGGAAAGTTCCTTGAGCTCTACCCGCCGGAATATGAATGCCAGATTGTCGAGGACACTTCCTGGAGCTGCGCGCATGGAGTGGAGCGCTGGCGCTCCAACTGCGGGTGCAACGGAGGCAAGCCGTATAACCAGCTGTGGCGCGCTCCGCTCCGCCAGGCCCTCGATGAGCTCCGCGATGCCATCGCTCCCTTGACGGAAGTGGAAGGCGGCAAGCTCTTCAACGACGTTTGGGAGGCGCGCGACAGCTACATTGATGTCGTCCTCGATCGCAGCGCCGACCAGGCCGCGCGTTTCTTTCACTCCTATCAAAGCCATCCCTTATCGGATGAGGAGCGAATCCGGGCGCTGGAACTGATGGAAATGCAGCGCCACGCGCAGCTCATGTACACCAGTTGCGGATGGTTTTTCGACGATATCTCCGGAATCGAGACGGTGCAGATCATCGCTTACGCCGCCCGCGTCTTGCAGCTCGCCCGGCAGCTCTTCGGCGAGCGCGCCGCCGACTTGGAGCCGGCCTTCCTGGCGAGGATGGCCGAGGCCAAATCCAATGTGGCCAGCGCCGGCGACGGCGCACAGATCTACAAAGCGTGCGTCGCTTCCATGGAGCTGGGTCTCGAACAGGTGGCCGCGCACTACGCCATCAGTTCGGTCTTCTCGTCCTTCGCCGAGGAGACCGATCTGTTCTGTTACCGTGTGCGCCGCATCTCCTACGAGATTCATTCCTCCGGGCGTGGCCGCCTGGCGCTGGGCCGCGCCCATATCGCCAGCTCCATTACCGGCCAGCAGCAGAGCTTCTCTTTTGCCGTTTTGCACTTCGGCGATCAGAACATCACCGCCGCTGTGAAACCCTATACCGAAGCGGACTCCGGGGCCTTTGAAGTCTTTGCGAAACAGGCAGATGAGCATGTGCAGCGGGCACGATTCCCCGAGGTGATCCGTCTCATTGACCGCGAATACGGCCACACGGACTACTCCCTCACCTCGCTCTTCACCGACGAGCAGCGCCGCATTGTCAAGCTCATCTTGAACTCAACCCTGTGGGACATTGAAAACTCGCTCACCACGATCTACGAGGATCACGCCAGCCTGCTGCACTTCCTCTCCCAGGAGGGTTTGCACAGGCCTCCCGCTCTTACCCTGGCCGCCGGGTTTGCCATCAATGCCGGACTGCGGCACGCTCTTGAATCGGATCCCGTCGACGTCGCCCAGATGCGCTCGTTCCTGACCCTGGCCAAGGCCGATCAGGTACCGCTCGAATCCACGAATCTTTCCTACATCGCCGACCAGCGCATGAAGCGCACCATGGTTGAACTGCAGATGTCCGGCGGTTCTTTGGAGATGCTCGATCGCGCCTTGGCTCTTGCCCGCACCCTGGTCGAACTACCCTTCGAACTGAATCTGTGGCAGGCACAAAACATTTGGTATGAGATTCTCGGCACCTCCAGCTACGCGCTCACCGCGTTAGCCGAAGACGATCGCGCTCGCTGGGATAAGAGCTTCGCGGATCTGGGAACCTGCCTGTCGATTGACGTGGCCAGCATCACTGCCGACGACCTGGCCGTCGTGGCGCCCGGGGATTGATCTCCAGCGATTGCCAAGCTGTATCCTTGTCACGATGCTTCCCCGGCACGTTCCTATTTCGATCGCTTGCTCCGCTACGCTTTGCGTACCGGCCGATCGCACGTGCCTCACGGCTGTCCTCCCGCCGGTGAGATGGTAACGGGATGAGACGGCTGCCTCTTCTGATCATTCTCCTCTCTTCGCTCGGGGCCTCGGCTGCCATGGCTGCGCCAGCGGAAGTGACGCATTGGCGCTCCGGGCTTGTTGAGATCAGCGATGGCTGGACAGAGCACGAAGGCGACCATGTCGAGTGGGCGAACCCAGGCTTCGACGACAGCGGCTGGCACACCGTCGATCTGGAAGACATGGGCAGCGCCCAGCCCGGCTGGCACTGGTTCCGAAGGCATGTAACCCTGGGGCCGGACGACCCCGAGGCCCGATTTTTGGTCGAAGGCGGCGAAGGAACGTATGAGCTGTATGTGAATGGACAACTGCTGGATGGTCCCAGGCTTCTGCCCTCACTTTTGGTGAAACGGCCGGTGGAGCGGGTTTTCACACTCACCGACGACAAAGGTGAGTTCGAGATTGCTCTACGGACGCATGCGGCGCCCAACTATGTCGCGTATGGCTTCCCCTTGTTCCTGAGCGTGACGATGGGAAGACCGACGGTGATTGAATACGAGCGCGAGGCACTTGAAAGCGAGCGGATGTATTTTGTTGCGGCGTCGACGGCCATAAATCTGTTGTTGGTGCTGGCGGCGCTCGGGGCGCTGGCTCTCTACGCCAGCCAGCGGACGCAACGGGAATATCTGTTTCTGGCCACTTTTCTATTGGTAACCGGGCTTTCCAACGGAGCCTGGCATCTGCAGCAGGCAGGCGTTTGGCCCATATCGGCGAATTTTCTCTTCGCCGATCCCCTCATCTATCTTGCCGCAATCGCGCAGATCGAGTTCACGCTCAGCTTTGCGCGACGCAAGGTAGGAATTGGCTGGCGCGTGTACGAGGCTCTTCTTCCGCTTCCCGTATTGCTAGTTCCGGCTATTTGGTTCGGCCACTTCTCACAGGACACCTACAACCTGGTCGAGGCGGGAATCACCGCTCCGCTGGCGTTCCTGTTGCCGGGGTTCCTTGCTTATTGGTACCGCAAGGGAAATCGCGAGGCGGGTCTGCTGATTATTCCGAGCCTGGTGCCAACGGCAATGGGTGTGCTGTTCAACCTTGGTCTTGCCTCGAAGCACCTTGGCTGGAAAAGCCTTGAAGGTCTGATTAACCCCATCGAGATTGGCGTATTTCCTGTACCGATCTCCGATGCGGGCAGCATCGTGTTTCTTGTGGCAATCGGCTTTGTCATGTTCTTCCGGTTTACGCGCGTGAGCCGCGAACAGGCTCGTGCTGCGGCGGAGCTTGGTGCAGCCCGCGAGATCCAGCAGAGGCTGGTACCAGAGTTGCTTCCCGAGGTCCGCGGATACAAGGTCGAAGCGGCGTATTTTCCGGCACAAGAGGTGGGCGGCGACTTCTACCAGGTACTGAACCAGCCGGATGGGTCGGTCTTGGTCGTTGTGGGCGATGTCAGCGGCAAGGGTCTCAAGGCGGCAATGACCGGGGCTTTGGCCATTGGCGCGCTGCGAACGCTGGCGGCTGAGCAACTAGGGCCGGCTGCGTTGCTTTCGCGCCTCAATCGCCAGATCTGCGCGACCCAGGATAGCGGCTTCATTACCTGCCTTTGCACCCACATGAGCCCCACCGGCGCGGTGACTTTGGCGAATGCCGGGCACCTTTCGCCGTACTCCCATGGCGAAGAGATTCCAGTCGACTCCGGGCTGCCGCTTGGATTGGCTTTAGAGGTGGAGTACAGGGAGACTGAGCTTCATCTAGCGCCCGGCGACAGGCTCACTCTGCTGTCGGACGGCGTGGTGGAGGCGATGAATGCGCAACGACAGATATTCGGATTTGAGCGGACCCGGGCAATCAGCGGGGAGTCGGCGCAGAAGATCGCAGCGGAAGCGCAGGGATTCGGCCAGGAAGACGATATCACGGTGCTTACCGTGCAGCGGCTGGCGATTGCCCCATAAGAAGCCTCAGCTGCGCCAATGTAATTCCACCGGTCCATCCAGCGGGTGCTTCGCCGGCCTACCCGTCAATGCAGCTTCCAGCCGCGCCTGCTTCAACGCGAAGTACCACTTCGCGGGCTTATCGGCATCGTCAATCAGCATCAGGCTTGGGTTGTGGCGCAGGCCCTCCGCCTGCTGGATCATGGTCAGCTGGTCCTGGCGCACGAATTTCGCGCCAAAAAACTTGGCGATCGGCGTGACAAACGGGACGTGATAAAAGACGTTCCACGCGGCAATCACATCGATGCGGCAGGTAGACGCGGTGACCGGCGTGACCGTGGTGAGCGAGGAGAACCATTTGTCGCCGGCGCGAATTACCTCCGTGCGTCGGTTGGGCAGCGTGAAGTCGATGGTCGTCTCGATGGGGGCACCGTACACCCCCAGCAGCTTATAGGGAGCCGAGTTGCCGCTGGGCGCATGCGCGCTCATGCGAAAGCCTTCCGGAATCGGCTCAAAGCGCTTGGTCTTCTGGCGGATCGATCCACGCGTCCGCCACCACCACGCCTGGTGCACGAAAGGCCCGTGCGCTGGATCCATCAGACCGATGATGCCGTGGTCCACGTTGCAAGGCAGCTCGGCGGTGAGAAAGGCAGTGCGATAGCGCGGGCCGAACTTCGCCAGCTCCGGCACCGGGGGCTGCGCGCCCGGCGGCCGCCTCCCGCTTCCGGGACTGGGGAGAAAGACCCATGCATGCCCGTCGCGCTCCTCGCAGGGATAAGCAGTTGCGTAGATGCGCGTGGCATCCAGATGGTCGAAAGTGGACAGCGAGGGAATCAAGGCGCACTGGCCGCTGCATGGTTCAAACTCCCAGCCGTGGTACTTGCAGGTCACGCGCTTGCCATCGAACCATCCGTGGCTCAAGGGAATGCCTCGATGCGGGCAGCTGTCCCGCATCGCAAAAATACGCCCATCCTCGCGTTGCCCCAGGACCAGCGGAATGTCCAGCAACATGGCCGTTGCCAGCTTACCGGGTCGCAACCGGCCGGTCCGGAGCGCCGGATACCAGTCGTCATAGAGCAGCGTCGCGGTTGGCCCCTGAATAGGCACGCCGGCTTCGGTTGTCGTCGCAAACGGCATTTGGCACTCACCATAGCACCGTGGGCGGTTGGACTGCCAGTTTCCCGAAACCTGCTTGTCCTGATCTCATCCACATTGGCCTGCGCGTACCACCAATGGGGGGGCGGCATGACCCTTCGTGCAAAGAATTTTCTGAGAAGTCGATGAAGAACCGTCCCATCAGCTAGAACTCCATCCGGGCGGTGCCGATAATAGGCTCGATCCAAGAAACAGGTTGTACAAGTCCGCGTGGAGGCAATGGAACGTGGACGAGTGGGCCCGTCAACCGATATCGCAGGGCCGATGCGCTGCATGCGCCAACGAAAGAAAGGCAGACACCGGATGATATCCCTTCGCAAATATCTCAATGCTCCCGATCCGATCGCGCAGTGCATCGATATTGAAACCGATCCGTTGACCGCGGTGACGATGGAATGCTACCGCGCGGCATTGACGGCGATCGGCAAAGCGGCAACTCTTGCCTGTCCGCGGCTTGGTGTCGACCTGGAAGTAGGTCTGAAGGGTCTTGAGCATCGTCTCTTGATCGATCCCTCTCCAGAATTGGTCAGGACCACGGAGAAGCAGGTGGAAATCCAGCTGCAGGAGTGGGGCTCCCGCACGGCGGAACACTTCAAGGGTCAGGCAGACGAAGTAAAGGAGTTGCTGATCGCCCTGGCCAGGACTGCCGAGTCGGTGGGTAGCCGTGACACTGGATACGCGAGCAAGTTCACCGATCTCACGGGCCGGCTGGCGAAGATCGCCGACCTCCAGGATATTACCCAGATCCGCTCGTCGATCACGGAGCGCGTGGCGGAACTCAAGAGCAGTGTCGATCAGATGACCCGGGAGAATCGGGAGCTGGTGGCGCAGTTGAAGGCGGAAGTTTCCACGTACGAGACCCGCCTCAAGTCGGCAGAGCAGCTTGCCCTTCGGGACAAACTCACCAACGTCGCCAACCGGCGCAGTATCGAAGAACGAATCCAATGGAACATGGAACACGCCCTTGAATTCTGCGTTGCCATGATCGATCTCAACGGCTTCAAGCAGGTCAACGATACCTATGGACATGTGGCGGGCGACGAATTGCTCAAGCAGTTTGCCACGGAGCTGCAACTGAATACGCGGTCGGGCGATCTGGTCGGCCGTTGGGGAGGGGACGAATTCGTCGTGGTCCTCGCCGGCAACCTGCTCGCCGCCAAGGCTCACATTGAGCGCGTTGAACAGTGGGTCTTTGGAAAATACACGATCGGTCAAGGAAGCAAAACACCGATCGTCACCCACCTGGTAGGGGCGATTGGAGTCTGCGAGTGGCGCCAGGGTCAAGCCTTGGACGAATTGATCGCCGAGGTGGACGCGCGGATGTATCAGGACAAGAAACTCATCCAGCAAAAACGGGCCTGAAAGATTTCAAGCCAGCTTTATGCCGGCTGCCCCTGGACCGCAACAAGGTCCGGGGGTTTTCTTTTTTGCGTCGGGAGGAGCTTGTTCCCTCAGGACACTTGTTTCAGCATCCCGTCCTTGAGTTGGAAACGGATACCGCGCCATACGATCGTGTCGCCTGCAAAGCCGCATATCCAGACCGCCATGGCCACCAGGTCGCGCAATGGCAGGAGCCACAGACTCGGCAACACCTGGTGGTCGGCAAGCACCTGGGCTCCTACGGTCATGGCAAGCGATAGCCGCAAGAAAAAGCTCAACCCCAACAACCAGAGACTCACCGGGCTCAACCCGCTGGCCACTACGTTGAGCAATGCCCATGCCAGGCCGTGGGTAAAGATGAGCCCGGCATAGCCCCGCGGTCGCGCGTCGCGCACGGTGCGCGCCCAGCGCAGCTGATGATCCGCAAATTCCCGCCATGTATACGCGGGAACGGCGGTCTCCACCACTTCCGCACTCAAGACGACGCGGAATTGAGCCTTGTCCACGCGGGCGCCCAGTTCATAGTCGTCGGCGAGATGATTCACCAGAACCGCCAGCCCTCCGATTGCCCCAAGCGCTTCTCGGCTTACGGCCAGTGTGGAACCGAGACCGAAGTGCAGCCCACCCTCGATCAGGCGCGACAAAAGCACACCTGCCTGAAAGTCCGTGGCAATGCCCAGCGATTCCAAGCGGGATGGCAGCGTGGCGTTGGGCCGGCCGCGGTAGAGTGCCGTCACCAGGCCGACATCGAACTGCGCCTTGCCGGCAAGCATCTTGGTTGGAGCGAACCCGGCCATCACCCGCTCCAGGTAGCGGGTCGACACGGTGATGTCGGAGTCGTTGATGAGGAGATAGGGGTAGCGCGCATGGCTGCCGAGTTGAACCAGCGTACTCACTTTCCCGTTGGTCCCCAGACTCGCCGGGCATTCGATCAGCCGGATGGCGCGCTCGGGGAACTCCTTCGCCAGCCGATCGACGGCTCCGGCGGCCGGGTCGTCTTTCGAAGACACTCCGAAAAGCAGCTCGTATTCGCCAGCATAGGTCTGCCGGCAATGGCTGCGAAACGCATCCATCATGCCGGGGTCAACCCCTTTTAAAGATTTCAGGATGCTCACGCTGGGCGCGAATCCTGTCGCGGCCGCCTTGCGGCCTCCCAGAAATGATCGCGCAGCAATCAGGGCAGCCACGAAGTAGCCCATCCCCGCGACGGTCAAAACCGTGGTCAGGATCTCCACGGATTGTGCGAACATGTGCGACATTGCTGCGGCTAGTTTAGCAAGATGGGTTCGTCGAACCTTTGCCCTAGCGGACCTGCCGGCCTTTTGACCGTGGGAGACTATTCGTAACGCAGCGCCTCAATCGGATCGAGAGAGGCCGCCTTCCACGCCGGATAGATGCCGAACATCAGCCCAATCGCGCAGGACACGGCAAAGGCAATCATCACCCAGGTGAACGAGAGGGCGGCGTGCAAGAACGACACGGCAAAATGAAGAATCAACGTGAAAAGCGCTCCGGCCAGAATCCCGATCAAGCCGCCCACCATGCACAAGGTGATCGCCTCCAGCGTAAACTGCAGTAGGATGTTCTTCCTGGTGGCCCCGATCGCTTTGCGCACACCGATCTCCCGGGTGCGTTCGGTCACCGAAACCAGCATGATGTTCATCACCCCCACACCGCCCACCATCAAGCCCACGGACGAGACCGCGACCATAAACAGAAACAGGCCACCGGTCAACTCGTTCCATAGGCGGGTCAGCGACTCCGGGCTGAAGATGGCAAAATTATCGTCCTGCTCCGTGCGCACACCGCGCCGCACGCGCAACAATTCGCGAATTTCCTCCGTTACCAGCGCCTTGTTGCGAGGGTCGTCGTACTTGATCGTGATCCAGAAGTCCTTCACCTCGGGATGAATCTTTTGGAACGTCTCCACGGGGAAGTAGGCCGAATTATCCTGCGTGTTGCGGCCGCTGCCAAACGGCTGTGGTTGCAGGTCCAGCACCCCGATCACCGTGAACACCTCGCCATCGCATTCAATGTCTTTTCCAAGGGGCGACCCATCGGGGAAAAGATCCTCCGCCGCATCGTGGCCCAGCACCACCACGTTGGCGCGGTGCTCCTCTTCCGAGTCGGTCCACATGCGGCCCTGCGTTAGCTCAATGTCGTTCGTCTCTTTTACGGCAGAGGTGCTGCCATTGAGAATCGTGTTCTGAATCTTGTGTGTCCCCGCCTTGAGGGAAACACTCCCCAATCCCGTCTCAAAATCCTGATAGGTGATTCCGGGGTCAACCGCCACCACATGCGGCAGGCTGCGCATGGCAATCCCGTCTTCAAACGTGAGCTGCTTCCGATTCAGTTCCGCGGTGGTGGGACGCTGCCCAAAAGGCTCATATCGGAATGCCCACAGGTCATTGGTGCCAAGGGACTTGACGAACGTGTCGATATTGGAATTGAGCCCGTTGATTGCCGAGGAAATCAGAATCACGGTGGAAATGCCGATCGAGATACCAAGCACCGTCAGGCCGGAGCGCAGCTTGTTCTTGCGCAGCGTATCCAGCGCCATGCGCACCGATTCTTTGGAATCGCTGAGTCTCATAGCTCTGCCCGCAGTGCGGTGATCGGATCCAGCTCCGCGGCCCGATATGCCGGATAGACGCCAAAGAACAAACCCACTGCTGTCGACACAACCAAACTGATCAGGATCGACCAAACCTCCACTTCGGAGGGGAACGCGATGGCCAGCGTGATGATTTTGGCGACCGCGATACCCGAGGCCACGCCCACCACGCCGCCCGCCAGCGACATGGTTGCCGACTCAATCAGGAACTGCAGCAGGATATCCTTGCGACGCGCGCCCAGAGCCTTGCGCACGCCAATCTCCCGCGTCCGTTCGGTCACGGAAACCAGCATGATGTTCATGATCACGATGCCGCCAATCACCAGCGAGATCCCCGCGATCGCTACCACCACCGCGCCAAAGTTGTTCAACATCTTCGTCAGCAGGTTTCCAAAGGTCGCGCTGGTGTCGATCGAGAAGGCGTCCGGCGCGCCGGGCGCCAGGTGCCGCCGCGTGCGCATGATCACCCGCAGCTCGTCAAACACCACGTCCATCACTTCGCCTCCGCCTCCGGCGTTCACATAGATCGAAAGTGAATCGTGGGATCCATGGGAATGCAGAAATGCGGTGAGCGGAATGGCCGCCCAGTTGTCCATACTCTGGCCCAGCATCTTGCCTTGCCGCTCCCCCACTCCGATTACGGTGTAGGGCGCGCCGTCTACGCGAATCTCCTTGCCCAGCGGATCGCCCGCTCCCAGGACGTTGTCCACAATGTCCGCCCCTACCACCACCACGTGCGCCGAGTGCTCATCTTCCACTTCGGTGAACCACCGCCCCCCTACCACGTTAAGGTTGGCGATCGCCGGCATGGTCCAGGTGATGCCGCGGATGCTGGTGTCGGTGGTGGACTTCGTCTGGTAGACAATCTTGCCCGTGACGTTCCGCTGGGCGCCCACCGACACACAGTGCTTGCAGTCGGAAAGAACCGCGCGGTAATCGTCGTAAGTAATGTCTCTGCGTTTCTGAAACGCAAGATACTCGTCGAGCGTGATAAACGTCTCCGGCATCTTGGTCACGGTGATTACGCTGGCGCCATAGGTGTTGATCTTGTTGGTCACAAACCCCTTGGCCCCATTGGTCAGTGTCACCACTGTGATGACCGAAGCCACGCCGATCACCATACCCAGGAGCGTGAGGATGCTGCGGAGCTTGTTCGCCCAGAGCGACTGCAGCGCGAGTTTAAGCGATTCAACGAAGTGCATGGATACCGGCGTTCGATCGTTGTCCAGGGCCCGCGAAGTCCCAATAGTCCCTAATTGCCGGGCGAGGGGGAACCCGTGCTCCTCGTCGGCCCGCCTGTTTACATTCATTCTACTAACTGTTGAGACCAACCGCTCACGCTCGGGTAAGGCGGGCATCCCCCCGCGGTTGCATCCCGCCCTTACTCGTAGCGAAGCGCCTCAATCGGGTCCAGCGTCGAGGCCTTCCACGCAGGATAAATGCCAAAAAGAAGACCAATCCCACAGGAAACGCCGAACCCAACGCACACCCACATGGTGGATAGAGTCGCCGGCAAACCCACCGGCAGATAGTACACAATCCAGGTAATCACCGCGCCCACACAAACGCCGAAAATGCCCCCGACGGCACACAAGGTAATGGCCTCCGTCGTGAACTGCGTGAGGATGGTCCGCTTGGTGGCGCCCAGTGCCTTGCGCACGCCGATTTCCCGGGTTCGCTCCGTGACGGAGACAAGCATGATGTTCATTACGCCCACGCCGCCCACCATCAGCCCCACGGAGGAAACGGCAATCATGAAGGCCACCAGGCCGCCCGTAATGTTTCCCCAAAGCTTGGTGATGGAGTCGGGTCCAAAGATCTCGAAGTTATCCTCTGCCTGCACCTTCACTTTGCGACGGATACGCAGCATTTCGCGAATCTCATCCTCGACCAGCGCTTTGTTCTTAGGATCGTCATATTTAGCGCTGATCCACAGGTCCAGCGTCTCCGGATGCAGGCTATGAAACGTTCCCATGGGGAAAATGATCTCGTTGTCATTCGGATTCTTCCCGCTGCCAAAAGCCTGCTTCTGCTTGCCAAGAACACCAATCACCGTATACATTCCGGTGGCGACGTTCACTTCCTTGCCGATTGGGTCTTCCCCGTGCACAAAAAGCTCTTCGGCCGTGTCGTGCCCCAGCACGCAAACCGAGGCGTGATTCTGGTCTTCCTGGTCGGTGTACATGCGGCCTTCCTGCAACGTCAGGTTGGTCACATCGGAGATCTGCGCGGTGTCTCCGGCCAAGATCGCGCCGGCCACTTTTTGGCCCTGATACTTCACACTGACATCGCCGACACCGAATGTTTTCTCATATCGATGCCCGCCATCAACCGCTACAACATGGGGCAGTGTCCGTAGAGCCATCACATCGTCCATGGTGAGCTTTTTGCGTGTGAGCTGCTCCGTCGTGGGGCGCACGCCGATCACCGGCATGTGGAAGATCCAAAAGACATTCGATCCCAGCGAGTCGGCAAAGTCGGAGACGCGGTTATTCAGTCCGTTGATCACCGACGAAATCACAATCACCGTGGTCACCCCGATGACGATGCCCAGGATGGTGAGTCCCGAGCGCAGCTTGTTCGTGCGCAGCGTATCCAGCGCCATTTTGATCGATTCGCGGGTTTGACCTTGTGCCATAAAAGCTCCGAAAAAACAAGCTGACAGCAGACAGCTACCAGTTAGACATCGTAGGACGGATCACAGCTGGTGGTTCTCATTCGGTTCGTGCGCGGCGTCTCGAAACGATTGCGTCATCGATCTCCTTAGCAGCAAACAGTTTTTGAAGCCGCGCCGTTTTTGAACTCGTTCCTATTCCTGACGACTCACTTTACCGGATCATCGTCATTCATAAACTGGTAGCTGTTAGCTGCCTTCCTCACATTTCAGCTCTTAGCGCCACCACCGGATCGAGCTTTGCCGCTTTGCTGGCAGGGTATACACCGAAGAAGATGCCCGTGGCCGTGGCCATGAACAGGCCCAGCAACACACTCCATACCTGCACACTGGTCGGGAAGCCGATGATCAGCGTGATGAGTTTGGCCACAATCACCCCACACATCACGCCGATGAACCCCCCTACCAGCGCCATCGTCCCACTCTCGATGATGAACTGCAGCAGCACATCGCGCTGCCTCGCTCCCAATGCCTTCCGCACGCCGATCTCACGTGTTCGCTCGGTGACGCTCACCAGCATGATGTTCATTATCACGATGCCGCCCACCACCAGCGAAATGGAGGCAATGCCGATCACCACGTCGAAGAAGATCGCCGAGATCTGCTTCCAGATGTCCAGAAACGTGTCGTTGGTCTCAATCTCAAAGTCGTCCGGCTGGCCCACGGCGTCGTGACGGCGGGCGCGCATGATCACCCGCACCGCGTCCTTGGCCTGCTCCATGGATTCAGGTGTGCCTCCGGCGCGCGCGTAAATGTTGATCGAATCGTTGTAGCCATAGGTTTGCTGAAAGGTCGTGATGGGTACAGCCACCCAGTTATCCTGCGACTGGCCCAGCATTTTGCCTTGACGAGCACCCACCCCCACGATTGTGAACGGGATGCCGCCGACGCGAATCTCCTTGCCGATGGGGTCGCCGTCGCCCAGCAGGTTGTCGACGATGTCGTAGCCCACAATCGCGCCGTGGGTCGCCTTGGTATCGTCCGCGGGAGTAAAGCCGCGGCCCAGGTCGATGTCCAGGTTATCCAGCGAAACCATGGTCCAGGTGACCCCGCGCATATCGGTATCGGTGCTGGAGTGGCCGCCCGCCACAACACTGACCGTCTGATCGAGCCGCACCCCCACTTCCGTGCACTCCTTGCACCCGTCCTGGATAGCCTGGTAGTCCTCGAAGCGCAGAATCTTGCGCTTGTGGAACTTGAAGTACTCCTGGGGTGAAAAGATGACCCCGGGCATCTGGCGTACTTCGAACACATCTGCGCCGTGGCTGAGCAGCTTGGTGCTCACATACCGGTTCGCCCCGTTCACCAGGGTGATGACCATGATGACCGAGGCTACGCCCATCACCACGCCAAGCAGCGTAAGGATGGACCGCAGCTTGTTGGCCCAGAGCGACTGCAGTGCGAGTTTGAAGGCCTCAGTGATTTGCATGATCCCGCTTTCGTTCAAGAACTCAAGAGAAGGCTGCTTCCGCGTTCCCTGTTCCGTCTCGCCCGCTATCCAGTGTATGCAACCCTTGCCCATTCAGCGGCGAAAAACAAAGGTGGTCGACAACCGATTCCACCCATCTCAATCCCGCCGGACGAAAACGGGGCCTCTGGCAGGGAGGAGCTCCTACCAGAGGACTAGGCCACGGGCCTCACCCGCCGGTGCGGAAGGTCACATGAGATTGGGACATGCTCCGGTGTTTGTATGGACGGAGCGAGCCGCCTCTAGGCCGCGCTTGGTTTGCAAATCCCCAGACTTTGGCCGAATTTCCCCCCGGATTGTGATACGCAGGGCTATCGGCGCCAGTTCCGCGGACCATTTATGAACCAGAACTGTTCTGCTGAGCAACTCGACGTGCCCAGCAAATTACCGCCGGCATATGGATACAGCGTCAGCAGCGCCGCAAACGCTCCGTGCCCCGTCCACGCACCTTCTTTCTTGCGCATGGGCGGGAAACCTCAAACCCCAATCAGCCGTGTTCAATCGGGAGTGAACGGAGCCCCCGAGCGCATCTGAGTTCCGGGGGCCTCAAAGAGTGGTCCTTGCTTCTTGGGGGCGGAGGTCGGGAGTGGTGAGCGAAGAATCAGCGCGTGTTCTTTCGCCCACTTTGCAAGGAATGCTAGAGACGCCACCCTAGCTGCCCGAGCTGCCAAATCCCTTTGTGGCGCGCCGAGACTCTTCCAGCGAATCCACGGTGACGATCTCCCCAGTGAGAATCGGCACGGGAATCATCTGGGCGATCTTCTCGCCGGCCCGCAGCTCAACCGGGGTCTCTCCCAGATTGGTCATTAAGATGAGGATTTCACCTCGGTAGCCGGCATCGATCACCCCTGCCGTCGTCGCCACCCCCTTGGCGGCCATCGACGACCGGTCCCGGACCAACAGGCCAAGCGGCACTCCCGTGACGGGTTGGCTGGCCTGCACGGCGATCCCCGTGCGCACCCGGATTGTATTCCGGGGTTCGAGCACAACACTTTCCAAGCAAAACACATCGTAGCCCAGGTCTTCGCCTGGGTGGGCCACCACCGGCGCGCGTGCGGCCGGATCGAGAAGCTGAACGCGGAGCATGGCTTGATTCTAATGCGAGCCCACGGCGGATCGATCGAATCGATCCGCCAGACCTCTTATCGGTCCGCGCACCCGCCAAAATGGTCAGCCCCGGCCGGGAATCGTCCCGGCTGGGGCTGTCATGGGTGCTGCTTGTGAACTTCGGCAAGAGGATCCTGTAAGCCGAATTCTGTCGTGTGCGGTCATTCCTCTAGGCGCCGCGTTGCCGCGGACGCTCATCAGCGACCTACCCGGAGGTTTCGGCATTGCATGCAGCAGACTCTTGCGAGCCCCGCCACCTGCAAGGAGCACCCTGACCGTGCCGGGCCGGCACGGGACGCCGCCTTGCTCCTGGCGCGCGTCTCCCTCCCTATTTGGTCTTGCTCCGTGTGGGGTTTACCCTGCCCCGGCCGTTACCGGACGGGCGGTGCGCTCTTACCGCACCTTTTCACCCTTACCCCGGCGCTGGAGTTTTCGCAACGGCGGTCGTACCCGGCAAGCCGGGCCAACACGGGTATTGCGGTTCCAGGGAGGCCCTCGACCGTGAGGAAGAGGGGTAGCCGAGGCGGTATCTTCTCTGTGGCACTGGCCGTCTACGGGCATTGAAGCCCGCATCCCGGACGTTATCCGGCACACTGCCCTGCGGAGTTCGGACTTTCCTCCCCCGGGCGCTCCGCGCTTTCGCGTAAAGTGCCCGGCAGCGACCGCCCGGTCCTCCTGCCAGTTGCTAGTCTACCGCAGTTGCCGCTTACCAGTTGCGATAAGGGATTTTGGATGGAACGACCTCGACGCCGCCCGCCAAGGAATTTCTACGAACTTTGATCTTTTTCTTGGTAAGCAGCATCTCGACGGCATGCACAGCCCAATCGGGGTCGGGGCACGGGCCTACAACAATTCATCGAATTCCTAGGTCAACTCTTGGCAAGTCGACCGCAAGATGAGGGACTATCGACGATTGGCCAGGGTGAAAGCCAATGTCCGGACAGTGCTCGAATCCATCGTCCTTAGCCCGTAATTCAACCAACCTAATTTCTTGCTCCCCCGAGAAACCCTCATGCTTCAGGAGCGGCAAGAGAACGGCCAAGAACGCTGTGGACTTTGCGTACCCTGCCATAGAAATTTTGATTTCCGACGCAATACTTTCGGCAGAGAGCCCCTTCATCATCGATGGATCAAAGTTAGCTTTCTTAAGCTCCAGAATTATTGAGCGAACGAGTTGCGCGAGCCACATAATCTCGCGTTTTATTCTGAAGCTGTCACTCAACTCCGGAACGTACTGAACTCCGAACAAACCTCTGATTTCAGCTCGAACCATTTGGCCGCCATCCTTTGCAGGCCGGAGAGAAGCACTCAAAGACTCCGCATCAAAGCCAATGCTGAAACCTGGCAAGGTTTGCGCATATGCTCTCCACAGGTTTAGCGAGTCACCGTCGTCGGCACGTGAGAAGGAAGTGACATAAATGTCGAACGTGTCGATTATCTTGAGAGTGATATCGACAGTCCTTGCTGTCTCTTCATCTGCGTAGTTGAGCTCCTTCATGACGGAAGCGATGCGCTCGATGAACGAACGCCCAGCGAAGTATTCCTTCGTGTCGTTCAGATATCGGATATGCGAGGCCCATATCTGTCCCTTGTCGAGAATTCCTAGCAAGCCTTGCTGATTTGTGTGGTGGTACAGCACCCCCTGTGGATGCAATAACGCTTCGACTTCCGACTCTAACCGTGCCTCGTCTTCATCAACTGACTCCGCCACTAGGTCCTTCCCATGAATAATTCGTGCTTGTTCACAACGACGCAGCCTCGGCGAGGACTTTCTCTCGAAAGCGGGGAGGAAGCTCGCCCGGAGTGCGAACGTCGACCTTGGTCCCCAGTGCCTTCTCCAATTCGATCTGCAAACCCGCCATGTCCGAGAGACTGGCGCGCGGCGCGGGATCAATCAGAAGATCCAGATCGCTGTCTTCCTGGTCGTTGCCGTGAAGCACAGACCCGAACACGCGCGGGTTCGCCATTCCCGCCTGCATCACAAGCTGGCGGATCGTCTCCCGATGCAGCGGCAACACCTCGGAGGGTCGCATAATCCTGGGTCTCCCTGTCACCCGCAAGTTTACCGCTGATTCCGCTCATTGCGGGCGAACACTGACGATCAACCGATCCATTCCGTTTACCGCACGCTAAGAGTCTTTCCGTTTCGGATGGCTCCGCACCGACTTCTCAATCGCGTTCCACTTGGCCCGCGTCTCCTTCGCCAATCGCGGATTTGTCTTCCTTTCCAGGTGGGCCAGCTCCTTCTGCATCTTCTGGAAGTTGGCCAGCCGCGCCGGGTCAAGCTTAGCCGCATTCACCGCGCAGCCCGGCTCGGCCGAGTGCGTGCAATCGCGAAACCTGCACTCCGCCGCCAGCGCCTGAATGTCGTCGAAGCTGGCCTCCAGGTTCTGCTTCGGTTGCTCGGCATTCGACCAGAGTTGCACCTCGCGCAGCCCCGGCAAATCCATCAGCAGCCAGCCTCCGGGCATGCGGAAGATCTGCCGCGTCGTCGTGGTGTGGCGCCCCCGGCTGTCGGAAGTCCTGACTTCGTGAGTCCGCTGCCGCTCATCGCCCAGCAGCCGGTTCAGAATCGTCGATTTGCCCACACCCGACGACCCAATCAGCGCCGCCGTCTCCCCTGGCCCTAGTTGCGCGGCAATTGGCAGCAGATCCGCATCCGCCCGCGCGCTGATGGGCAGCACCGCGATCTGTGGACTTAACTGTTGAACGCTGGCCACCACTCCTGGTAGATCCAGGCCAAGTTCACCGGCCATGTCCGTTTTGTTCAACAGCACCACCGGCCGCGCGCCGCTTTCCTGGGCCATCACCAAAAACCGCTCAATCCGCCGCGGGTTGTAGTCCTTGTCCAGTCCGCTCACAATGAACAGCACGTCGATATTGGAAGCCAGCACCTGCTCGCGCACCTCGCGCTCCGGTTGCTTGCGCGAGACACAGGTCTTGCGCACCAGCACTTGCTCAATCACCGCTTCGTCCGGACGCAGCACCACCCAGTCGCCCACGGCGGGCCATAGCGCTCCCGGTTTGCGCAGAACGCCGCTTACGCTGGCGTCCACCTCGCCGGTTTCGCTCCATACCGTAAATCGGCCATGGTTTGCCGACGCCACGCGCCCCGGAATGCCGGCAGGCGCGTTGGCAAGCTGGCTTTCAAAAAAGCCCGACCATCCTAACTCTTCAAGGAACACGGAATTCACCCTCTTTTTGTTGATGCCAAGAGACACACCTCAAGCAGGCTCGTACTGCGAGGCCATCGGTGCGAGGACGAATTAGGCAAGGACGTTCAGCGGCACTCCGTGTAGAGACACTGTATCAAAACTGGCGCCGCCCAGGGCCTTGAATGCTACGATTCTCGAACAGAATCCCCGGCCCGATCACACCCGTCCATTCCGGAAAACCGAATGGCTTCTGGTTGCTGCGGCTTCCCGTCTTTCCCGATTCACCCATTTTGAAGGAGATCACCATGAAGATTGTCTCGATCGTCGCCCGCTACCTGTTGGGCCTGATGTTCCTCGTCTTCGGGCTCAACTCGTTTCTGAACTTCATTCATGCCGGCCCCATGCCGGCCGGCCCCGCGGGCGATTTCTCTAAAGTGCTCATGTCCACCCACTATTTCTATGTTGTCGGCTCCCTTATGGTGATCTCCGGCCTGCTTTTTCTCATTGGGCGCTTCGTACCCCTCGCGCTCACGCTCATCGGCCCGGTCATCGTGAACATCCTGCTCTTCCATCTCTTCATGGCGCCCAGCACCATTGGCCCCGGCGCCGTGGCAGCTATCCTCTGGTTCCTGGTCTTCTGGGAGCATCGCTCGGCCTTTGCCGGATTGTTCCGGCCGTAGTTCCTCGGCGCAGGCCGCGCGCCTTCCCAGTCCCGGCTGACTACAATCGAAACAGATGATTCAGTACCTCTATCTCGGACGAGTCGCCTATGAACCGGGCCTGCGGCTCCAAGCGGAGCTTTCGGCCCTCGTCTCCGCGGGACGGCTGGCCAATGTGCTGCTGCTCCTGGAGCATCCGCCCGTCCTCACCCTGGGCCGGAACGCCAGCCGTGCCAACGTGCTCGCTTCCGATGAAATGCTCGCCGGCCGCGGCATGACACTCCATGAAATCAACCGGGGCGGCGACGTGACGTACCATGGTCCCGGCCAGTTGGTCGGTTACCCCCTCTTCGATCTCCGCAGTCTCAAAAACTCGAACGGCGCCCGCCTCGGTCCTGTCGACTTCGTACGCGGGATGGAGGAGGTGCTCATCCGCGTCTGCGCTCAATATGGCGTACCCGCGGCGCGCATAGCCGGTCTCACCGGAGTCTGGTGCGGCGTACAGGCCAGCGGCGAACCGACGGCAGCCGCCTCGACAGGTCCTCCAGGTCAGGAGAAAAAAATCGCCGCCATCGGCATCCATGTGGCCAAGGGCATCACCTCGCATGGCTTTGCCTTCAATGTCTCCACCGATCTGCGCGATTTCCAGCTCATCGTTCCCTGCGGCATCGCCGACCATGGCGTCACGAGTCTCTCCGAGCAATTGAACAACCCCGCCCGTGTTCCCGCGTTGGAGAGCGTAGCCCACCAGGCAGCCCGGCAGTTCGGCTTGGTCTTCGCGCAGCAGGTGCTGGCCGTGGATAGTATCGATACCCTGCGAGCCCAGGCCGTTACCCGCGGGTTTCCCGCCGAGGATACGCCCCTCAAGGCGCCGGCTGAGATTGAACGTCTGCGCGGCGTCCCGGCTCACCCCGTTCGCGCCTGACGCCGGGCCGACTTCGGGCTCGCAACCAGTTCAGGCTCACAATTTATAATCCGGCTGAACCGGCAGCGCAGTCTTCGCCCCGAATGGCTGAGAAAGGAACCCATGCCAACCGATGTCGTCATGCCGCAAATGGGCGAGTCCATCTTTGAGGGCACCATCACCAAATGGCTCAAGAAAGCCGGCGAATCGGTCGAAAAAGACGAGCCGCTCTTTGAAATCTCTACCGACAAGGTCGACGCCGAGATCCCCGCCCCCGTAGCCGGCGTGCTCAGCGAAATCAAGGTCAATGAGGGCGCCACAGTGCAGGTCAATACCGTTGTCGCCGTCCTCACGGAGGCGGGCGAAGCCGAGGCCCTTGCCCCCAAAAACCAATCAGCCGATGGATTCGCTCCCCTGCTTTCCAGTTCAGGAACCGCAGGCACCGATGTGGTCATGCCGCAGTTGGGCGAGTCCATCTTCGAAGGCACCATCACCAAATGGCTTAAAGTGGTCGGGGATCCCGTTGAAAAGGACGAACCCCTGTTTGAGATATCGACTGACAAGGTGGATGCAGAGATTCCCGCGCCCGTCGCCGGCCTGCTGACCGAAATCAAGTTTGCCGAAGGCGCGACGGTCGCCATCAATACAGTCGTAGCGGTGATCGGCGGCTCGCCGGCCTCTCCACATGCGGAAGGCTCAGAAAAATCAGCCACCGCCGAGGCCGAGCCAGCTCCTTCGCCGGTGACTCTGCGAGCCACACCGGCGCCCGAGGACCCAGCCCCAACCAACGCCCAAGGCCGCCTGCGATCCTCGCCTTTGGTCCGGCGCATTGCCCGCGAAAACCAGCTCGACCTGCGGCGCATCACCGGGACGGGCTCCGCGGGCCGCATCACCAAGGAAGACGTGCTGCGCCATTTGAGCGAGCGCGGCGCAGTCGCCCCCCCACCCCCTGCGGCTCCACTTCCTGCTGTCTCCGCAACGGAACAGGCGGCCGCGGCGGCTGCCTCCCAGTTGCCTGGGCAGGTGGTCCCGCTCAGCCGCATGCGCTCCATCATCGCCGACCGCATGGTAGAAAGCGTTGCCATTGCTCCGCACGTCTATACCGTCTACAAGATCGACATGACGCGCATCGTCCGTCTTCGCGAGCGGGAGCGAAGCCGCTTTGAGCAGAAGCACGGCGTCAAGCTCACTTTCATGCCCTTCATCGCCGCTGCCGCCATTGAGGCCCTTCGTCGCCATCCCATCGTCAATGCGTCACTCAAAGACGGATCCATCCACTACCACCCGCACATCGACTTGGGCATCGCGGTAGCGCTCGAGTGGGGCCTGATCGTCCCCGTAGTCAAGCAGGCGGAAACGCTGAGTTTTGTCGCCTTGGCCCGCTCTATGGCCGACCTTGCCGAGCGAGCGCGTTCCAAGAAACTCAAGCCGGAAGAGGCCTCGGGTTCCACCTTCACCCTCACCAACTCCGGCGTCTTTGGCGGCGAGTTCGGGACACCCCTCATCAACCAGCCGGAGTCGGCCATTCTCGCCATCGGAGGCCTCAAGAAGGAGCCCGTCGTCATCACCGACGCCGAAGGCAGCGACGCCATCGCTATCCGCGCCATGCAAAGCTTCTGCCTGGGATTCGACCATCGCCTGATCGACGGCGCCGACGGCGGCAAATTCATGAGCATGTTTAAGCGCGTGCTAGAAACCTGGGACCGCGAGATCGGTTGAGGGGCTTGCTAAAAGGCTTTCCTGGCCTCAATCGACCGGCTGCATGCAGCCAGCGCAAAGCTCGGCTTTCGGAGATCGAAAGGGCTTTTCCGCGGCGCCCGCACGGCGGACCGTTAAGCGACAGCCTGTGGTGCATGATCTTGTTTACGCAAAATCGGGGTGAAGAGGCTCTCCGATTCTCGGTTAACGCGCTCACTCCGCACAGCCCATTGCCACCCGGACCAGTCCCACAAGACGGCAGACCTGCGTGTGGGTAAGGGATCGGTGCCCGGAAACCGGCTCCACAAGTTGGAGTTTACTGACGGTCGCGATGTTCTCCGCCCATGCGACGCTGTCTTCGCGAAGGCCGGTTTCTCCCGCGCGTAACACAAGGTGCCACGGCGCTGGCTTCTGAATCGACGCTGAAAGCGGAATTGCCAGAACCGAGTCAGCCCGCGGGTGGTTATTCCGGCCGTTTTGGGAGACGATAATCGCAGCTCGATTCTTGCCAGGCGGATCGCTGTGAAAATGGGTCCACCAAATCTCCCCCCGTTGAGGAGAGCGCACCGCCGGCGCGCTCATTCCTGAACCCCAATCCACATGTTCGGGCCAATCCGCTCTGCCCACTCCCGCTGTTCCGCAAGTTCCTCATCGGCGGCCGTATCGTAGTACTCTTTGCACGCCAATTCGAGCTCCTGTCGTCTGGCATCAAGCATTGCTTCGCGAAGCAGAAGATCGACGGCTTCCGACTCGGAACTGGCACCGCGTTTCTTTCGTGCTTCGTCGACAAAAGCCACAACATCGACGGATAGAGTCAGACTGCGTTTCAGCTTCCGGACTGTCGCCCTAGTTGTCATACAACTTATCCTACCATTTATCCGCCAAACCTCGCACTCGTGTCTGGTCCCTTACTTGCCTGCCCAAGCCAGCCCGTCCGTCGCCTTCCCGGTTTGGATCAACCGCGCCAGTTTCCAATTCACCAGATCGATCTGCGCCACTTGGTTGCCGGTTATGCAGGAGACATACGCGGCCTTCCCATCGGGCTGCACCACCACTTCCTGCGGATTGGTTCCCGTCGCCACCGAGCGCACCACCTGCATGGTCTTCAGGTCCACCACCGCAATCTTGTTCTGCTCCGGCAAGGTCACCAGCAGCCACCGCCCATCCGGCGTGGGCGCCGTCCCGTAGGCGATCCCTTCCAACGGAATCCAGCGGCTCACTGAATTGGTAGCAGTATCGATCGCCGCCAGTTGCGGCTTGGTCTGGTCCGCCGTAAACACCCAGCGATCGTCCGGCGAAATGGCAATCCGCTGCGTGTTTCCGGAGATGGGAATAATCTTCACCACTTTCCGCGCCGCAATATCCAGCACCGAAACCGTCCCGGGCCCTACGTTGGCGGTATAGCCCCGTTTGCCGTCATGCGACAGCGCGAGCATGTGGCTTTCTGCCTGCCCGGTGGGCAGCGTGCCCACCACCTTCAGCGTCTTTGGATCGAACTGGGTGATCGTCTTGTCCAGTTCCGTGGTTACATAGAGCAGTCCATCTTTGGGACCAAAAACCGGGCAATGCGGACGTACCCCGTGGTCGAACTCGAAGGAGTTCACCACCTTCTGCGTGGCAATGTCGATCGCGAGAATCGTGTGCCCATCCGTCCCCGGCTTGCCCACGCCCGAGTTCCCGTAAATGGGCACGTAGGCCATTCGTCCGTCCGGCGAAGCGATCACCTCATGGCCCGTCACTCCCCCCTCGGCTACCGCACCTAACACCTTGCCCGCAGCTGGATCCAAAATCGCCAGGCTCTGCTCACCCTTCTGGGCAACCAGCAGGCGACCCTCCTGCGCGGAAATAGAAACGGCTACCAGAACACCCCCCAACAAAGGGACGAAACAAAGAATCGACCTCACACGAGCCTCCAGGGAACACGAAACGAGTTTACCCCACGCTGGGAACCTCACGCGCGCGTTCGCCGAAGGGCTGTCCGTCTGCGCTTAGCCGTGGACCGCCCACGGATCATAGGTGCCCACGCTCCACGAATGTCCCTCCGGGTCCGTGATGGCAAACTCCTGGCTGCCATAGGATGTTGCCTGGAGCGGACGAAGGACCTGCGCTCCCGCAGCCACAGCTCGGTCGTACACGGCCGCGGCGTCGGCTACCACGATATAGGCGCTGCGCGTCTCTCTCCCGTTCACCGCATCGGGCGAAGCGAATCGCTTGCCATACTCGTCGTCTTTCGCCGAGCCTAGCATGATCATGCCGCCATTCAACGTCAGTTCGGCGTGGCCAATGACTCCTGGCTCGGTTTCGTACACGGCATGCCGTGCGAAACCCAGAACATTACAAAACCAATCGATGGCAGCAGGCGCGTTGGCATAGCGCAGGGCGGGGATGATGGTGGAACGAGACTCCGGCATAGTACCTCCAGGGAAGAGAAATACCTACGGAATGAGCATGCCAGAGTTGGCTCAAAGTGCTCTTGGAAGAATCGGAAGCTCCTTTGCCCTCGTTCGCGCGCTTACAGCATCCGTGTGGTTGCTGAATTGTGTTCGGAGTCCCGCATAGCGCGTTGCGTCGATCCCCGAGAATGCTCGAAACTCGTTCGCAAAATGCGCTTGATCGTAGAATCCGCAGTCGAGCGCCAGTTGAGCCAATGGAAGTTCTTTGCCGGCATGCAGAAGCTTCACGGCCCGCTGAAATCTCTGAATGCGGCACCAGGTCTTGGGTGAGAAGCCCACGCCTTCCCGGAAGACCTGGGAAAAACGCCGTTCGCTCCAGCCGGCGCTCCGCGCGACTTCCCGCACCGCCGCGATCGAGCCGTGACGGCTAAATCGTTCGAGTGCAAACCCAACCAGTGGGTGTGGCGCTCGCAGCCCGGCCAACCTGCCCAGCAGGAACCTCTCCAGATAATCCAGTCGTCCGGTCATGCTCCGGATTTCGCGCAAAGCATCTCGGAGTCCCTCCGCCGACCGTCCCCAGAGGCCTGCCAGCGGGACGCTGCGGTTACTGAATAAATCGGCTCGCTCGCCGACGAAGGCGGAGAATCCCCCCGGCCGGAAGTGAATCCCGACCAGACAGGCCATGTCCGCCGTGTCGACAATCTCGTACACCGATCGCGCCCCGACCACCAACTCCGGAGAGCTCTGTCGGTCGGGGCCTCCCTCCGGGCAGTCCATCAGGAAATCCCACGCCAGGGCTAGAATCACCTCGACACACCCGCTCGGCAAAGTCCGTTCGCGCGTGTATTCCGTGCTGTTGGCACGAGCGTGCCACACAGAGCGGATGTATGGAGCCAGCTGAGGAACCGGTTGGCGCTCAATATAATCCATAACGGCCTGCAGATCTTATAGCACCATCCCGTGTATTCTGGCCGCAATGACTCTGCCAACGCGGGACAGTCAACTGGTGCAGATCGTCGATGCCGCGCTCGCCGAGGCGGCGCGCAAAGCAGGCGATTGGCTGGTCTGCAAGCCCGGCTGCACCCCCTGCTGCTACGGCGCTTTCACGATCGACGCTTTGGACGCACAGCGGCTCCGCGTCGGCTTGGAGACGCTGCGATCGGCCGATCCCGAAGTGGCCATCCAAATCGAGCGCCGCGCGCAAAGTTGGATCGAAGAGCATGGGAGCGCCTTTCCCGGAGACCCGATCACCGGCGTTCTCGGCAACCCCGCGGAAGACCTCGAACGCTTTGCGGAATTCGCCAACCATGCTGCCTGTCCCGCGCTCGATCCGGACACCGGCCGATGCGGCGTCTATGCCTTCCGGCCGATGACCTGCCGTGCCTTCGGGCCTCCGGTGCGCATGGGCGAAGGAGACGCCCTCGGCCATTGCGAGCTCTGCTTTCAGGGCGCGACGGACGAAGCGATTCAAGCCTGCGAAATGAGCCTTCCCCACGAACTCGAAGCAACCCTTCTCGCCGAACTCGATGATTCGCGCGAAACCGTAGTGGCGTTTGCCCTCGTTTCCCCTCGTCCCTAGAGGATTTGCCCAGCCTCACTGCACCTCCTTGCCCCATCCTCTCCGCCTTTTCCTGCGGGAAGGGTGGGATGCCAATTCACTTCAGGACTCCGCGGCTCCCAAACTGCACGAAGCCCCGCACCTGGTCTCAGCTTCACCGTCCCGCGGCACCCATGCCCCAACGGGCCGCCGCGCTAGACTGATTCTTGGAACCCTCCATGCCAAAGCGCCCCTGCTGGGTGGAAATCTCCACCCAATCCCTGGAAGACAACTACCGGTTTCTCTCGAGCCTTGCCGCTGGGCATGCCAACTTGTTGACGGTCGTCAAGTCCGACGCCTACGGGCATGGGCTCTCCCTTTGCGCCCCGGCCGCAGTGCGCGCCGGAGCCAGCTGGTTGGGTGTTACATCGGTCGAGGAAGGTGTCTCAGCGCGACGATTCTGCCCGCAAGCTCGGATTCTGGTCATGAGCGGATGTTTCCCCGGAGAAGGCGAGGCGCTCTTGGCCAACGCCCTCACCCCAATCGTCTGGGAACCAAGCCATCTGAACGAACTCGAACGCGCGGCCCACGCAGCGCGCTCCCCGGTCTCTCCGATTCCGTTTCATCTGGAAGTCGACACAGGCATGAGCCGCCAGGGTGCAGCCCCGGATACGCTGCCCGAAATTTTGGCCAGAATTGGAGCCTCGCCCTCCCTCCGCCTGGAAGCCGTGCACAGCCACCTGTTTGCCGCCGATGAAGCAGACGGCGCGGTTACCGCAGAGCAGTTGGCCCGTCTTGAGGAAGCCTTGCGCCTCCTCGCGATCGCCGGCTTGCAGCCGGAATGGCTAAGCGTCGGCGCATCCGCGGCATTGCTCCACGGGGAGGCTGGCCGTATCGGGGCTCTAGCTGCCCGATGCGGAATGAAAGCTCTGCTTCGGCCGGGCCTGGCGCTCTACGGCTTGACTCCGCCCTTCGAACCCGCTGAGCCGTCGATCGTCGCCAAGGCGCGGGCTCGGCTCAAGCCGGTCCTCTCCTGGAAGACCCGCGTCGCGACCGTCAGAACCATCCCGACGGGAGCCGTGATCGGCTACAACGGCACCTTTGTGGCCACCGAGCCCATGCGCCTGGCCTTGCTGCCCGTCGGCTATGCTGACGGCCTGAATCGCCGCCTGGGCAATTGCTTCAGCCTTCTGGTTCGCGGGGAGCGGGCGCCGCTTGTCGGTCGCATCAGCATGGACCTTGCCGTCATCGACGTGACGGAGATTCCCGGAGTCGAACCCGGCGACGAGGTGGTCATCCTGGGTTCGCAAGGCAACGATCGCATCACCGCCTTGGATCACGCCGAGGCCGCGGGGACCATTCCCTGGGAAGTGCTGACGCGGATCGGCGCTCGCGTCCAGCGAATTGAAACTTAAACCATTTCTGCTTCTGCAGATCTTCGTGCCCCATCCTTTCCGATTTTCCTTCGGAAAGGGTGGGAAGCCGATAAGATTCGGGTCGACGCCACTTCCGAAACAGCCCTAGGCTGGCTGGGCCGAGCGGACATGCTGCGTGGCGCCTTCCACGGCGGCGATCATGGCCGGATTTCCCATCGAGGAGTTCAGCAGCAAGTGGTACAGCCCACGGGCGCACCACTCCTGCTGATAAGCCTTGCGGATCACCGCGGCGCGGCGTTTGTCGGAAGCGGCCAGCAACGCGTCGGCCTGGTCCGCCTGTTTCGGAAAGGCTTTCACGAACCAGTCGCGCTTGGCCGCCGCAGTCGCGTACACAAACACATGAAAGCAGCCCGGCTGATTGGCAAGGGCACACGCGGCGCCGCGCCCCACCAACACGCAGTGACCGTCTTTGGCAGCGTTCAAGATCTCTTTTCGAATCAGAGCCAGCATCCGTTCCGAGTCAAAAACCTGATCCTCTTTGAGGCCGCTCATCGAGTAGCCGGAGTCGTGCCAGAAGACTTTGCCGTAGCGGTAGTACCACGGATCCAGGCGCTCATCGTACTTCGCGGCCAGCTCCGGCGAAACTCCAGCGGCGCGCGCCGCCGCGCACGGCAGCTCTGAGTCCAGCAAGCGCCAACCAAGGTGCGTTGCCAGATCGTGGGCAAACTCACCGCCCCGCGAACCATACTCGCGTTCCACGGTAATCACACGGATAGGAGCGTTGGGCATGGGGAAGCAATCTCCTGCGACTGGAGAATACAACGAAAGCGATACGGGATGAAATAGAGAATCGCGGACTGGGGAAACGCGGCTTTGGCGAATCAAGGCGCGCGCATCACAGCCAGACCAGCGGCATGGAGCTAAAATGGCGGCCAATCAGCCAGAACCGGAGGGAGGCCGCCGATGAGCCTGGAACGCAGAGTCGCACTGCGCTTGACGGTTCTGGTCGGTGCGACAGTGGCCGTCGTCTTCGTTCCCGCAGGCACCTGGAGCTTCTGGCAGGGCTGGGCGTTTCTGCCGGCGTTCACACTTCCCGCCCTGTTTGCCTTCGCCTATTTGCTGCGCTACGATCGGCCGCTGTTGGAGCGCCGTATGCGGGACCGCGAGGAAGTGAAGACGCAGAAGCTCCTCATCCGCATCTTTGGTCTCCTGTTCCTGGTGGCGTTCTGCCTGCCTGGACTAGACCATCGCCAGGGTTGGTCGCGCCACTGGGTGGGCGACGTGCCTGCGTGGGTGTCGCTTGCTGCTGCGGCGCTGGTGACGGTTGGCTTTCTCTTCGTGTTCTGGGTGCTCAAGGTGAACAGCTACGCCGGGCGCACCATAACCGTGGACGCTGGTCAGACGGTGATTGCGACCGGGCCCTATGCGTGGGTCCGGCATCCTATGTATCTGGGAACCGTGGTGTTGTGGATCGCAACGCCGCTGGCCCTGGGCTCCTGGGTGTCCCTGCCGGTTTTCGTGCTGCTCGTTCCTTTCTATGCCCTGCGGCTGCTGAACGAGGAAAAGGTGCTGCGAGCGGAATTGCCCGGCTACGCCGATTATTGCCGGAAGACGCGCTATCGTCTGGTTCCTCGGGTCTGGTGAAGTCCGTGGAAAGGCCCGCTCGTCATCCGATATGTGCCTTGATACCTTGACGGTCTACACAACTATGGTGTAGATAATCTAGGTATGGGAAAGCCAAACGATCTGGTGCAAGGCACGCTCGACCTTTTGATCCTGAAAACTCTTCTGTTGGAGCCGATGCACGGCTGGGCGATAGCCAAGCGCATCCAGCAGGTCTCTGGAGAGGTGCTGCAGGTACAGCAGGGGTCGTTGTACCCAGCGCTCCACCGCCTGGAGCAGCAGGCCTGGATCGCCGGCAAATGGGCGGAGAGCGAAACCGGGCGGCAGGCCAAGTTTTATGCGCTCACGGTTGCCGGACGCCAACAGCTGGAAGCCGAAACGGCAAACTGGAACCGGCTCTCGGCGGCCATCAACCTGATCGTGACAGAAGCGTAAGGCATTTTTGCTTTTGCTGTAGACCTCCGTGCCCCATCCCTTCCGCCTTTTTCTGCGGAAAGGGTGGGAAGCCAATGAGATTCAGGTCTACACCATTTCCAACAATGTCGTGGCCAGCAAGCATTGAAGGGCACGCCGGAATCGGGCAAAGGAGGGTTGCCATGCAATGGGTTCAGCAGTTGCGCATACGAATCGAAATGCTCTTTGCGCGCGGAAAGGCCGAGTCGCACCTGGACGAGGAGCTGCAGGATCACCTCGAGCGGCAAATTGGCGAAAATATGGCTGCTGGCATGAGCGCAGAAGAGGCGCGCTTCGCCGCTCTGCGCATCTTCGGAAACCCCGCCCTTGTGCGGGAGCAGGCCCGTGCGACCTGGAGTTGGAACCGGCTTGAATCGGTAGCGCGTGATCTTCGCTATGGCGTGTGCACCCTGAGCCGTTCCCGCAGCTTCTCCCTAATCGCCATCGCGGTGATGGCGCTGTGCATTGGCGCGGCCACGTCGCTGTTCACCATTGTCCGTTCCGTCCTGTTGCGCCCGCTCCCGTTTCGCGATCCCGGGGGCCTCACCATGGTCTACGAACACTTTCGCTCTCCGGAGTTCAACAAGGGCGAGTTCAACTACAACAGTGTTTCGCCTGGAGATTTCTATGACTGGCACACCAAAACCCACGGCTTTGAAGACATGGCGGCGTGGTCGTGGTGGCAGTTCAACCTGAGCAGCCAGAACGGAGACCTTCCCGAGGCGGTGATTGGCCGGGCCGGAACATGGAATCTGTTTCCGATGCTGGGCGTGCAACCGGTGTTTGGCCGCTCCTTCACCGAAGCCGAAGATCAGCCGGGCGGACGGGCTGCGATCCTAACGTGGAGCCTGTTCCAGCGACGGTTTGGCGGAGACCGATCCATCGTTGGAAACACAATTCGGCTGGATGGAAAACCCTATACGGTGGTTGGCGTGCTGCCGGCGTGGTTTGTCTATCCGGACGCCAACGTGCAGTTGTGGGTGCCCTTCGAATCGCTCTACGGCGGTGGATCCCCCATGGGGCCCGAGTGGCTTCATTTCCACGATCGTCACTACGTCCACGTGCTGGCGCGGATGAAGCCCGGAGTGAGCCTGGCAGAGGCTGTCAGCCAGGTGGCGGCTGTGCAGTACCAGCTGCATCTCCAGTATCCGACGGCTCCGGTGGCCGAAGACGCGGTTCCGCGCGACCTCAATGAAGACCTGGCGCATGATGTGAAGAAGCCGCTGATGCTGCTGATGTGCGCGGTGGCGTGTATGCTTCTCATCGGCTGCCTGAACGTTGCCAACCTGCTGGTGGCACGGGGCGCGGCGCGGCAAAAGGAAGTGGCCATCCGCGGTGCGCTCGGCGCCGGGCGACTCACACTCATCCGCGAGCAACTTACAGAGAGCTTCTTGATCTGCTTCGCTGGCGGCGTGCTGGGTGTACTGCTCTCCCTGGCCGCCACCCATTGGCTTTCCGGCGCCTGGAAGGAACTCCCCAGCGCAACGGGCGTGCATGTTGACGGCGCCGTCTTATTGTTCTCTTGTGGGCTTGTCTTCATGGCGGCGCTGCTGGCCGGGCTGTTGCCGGCGCTGTCGTCCACCGGGAAAGCAGTGTTTGCTGCGCTGCAGGCCTCGTCGCGGTCTGTGAGCGGGAACTTGTCGCGCACCACGCTCCGCAAGATGCTTCTCACGGTGGAGATTGCGGTCACGGTGGTTTTGCTCATCGCTGCGGGCCTGCTGCTGAAGAGCTTCATGCGCTTGCGCACGGCGAACCTTGGATGCGCCACAGACAACGTCCTCACCCTCAGCTACAGCCTGCCTGGCAAGAAATATGACAAGCCGGAAAAGGTGAACGCATTCAACGAGGCGCTACTCGAGCGGGTGCGCGCGCTGCCCGGTGTGCTGGGCGCCGGCCTCGGCGGTATGCCTCCGGGATCGGGGTCAGGTTCAGACGACATCTTTCATGTGGTCGAGCATCCGCCCATTCGTCCCGGCGATCCGCTTCCGGACGCGCAGGTTCGCCGCGCCGATCCGGGCTATTTCAGTGCGATCCAGATCCCATTGATATCCGGCCGCTCCTTTACCACCAACGATCGCGGTGACCAGCAGAACCGTGTCATCGTTAGCCGCGCGCTGGCGGAGAAGTATTTCCCGGGGGAAAACCCGATCGGCAAGCATCTCAATTTTCCTGTCTATGGCCCCGGCAACTTTGAGATCGTGGGCGAGGTCGGCGACACGCTTTACAAAGTCAATGAGCCACCGTTTCCCACGGCCTATCTTCCCGAATGGGCCGGCATCAGCGATTTCGGTGGCTCGCTGGTGGTCCGCACTGCGTCCGATCCTCTGACCTTTTCCGTGCCCATCCAGAAGCAGATCGCCGCTCTCGACCCCGAGCTTCCGGTGTCCGATGTCCTCACCATGCAGCAGATCATCGGCGAGTCGCTCGGCAACCAGAGCTTCAGTTCCACGCTGGTGCTGGCCTTCGCCGCATTGTCGTTGTTGCTTGCTTCAGTTGGCCTCTATGGCGTGCTCTCCTATCTCGCCACGCAGCGCCGCACCGAGATCGGCATTCGCATTGCCCTGGGCGCTAAGCGCGAGCAGGTGCTGCGCCTGATGCTGGTGGACGGCATTCGCCCCGCACTCCTCGGCCTGGTGCTTGGCCTTGCCGCCAGTGTCGCCGCCGCGCAGTGGATCCGTTCCTTCCTGTATGGCGCTCCGGCCATCGATCCATGGGTGTTCGCCGCCGTGAGCGGAACCCTGCTCGCCGTCTCGGTTTTCGCCTGTCTCATCCCGGCGTGGCGTGCCTCGCACGTCGATCCAATGCAGGCTCTGCGAACGGAGTGATCGCGGATCGCAGTCAACAGTGAATCGCGAAAAGCAAATGGTTTGGGCAGAAAAGAGAGGCAAAGCGTATGCGGTGGGTCGCGAAGATGAGGATGCGAGCGCAGATGCTGTTTGCGCGCGGCAGGGCCGCGAAGCAGTTGGACGATGAGCTGCGCGATCACGTGGAGCGCCAGATCGAGGAGAACCTCGCTGGAGGAATGAGTGCGGAAGAGGCACGTTTAGCCGCTCTGCGCGCCTTCGGCAACCCCGCTCTTTTGCGCGAGCAGGCGCACGCGACCTGGAGTTGGAACCGGCTCGAATCCCTGCTGCGGGATCTTCGCTATGGCGTCCGCACCTTGTCCCGGACTCCCGGTTTCACCGTGATCGCCATGGTGGTCATGGCCCTGGGCATCGGCGCGAACGTCGCCATGTTTACCGTCGTCCGCTCGGTCCTGCTCAAGCCGCTCCCGTATCCGCAGCAGGAACAACTCGTTGCGCTCTCCGAACGCCTCTCCGACAAATTCCCCGCCACCATGATTGCCCCAGGCATGTTCCAGGAATGGCAAAAACAGGAGCACAGTTTTGCAGGCCTGGCGATGTACGGTGTCGCCGAGTTTAATCTCTCGCCTTCCTCCGGCCAACCCGCGGAGATGTTGAAGGGCATCGCGTGTGACTGGTATTTGCCCGTCGTGCTCGGCGTGCAACCGGCACTGGGACGTAGCTTCGCCGCAAACGAAGACCGTTGGGGTGTCACCGGGACTGTCTTGTTGAGTTGGAGTCTGTGGCAGCGGCGCTTCGGCGGCGACCCAGGCGTCATCAACCGTATCATCGCATTGAACGGCCGCACCTACACGGTGATTGGCGTCATGCCGCGGTGGTTCACCTTTCCTTCCGCGCAGTCGCAACTGTGGACACCCATTCGCAACTACATGCCGCCGGAACAGATGCAGGGCCTTGGCAACCACAACTACTCTGGCGTGGGCCGGCTCCTCCCTCACGTCGCCGCCCAGCAGGCCACGGCAGACCTATCGGTCATCGCGCTTCGCGTGCAACAGCAGCATCTCGACAACCCCTTCGTCAGTAAGGGCGCCACGGTGAAACCCTTGCTCGAAGATACCGTAGGCGATCTGGTAAAGCCCCTCTACATCCTGCTTGCAGCCACCGGCTGCGTCCTGCTGATTGCCTGCCTCAATGTCGCCAACTTGCAGGTGGCGCGTGCGGCGGCGCGCAACCGTGAACTGGCGATTCGCGCGGCTCTTGGCGGCGGCCGCTTCCGCCTGCTGCGCCAGCGCCTCCTGGAAAGCCTGATCCTTGCCGCCGCCGGCAGTGCGGCAGGCCTGGTGCTTGCCATCCTCGCGGTGCAGTGGCTGGTGCGCACGCGTCTGGATCTGGCGCGTGTGGAGGCGATACACATCGACTGGACCGTTGCCGCCTTCACCCTCGCGCTCACCGTGCTCTGCGCCTCCGCCGCTGGAATCGCCTCGTGGGTCGGCGGCGGAAGCCGAGACCTTCTCGGCGCTTTGCAGGATTCGTCTCGTGGCTCCAGCGCGGGGCGAGGGCATACGCGCTTGCGCCGCGCCCTGCTGGCTGCTGAAGTCGGTCTGACGGTGATCCTGCTTGTTACCGCCGGGCTGCTGCTCAAGAGCTACGAGCGGCTCCGCTCGTCGGACCTGGGCTGCCGCACCGACAATGTGCTGACCATGAACCTCGGTCTCTACGGCAGAGGCTATAACGATCCGGCGCAGGTGGTGAATCTCTATGCCACGCTCGTCGAACGCGTGCGCGCCCTGCCCGGCGTACTCGACGTGGGGATGACCACCACCGTGCCCGGAGAGGGCTACGGCGGCGACTCCGATTACACCATCGTGGGACATCCGCCTCCGCCCCAGGGCGCCATGCAGACCGCTCTCAGTCGCTGGGTCGATCCCGGCTACTTCGCTGCAATCGGCATTCCCATCCAGCGCGGCCGCGCCTTCGACCCCTCGAAGCGCCTCGACCGCGCCAACGAGGCGATTGTTGACGAAGCCTTTGTCCGGACCAACTTTCCTGGCGAAGATCCGCTGGGCAAACGCATCCACTACGGAGACCGCGACTACCAGATCGTCGGCATCGTCGGCGATAGCCGCTGGAGACTCGCCAGTCCCCCGCAGCAAGTTCAGTACTACTCGCTCTATAACGGCCTGAATAACAACGCCGAGCTGGTTGTTCATGCACGACGCGATGTAGAACTGCTCGCTAACCCCATCGAGCACGTCGTGGCTTCGCTTGACCCGAATCTCCCCGTCTCCGATGTGCTCACCATGGATCAGCTTCTGGGCAAATCGACACTGAATCAGAGCTTCAACGCCACTTTGCTGACAGGCTTCGCGATTCTCTCCGTGGTGCTGGCCGCTGCCGGTCTCTTTGGCGTGTTGTCATATATCGTTGCCCAGCGCACTGGCGAGATCGGCATCCGCATCGCCCTTGGCGCAAAACGCGAGTCGGTCCTCCGGCTTATGCTGTTCGACGGCTTGCGGCCCGCCCTGATTGGGTTGGCTCTCGGCCTCGCCGCCAGCGCCGGTGCGGTGCGGCTCATTCGCTCCATGCTGTACGAAACGCGCCCGCTCGATCCGACGGCCTTTATGGGCGTTTCCGGATCGTTGCTGCTGGTCTGCGCGCTCGCTTGCCTTGTCCCGGCTTGGCGCGCTTCACGCGTCGATCCCATGCAAGCCTTGCGAACGGAGTAGTCCGGGCCGGGACCTCCTTGGGATATCTCCACGCAAGCTTCAACCTCCAAAAGGAAACCGGCGCTGGAGTGGACTTCCAGCGCCGGTTTCCTTGCCCGTTCCGGACTATTGCGACACAGGCTGCTCGGGGAGGGCCTTGGGCGTCTTCAAATGCGGCGCAGCCGGCGCTGCCGGAGCCGGGGGCGCGGGTGGCGGGAACGCCGACCCCTTCTTGATGCGGATATCGCCGTTGTCCGTGCTTAGTTCCACGCGTGCTCCACCCGCTCCGATTTGGAAGGTCGCCGACTTGTTCTCGTCATCTGTCGAAGGAATCGGATAGTCGGAGACAATATCGCCGTTGTGCGTTCTCGCGTTCACCGAAGCCGAGGCAGCCGGAGGCAGGGTCAGCTCCACATCGCCCTTGCTGTTCTTGGCTTCGACCGCGTAGTTTCCAGCAGGCTCGATCGAGATGCGGCCGTCGCGGTCCTGCACGAAGGTATCGCCATAGATCTGGCTCAAGTCCACGTCCTTGGAATGCGTCGTCACCCGCACCGAACCCTTGGCTTCGGTCACGCGCAGATCGTCGGAATTGAGGGTGAGATCCCCAATCAGGTTGGCCACCTCCAGATCCGTCACCGTCGTGTGCAGATGGATCGGTCCGGCGGTGTTCTCGATGTGCACATCGCCGAGAATCTCTCCGTTCTGCGTCACCTTGCCCTTGATCTCGGAAAGCGTGAGGTCGTTGATGTCGCCGTCGCTGCTCAGGTCGCCGTTCACCTGGTGCGCCGAGAAGTCGTGACGGCCGTTGGGGAAGTGGACCTGCACGGAACCGTCTATCGAGCTCAAATGCACGTCTCCATGCGACGCTGTCAGATTCAGCCCGCTCCCCAGGCTGGCTGCGGTCACATCGCCATGGCCGGCGTCGATCGTTACCCGCGTCGATTTGGGAACAGTTACCGTGATGTTGAGTCGCCCGCTGGTGTTGCTATCCGACTTCACCAGCACGGCGTTTCCGCTTACAGTCAGATGCGCCGCTTCCGCATCGAAGATCTTCCTGGCTTCGCTGTCGGAATCGGCGAACGCCACTTCGTGGGCAGTCACCACCACCTCATTGCCATCGTCCGCCGTAATGCTGATATCGCCACGCGGGTTCTGAATTTGCATCGTCGAGTTGGCGGCAATCTGAGCTTTCAGCACCTGCTGATCATTGTCGCGCTCCGGCCGGCCGAAAGCGTTGAAGAAATCGTCGCCCTGATCGCCCAGTTGGGCCCGGAACGGCCCCCACCAGTGCTCCCAGCCGGCGGCGCTCATCCCAAGGATGGCCAGGAGAACGAGAATCCCGATAAAGCTGCCTCCCCGGCGCACAGGTGTCTTGCGGCGCACATCGAGTGCCCACTCGCCCAGAAGCGCCAGGCCGGCGCCAATCAGCAAAAGCGGCCACCAATGCGCATACCAGACCCAAAACTGTTCGGCGGCGATGCGGTTGGTCACCACCAGGAACGCCACAACGCCCACGCCGATCAGGATGATCGGACCCACAATCGATGGGACACGGGGCGTGTAGACGCCGCCGTAGTATCCCGCCTTGGCGGCATAGCGCTGCGCCTTCATCGCATCCCGCTGGGCGCGCCACGCAGCCTTTTGCTGCTCGCGATACATGCGCCACTGCGTCTTCGGATCGTACCCGTACGGCGGGGGAGCCCCGCCCGGTGGCATGTTGGGAGGCACGCTGCTCATTGTTGGCCTCCGTGGATTTCGTCGCCATGCTCGTAAGAAGGAACGATCGCGGTCGACTCAGCAGCAGGAGTGACCGGCGGAGCCCCTGGATACGGTCCGCCTTGCACCGGCGCACCTCCATAGGGAAGCGGCATCACTCCGCCATCCGCGGCCATCGCGGCGCGCTCCGCCAGCACCAGTACGCCGGCGAGGATCAGATAGAACGGCCAACTCTCGCCCCATCCCAGCACATGGGTCTGGGCCAGTAGAGCATTCACGCCCACGAGAAGAAGAAAGGCCGGGCCGCGCAGGCGGCGAATCAAAATGTATCGGTTCATTTGGGACCTCCTTGCGACTCCCCAAGACGGCGCACCACCAGCCACACGCCCAGGCCGATCAGGAATACAGGCCACGAATACTCAATGAGCCGGCCGTTGAAGATATCCAGCTGACCCAGCAAAAACAGCACGCCCAGGCCGATCAGCACAATCGCGCCCACCGGTGCTCCGCGATTCCAGAATCCGCCATGCCAATACGACGAAGGATCGGGCGGAATCGGAGGTGGGGGCGCATTCGGGTCCAATGGCCCCGCGTTCGGGGGAGCCTGCCACTGTCCCTGGTAGGGGTTCTGAAACGGCGCTTGATAGGGCGTCTGGTATCCGGCTCCTGTGTAGGGAGGCTTATACCCTCCCGCCGGTGGCGCAGAGGTCGATCCCGGAGTCCACGCGCCAGGGTTTGGATTCGCCGGTGGTGGCTGTGGAGGAACTCCGGCTCCCGGCTGCACCGGGGGTTGTCCGGGATATTGACCCGGATATTGCGGATGCTTACCCAGGTTCAGCCAGTTGCCCACCTCGTTCAATCCCAGCGGATCGGGAACCGGCTGTCCATCGCGCAGCGCCTTCGCGGTATGGAAAGCCTCGAACGACTGGTACAGAATCCACGCCGGAATAAAAATCCCGAAGATCCCCGCAATGTGCGCCATGCTCACCAACACCGCGAAGATCACCACGTGAATCAGCCCTTTGAAGAACTGTCCGTTGTACATCGCGCCCACGCCGGGAATGAGCCCCAGCACCGCGGCGGCGGCCGGGTTCGGCGAGCCCGGGTTCACCGGAACGAACGGTTGCTGGAAGGTCTGCCAAGCCGTAAAGCAGGGCTCACAGAGAACCTGTCCTCCCGGCGCAGAGCGCACACAATTTGGGCAAAGAGCCTTGCCGCAACTCTGGCAGAAGGCGGTTGCCGTCACTCCAGGGTGATTTACGCAGTCCATCTTGTGCTCCTTTCCCTGACTTCCATTACGGAGCCGCCGGACAGCGCGGGCTTGTTCTGACCGTTCGCATCGCAATCGATCGCGATCGAAGGCGTGAGGGAAGCTTCCATAAGTTCTGTGTCACTGGGCGCCGGGGTCACCGACTGTTGCGGAGGGTCGACCCGCGATCCCCCATCCTTCTTGCCGGGAGCTTGTTTCGATTCCCCCGGTGCCTGTTCCTTCTGCTTGGGAGTGCTGTCGTCGCTTTCCGAGGTGCGCCGCAGCTCGCGCATTCGGGTTTCCACCTCATACACAAAGCGGAGATGGTCGTAGTAGCGGATGATCGGTGTCGAGGCCATCGTCACCCGCCGCTCCATGAACGAGCGGATCGCCGTGGGGCGCAGATCGCTGAGGCGCAGGCTGCTCAGCTTCACATTGGTCAGGTTCAGCGTCAGCGCGATCGAGAAGAACGCCATCGCCGCCGTCATCAGCAGCCGCGGTTCGGCAAAGCGCCGCGCCTGCATGTACGCCCGCCCCATCAAGCTGGGTCGCTGCCACGGACCCGGCATGGGCAACACGTTGCTGCTTGCTGGCACTAACCCGTAACCCGCAACCTGTCCCGGTCCGGTCTGCGCCAGAATCCTATCCAGCAGCCCCGCCGGAACCTCGGGTTCCGGGGAAAGAAACTCCAGCCATTGGCGACCCCGCTGCGCTTCCTCAAACAAGGCGGTGCACATGGGACAAATGGCCATGTGCGCCGTAAACGTCGCCTCGTCTTCGGGCCGCAGCAGCCCGTCGAGCGCATCGGCTAAAAGTGTCTCCCACTGCCCGCAGGCTGGAGAGCTCGGAATGTTTGTGCGCTCATTCATCGCTACATCACCTCCCGTTTATTACGTTCCAGCAGGCGCGCCAGTTCCGCGCGGCCCCTGCTGATGCGGGACTTGACTGTCCCTTCGGGTATGCCCAGCACCTGGGCGATCTCCTTGTAATCAAGGTCTTGCAAGTCTCTGAGGATAACGGCTTCGCGCAGTTCCACCGAGACCCGCGCCAGCGCGTTCTGCACCATCTTGGCAAGTTCCTTTTGCGCCGCCGTCTCGTGGGGAGATGGACTGTGCGACGTGAGCCGGTCAATCGGGCTCAACTCTTCTGAAGATTCCCAGCCATCGTCCAGTGATCCCGTCGCCCGCTGATTTTTGGTGCGGCGAAAATTATCCACCAGCAGGTTGCGGGTCATCGTGGTGATCCACACTTGCAGGCTGCCGCGGGCCGTATCGAAGCTGGCCAGGTTGGAGTAGATCTTCAGGAAGACGTCCTGCGTCATGTCTTCGGCGTCGGCGGGGTTCCCGGTGAAGCGGTAGCAGAGTCCATAGACGCGGCGGTGATGGATGCGGACCAACTCCGCCCACGCAGCGGAGTCGCCGTTCATGCACAAACGCACGATCTGGGACCAGTCGACTTCCAGCGGATTCCCCTCCACGCGCACGAACTGGGACTGTGCGGCAGTCCTGGGGCCCTGCCCACCTGCATCGGCCCGCACATCGCCGGACCTTACACTTCCGGACATGGCATGGCCAGTTCGCCCTTGGCTGTCAGCGGGGGCTTTTTGAGCGCCAACCTCCGGCGCAACCATCCTACCCCCCGAAGGCCACGCCGGCGTCTCCGGCATCAGGTTTTTCCCGCGGCTGCGGCTCGGCGGCGATGCCAACCCGATCAAGCTCCAGCTTAATGTACCCGCGCATTCCATAATTCCCTAATACGGGGGATCTGTGGATATAGTTCCCTCAGGCCTCAACCTCTTCCCCGTAACCTTTCCGGCCGCTTCGCATCCCTGGTTGTGCGGGTCTACATGGTTCTCCTTGAGACCTCCTGAATGGAGTTGCACATGTTGAACGTCACTTCCCCTCGCCACGGAATCGCCTTCCTGGTCGCCATTTTGGCTCTTTGTGTAGGCTGCCGCGCCGCCACCCGCGTCCCCGTTCCGCCGCCCGCGACGGATGCCGCGCTGGCGCAAACGCACGGCAAGCAGGTCGCGGTCTTTGCCGGTGGCTGCTTCTGGGGCACGCAGTCGGTCTTCGAGCGGGTCAAGGGCGTGCTCGACACCACCGCTGGCTACTCCGGAGGTTCCGCCTTCAACGCCACTTACGACCGCGTGAACTCGGAGAGCACCGGTCACGCTGAGTCCGTCAAGGTTGTCTACGATCCCGCCAAAATCACCTACGGCCAACTCCTGCGCGTCTTCTTCTCCGTCGCCCACGATCCCACCCAGTTGAATCGCCAGGGCCCGGACGTGGGCAGCTCCTATCGCTCCGTCATCTTTTACGCCAACGACGAGCAGAAGAAGACCGCCGAAGCCTACATCGCGCAACTCGACGCCGCGCATGTCTTCGCCAAGCCCATCGTCACCCAGGTCGTCCCGCTGAAGGCCTTCTACGATGCCGAGCAGTACCATCAGGACTATGCGCTGCACAACCCGGACAATCCCTACATCCAGGTCTGCGATCGCCCCAAAGTCGAGGCCCTCAAAGCCGAATTCCCCGAGCTGTTCAAGGACTACAAAGGCAAGTAGGTGGAGAGAGTCGCAGCGAGCGTTTCCGGAGGGAGCAGGGGGTTTTAACCCCCGGAAAGAAGGCGGCGAGTCCCTCGATGAGCACTTCCGTAATTGCGGCTAACGCACCGGCAAGCAGTTCATCCATTGTCTATGTTTCTGAATCAATGCGAGTATGCCCTCCGCCAACCGTCGGCCCTGAATAACCGGCGATTCGGAAGTAACTCATGATTCCGAATCCTCGGAAACGCCTCTACCGCATCCGTTAACCCGCCGCGAACCTCAACTTTGATAGAGTGACTTCACCCGGCCGACCCATCTCCGCGGGCGCTCGGAATCAACCTTCGAGGTCCATACGCAAGCGTGCTCCTGCCCTTCTTGCCGTAACCGTCTGTTTGCTTCTCCTGCTCGCAGCTCCCTCAACCCTCCACGCCGCAGCGCCCAAAGCCTGCGACCTGCTCACTGCCCAAGCTGCGGCTCCCATTCTGGGCGGCCCTGTCAGTGCCCCAACGGACATGCAGGGGATTGTGTGCGGCTACAACGCCAAGTCCGGCTCTGGAACGGTCGGGTTGACCGTGGTCGAATCCGGGCTGACGTGTGACCAATTCGCCCCTACAATTCCCATGGCCGCTGCGGGAGGCAACAAGGTGGAGCAGATTCCCGGTCTTGGAGAGTGCAACACGCTGGTGGCGCTGCTCTCCGGCAAAACGACAATGACCGTGGTTTATCACAAACACACGGTCACGCTCAGTGTGGGCAAGAAATTGACGCCAGAACTCAAGGCGCAGATCATTGATCTGGCAAAGCAGATCCTGCCCAAGCTTTAACCCAGCTCCACAAATCTCATCGAAGCCGAATTCATGCAATAGCGGAGCCCCGTCGGGGCCGGCCCATCGTTGAACACATGCCCCAGATGCGCATCGCACAACCGGCACGAGACGGCCGTGCGGACTTCCATCAGGCTGCCATCCACGCTCTTCACCACATTCTCCTCGGCAATCGGCTGCCAGAAGCTCGGCCAGCCCGTTCCCGAGTCGAACTTCGTCTCCGAGCGGAACAGCGTCAGGTCGCACCCAATGCAGCGAAACAACCCCCGCCGGTGCTCGTCCCAGCTGTCGCCCGTGTACGGTCGCTCGGTATCCGCATGCCGTGTCACCCAGTAGGAAGTCTGGTTGAGCACGTGCCGCCACTCGGCGTCGGTCTTCTTCAGCCGGGGCACGGTCACCGTCCGCAATTTCTTTCCGTCCGCCCCGAACTCGACCACGGTCACTGTTGCCGGCCCTTCCTCCGGCCCCAGCGGCTTGGCTGCGGCAACGGTGCTCCGCCGCAGCCCCCAGAAGGCCGCCGCGCTCACCAAACCGGCGGCCGAGAAAATAAACGCCCGCCGTCCCAACTGCGGCAAGCGGTCTCGATCGGTCTCGGATTCGTTGCTGAACATTCCGCTCGACATGGATCAACTCCACCCTTGAGATGCTTCTGCCGGCGGAAAGTTACCGCTGGCGGCCGGGGACTATCTGGCGTCGAATTCAACGCGGGACTCCCTCACCCGCTCCCAATTCTCCTTCACCCAGTCCACCAGCCCCTTCATAGGAACAAGCAGGCTTCGCCCAAGGGTCGTCAGCTCGTACTCCACACGAGGAGGCACCTCCGGAAAAGCTCTCTGGTGACCAAACCGTCTCTTTCCAAACTCCTGACCGTGACCGTCAGCATTCTCTGTGAGATGCCCGGAATGGCTCTTTCCAGCTCTGAAAATCGAGCGCGTCCACCGGGCAGTTGCGCTAAGGAGAGGATCAGAAAGATACTCCATTTATCCCCCACCTTCGTCAGGAGCTCCCGAACGGCGGCTGGATCCTTGTGGCCACAGACCGAGGCCGAGTCCAGTGGCTTCTTCGTAGCACCCCTCTTCATACTTACCTCCATGTGCGCAGCGTAGTTGAAAGTGCCTTATTGGGAATAACAAGCCTCCGAAATAGAATTAACACACGAAAGGTAAGTGTCACCCGGAGGATTCCCAGTGAACCAGATTTTGATTGTTGAATCCAGCCCTCGTGGGGCTGAATCGGCCAGTCGCAAACTCACCTTCAAGGTGAGGCAACGGCTTGAGGCCCGGTACCCGCAGGCGAAGGTCGTCGTACGCGACCTTGCCAAGGACAAGCTTCCCCACCTGGACCAAACCACCCTGCAAGCCATCTCTACCAAAGACCCCACGGAGGCGAAGTCGTTCAATGCAGCGCTGCATCTGTCGGACCGGCTTACGGAGGAGCTCCTATCGTCGGACTTGCTGGTGATTGCCAGCCCGATGTGGAACTTCGGCATCCCTTCCTCGCTGAAGGCATGGATCGACCACGTTGTTCGCGCCGGCAGAACCTTCAACTATGCAGGAGCCGGAGTTGAGGGGCTTGCAAAAGGCAAGAAAGCAATTCTGGTGCTCGCCTCTGGCGGGGTTTTCAGCGAGGGGCCCTGGAAGCCCCGGGACACCGTCGAGCCATATCTCCGACAAATCCTGGGCTTCATTGGAATCGACAATGTGCAAACCGTACGGGCAGAGGGCATGAACATTCCACCTCTTGCCCCCCATGCCGTACCCAAGGGAGAACGTGCCGTCGAGGCACTCGCACTCTAAAGGAGAGAACCATGCTCGGCTTCATGATTTTGACTGTCAGCAATATCGAACGATCGTTGGCATTCTATGAGGCTGCTCTGAAGCCTCTGAACATCCAATACTTCCTGCCCTACAAGGGTCAAGACGGCCATCCCGACCTGTGGGGATTCGGCGATGGAAAGCAGGCATACTTCTGGCTTCAGCAGGGAAAACCGGCGCCGGACTCCATACACTGGGGCTTCATGGCGGGCAGCAACCTGAAGGTCGATGAGTTCTACACGGCCGCCATCGCCGCTGGCGCCAAAGACAATATCTCCCCGCGAGCCCGACTCGAATATTACCCCGGGTACTATGCCGCGGATGTACTCGATCCAGACGGATATTCGTTCGAGGTCGTTCATAAAAGCTGACGCCGGACCTTGAACCCCGCGCTGTGCCCCCGGCCTCTGCAATGAAAAGCGCACCTCGCCGGGTTCTCAACCGGGAACCCGGCGAGGTGTGCGTTGCTAGCGGCGCACCCAACCGACGTAGGCGCCAAGCCTAGTATCTCTGCAGGAACTCCGGATCCACGGGATTCTCAAACAGCGACGCATCCCGCGTCACAATCGTCAACCCCGACGGCGTCACAAAATACCGCCGCTTGTCTTCCACCGGATCGTAGCCGATCACCGTCCCCTCGGGAATATGCACGTCGCGATCGATAATCGCCCGCCGAATCCGGCAATGCCGCCCGATGTTCACGTGCGAAAAGATAATGCTCGCGTCCACATCCGAGTAGGAGTTCACGCGCACGTCCTGCGATAGAACGGAGTTCGACACCGAGGCGCCGGAGATGATCACGCCGGCGGTGATGACGGAGTTGACGGCGGCGCCGGTGCGGCCGGGTTCGCCGAAGACGAACTTCGCCGGTGGATACTGCCGCACCCGCGTGCGGATCGGCCAGCTCTTGTCGTACAAGTTGAACGTCGGCGACACCGAGCAGAGGTCCATGTTGGCGTCGTAGTAGGCGTCCAGTGTGCCCACGTCGCGCCAGTAGAGCGCCTGCTGCTTGTTCTCGTCCACAAAGCTGTAGCCCATCATTTTTTTCTGCCCCAGCAGGTTGGGCAGAATGTTGTGGCCGAAGTCGTGCTTGGAGTTGGGATCCTCGGCGTCCGCAATCAGCGCTTTCAGCAGCGTCTCGGTATTGAAGATGTAAATGCCCATGGAGGCATCCACCGCATTCGGATTGGACGGCGAGCGGAACGTAGTCGAAACCGGCTTTTCCTGGAAGCCCAGCACCTCGCCCGTCTTGCCCACTTCCACCACGCCAAACTGACGCACCTCGTTGGGCGCAATCGGTAGGGTGGCCAGTGTAACCTCTGCCTTGGTCTCCTTGTGGTACGCCAGCATGCGGCTATAGTCCATCTTGTAGATGTGATCGCCGGACAAGATGATCATGTACTTGGGCTGCTCGCTGCCGATCGAGTAGATGTTCTGGTACACCGCGTCCGCTGTGCCCATATACCAGGCCGAACCGGTGCGCTGCATCGGCGGCAGAATCTCGAAGAACTCGCCCAGCTCCTGGGCTACAATGCCCGTCCATCCTTCGCGGATGTGCCGGTTCAGCGAGAGCGCCTTGTACTGCGTGAGAATGTAGGTCTTGCGTAGGCCGGAGTTGATGCAGTTGGACAGCGTGATATCGATGATCCGGTAGTGCCCGCCAAAGGGGACGGCTGGCTTGGCGCGGTCACGGGTCAGCGGGAAGAGGCGTTCTCCTTGTCCACCCGCAAGCAGTACTCCCAATGTGTCTCTCATATCCGTTTGATCCTGCCTTTTCTTCCTGGCTCTTCCGGCGGCGGCTCTCTCAACGGATTGGATGCCGCTATCCGGTACGGCATCTTTTCCGGCGGCACAGTTACCCGAGCGTCACCGAACGGTGGAGGATACCATATGGAGATGAACTTGGCAGCCCTGCGTTTTTTCCTACCGTTTTCAGGTAGAAATCGGCCAAAGCTTTTCCGCTGAATGCGGCAGCCTTCCCCCATTGGATCCTGCCCGGACTCCAGCGGAGCGGGCTCAACTGCTTGAGATGCGGACCGAGGAAATAACGCACGATATCCGGTGGATGGGTCTATCGCTTCTTTTTGAACTTGTACTCCACGCCCACGGAGATGGCGAAGTTCACATCCCACTGGCTCACCTTCGGCGCGTAGTTGGTGCCGTAGTGCGTCATCACCGCGTCGGGCGTAATCCGAAAAACCCAGCGGGCTGAACGGTTCAGGTCCATGTGGCCGCCGATGATCGCGGCGGGAGCTACCTGGTTGTTGTAGAAGTCGACCGCGGAAGTTGGTGCTCCCCGCAGATCCCTTTCAAAGTCCCCGTAAGCGCCGCCGAACATCGCATGGGCAATCAGCGCTCCATGCTTGTTGTGCGGTCCCAGCCACTCTGGCCCAGCAGCAAACAGGTATTGCGCCACGAACGGACCCTTGATGTTGTACGAGTTCACGCCGGCGCCGCTGGTGCCCACATAGGCCCGGCCCGTGCCCTCGACGCCCCAGTGCTTGGTCAGCCAGTAGGAGGCTTCGGCGTCCAAGCCGCCCAGATTCGAGCCTTGCAGCAGGGTGGGTCCAGCTTTCATGTGGTCGTAGGCCAGGCCCAGCGACACATCGAAGCGGTTGTCGTAGCGCACATTGGCCAACGGGTCCACCACAATGTAGGGCGTACCGGTTGCGGTGGTCGGAGCCGAGCTGCTGGTGCTCTGAGCTTGCGCACCGGTCACCGCACACAAAGCCAGCGCGGAAAGGGCAGCGATCGAAACGGAAAAACGTACGGAGAAACGCATCATGTCCAGCTTACAGGAACGCGCCGACAGGGGACAACGCGAGCAGCGCTTCGCGGCGGGGAAGATGAATCCCCAATACGGGAAATCGCTTATGGCTCGCAATGCTCCGTCCAGCGCGCCCAGACCAGGTAGCGTGCAGTCTTTACCACTTCGACGGTTTTCACCAGGCTCTCGTAAGCCGACGATCGCGGAGCGAGGGAAGGGGCCGTGTGAATGCTCCATTTGAGCGGCAGCCGGGAGAAGATCAAGCCCGAGCGCGGCGCATGCGGCTCGCTGGTCACAATCTCCGCGGATCCCCAACCATGCGCCTTCATGATTCGATCGGAATAGCAAGCATTCTGAAGCGTATCGAGCGACGCCGGCTCCTCCAGTATTGCCGAGCGAGGAATGCCCTGCGCTTCCGCTGTCCGCGCCATGACCTGTGCTTCCACAAAGCGGTTGTGCGCCGCCCCTCCGCTGAGAATCAACCGGGAGGCCACCCCACGCTTGTACTCCTGGACAGCCTCGGTCACGCGGGACAATTGCATCGGCTTGGGGTTGCCATCCCGGTCAGCCGGCGCGCCGAGGACGATGATCGCATCAAAGCGGGTCTGCGTTGTGTTTTCAAGCGGCGCCCTCTGTCGCGCTATCACGGACCATCCCAACACCGCCAACAGCACGACTGTCGCAGCCAGGATCAGCTTTGTCTTCGTCGTGACCCGCTTCCGCCGGACTCTCCTGCGGATGGCTTGCGGGCGGCGGCCGGGAGGACGCTGAGAACCAGGCAAAGAAAAACTCCTCCAACCTCTACCTTACTGAAGACCGGAGGGGTCTGCTTTCGGTGGACCTCCGTAATGAGTGGGAGAGCTGAACCCATGGCCGCGCCGGCGGCATCTGCCCTACCGCAGATGGCTTCCTGCGGAATGGGTGGGAAACCACTCCACTTCGGGACTTCACCCTTCCGAAATCGCTTAGCCGAGATCCACAGGCGTCCCCCATGCGGAAAACGCGATTTCGCCCAGCGTTTTGCGCGTGCGCCGCGCAATCTCCTGGCCGATCATCTGCTCGTTGCCCAGGGCGCCCGGCTCGTCCTGGTAGCCCAGCGCGACAACCGCGCCTAATGCGAACTCTTCGGGAATTCCAAGCGCTTTCCGCGCTGCATCCCCGTTGAACCCGGCCATCTGGTGCGTCGCCAATCCCAAAGCGGCCGCTTGCAGCGTCAAGTAAGAGGTCGCCGCACCCAGATCGTAGAGCGCCACAGGGTTAGGGGACTCGTTCTGACTGAATCTGGTTCGCGTCGCGCCCAAAATCAGGACCGGAGCTTTTCCCGCCCACCCCTGGTTGAAGGGAATCAGCGAATCGAAGATCTTCCGGTAAGTGTCCGAGCCCTTCGTTCCCACCAGATAACGCCAAGGCTGCTCGTTGTAAGAAGAGGCCGCCCACCGCGCCGCATCCATTACTTTGGCGAGGTCAGCCGAACTTACGCTTCGGTCAGAAAACGACCGCGGGCTCCAGCGGCTGTGGAACAAAGGCAACACGCCGTCAACGGCTGGCGCCTGCTTCAAGCGATTCACGTCACTGATCGATAAGGTCAAAGCTTCTCTCTCCATCCGGGAACTCACACCGCTTTCTTCGATTCAGAGGGCAGGCGAAGGATTCCATCCACCGCGATACATTGTTTAAACAAGTATCTCCGCGGCGGCTCTGCTGAATGAGTCTTGCCGTCACGCCGCCGGGCTTGGCTTGGGCCGTTTGTAGAAGGGTGTTGCCACTTGCTTGGCGCGGGCTGTCTGCGTAGGCCGCACCTGCACCAGCACGTCCTCGCCGCTGGCCGCCACGCGCGCGTCCACGAGCGCATACGCGATATTCGTCTTCAGAAACGGCGCCGGAGAGCCGCTGGTCACGGTCCCGACTGGATTTCCGTCGAGTGCAAGCACGGCGTACCCGTCGCGGGCGATGCCGCGTTCCACCATCTCCAGTCCAATCACCTTGCGCGCCGGACCGCCGCTGGCCTTGATCTGCTCCAGTGCCTGCCGCCCGATAAACTCGCCCTTGTCCAGCTTCAACCAGCGGTCCAGGTTCCCCTCAAACACGTTGATGGAGTCCGAGATCTCGTGCCCGTACAGCGCCATCCCCGCCTCCAGCCGCAGCGTGTTGCGCGCCCCCAGCCCACAGGGACGAATTTCGAACTCTTCGCCAGCCTCCAGGATTGCGTTCCATACCTTCACCGTAGTCGCTTCGTCCGCCGGCAAATACACCTCGAACCCGTCCTCGCCCGAGTAGCCCGTCCGCGCGATCAGCACATTCGCCACCCCGGCAACTGTTCCATACGTGAACCAGTAATTCTTGATCGCCGCCAGGTCCACCTTGGTCAGTTTCTGCAGCGTCGCCAGCGCCTTCGGCCCCTGAATCGCCAGCTGCGAATAATAGGCCGAATAGTCGGAAATGTGGATCGAAGGGAAACCACCCACCTGCTTGCGAATCCATGCGTAGTCGCCGTCTTTGGTCCCAGCGTTCACCACCAGCAGATAGTCGTTCGGCCCCAACCGGTGCACCAGGATGTCGTCCACAAACGTGCCTTGCGGCGTCAACAGCGCCGAGTAGTGCGCCTGCCCATCCTTCAGTTTCGAAGCGTCGTTCATGGTGATGTGCTGCACCGCCGCCAGGGCTCCCGGGCCGCGAAACTGGATCTCCCCCATATGCGAAACGTCGAACAAACCCACGCCATTGCGCACCGCCAGGTGCTCGGCCATCAGCCCACCGTTTCGGCCGTTAAACGGACCAGGGTATTCCACCGGCATATCCCACCCACCGAAATCCACCATTTTCGCCTTGAGTGCGCGATGTGTCGAGTTGAGGGGAGTCTTGTTCAGCGGGGGAGCCTCTGGCTCAATCGGCGTAGTGTGGGTGGTCTGATCTGGAAAACTCATTGGGACAGTCCTCTCGGTTCTTTGCTTACGATAGGGAGTGGGTGCGGGCCGGGTCAAACCACCTGCGGTGGGGCAGACGGCGCTTGCGCGCCATGTGCTTCGTGCGATGAAACAGAACGGCCCTGGGGGTGGATGCAATGAATCACGTTCGCGGAACGCTCATGGTGTTTGCCGCCGGGGTTGCGCTCTGGAAGGGCTGGCAGATCCATACCGGCCCACACGCCCTGCTGGCCTATGCCCTCGCCGCCTTGGCTCTGGGCATGGCCACATGGCACTTCACCCGCAAGACAGACGCTAAGCGATCATCGCAAGGTTGAAGGAGGGAAGGAAAAAGTGAGCCTGTACAACCGCATTCAAGGCCGCAGTCTCGAGCGCCTCGCTGCCTTGAGCGACGGCATCTTCGCCGTCGCCATGACCCTGCTCGTCCTGGACCTGCATATTCCCAGTGCCGCCCAAGTCCACACCGAGCGCGAGCTCCTCGCCGCTTTGGGCTCTGTCGCCCCGCAGTGGGTTGCCTACGGCATGAGCTTTCTCACGCTCGGCATCTTCTGGGCCGGCCAACAAACCCAGCTCAACCACCTCGGCGAAGGCACCCGCGACCTGAGCTGGATCCACCTCGGCTTCCTCTTCACCATCACCCTGCTGCCGTTTTCCACCCGCTTGCTTGCCGAGTTCATCACCTACCGCGCAGCGCTGCTGATCTACTGGCTCAACATCCTTGCGCCCGGAGTCATGCTCTATGGGAGCTGGAAATACGCCACCCGCACCGATCTCATCAAGGACGATACCCCGGCCGAAGTCCGCGCCAGCATCTGCAAGCGCATCGTTACCGCGCAAAGCCTCTACGCTGTGGGGGCGGCTCTCTGTGTCATCAACACCTGGGTCAGCATCGCCGCCATCGTGCTGGTGCAGTTGAACTACGCCCTCGCCCCGCGCTGGCGTCGGAAGGCTTGAACAGGCCGCGGAAAAACTCATTCGGGAGGTAGGTCGGGAATTGATCCCCGACACGATGCCCATAAAGCCAACGTCGGCTTTAGCCGCTGGAGCGTGCCTTCTGCATGCTTTGTCCCAAATTCAGAGTTTTTCCGCAAGCCGCGAAGCCCACCCCACGCAAAACAAGCCCTTCGTCAGCCGCCTACTTTCTGCCCGCGCGCAAAAACGAACTGACGCTCAGATAGACGAACAGGCACACCAGCCCCGCCGACGCCACAAACGGCTTGTCGAATGGGCCATGCCAGGTCACGGGCCGGGTCCGCCAAGCGGCCAACCCAAACACCAGCGCGAACAAGGCAAAAAACACGCCCGTCACTTCCAGCCATAGAATGCCGCCCACGCGCCCAAACGGCCGAAGAAAGCCACCCACCCCGCGAGCAACTCCGCGCGTTGCTTTCCCCGCCGCCTGTCCCGCGGCTCGCGTCTGTGCTACGCCCGTGCCCGTCCCCGGTTGGCCCGGTCCGTTCGCGTTGGCAGACGCCAGGCTTTGTCCGGCGATGCGTCCGGCCACGCGAACCCCGATGCCGAGCGCCCGCCCAATCGATTGCGGCTTCATTCGCTTTCGATGGTAACAGCGCGCCCATGGGAGCTGCCGGCCCTCCTGACAAGCCCCGCCAGTTGCTCAGATTGCCGGTTGGAAGTAAGGTAAAGGAATCTTATGCCGCTACCGGCGCTTCCTTTTGGCGCAGGCCGCCGGTCTTGGAAGTACAGAAGTACGGAGGTACCCATGACATCGCGTCTGCGCGAACTCATCCAGCAACTTGGCGAGGCTATCCACGAATCGGTCATCGAGAGTGAGCAGATCGCGGGCGTGGTCCAGGACATCCGCAAGCACGGCTTTGACGTGCTGCTCATGCTCGAGGCCACCATCGGCCTTAACGAAGTCACCGCCAAAGAGACGCGCGAGCTTGAGTCCAGCTCCGAGGAAGGCGCGGACGGCCCCTTCACCCAGACCGACCTGCACTTCCTCAAGTCCCTGCGCATCTCCGTAGAAGGCGAAGCCGAAAACGCCTCCGACTCCGATACCGACTAGACCTTCGCGTCCAAGCTGCCGTTGGATTCTCGCCTCCATCGGGAGCATACTGTCGACATGGCCACCCAGCCCGCATACGACGCCACCGAGCCGTTTGTACCGGTCGAGGAGTATCTCAAGACCAGTTACCGGCCCGACTGCGAGTATCTGGATGGACGCGTCGAGGAACGGAACTTGGGCGAGTACGATCACGGCTTATTGCAAACGCTGCTCGCCGTCCTTTTCATGAACAACCGCGGAGCCTGGGGAGTGCGGACTGTAACGGATGTGCGAACGCAGGTGAGCCGATCCCGCTTCCGCGTGCCAGACGATTCCGTGTTGCTCGCGGATGCGCCCAAAGGGCGGATCATTACGCATCCGCCCTTGATTGCCATAGAGATTCTCTCCCTGGAAGACCGCTTGAGCCGCTTCCAGGACCGCATCGACGACTACTTGGCCTTCGGTGTCCAGCACATCTGGATCTTCGACCCCGCAACGCGCCGGGCCTGGGCAGCCACCAAAACGGGCTTGCACCTCGTCCAGCACGGCGAACTCACCGTACCGGACACGCCCATCCGCGTGGTGTTGAGCGAACTGTTCGCGGAGTTGGATCGGGCGTGAAGTCAATCGCCGAACCTCAGCCGAAGGATCGGTCGACCCTCAGCCCCTCCCTCCCTACAGCATTGTCATCCTGAACGTAGTGAAGGATCCGCGGTTGCCTTTTCTTGGTGCATTCGATCCAAAGCTGAAGTAACTTCCGGATTGCCCACGATTCAGGAGTTGTCACTACTCCGGTGTTTTCAAGTAAATTCCGTCGGTGGCAAGAACGTATGCATTGTGGCTTTGCTGATCCGACCGGTAAAGCTGACCATCGATCGAAAACCCATCGGGGGTCACCGTTGCCGCGAACGTTCCCCACTCATTTGCCGGCATCCAAACGGTTCTAAACTTCGCACCATCGTAGGCGAAAACTCGCATCCGAATGTTTGGACCGTTTGCCCCATTCATCTGGCCAGACACCAGAAGACAAATTTCACCTATCCTCGGCGAGTGCAGCTCTTTCGTATCGAGAATGAAGTAGTCGTCCATATCGCTGCCAGTCGAATCGGAGAATTTTAGGCCCTTTGCGCTCGCCACGTACGCACGGAGAACGGATGAAGTGGACATCATGCTCTTCTTCAACCCGTAGAAAACGACGATGGAGTTTCCTTTGGGCGAGCGCACAAGAAACGCCTGTGGCGGCTGGGCCGTGACCCCCTCGAGAATAAGGCCAAGGTCATACGCTACAGAGGCGCTATCGAGATCCGGGCCGATTGTCGGGATCGCGCGCACAATATAGTCATCAAGGAGAATCTGCATTTCGGCGATGATCCGATCTATAGCATCCGCCTTTGAGGTGGCGATAGCATCGAGTTCATCAGATACCGTTTTCCCACCAACAGTATCCACAACAGCACTACAATTCACACTGCAATCCGCCCGCAACTGCTCTTCACGCTGCGTAGGCGCAAGGATTTCCGCGCCGCGCAAACTAAGAGCTTTGACCTTGCTCTGTGCGTTTGCCCGGAGTTGCTCGCGGGACAGTTGCCCGGCGGACAGCAAAGGCAGGACGTTAGTGACAAGGAAAAACAACCCGGCAAGCCGCGTCCAGCGCCCGAGTCCGATCGGCAGAGTCAAATTCATGGCCAGAAAAGTGTGGCCCTTCTCAACTATTTTTGCAAACTGCCAGATTAGTTCGGCGGCACGTGAGCATATTTTCTGCGCCTCTAGAACGCCCATGAACTCATCAGAAGCACCATTCAGCCTGAGCGACGGGCAAACCGGAAGTTACCTCTGAATCAACATTCCGTAAGCCATGGATGCTCTCCGCAGCCCGAACCGCCCTTCTGGCGCCGGCTGAAGTTGCCGCCATCGACATCGAGGGACGCGTCCACACCTCGCAAGCATGGAGAGGACATAACCGCAATCCACCACCGGCCTCCTGCGAGCGAATAGCGAGCGTCTGCCCCACCCAGGGGTTTAGCTTTTCAGCGCCACCCGAATATGCAACTCCTTCAGTTGCTGCTCGCTCACCGTAGTCGGCGCATCGGCCATCAAGTCGATCGCTTTCGCCGTCTTGGGGAACGCTATCACCTCGCGCAAGCTCGGCGCGCCGGCTAGCAGCATCACAATCCGGTCGAGGCCGAGCGCAATGCCACCGTGCGGCGGAGTGCCGTACTCCAGCGCGTCCAGGAAGAACCCGAACCGCGCCTTCGCCTCTTCCTCGCTGATCCCCAGCGAGGAGAAAATCTGCTGCTGCACGTCCTTGCGGTGGATTCGGATCGATCCCGAACCCAGCTCCAGCCCATTCATCGCCAGGTCGTAGCAGTTGGCGCGCACGCTGGCCGGGTCGCTCACCAGGTTGGCCATGTCGTGCTCGTGCGGCGCGGTGAACGGATGGTGCGCCGGCATCCATTTCTGGATCGAAAGGTCGTACTCAAACATGGGGAAGTCAATAATCCAAATCGGATGGAACGCCGCCGAGCCGTCCAGCGCTCCCGCCCCGCTGGCCGCCGCCGCTTCGCGAACAATCTTCTCCGTCACCTCGAACGCCTTGTGCCGGTCGGCATACTTCTTCGCCAGCTCGGTGCGGAAGTTACCCGCCGCGGAGTAGACGTTGATCTCGCGTTCGGATAGCCGTCCCTCAAACTTCGTATCGCTGGCCTTCACCGGGTGCGCCGGGTCGCCCGCCACCACGATCACAAAGTCGCCTTCAGCCGCACCGGCCAGCTCGCGCACCTTCGCCGCGCTCTCCGGGAAGCCCTTGGCCAGCCGCTTGAAGTCGTCAATAAACTTGGCGCCCTTCTTCTGGTCGAACAGCGGATGGTTGTCCTCGCGCTCCTTGCGGCTCAGCTCGCCCACGCTGGGAATGCGCAAAGCCACCACCGGCAGCGCCGGATCAATCTGCAGGGTCGCCAGCGCCTCATCGGTGAACGCCGCGCGCACATCCGTCAGCCCCGGCAGCCGCTGGTCCGGCTTGTCGGAACCGAAGTTGCGCATGGAATCGTCGTAGGTGATCCGCGGGAACGGCGTAGGCAGCGTCACGCCGGCCGCTGCGAAGGCCGCCGACAAAAACTGCTCCACGACTCCGAAGACCGTCTCCTGCCGCGGGAAGCTCATCTCCAAGTCGACTTGGGTGAACTCCAACTGCCGATCGGCGCGCAGGTCCTCGTCGCGGAAGCAGCGGGCAATCTGGAAGTACCGGTCGAACCCCGAAATCATCAAGATCTGCTTGAAGATCTGCGGCGACTGCGGCAGCGCATAAAACTCGCCCGGATGCACGCGGCTCGGCACCAGGAAATCGCGCGCGCCTTCCGGCGTCGACTTGGTCAAAATCGGCGTCTCAATCTCCAGAAATCCCTGCTTGCTCAGCGACTCGCGAATGGCCAGCGTAATGTCGTGGCGCAGGCGGAAGTTGCGCTGCATCTCGGGGCGGCGCAGGTCCACGTAGCGATACTTGAGCCGGACTTCCTCATTTTGGATCGCCTCGTCGGATGGAGAGAAAGGCGCCAGCCGCGTGTCGTTCAGCACCAGCAGCTCGGTGGCCTCGATCTCAATCTCCCCAGTCGGCATCTTGGGATTGATGGCGTCCTTGTCGCGCAGCCGGACCTTGCCCACCGCGGCTACGACATACTCCGGCCGCACCTGCTCGCCCTTCAAATGGCCATCGGGCGTGATCTCCTTGTCCAGCACAATCTGGGCGATGCCCGAGCGGTCGCGCAGGTCGAGAAAAATCAGGTTGCCGTGGTCGCGGCGCCGGTTCACCCAGCCCATCAACACCACCGATTGCCCCGCGTTGGCAGCGCGCAAGTCGCCGCAAAGATGTGTCCGTTCGAGACTGCCTAGAAAATCGAGCACTGCCTATGTCCTTTGTCTTTCTTCATGAATCCGCACTATCCACCGTGCCCCATCCTTTGCGCTTTTTGCAAAGGGTGGGAAAGCACAACCCTCAATTCGATCCTTCTGGGCTGAGATCCGTCGTGGGCTTGAGGAACGCCGCCAGCTCCGCGCGCGAAACCTTCGTCTGAACGCCGGTTGCGAAGGTCTTCACCGTCAGAATACCGGATTCGAGCTCGTCCTCGCCCAGGATCACGATCGCCTTCGCCGCCTTGTCCGCCGCCTCAAACGACTTCTTCAGCCGGAAGCTTCCTTCGCCCAGCTCCACCCGCAACCCGGCCCGCCGCAACTCCCGCGCCAGCGCCAGCGCGGCAGCATTCATCCCCTCACCCAGCGGGGCAAGGAAGGCAGCGGCCTTCTCCTGCTCGGCCTGCTCCAGCGCCTGCAAGGTCAGCACCAGCCGGTCCTCGCCCATGGCAAAGCCAATGCCCGGCGCTTTCGGTCCGCCAATCGCCTCGCTCAGCCCGTCGTAGCGCCCGCCGCCCAGCAGCGCGTTCTGCGCGCCAAGCCCGCCGTGAGTGAACTCGAACGTGGTCCGCGTGTAGTAGTCCAGGCCGCGCACCAACCGGTGGTTGCGCGTGTACGGCACGCCCGCCGCATCGAGCGCCGCCAGCACTGCCGCAAAGTGCGCCTTCGACGCCTCATCCAACGAGTCGGCAATCACCGGCAGCGTCTCAATGATCGGCTGATCCGCCGGAACCTTGCAGTCCAGCACCCGCAGCGGATTGGTCACCGCCCGCCGCTGGCAATCCACGCACATCTGCCCCACCACCGGCGCCAGTGCCGCGCGCAGCGTTTCGTTATATTTGGCGCGATCCGCGGAGGACCCCACCGAGTTCAGGTGCAGCGTCCAGCCCGTGATGCCCAGCTCGTCCAGCAGCGTGGCCAGCATCTCCAGCACTTCCGCATCGCGCAGTGGACTTTCGCTACCCGCCGAGGCGGGCCCAATCACCTCCGCGCCAATCTGCGAAAACTGCCGGTACCGCCCCTTCTGCGGCCTCTCCCGCCGAAACTGCGGCCCAATGTAATAGAGCTTCTGCAACTGCCCCGTCTCGCCCAACTGGTGCTCGATGTACGCCCGCACCACCCCAGCCGTATTCTCCGGCCGCAAGGTCAGCGACTGCGTCTTCTCCGACTGCGCCCGCGCCCGATCTTCCCAGGTGTACATCTCCTTCGAGACAACATCGGTTTCCTCGCCGACGCCACGCGCGAAGAGAGTCGTGTCTTCAAACACGGGCGTGCGAATCTCGCCAAAGTTGTAGCGACCGAACACCGAGCGGGCAGTCGCCTCGATGCGGTTCCAGAGCGCCGTCTCCGGCGGCAACAAATCCCGCGTGCCGCGGACGGCTTTAATCGTTGTCATAGCTCTACTAGTCTAAATGTTGAGTGGTGTACGCTGAAGTAGGGTAGACAGTTTGCTGTCACTGTCGATCCCGGATTGTCGAGGGGCTTCGTCATGATGTTTCATGTGGTTCTTCTTCCCGAGGAAGATGGTTGGATCGTGGCCGAGTGCCCTGCTTTGCCCGGGTGTGTGAGCCAGGGTCGGGACGAGAAAGAGGCTCTCGCGAATATCCGTGAAGCCATCACTGGCTGGCTTTGGGCAGAAGACCAGAAGGCGGCTGATTTGCTGCCGACTGGGCAGGTACCTGTGCTCGTCGCGGTCTAGAGTGCCACGCGTGGAGTATGCGGCCTTGATTTTCCCGTTTCGTCATGAGAAATCCACTATTGCGCCCTGAAATGCACCGATTATTGGGCTGTTGTCCCTCCTAACTTATACATACAATTGGATGTTGGGAAGACAAAATTTGGGCAAGCTGAGCAACATCTCGGGTAAGGAAGCCGCAAGGGGCTTTGAAAAGGCAGGATGGGTCGCTCGTGGTCAAACCGGTAGCCATCTGGTGCTTACCAAAGCCGGTGTCCGGGCAAATCTCACAGTCCCGCTCCATGCCGAGCTTGCTCCCGGCACGTTGCGCTCTTTGATCAGAGTCTCGGGCCTCACGGTTGAGGATTTCCTCGATCTTCTCTGAGACAGATACACAGGGTCATGCTTTCGGCTTGATCCGAGGCCAATGCCTTGCATCCTCCTGCCTCTTCGCGTAACCATAAGCCCATGGACTATCGACTTCTCGGAGGCTCCGGCCTCAAGGTTTCCGCACTCTCCTTCGGCACCGGCACCTTCGGCGGCACCAACGACTTCTTCAAAGCCTGGGGCTCCACCGAAGTGGACGAAGCGCGCCGTCTGATCGACATCTGCTTCGAGGCCGGCGTCAACCTCTTCGACACCGCCGACGGCTACTCTGACGGACGTTCAGAAGAGATTCTAGGCAAGGCCCTCGAGGGCAAGCGCGACAAGGCGCTCATCTCCACCAAGTCGGGATTTCCCACCGGCCCCGGACCCAACGACTGGGGATCCTCCCGTTCCCACCTTCGTGAGGCTCTCGAAGGAAGCCTGCGCCGCCTGGGCACCGACTACATCGACATCTACCATCTGCACGGCTTCGACGCCCTGACGCCCATTGAGGAAGTGCAGGACACCCTCAACACATTTGTCCGCGAAGGCAAGATCCGCTACATTGCCGCCTCCAACTTCTCCGGCTGGCACCTGATGAAGTCGCTTGCCGTGGCCGAGCAGCGCGGCTGGACCCGCTTCGTCGCCCACCAGGTCTACTACTCCCTCATCGGCCGCGAGTACGAGTGGGAGCTGATGCCGCTGGCCCTGGATCAAAAAGTGGGCGCGCTGGTCTGGAGCCCGCTCGGCTGGGGCCGTCTCACCGGCAAGCTTCGCCGCGGCCAGCCGTTGCCGGAAGTCAGCCGCCTGCACAAAACCTCCGAAGCCGGCCCGCAGGTGGCGGATGAATTCCTCTATACAGTTGTGGATGCCCTGGACAAGGTCGCCGCCGAGACCGGAAAGACCGTTCCCCAGGTGGCCCTGAACTGGCTGCTGCAACGGCCCACTGTGTCGTCAGTCATCGTAGGCGCGCGCAATGAAGAACAGCTCCGCCAGAACCTGGGCGCGGCGGGATGGAACCTGACCCCAAGCCAGGTGGAAGCCCTGGACAAAGCCAGCGACCAGCAAGCGGTCTATCCCTACTGGCACCAGCGAAAATTCTTCGCCGGCCGCAACCCGCTGCCTGTGTAAGCAGCGCAAGCCTCCGTGCCCCATCCATTCCGTTTCTTTCTGCGGAATGGGTGGGAAACCCATGAAGTCCGGGACTACACCTTTTCGGAAACCGCTCAGTACGCGAAGTCGCCCTTGTGGTGCCGGTGGTAGACATACCGGCCGATCATCCAACCCACGGCGCTCCCTACCAGCACATCGGAGGGAAAGTGCTGCTTGCCAAGCACCCGCGTCAGGCTCACCCCGGTTGCCAGCCCATACGCGGTGATCTGAGTGAGCGGCCCAGGATATTCCGAGGCAATCACTTCGGCGGAAGACCAAGCGATGACGCTGTGGTTCGAAGCAAACGAGGAATCCAGCCCCACGCCGGACTGAAAAAATTTGCCTTTGGCCCCATCCACAGTCGGCCGTTCTCGCTGGGAGGCAGCCTTCAGCACTTCGTTTACCCCCAGGCTATCCAAAATTGCCTCGCCTGCCAGAATGCCGGTCTCGGTAGCATGGTCGTCATGCCGAAGGCGTCCCAACCCAAAGATCGCGACCGGAGCGGCAATAAAAGCTCCCTCCAATCCGTTGGAAGCCGTGATCGCGTGGTTGTTCAGCGACGTGTTGTTCAGCTTCGACGAGGACATCACCTGGTGGTCGGTGGTCATCAGCACGGTCGTGGCAAGCCCCAGCGGAATCAGATACTTCAGATCGCTTTCCCGGATATGGGCGGGGCTGGTCCAAATCGCTTCCTGGTCGCGAAGCAAATTCATCGGGACCCCGCGGAGAGTGACTTTTTCTCCGCTATCCGCCGCTGCTCCGGCCGACGCTTTCGCCTGGGGTGCATCGGGCGCGGTTGCGTTCTCACTTTGCGCCGGGGCACAGCCACAAAAGACCATGCTCAACAGCACTGCACAGGCGGTATCGCGACACGAAACGAACAATCTTTTCTCCACATCTCTCGTAAGTTGTTTAGAAACTAAAGGACACGAGACAAAGAGCTTGATGAACAAATCGTCATGCGCTTTTCGATACCCCGGGCTCGGCCAGGTACATCTCTACGTAATCCAGATAATTCTGGGCATATTCGCGCACCAGAGCGGCATCCTTGTCGGAAAGCTCGCGGCGCTGCTTGGCGGGCACTCCGGCCCATAGCGTTCGCGGCGGCACCACCGTGTGTTCTGGAACTACGGCCCCGGCCGCAATAATCGACCCTGCCCCGATCCGGCAGTTGTTTAGAATGCGCGCTCCGATTCCGATCAGGCACCCGTCCTCCACCACGCATCCATGCACTGTGGCGTTGTGGCCAATGGTTACCCAGTCGCCCACGATCACGGGGTACAGATTGCGTTGCCCATGAAGTACCGCGCAATCCTGCACGTTGGAGTTTGCGCCGATCCGAATGGAGTGCACGTCGCCGCGCACCACCGCATTCATCCACACCGAACTGTGCGCGCCGAGTGTCACGTCGCCGATCACTTGGGCCGACAGGTCGACGTAACAGCTTGGATCGACGATCGGCGTCCGGCCCTGGTAGCTGCGGATCATTCGAGAACCCCTCAATCCCAATTTTATTGCATGGACCGGAGCCTCAATCGTTGTGGCAAATTCTTTGTGTTCCTGCCTGCGCCGCATCGTGCCCCGGCACTGAAATCAAATTTCCGGTATCATAGGAGAGCCCCATGGCAGGTTTGGAGGTGGGATTTTTTGGCAGAGGTTCGCGTTCAAGAGGGCGAGCCGCTCGAAAATGCGCTACGCCGGTTTAAGCGGAAGGTTCAGCAGGAAGACATTATCAAGGAAGTCAAGCGTCACTCCTACTATCTGAAGCCCGGTGAAAAGCGTCGCGTGAAGGCAGCATTGGCACGCAAGCGGAATCGCAAGAAGGCTCGTAAAGAGGCTGATTAGTAGCCAAACTCGTGGCGCCCCGGAGTTCCGTGCCGCTTTGGCCGATGAATTCTGCCAACCGGACGGAATCCGGGGCTCCCTGATGCACATAAAGAAATCCTCATCATGATCGTCTTGAAAGTAGTATGTTAGAGTGGTTTGAATCTCCCGATTTTCGGGTACGAAAAAATTTCGCCGCCGACTTTTTGCGGCCCGGGCCCCTTGTTTTGAACTTAAGCACGATCACAGGGAAACGGGACCGGCAAGTCTTATTTCCAGCGCCGATTTCAAGCTGTTTCCCTGTTCCAGGGAAGCCGGCGAATGGAATTCAAAGACAAGGTGTTGAAGTGCAGTGACTGTGGGGCCGACTTTGTTTTCACGGCCGGCGAACAGCTTTTCTTCCACGACAAAGAATTCAAGAACGACCCCAAGCATTGCAAGCAATGCAAGGCCAAGCGTGTCCGCGGCGGGCCACGCGTGCGCTCGGAGACCCGCACCACCTGCTCCGAGTGCGGAGCGGAGACGACTGTGCCCTTTAAGCCCACCCAGGGACGCCCGGTGCTCTGCCGTTCCTGTTTTCAGAAGCTGAAACCAGCCACTCCGCCAACCCTCGAATAATCCTCGGCCAGATGCAGCCGGAGTGCGCGCACTCTGCCCCGGGCGCCGACGATTATTGCAACGCCGAATTCAGCAGGAAGTCTCCCATGAATCCGGATGGGAAACCCGCTGCGCGGACCAGCGTGGCCAACTGTGCCCAGTGGCGCTGGCTGTGCAAGAGCGCGTGCGTCAAGAGTTTGCGCCGCGAGGGTCTTCGCGCCTCGGGAGGCAGCCACGGAGAATCCAAAGGGACGCCCTCATTCCAGTCGATGGCGGGGTTTTCCAGGAGCCGGCGAAAGTTCCCCACGGCTTCCAGGTGGAAAGCATAGAGGGCATCCAGAGGGCCAGTGGGCAGGGTATTTCTGTCGACCTGCGGCAGGCCGGCGATGCGCTGGCTCCAGAGCAGATCGACCGCCCAGATGTGGCGGACCAACGCCTGGACATCGGTTGCCCCGCCAATGCCGCAAGGCAGCGCCAGCAGGGCGGGATTGGCATCAAGGTGCGCCTTCCAGAAGTTGGAAGACTGGCAACTCCAGGCGAGCAGTTCATCGAGAGTAATGGCTGGGGTCATCGTGATTTCCCCAGGGAACGATGGCCAATGTCGCGCCGGTAATAGAGCCCTTCAAAACTGATCTCGCTCATCGCCTCGTAGGCTCGCTGCAATGCCCCTTCCAGCGTAGGCGCCGTTGCTGTTACGCCCAAAACCCGGCCGCCGCTTGTGACCGTTTCATCGCCGACAAGAGCGGATCCGGAGTGAAACACCTGCACGCCGGGAATGCGATGGGCTGCCTCAAGGCCGCGAATGGAAAACCCCGTCTTGTAGCCCCCCGGGTATCCCGCCGAACTCGCGATCACACACGCCGATGCACCTTCTGCCCAGCGCATCTCGACGTCGGCCAGGGTTCCGTCAATGCAGGCTTCCAGCGCTTCCACAAAGTCCGACTCCAGGCGCATCAGGATGGCCTGTGTCTCCGGGTCTCCGAATCGTGCATTGAATTCCAGCACCTGGGGTCCGCGAGCCGTCATCATCAGACCGATGTAGAGAACGCCCACAAACGGCGTGCCCTCCTCAGCCATGCCGCGCAGCGTCGGCTCGGCGATGTGGCGCAGAATCCACTCGCGCATACCTGGCTCCAGCAGCATATCGGTGGAGTAGACGCCCATCCCTCCCGTGTTCGGTCCGGTATCGCCCTCGCCAATGCGCTTATGGTCTTGCGCAGGCACCAGCGGAGCCGCATGCTCTCCATCGCAAAGGCAGAGAAAGCTGATCTCGTCCCCAACCAGGAACTCCTCCAACACCACTTGCCGCTCGACCTCTCCCAGCAGCGAACCCGTAAAAAGTCCTTGCGCCGCTTCCACAGCCGTGCGCCGCGACTGGCAGATCAAGACCCCCTTGCCCGCCGCCAGACCGTCTGCTTTCACCACAATCGGCGGGTGGAAGATCTCCACAGCCTTTTCCAGCTCCTCCGCCGTCGTGCACACCGCGTAGTTGGCGGTGGGTATGTTGTGCCGCTGAAGGAATCGTTTCGCGAACCCCTTGCTCGATTCCAGCATGGCCGCGGCGCGGGTGGGCCCGAAGACACGCAATCCCCGCTCGGTGAGAGCATCCACAATTCCCAATGAAAGCGGCAGCTCCGGCCCCACAATCGTCAAGGCGGGCTGTTCCTGGAGAGCAACCTGGACCATTGCGTCCAGATCCTTCAAGTCCACTGCTACGCAGCGGGCAATCTCCGCAATGCCCCCATTTCCGGGCGCGCAGACCACTTCGGTTACTTTTTCGCTGCGCTTCACCGCCCATGCCAGCGCGTGCTCCCGGCCTCCAGAACCAAAGATCAAGACTTTCATGCCCGCTTCCCTGCTCTCCTTGCCCGCTGGTCCGTCCAGAGGCTGAAAGGCTATCTGAGCAAACACCGTCTGGGAAGTCAAACCGGAGGCCGGCCAGGGAGAATCGACGTATAATCCTGCCATGCTGATTCCCTCAGGATCGGCATCGCAGAGATCCCCAAAGCCTTAACTGCCAACCGGTGACGGTCTATGGTCGAACGCCGCATCAAGTCCTTTGCGCAACAGCAAGCCGAAGCAGCCCGCCGATCCAGCCAGATGGCCCTGTACAAGCGGAATCAGGCGTTGGGCCTGGTCCTGCTCGCCATAGCGATTCTCGTCTTCTGGCTGTTCCGAACCAATCCCCTGTGGATCTTCCCGCCCGGTTGGTGGCGTCTGTGACGATTGCATCGAGCAGCCATTTGCCCGAGAGCGCACTCCCTCTGACTGTCATCATCCTCGGCCCCACGGGCAGCGGCAAAACCCTCCTGTCCCTGGAACTGGCCGAGCGCTTCAACGGCGAGATCGTCAGCTGCGACTCCGTAGCCGTATACCGGGGCATGGATTTGGGCACCGCCAAGCCCACCCTTGCCGAGCGCGCCCGCATTCCCCATCACCTGATCGACGTCACCACGCCTGACCAGCCGTTCACCGCAGGCGAATACAGTCGCCAGGCCCGAACCGCCCTCCGCGAGATCTCTGCACGCGGCAAGCTTCCCATCGTGACCGGCGGAACCGGTCTCTACCTGCGTGCCTTGACCGAGGGCCTGTTTGACGGGCCAGCCCGTCACGACGAATTGCGCGCGCGGCTCACGCGCAGCTGCGCCCGCCATGGCTCTGCGTGGCTTCATCGTGTTTTGAGCCGCATTGACCCTCCCTCGGCCGAGCGAATCCACGCCCATGACGCTCCCAAGCTTATGCGCGCCATCGAGGTGTGTCTCGCCTCCAAAACTCCCCTGTCCGCGGTGCTCAGCCAACCGCAGCAGGCCCGCGATCCGCTCATCGGCTTTCGCTTGACCCGCATCGGGCTCGATCCGCCCAGAAGAGCGCTCTATGAGCGCCTGAACCGCCGCGCCGCCGCCATGTTCACAGCCGGCCTGATCGAGGAAACCCGCCAACTCCTGGAGAACTATGGTCCCGTCAAGGCGCTCGACTCTCTCGGCTATCGCCAGGCGCATGCTGTCGTTGCCGGAACGCTCGATGAAGCCGCGGCCGTGGGAGCCGCGCAGCAAGGGCATCGTAACTTCGCCAAGCGCCAGCTAACCTGGTTCCGGCGCGAGCCGGAGGTTCACTGGCTGCCGCTCTTTGGCGAGCAAGCTGGGCCGGACGCCGTGGAACTGGTTCGCTCAAAAACAACAGGGCGGTGAGTCAATGGACTTGTGCGCGGGGCCTTATGGCTTTCCGGCTTGCCCAGCCGATGCAGAAGTCGGCATCGTTCCATCTGCCGCCGGCAGGTCCTGAACCTTGATTCCCGCGGGGACTTCGAACATGGAAGCGGGCGGTTCCTCCCGTTTCAAATTGGAGATACCCACCGTCAACGAACCTGATCGCTCGTCGCTGCGCTTGAGCAAGAGGCTCAAATGAAGATCCTCCGAGGTCCACACCTCTTCCTCGACTTGCGCCGACTTCTTCCACCAGGCAGCCCCCGTGGAAATCACAGCCCAGTGTCGAACCCCCTTGGTTTGTAGCCCGTCCATCGTACTCGTCCCCAGATTCTGGGTTTTCACGCCCGCACCGGAGAGAAAGGGCTTGGGTGAATCCGGCCGGATTTGCCTCGTTCCCGCATGGCGAACCGGATCGTAAGTGACCTCCATCAGGGTCTCCGGATCGAAGATCCGCACCACTAAAATCTGCGGCGTACCGTGGAACGACTCCGGCATCAGCCGGCGCACTTCGTTGTGTGTGCGCCCTTTTGCGTCCCGCGCAATCAAACTCAGCGTACGGCTGACCGGGTCCACGTCCTCTTCGTCGTAACGCTCCAGCTCGACGACCGCTGTGGCCGTAAACGGCCTTCCCGGCGTTGGGGGGATTTCGAGATAGTTCTTGGGGGTTGGTTGTGCTCCAACACTGAGTGTGGCCGCCGCGGCGAGGACGGCAAGCCCTAGAGTCCTTCGCAGCATCTCCATAGCCCTCCTTCGCCGGCGGATGCAGACTAACACATCCCTGGATGCCGACCGCCATCCTCCCTGGCCGCGCACGCTCGTTAGAGGGCCGCAACGGCACCAGGTTAGGCGCAGATTTAAACTAGGGTCTGGTTACCCTGTGCGCGTCCGGCTGGCCGGCGCGGAATGGAGCGGTCAAGTGGCAGACACGATCTACGACGTGGTGATTATCGGCGGTGGTCCAGGCGGCTATACAGCAGCTTTTCGTGGCGCGGAGTACGGCCTCAAGGTCGCGCTTATCGAGAAGACCGACAAGCTCGGAGGAACCTGCCTGCACTGGGGCTGCGTTCCCACCAAGGCGCTGCTCTTCAATGCCGAAATCTGGGACCACTTGCAGCACGCCGCAGACTTCGGCATCGAAGGCACGGGCACGCCTACGCTCAACTGGCCGGCTGTGCAACAGCGCAAGGACGGCATCATCGTGAAGCACACCAAGGGCCTCGACTTCCTGGTGCGCAAGCACAAGGTGGCGCGCCTCCAGGGCTACGGCCGCCTCACCGGCCCCGCCGTCGGCGGCGTGCATACCGTGGCGATCACCGGCGCCGATGGCCAGATCTCCCAGATCCAGGCCAAATCCGTCATCCTGGCTTCCGGCTCTGAAGCGCGCATGCTCCCCGGCCTCCAGCCCGACGACCGCATCCTCACCAACATCGAGATTCTCTCCCTGCAGCAGGCCCCCAAGTCGCTGGTAGTCATCGGCGCAGGCGCTGTCGGCGTCGAATTCAGCTCCATGTTCCGCACCTTCGGCGCAGACGTCACCCTGCTCGAATTCCTGCCCCGCATCGTCGCCGTCGAGGACGAAGAGGTCTCCAAGGAGCTCACCCGTCTGTTCAAGAAGCGCGGCATCGACGTGAACACCGGCGCCAAGGTGGAAACCGTCACCCGCACTGAGACCGGCGTACAGGTCAGCTACACCGACGTCAACGGTAAGCCCCAGACCAAGGAAGCCGAAAAGGTGCTCGTCGCCGTGGGCCGCGCGCCGCGCACCACCGACCTGGGCCTGGAAAAAACCAGAATCGAGCTGGAACGCGGCTTCGTCAAGGTGGATGAAGCGCAGCAAACTGCCGAGCCCGGCGTTTACGCCATTGGCGACATCGTCTCCGGCCTGCCGCAACTGGCCCACGTCGGCATGATGGCCGGCATGGTCGCCGTCGCCAAGATTGCCGGCAAGGACTTCCGTCCCATCCGCCGCGACCGCATTCCCGCCTGCACGTACACTGAACCGCAGATCGGCAGCGTCGGACTCACCGAGAGCCAGGCCAAAGAAAAGGGCTATGAAGTGAAGGTCGGTAAGTTCCCCTTCGCAGGCAATTCCAAGGCCACCATCCTGGGCAGCCACGACGGCTTCGTGAAGGTGGTCTCCGACGCCAAGTACGGCGAAATCCTCGGCGTCCACATCCTCGGCCCCGGCGCGACGGACCTAATTGCCGAAGCCGTCGCCGTGCTGGAACTGGAAGGCACCATCGAAGAGATGATGTTCACCATCCACGCCCACCCCACGCTCTCCGAAAGTCTCCTAGACGGCTACAGCGCCGTAGAAGGCATGGCCATCAACGCGTAATCTGAAGAGGAGGATGCCTTGGCGAACATTGCTATATTGGTGGGCAACACAGAATACCGGGCACTGCAGACGCTCGGCTGCTGTTCCGAGGACGTATCGGCGATTCAGCAGCTTCTCGAAGCCAGCAAGAAGTTCGACTGCATTGAGGTCATTTTAAACAAGGACTCGTTCGAGCTAAAGGAAAGCATCCGTTCGATGATCGATGCGAATAAGGGCATCCAGGAGATGTTTTTCTACTTCACGGGACACGGATATCAGCACGAGTCCGACTTTTACTTCTGCTCAACGAACTTTGATGCGAAACGACCCAACGAAACCGGTTTGTCGAACAGCGAACTTCACTCGCTTCTAAGAATTGGCGAAGCCGATCTTACAGTGAAGGTGATTGACGCTTGCAGTTCGGGGAACAACTTGGTCAAGTCCGACGGTGCGCTCTTGTCCGTCTCGAAACAAGGATTCAAAAATCTCATCCAGATCGCTTCGTGTCTAGACTCGCAGAACTCGCTAACTGGTAACCCCATCAGCCCCTTCACGGACAAGTTTATAAAGGCGGCACTAAGGAAGAGTGAAGGCGCAGTGTACTACACGGACATAATCGACACACTCAGGGATGAATACCTCGATAATAATGACCAGACGCCCCACTTTGTATCCCAGGGAACTGGGCGGGAGCGATTTGTGGACGATGCACACCGGTTTGATGAGCTCAGAATGAGGCCTTCAATACAGACAAGCGAGGAGCAAGCGCCTGCGGATATTGCCCTATCGACTTCGAACACACAAAGTGCGCTAGAAATCCTCGGAAGAGCAGAACAGCAATTTGCGAACATGGAATCCGCGCAGAGATTTATTTCGGTATTGTTCGACAAACTGATTCAAAAGGCTTCGCAGGACGCGACGACGAGTGATCTTTTCTCTTCGGACGTAGTCACGCATTCGGATTTCCAAGAGCCCACCACCCGGATATTCATCGCGCGCATTTTATCAGGTGAGAAAAGGCCCGATTCATTCGTCACCGCTCTTGTCGTGCGTCCAAGGGATCCCTTTAACATTTACTCGATAGCGGCCATGCTTACTCCGGAGGACGATGCCACTAAGTACGAATTAAGGTTGAACTGTTCTGTTGACAAGGCCCAGTTGAAGATAACCCTTTGGCCGAAGTTCGTCTCGCTGAAGCAGCTCGTTCTTGTTGTAACCTGCGCACCAAGCCTCCAGGTTTGCTACGTATTTGAAATGCTTACACAACATTCTCTCCGCGATTGGGATTTATACAACCCCGAAGGGGAGGAGATCGTACGTCGATGGTACAAAAGGGATTGGACCGACTCTAGCGATTCCCTGGCCGACGGTATATGGGAAAAAATTCGCGAAGCAGCACAGAACAGCATTGAAGCAGCTGTCCAGGTCCTTCACCAGTGAGCCGCAAAACGAATTCAATCAGGCATCTCAAAACAGCCCTTGCGAGCCCCGCCGAAATTCGATGCAGCCCGCAGACTGCCCGCCACTAGCACTCTGCGCTTGATCAAAGCACCGTCTCGCGGACTTGTCCCGAAAAATGGTATCGGTTACACCCGGTCTAACTCCGCGAAAAGCTCGTCCAGCACAATGCGGATCGGAGTTTCCGGAACGCTCAGTTCGCCGCCTCGGACCAGTTCCAATCCCGCCGCCGTGCCGCGATAAGCTACCCGCGCATAAGGATCGATGACCCACACATGCTCCACACCGAAGGCCTGGTACTCGCGCGCCTTGGTTTCGGTGACCCGCAGCGGCTGATCGGGCGACTGTACCTCGACGATGAGAAAAGGCGGATGGGTCAACACGGATTCCCGCCGAGTGCCTTCCCGCAGAACCGACACATCCGGCACGCGGAAACGGGTCTTCTCTGTCTGCACCCGCTGCTCGGGCAAAGGATAAACGCCCCAAGCCTGCCTGTTCTCCAAAAACAGCCCGACCAAAAGGCCTTGGACAAACGAATGCTCGAACTCGCCCAAGTCGCGTTCCTCGATGACTCCGTCCACGTACTCGCAGTCGTGCTCGAAGACCGTCGACAGGTATTCTTCGACAGTTGCGGGATGATCGAAAGCGGGCTGCGTCGCCATGGAGCCAGTATCCTCCGATTTACGCTCATTCGCCAGGGCATTTTCGCTGGTGCTGTAGACCTCCGTGCCCCATCCTTTCCGCTTTTTTCCGCGGAAAGGGTGGGAAACCCACAAGACTTCGGTCTACACCATTTCAAGAAGACGATGATCAATTCGGATTCGGCGACTCGCTTGAGGTGGCACGCAGATGGATTATCCGCCCCAAAAAGTTCCGCAGGGGCTAAAGCCCAGTCCTTTTTATGGTCCATTCGGCACGACTGAAGTCGTGCCCTGTTACAAAGCGAGAATGGGCCGGCCCGTTGAGTCGTGTGACTGAACAACGACTGATATTCATCTTCAGCAAAAGCACCTACAGTTCCGTCGACTGCCCCGCAACCAACTCCTTGCATTTCGCCACAAAGTCGGCCAGCGGCATCGACCCCTGGTCGCCCTTGGCTCTGGTGCGTACGCTGACCGCGCCAGCGGCCTCTTCCTTGTCGCCGAACACCAGAATGTACGGCGTCTTCAGGTTGGCGAAGTCGCGGATCTTGCCGTTCATCTTCTCGTTGCGGTCGTCCACTTCCACACGAAGGCCGGCGGCCTTCAACTCCGCCTCAACCTTCTTCGCGTACGCATGATGCCGCTCGGCGATGGGCACCAGGCCCACCTGCACCGGCGCCAGCCACAGGGGAAACGCTCCCGCATAGTGCTCGATCAGCACGCCGAAGAAGCGCTCCACTGAGCCGAATAGCGCGCGATGCACCATCACCGGCTGATGCCGCTCGCCGTCTTCGCCAACGTATTCAAGTTCGAAGCGCGCCGGAAGTGTGAAGTCGAACTGGACTGTGGAAAGCTGCCACAACCGGCCCAGCACGTCCACCAGCTTGACGTCGATCTTCGGGCCGTAGAAGGCGGCCTCTCCGGGAATCGTCTTGTATTGAATTCCCTTGCGCTGAAGCGCGTGCTCCAGTCCGCGGACCGCAAGTCCCCAGTTCTCATCGGACCCAGCGTACTTGGCGCGGTCATTCGGATCCCAGGTGGAAAGCTCCACCTTGAACTCCGAGAACCCAAACGTTTTCAGCACCGCCTCGGCAAAGTCGATGCACGCCACCACCTCGTCTTCAATCTGGCTGGGCATGCAGAAGATGTGCGCATCGTCCTGCGTAAACCCGCGCACGCGCAGCAACCCATGCATGGTTCCCGAGCGCTCGTAGCGATACACATTGCCCAGCTCGGCGTAGCGCTGCGGCAGATCGCGATAGCTCTTGGGCGAGTTCTTGTAGATCAGAATGTGGCCGGGACAGTTCATCGGCTTCAGCCGGTACTCGGCATCGTCCAATTCCATCGGCGAGTACATGTTCCCCGCATAATGCCCTTCGTGGCCGCTCACCTTCCACAGCTCGCGGCGCATCACGTGCGGCGTGAACACCATCGAATAGCCGCGCCGCAGGCACTCGTCGCGCATCCAGTCTTCCATCACCTTGCGCACAATGCTGCCCTTGGGATGCCAGAACACCAGCCCCGGGCCGGCTAGTTCCTGGATGCTGAACAGGTCAAGCTGCTTGCCCAGCACGCGATGATCGCGCTTGGCCGCTTCCTCGAGGCGGGCAAAGTGCGCGTCCAGTTCCTTCTGCGAAAAGAAGGCCGTTCCATAGATGCGCTGCAATTGCGGATTCTTCTCGTCGCCCAGCCAATATGCTCCGGCCAGCGACATAACTTTGAACGCCTTCACGCGCCCGGTCGAGGGCACGTGCGGCCCGCGGCAAAAGTCCACAAACTTTCCGTTGCGATAGAAGCTCACCTCCGACCCCGGCTCCGTGAACTTGGTCACGAAGTGCGACTTCATGAAGTCGCCGTCGCGGTTAAACTCCTCCAGTGCCTGCTCGCGCGGCTCGTAGATGCGGTCGAACTTTTCATCGCGCGCCACCACTTCTTTCATCTTGGCTTCAATCGCCGTTAAATCTTCCGGCGTAAAGTTGGTGGGCCGGTAGAAGTCGTAGAAGAAGCCGGCATCGGTGGCCGGGCCGTGGCCCAGCTTGGTCTCCGGAAACAGTTCGAGCACCGCCGTCGCCATCACGTGGGCAGCGGAGTGGCGGACAACCTTTAAGGCGTCCGCGTCCTTCTCAGTGAGTAGTTCGAGGCGCGTGTCGGAAGTCAGCGGTGTGGAAAGATCAACCAGGTGCGGCGCTGCCGAATCCTCCGCCGCGTACATGGCAGCTTCTGCCGAGTCGCCGGCGTCGTTCTGGTCCTTAGCTACCGTGCCTCCCACGGGCGCAATGCGGGCCACAACCGAAGCAGCGGCCAGGCGCGGAGAGATGGAGTTGGCAATTTCGAAGGGAGTTGTGCCCGAAGGCACTTCGCGAACGGCCCCGTCGGGCAAATGTACGGCAATGGTCTGCGTGCTCATGGCGAGTTGGAATCCAATGGTACCGCACATAAAAATCGCATGCGGCCGATATGTTCAGCATAGAAGGACAAACGGCGGGAAGTCGAGTAACTGGGGTATTTCACCTCACAAACCAATCCGGGATCGGGATCGCAGTCCCACCAACCGGGCATCCGCCTTTGCCGCCAAAGGCCGCTGAGACGGCCCGGCCGGGCCATGGACACTCCGGTAATGTGCAGGGTATGGTGTCAGCGTGGTATCGTGCGGCTCGGCAACAAAGAGGTTAGGAAGTATGCAAGTTCTGTGCAAGAGAACCAACGGCTTCGCCGAGACGCACTGTTGCGTGTGCGGGCAGGGTTTTGTCATGTTTTGGGAGCGGCAATCGCGCTCCGAACGCCTGGACGCCATGAAGGACATCCAGAAGGCTCTTCGCAACCAGCATCGCCATCACAAGGGGCCTGAAGCACATCCGGGCAGTCCGTTTCTGGTTCCCGAGTGGTGCGGGCCGGCGGTCGAACCGGAAACACCGCTCGCTGAAAACGAGCCGACTCTGGCTCGCTAGTATCCCGAGTCTGCAATCGAATTCAAAATGGATTGTCTCCCTGAGCGGAGATTGGCGCGTTCTTTGCGCCAACCGGAGTCAAAGGATCTGCGGTCGTTCTTGAGCGAACTTCGAACTTACCTCGCCAGAAACTCCGTGAAAAGGCCGTGCCAAACGCTTTGTAACTGGGCACGACTTCCGTCGTGCCGATAAAGCCAATCAAATCATCGGGGCCTTGGTCCCTGCGGTTTGCTTTTGTGGCAGTTCCCCTTCTTCCAGCGGTCTAAGCCGGAAATCCAAATTCGGCTCGCGGCGCATGGGGGAACGTCTCGCTTGTCAAGACATCGTTCCTAGACAGGCTCACAGAGCATCCGAATCATGAAAACTCTCACCATCCAATCCATGGTCCCTCGCGCGCCACATCCCGCCCCTCTGTGGAATCATCCAAAGCATAGAGGAGGAATGGCATGCGTTGGATCTCATTAGGACTTTGGCTGGCACTCACGTTTGCTGTCGCCGGTATCAGCGCCCGTTGGACCGCTGCCGAAATCCCAGCCTGGTACCGAACCCTGGTCCGGCCGGCTATCGCTCCACCCAATTGGGTCTTCGGCCCCGTTTGGTCGCTTTTGTATGCGCTCATGGCCATCGCCGCCTGGAGGGTGAGCGTCGCTCCGCCCTCTTCCCCCCGCAACCTTGCTTTGATCCTTTTTCTCGTCCAGCTCGCCCTCAACTTCGCCTGGTCCTGGATCTTCTTCAAGCAGCATGCCCTCGGCGCAGCCCTGGCCGAGGTCATGCTCCTGTGGGTCACCATCGCTGTAACGACTCTCGCCTTTGCACGGATTGAGTCCCTGGCTGCCTGGCTCATGGCGCCGTATCTGGCCTGGGTCACCTTCGCCACCGTGCTCAACGGCGCCTTCTGGCGCGCAAATTAGGCCGACTCGCAACGGGCCTTGCGCCGGTTCACCCGAGTGCAGATCCTTGGAGCAAATCGTCGCTTCCTGCAGCACAGTGACAGGCTGTGCCCTGCCTTTCAGCAGATTACGTTGAAAAGTGATCGCGGGCACCGACAGCGCGAGCAACTGGGCGCAACTTGCTGCAAGATCTTTCATGCTTCACGGAACAGGGTCGGACCCAGGAGTGAAACCTGCTTGCGTCGCACAATTTCATCGCAGGAACATCACTGGGCGCTTGTTTATGTTGCTTGGCCGTGCCAGTCTTGTAATGCGCCATTTCTACGGGTCCTCGAAGCCCGCAGCCGCGCGCACTACCGTATCCAAAAAATCCAATGGGGGTATGTGTATGCTTAAGCTCGCAGGCGTTTTGCTGGCGTTCCTGTTTCCCATAGTCGCAGCCGCTGAGACCGTCACGATCACGAGTCCTTCGCCGACTGCGGGACAGGTCATCAACAATGGCTGCATCCAGGTATTTGCCGACGCGCAAAGTAACGATGGAGCCAAGATTACCGCATGGCGCATTTACATTGACAACGTCGCGACCCCGTTCAGGGCCCCCAACACCGCCAAGATCAATACAAGAATCTGTGTGCCCTCCGTGAGCATCGGCGCTCACTCCGTGAAGGTAAGAGCCTGGTCAGCGAATCAGGTCTTCGGTGATTCGCACGCCGTGAAGGTCACGATCTCTAGCACCTATAAAATCATTGCCACATCGGCCGAACCGTTAAGCCCGGCCGCTGGTCAATCCTTCGACAATGGGTTGATTCGCGTTGCGGCAAGTGCCGATTCGCCTTATCAGTTGGCGAAATGGGTCGTCTATATCGACGGAGAGAGCGCTTTCACATCCTACCCCGGAGCGATTCAAGTCAAGACCAACTTGGAAGTTCCGGTAGGAACCCACGATGTGACTGTCCAACTGTGGGATGTCAACAACCGCATGACAAGTTATAGCGCCAGCAACGTGGTTGTCACCCAGGGTGTCATGATCGTTCCGCCTTTCGTGCAGCCGCCTTCAAACGCAGTTACACTGCTTAACCTTGACGATGAGGGTGCTCTAAAAGGGGCCGCGAAGTGGCACGGTCCCTTCACAGGCGCTTCTGCTTCTTGCAGAGGCGGCGATCTGGTCTGTGCGGCAAAGGCTCCCGTTGCGGTTGCCAAGCCAGTTCAGTTCGTCCCGACTCCTGTAGCGCTTCCCGTCGCAAGTGATGGGATGGTCGCGCTTTTCCAAGTTCTTCCCGGCACGGAGCCGTACGGCAATGCCGGTTACGGAACAACCATTTTCTACGATCAGCCGACGAAGGTGAACTATGTCATGGATATGTGGGTAATGCTGACTTCCACGAACATCCAAACCCTTGAACTCGATTTGGCTGCCAGCCTGAATGGACAGGAATTCATGTTTGGCACCCAATGCGACTTTGCCTCAGGCTACTGGGACTTCTGGGACGACGCGCCGGGACTTTCCGGCTGGCGAGGAATTATCCCCGCTTCCCAAAACAACGATCTCGTCTGCAACCTTCAGCCAAACCAATGGGTCCATCTGCGTTTCAACATGTTCCATAACGCGACCTCTTTTCAATTTGTTTCGTTGGAAGTCGATGGTGTCAATCACGCTTTGACCGAACTAGCTCCCTCGCTGACCAGTCGGAAGCGTTCAGGCAACGGCACGTCTGTTCAGGTACAACTCGATTCCAACAATTCGGCGACTCCATTCGAGGTTTATGTCGACAACTTCAACATCACAACCTGGTAGGTCATGGGGTGGAAGGCGCTTGGCTGCTGAACACAATCGATTCTGGGATGCTGCCGCCACGTAAAGTCTCAAGCTGCTGGCGCCTGCACGCCGACCCGGCCAACGTGAAGTCCAGTGGGTAGAGAAGCATCCTCCTAGCTCAGTGCGCGCGGGATGTCGATCAACCTGGAACTCCCGGGCCCGGTTATTTCACAACGACCGGAAACTGCGGCTGTCATCCTTGAGCCGCAGCGAACGATCTGCGGTTGTTTCTTTCCGGCGTTTCAGCGAAGCTCCGACAAGCCGTGAATGTCGAACCCGCGACCTTGCGCCAGAAGAGCCCGAGTTTGTTTGGAGATGTCAACGAACCAGCAACTACCGCATCGTCGGTTACAAAACCAGAACCCAAGAGTCTCCTTGCGGTACGCTGATGTACGCGCAGCCGCATCAAACGTCAACCGTTCGAAAGCGGACACTCGTTTCACCGACGGACACAGAATAGACGAATGCGCAAGGCACGCCATGCAGCTATTCTGCTGCTGGTTGGAGACTTACATTCAAAGGTGCTTTGGAACACAACGTGCACCCAGAAAGGACAATACTCTTATTCCCCAAGAGCAAAGTTCCTTTGGGAGGCGGTTATGGCCGGTCTGCTCCAGGATGCTCGCTTTGCCTTGCGGCAACTCCGCAAGAATCCGAATTTCACGTTTACCGCGACAGCGATGCTGGCGGTCGCCATGTGTGCCAACAGCACGGTCCTCAGTTGGATTGACGGCACCATGCTGCATCCCATTCCGGGAGCGCACGATACCGGCAACCTGGTCACGCTGACACGCGGGGAATGGAATATATCGCCGGCTCCTCCGCTGTCCTATCCGGACTATCGCGACCTTCGCGATCAGAACCGCAGCCTGAACGGACTCATCGCCTACAACCACGACTGGATCACGCTGACCGGCGGTGCGCAACCGGAGCGGATCTACGTCGCAAACGTCTCGGCCAATTTTTTTGACGTCCTGGGGATTCAGCCCTTTCTAGGGCGATTTTTCTTGCCGCAAGAGGAGACGCGCCCAGACGCTGTCCCCTATGTGGTCCTGAGCTACTCCCTATGGAAGACGCGCTATGCGGCCGATCGGGCAATCGTTGGCAAGTCGATTGGGATCGCCCGCCATCCCGTGACGGTGATCGGTGTCGCCCCGGAGAGATTCATCGGGGCCATGCCAGGGATTCACCAGGATGCCTGGCTCACCCTGAATCCCATCGGATCGAATACTTGGCGGATGACGCATCGCAGCGCCTCCTTCCTCAATGTGGTGGGAAGACTTCGTCCCGGAGTCAGCCGCGCGACGGCCACGCAGGAACTGGACACGATCATGCGGCGCATCGTGACGGCGTATTCCGACGACCATCTCGGGGTGAACACCATCACGCTTGATCCCATGTGGCGCTCGCCGTTTGGCGCCAACGCCTACATGGCCTCGACGCTGCCCATTCTGCTGGCCATTGCCGGCGTGGTGTTGTTGCTCACTTGCGCCAACGTCGCCACATTGACGCTGGTGCGGTTTGTGTCCCGGCGCCGAGAAATGGCCATCCGGCAGGCCATGGGTGCGAATCGCCTGCAGCTCGTGCGGCAGATGCTGCTCGAGGGCGTCCTTCTCTCCCTCTGCGCCGGTGCGGTTGCGTTCTTGCTGACTACCTGGTCCGCGAAGACGTTCGCCTGGTTCGTTCCGCCCAGTTCCAGCCCCATCGCGCTGAACGGAACCGTGGACTGCAACGTGGTGATTGGGATCACGGTGCTGGCGCTTTTGGCTGGCACTCTGTGCGGGGTATTTCCAGCTTGGCGGTCGTCGCATGTGCCTGCGGTCGAGGTGCTGAAGGAAGAGTCGGCCAGCGTATCCGGCGGTTCACGCAACCGCCATCTCCTCAGCGGCCTGGTGGTCGCGCAGATCGCGCTCTCGCTCGCGCTCCTGGTATGTTCCGGACTGTTTCTGGAAACCCTGCGGAATCTCGCCGCCGAGAATCCCGGCTTCGAGCAGGACCATATCCTGACCGCCGCCGTGGGGTTAAATATCGCCGGCTACAGCAATGACGAGGCACAGGTGATTCGCCACAGGATTCTCGTTCGCGTGTCGGCAATGCCGGGCGTTACGGTTGCATCGATTACGGACTGGGTTCCGATGAGTTTTACGCGGAAGACGTGCACTGCTTCCCCGGAAGAGTATGTGCCCCGCCCACACGAGTCGCTGGAAGTGCGCAGGGCGAGTGTCTCGCCGCGGTATTTCGAAACGCTCGGTATCCCGCTGATCGAGGGACGCGAATTCACCCAGGATGACACCGAGAAAGCGCCGCGCGTCCTGATTGTGGACGAGACAGCCGCACACCGCTATTGGCCGGGACAGGATCCGCTGGGCAAGAAGCTCTCCATCGGGGGCCGGCCAGCTACAGTCGTGGGCGTGGTGAGAAACACAAAACACCAGTTCATGAATGAGCGGCAAGAGCCCATGGTCTACATGAGCTTCTTTCAGAACTCGGATAACGAGACCATTGTGCAGATAAGAACGAGAGGCTACCCGGCGGATCTGGCGCCGGCGGTCGAACGGACCATCCACGAAATCGACCAACAGCTGCCCGTATTCGACGTGCGCTCCATGCGCGAGACAACACAGATCGCAAGGATCTTCGCCGTGATGCAGAGTACATTCGCCGGGATATTCGCTCTGCTTGCGTTGATCCTGGCGGCCACTGGCATCTACGGGGTCGTGGCCTATCGCACACGGTTGCGGACACACGAAATTGGAGTGCGCATGGCCCTCGGAGCTTCCCGTGCCAACGTTCTGCGCCTGGTCCTGTTCCAGGGAATATGGCTCACTCTGATGGGGCTGGCGCTCGGGCTGGCTCTCGCATTCGGACTGACGCGCTTTATCGCAGGACTGTTGTACGGAGTCGGCGCCGACGATCCGATGACCGTGGTCGGAGTGATGGCGCTCCTGGGAGTCATTTCGCTGCTGGCATGCTACCTGCCGGCCCACCGAGCCATGGGAGCCGATCCTGTGGCCTCAATACGGGAGTTGTAGAGAACAGCTTCGAACTCGGCGCGGAATTGTCTCTTAACGGGAGGAGCGAAGCCCAGCAACAAGAGGGTAATGATTTGGCGCCATGCGGGAAACGGTCCATCGCTTGCCCGGTATTCGGTAGGACTCTCCCCCGCATGAGGGACCGCTCCATCCCCCGAGGCGCGCATCCTGTGCCCCGACCTGGGAATGTTCATCCTCACGCTCTGCCCGCTAACGTAACCTTCAAGTCCCAGAACACCGCGGGCGGAGGCGAGATGCAGGTTTTGTGCAAAAAGAGCGAGGACGACATCCAGGCACGCTGCAGCGTCTGTGGACAGGGGTTCACCCTCTACTGGGAACGCCAGACGCCCGCCGAACGGGCGGATGCCCTGGAGGAAGTCCACGCCACGCTCATCGCCCAACATGGCAACAAGGAAGACGCCGGCGTTCATCCCGACGGCTGTTTCCTCGTCCCCTCCTGGGGAGGAGACGTTGCCTTTTCGGGAGCGGCCATTCTGGGGAATGCGCCCAACTCCATGTTTTCGCGCTAAACAAAAACGCGTCGGAATCGGCGCTCAGGTTGAAACGGGGGAGGGGAAGGCGGCTGCTTAAACGGCCGCCTTTTCTTCGTGGTACTCCATCTCCGTGTTGATCGCCCAGATGTTGTCCTTGGTCTTGATCCCGTTCACCATGTTCTCCACAGCCGTCATGGCCGTCAGCATGGAATGGTCCTGGTTGTTGTACTTGTGCATGCCGTTCCGCCCCACCAGGAACAGGTTTTCAAATTCATCCAGATACCGGCGCAGCACGTCGAACCGGTCATAAGTTCCGAAATAGGCGGGATACGTCTTCGGCACCCGCACCACATGCGCGTCTTCCACGTCGTCGGCCTTCAGGATTCCGATCTTCGCGATCTCGGCCACGGCAAACTTCGCCATCTCCTCATCCGAGAGCTTCCACAAGTCGTCCGTTTCGTTACAAAAGTACTCGAGCCCGATCCAAACCTTCTCGGGATCGCTCACCAGCCACGGACTCCAGTTGTTGAAGATCTGCAACCGGCCCACCACAACGTCCGGCTCCTGAATGTAAATCCAGTTGTCCTTCAGCCGCGTGCCGTCCTTCTCGTGCACGGCCAGCTTTGAGGCCAGCAGCCCTACGGTGATGAAGTCCCGGTACATCAGTCCTTCGGCAACCTCGGTCACCTCGGCGGGAACCCGGTCGGGCGCCGTGGCGGCGATCGCGCGCACCAGGTCGCGGATAGGCATCGTGGAAAGAAAATAAGTGCCCTTGAACAGGGCACGCTCACCGGATTCGCTCACCGCTTCGACCGCCGTAACCAGATTCCCGGCAACATGGACACGATTGATCTGCATCCCGAAATGAAACTGTCCGCCGCCACCCCTCACTAAATCTGCCGCATGCTCCCACAATTGCCCCGGTCCCAGTTTGGGATAAAGAAACGTCTCGATGAGCGAGGTTTCTGTCTTCTTCTGAGCAAGATCGCTAGCCGGCCTCCCCGCGAAGGTCTTCCGCAGGAAATGCATCACGACACCACGGAGCGAAAGCCCCTTGATCCGTTGTGCACCCCACTCGGCGCTGATCGCATCGCACGGCACGCCCCAGACCTTCTCGGTGTAAGACTTGAAGAATGTTAGATAAAGCTGTTTGCCGAAGCGGTTGATCAGGAAGTCTTCCAGGGTTTTTTCTTCCCGTTGCGGCAAGAGCGCGGCCCGCAGATAGCTCATCCCGCAGCCCATGGTTCGTGCCAGCCCGAGATTTCGGAAGGTCGCAAGTTTCAGGCTGATGGGATAATCGAAAAACTTGCGCAGGAAGTAAATCCTGCTCTTGCGGGGCCGCACCAGCATGACGAGGTCGTCGGCTTGGGGGTCGGGAGCGGCGCCTGCCGCCTGCGGAAGTGCGCGCCGTTGGCCTTGGTACCGCAGCTCCTCCTCCGCGCTCGAACCGCTCTCCACCGGCATCAGGTCGAGCCACCAGCGCATCACCCGGTCTGACTTTGAAAAGAAACGGTGGCCGCCGATATCCATCCGGTTGCCTTTGTAGCGCACCGTCCGAGAGATGCCGCCGATATGGTGGCTAGCTTCAATCAAAATCGGTCGAATACCCGATTGGCGCTGCAATTCGACCGCGGCCGTCAAACCCGCCGGACCTGCTCCGATAATGATGGCTGTGCCTTGCTTCATGCGCGAACGACGGTTCCTGGTTACTTTGCCTACCAGTCTGGATGGTAGCGCACACAGAGAGTTCCTCTGGCGTCCGCGCGCCGATGCCATCAGCTGTTCGGTCGGGCGAGGCGCATCTTGCTACAGCACGAGGGCTGGGAGTCACCCCAGCCCTCGTGATTTGGTTCAGATGTGTTTGCGAGATTCTGCCGGAATCCGGCCTGTGGGGTTAGAGAGGCTGCACGTCCGCAGCTTGCCAGCCCTTGGGGCCCTTCACTACGTTGAATTGCACGGCTTGGCCTTCTTGCAAGCTCTTGAAACCACTCGAGTTGATTGCAGAGTAGTGCACGAAGACGTCCTCACCGTTCTGACGCGAGATAAAGCCAAAGCCCTTCGCGTCATTGAACCACTTCACAGTACCTTGTTCCATTTTGATCGTGTTTCCTGGATTGAATTGCGCTGGAGGAATCGGAGCGACCACTGGCAGAATCTTGCTGGTTGAGGCGAGTACTGCTGCTGCTCTGTTCGGTTCTAACGCTGAGGCTAGTGTACCATTGCTGTCAATACCTAACCTGCGGCTCTCTCCCGAATCGTCCCAAATCCAAGCCGCTGCTGCGGCCGATCCCCAGCAGATGTCCCCTATGAATCTGTCCGGCACCCCCCCAATCTCCGCTTTTTTCTTTTCGCGTTTTTGCGCAGGATTAGAAGCCTTTGCTGCACAATTGCATTGTGGGGATGTTCGGAAACGCTCCTCTGCAATGACTGCGTTGCGTTGCCATTTGCCGCGCAGAAGTGCCTAAGTCACCCCCTCACCCCTCACGCGTAGGTAACTAACAAAAGAAAACTATCGATACCATCCCTGGTTACTTTCGAATGCCCGGAATGGAGATCGCGGGTCCGCGGCGGCCGTTGCCCCCGCGCATTCATCCCTGCACGCCCCACCGCAACCCTGCCCGGAACCTGCTCCGCAAGAGCTTCTGGCCTCTTTGGTTTATCGTGGAGGATGCTTCACCAAGACCGCTTGAAAGGTTGCCATGTCTCGCGATCCTGTGCCGGAACTTCTGCAGCGCGCTACGCACACGCTCGCTGCGGAATTCGCCGGGCTTCCCGACCCTGAATCGGACCCTTCCGCGAATCTCGAGGCCATGGCTGCCGTTCTGGACACGGTCGCTCATCGTCTGGGAGACAATTATCCCTACTTCCATCCCCTCTATGCCGGGCAGATGCTCAAGCCGCCGCATCCCGTTGCGCGCGCTGCGTATGCCCTGGCCATGTCCATCAACCCCAACAACCACGCGCGCGACGGAGGCCGCGCCAGTTCGGAGATGGAAATGGAGGCGGTGCGCGGAATCGCCCAGATGTTTGGCTGGAGCGAATTCCTCGGGCACCTCGCGTCCAGCGGCACCATCGCCAGCCTGGAGGCGCTTTGGGTGGCAGGGCAATTGGCGCCCGGCAAACGGATTGTCGCTTCCGAACAAGCCCACTACACGCACCGCCGCATCTCCTCCGTACTCCGGTTGGAGTACTCCGATATTGCGGCAGACAACTCTGGCCGAATGAACCTGGAGGCCCTCGAAGACGAATTGCGCAAAGGGGATGTGGGAACCGTCGTGGTCACCCTCGGCACCACGGCCATCGGTGCGGTCGATCCACTCCCCGAGATCCTGGCCTTGAAGGCGCGCTACGGTTTCAGAATCCATGTCGATGCGGCCTATGGCGGCTATTTTCGATTGATCGCGGACGAGTTGGAAGAACCGGTGCGCAACGCC
>Ga0302320_10000247_pt1 | contig 125157 bp, 112 predicted proteins | sample Bog_T0_3_FD_202130 | JGI IMG/M metagenome (GOLD analysis project Ga0302320, IMG submission 202130) | Peat permafrost microbial communities from Stordalen Mire near Abisko, Sweden - Bog_T0_3 | ecosystem: Environmental > Terrestrial > Soil > Wetlands > Peat | place: Sweden: Abisko, Stordalen... | reverse complement strand
TGCCCAAGCTTCACCTTCTGGCAAAGATCCAGCTTGAACTCGCGAGTAAAAGTTCGTCGCATTACGGACACGATTGTGAATCCTCCTATTCAAGAGGATGTGTGTCCAACATTGTGGTGGCAGTCCACTATTCCGTCGCCTCTACCACAGAGGAACAACCCCCCCGTTGTGTTGGTGGTACAACTCCTCGCGGCTCGTGGCATTCGCCGTGACATCGGCATCTTCGTCCTAACGGCGAACTCTAAAAACGGCCAATGTAGAATGCGGTTGAACTTCGGCTATGGATTACGGAGCACAGGCTAAGCGAAACCCTAACATGGGATTTGCTGCTGTTGGTATACGGCCCCATCGAGTCGCGGAAAGGAAAGTGTACGGGTCTGGAAGAGGGAACCACGAATCACCTTTTATCATTCTCCATTTATTCGGATCGCCCTCTCGCTCAGCATCTATATTTTTGGGAACGGGCATGAATTTGTCCAAACACCACTGCGCGACATTCCCCTCCATGTCCAGACATCCATAGTGGCTTGCGCCTGAACGGTAGCTGCCAACGGGAGCAGTTCGTTCTACGTCACCCTGGACCTTCTTGCTGCACCAAAGGCAAGTGGGATCGAACTTATCTCCCCAAGGATATAAGTTTCCGTTCTTGCCTCGTGCCGCCTTTTCCCATTGGGCCTCAGTCGGCAAATCGCCCCCCGCCCATTCGCAGAAATCTCGTGCTTGTTGCCAGTTCACGTTCACCATAGGATGATCGTCAATCCAGCCCCACCTCGGCTTGGGGAACTTCGAAAAGTCAATTCCCTGGTCGGCACAATACACTCTGTACTGTCCAACAGTTACGTCGGTAAGCCCAATAAGATAGGCACCAACATTAACCTGATGTTGCGGCTGCTCGAACAGTCCTGCTCCCCCCATGGTGAACTCTCCTGCTCGGACTAGAACCATTTCGACGTTTCCTTTCTTCGAAATCCTCTTCCCTGATTGATTCAAGTAAGCGGTTGCATTGGTTTTGGGTTCGCCTCGACGCAGTGGCAAAAGAGTGGTTACATGAAAGACGAATAGTGAACAGAGTGGCGCGAAATTGACGACTCTCAAGGTGATCTCCAATGCCTAAGAAATTTGGCTACAACGAAAATATTATATGCCGTTTGCGAAGGGCGCGTCGTGTCAGTTTGGCTCCGTATAAATGTCCGCGCGGGAAAACCGCGAACCAGGCCAAATCGCCTTCAAATCAACATGTATGCGATCCAAGGAAAACAGACTGAAGGTTCAGGAAAGAGTTACCTGCGAAATGGAACCCGAACAACAGGTCATAGTTCCGTTTGAACGAAAACCAAACTGGAGGCAAGACTTTTCGAGGCAAAAACGAACAAGATGGTGTGGTTGTTCATCCGTCGCCTCATTACCGGATAACACGCCGACATGTGGCGATGTCGGTCGCGAGCTCTTCTCGGTTATTCTAACCGGCGCGTCGGTAAATGCCCGTTGGTCGGGCAACGGAAAGACCTCCTGGGAAGCCTGGGTTGTCGCTCCGATCGTAGCAAAACGCGGCTCATCGTTCGAATCACCGGCCGTCTGCCCTATCGGAAGTCTTCTTCAACATCGACTGGCATTTCCTCGATCATCTTCGAAACCGCCGCGATCAGTTTAGGAATCTCGACTTCAATCACGTTCCAAATTCGATCCTGGCTGACGGCGAAATAGACATGAGCCAAGACATCCCGTGTCCTGCCGATCTGTCTCCAGGGAACTTCAGCGTATTTGGCTTTGAAATCCTCAGGAAGATTCATTACCGCTTCGCCGATGATCTCGATATGCCTGAGTATTGCCTCGTAGATGTTCGAATCGGCTTCTATTTGAGTGCGAGTGAACTGTATTGAGTTCATCTCGATCTTCTGCGCTCTTTCCAAGATGTCTTCAAGCAGGAGCCGGTTGCTACGCTACTTAGACTGCCTCGGCGAGAATCCTGTCCTTTGGTTTGGGATGCAGTGTATGTGGCTCAGCCAAGTCCACGTGAACTGGCAAGCTCTCTTCTAACAGCAGCAGCGTATCGAAATATTGCCTGAAGGTGTGGGGGAGATCGAACTCGGCGATTAGGTCAAGATCACTCGTAGAATTTGCAGAGTCCCGGGCAACCGAGCCAAACATTGAAATTGAGCGCACACCAAGTTTCCTGAGCTCTGGCTCCAGCTCCCGAATGCGCTCCATTGCTTCGACACGGTTCATATGCAGCTTATACGGAATCCCGAACCCCGCCCAACTCCTGGTGGCGAGACCATGCACTCAATCGGCGGTTTAGGCACTCCTCATCTCCTTGATTCACACTGCGCCCCTAGACGATTGTAGACCTTCCGTGGGCCAGAGCCGGCAGGCCAGCCACCAACTTCTAGGGCTCCTTTCAACCGCGCGTAAATCGGGACCGTCGGATTAGACGGCGCTGTCCGTCTCGCCGATCAGATAGATCTGGAAAACCGCAAAGGCGATGTCGACAGCCACACGGAGGAGCGCCAGGATCGCGCCTAAACCGAAAATGAAACCGAATAGGAGTATGAGTCCGATCCTCAAAACCGCTAACGCGATCGTGAGCCACGCAAGGACGTACACGACTCTGCGTGCTAGCTCCACCTTCATCAACCAGCCAATCCCGGTGGCAACGAATATCAAGCCGATGATCAGCCCAATCAGGGGGAAACCGGACAAGACCGAAGCGCCGCCGGTCATCGTCTTGCTGTATGCGGCGGAAGCAAGAAGCATGGGAGCCGAGCTGAGGAGTATAAGGCCCCCAGTGAGAATCCAATACGCGCCCAACACGTAGTAGGCGGCGATCTTCCAAGGCTCATCCGCCAAAGGCAAGGACTTGACGCCAGGAACAACGGGTCTGGCGACACCTCGCAAGTCTGCGTGGCAAAACTGACAAACCTGAGCTAACGCGGGGAGCGTTTGCCTGCATCTCGGACACGTGATGGTCGGGATAGGTCCTGTTGTAGACATGATCGTCTTGGACACACCTCCGCCCTCAGTCTGGCACTGGTCAAGCGGTACTGGGATAAGCAGAATTGCCAGCTTTCGAAGTCGTCGATCGCAGCCACGCGGGCGGGATGAACGAACTTCCAAGGCCTATTGACCCAGCGAGTAAGAGCCTGTGTGCGTATTCAGAAGGCACATCAACATCTTCGAAGTGCCCATATGAGTCGCCGCGAAGCCCTCATTCCCTGCGTACCCGTGTGTGGGAGATCTCGCCGCAGCCTATTCGATCATTGTGACGGGCAAGTCAGCCATTGTCATGGCCAACAAGGGGACAAAATGGTTCGCTTGATCCCTCATGGTCCGATCGTTGACTCTCTAGCAGACTGAATTCGTCAATCTATCCGGCTTCTTGCAACGCACATGACCCGGCGGTACGTCGACTTTGGGACCCGCCTCCCGGGACCTGAAAGAACCAGATGGGTGAGTTACACTTATGCCAATGGGTTCCGAGGGACCTGAACAGAGGTTGACAAGGGAAATGCGGGCGATCCCAAATCGAGGAGCAAGGTTGGTTCGAGCCTCGATTCGGGGATTGACGCTCTTAAGTGTTGTCTTCGTCACATCCTGTGGGAATGGATCCGAAGACCCGGCGTCCTTTAAGAACAGCATTGGGATGGAGTTTCGTCAAATTCCCCCGGGCTCCTTCCATATGGGTTATTCGAAGCTCTTCGGACCCATTCATCGGGTCACGCTTAACGGTTTTTGGATGAGCAGCTACGAAACGACAAATGCGCAATTCGAGCTCTTTCGCAAGCACAAGCGTAGTGACCAATCGTTGAAGGACAACGCCCCAGTTTGCGATGTCACCCATGAAGATGCTTTAAAATTTGCCCAGTGGCTAAGCAAGAAGGAACATCGGAAGTACGACCTTCCGACCGAGGCCCAGTGGGAATATGCGGCCCGGGGCGTCTTGAAGGGAATGGATTACCCTTGGGGAGAGGACGACCCAGACGGTCATGCCGTGTTCGGTGACCTTCAAACACGTCCGGTCGGGACATTCCGTCCAAATCGATATGGCCTTTACGATATGGCGGGGAATGCGGCCGAGTTCGTGAAGGAAGCCGATTATGACTACTCGGCAGCACCAAAGACCAATCCGGTCGGCCCACTCAAAGGAAACCTCTATATTTCACGAGGTGGGGGATTGGATTACGAACTCAAAGTCTTTGAGCGGTTCTTGGTTCCTGCCGACATGAGCCTTCCCGATTTGGGTTTTCGTCTCGTATGTTCTTCCAAATGAACGACTTGACCTGCCGACTCAGCCGAAACGGCCAGAGATGTAATCCTCGGTCTGCTTCTTCTGAGGATAAAGGAAGATGTTTTGGGTGGTGTTTACTTCGACCAATTGGCCGCCCATAAAGAAGGCCGTGACGTCACTTGCGCGCTGTGCCTGCTGCATATTGTGGGTCACGATAATGATCGTGAAATCGCGCTTGAGCTCAAAGATCAGATCTTCAATCCTGGATGTCGCGATAGGATCCAGTGCGGAGCATGGCTCGTCCATCAAGATGATCTTAGGGTTCACCGCCATCGTTCGCGCAATACAAAGACGTTGCTGCTGCCCGCCTGAGAGCGATAGTCCCGATTGTTTTAGCTTGTCTTTAACCTCTTCCCAAAGGGCGGCCTTCTTCAACGAAGTCTCGACAATCTGATCAAGTTCCGTTTTGTTTTTGGTCCCATGAATTTTGGGGCCGTAGGTGATGTTATCGTAGATCGACATCGGAAACGGATTTGGCTTTTGGAAAACCATGCCCACTTCCTTTCGGAGCTCCACAGGATCAATCCCCGACGCATAGATATTCTCTCCATCGAGCATGACCTCACCATTAAGGCGAGTTCCATCGATAAGGTCGTTCATACGATTGATGCATCGCAGGAAGGTGGACTTTCCACATCCACTTGGACCAATTAGGGCGGTAACCCGGTTGGCCGCAATATCGATGTTGATCCCTTTAAGGGCTTGGAACGGCCCATAAAAGAAATTCAAATCTCTTGCGGAGATCTTCGGCTGAGTGATCGACGGTGCCGGCGCGCTCATTTGCAGAGTCATGATGCCAGATTTAGAGTACGAGTGGGATGTTAAGAACAGATTATGATCGGCCGAAGTTTGCAATCGCACCCTGTCGAAGGGCATGGTCGGCCAAAACAATCGCCATCATCGCTTCCACCATCGGTACGGCCCTGGGCAGCACACAAGGGTCGTGGCGACCCCGACCCTTGATACTGGTGTTCTCATGATCGGTGTTCACAGTGTGCTGTTCCATCATGATCGTCGCTGTCGGCTTGAAGGCTGCTCGAATCACGATTGGCATCCCATTCGAGATTCCGCCTTGAATTCCGCCACTGTTGTTCGACCGAGTCTGGACAATGCCTTCGGAGCTTGCCTCAAATTCGTCATTGGCTTCAAGGCCGGTTAGATCGGTCAAGTCAAATCCCCCTCCAATTTCAAACCCCTTGCAAGCTGGCAGGGACAGGACTGCTTTGCCAAGGTCGGCCCCGAGCTTGTCGAAAACGGGCTCTCCCCAGCCGGCAGGAACGCCCCTTGCGACACAGCCGACAATTCCGCCAATCGAGTTTCCCTCCTTCCGAATTGCCTCAATGTGGTGCAGCATCGCTTCTGCCATCGTCGAATCCGGGCACCGGACAATATTGGATTCCACATCCGCCATCGATACGGTTGTCGAGTCGATGTTCGCCCTTAAGTGGTGAACCTTCTCCACATAACCAATAATCTCGACTCCAATCGTGGACAAGAGCTTCTTGGCAAGTGCTCCCGCAGCGACGCGGCCCACGGTTTCCCGAGCTGACGACCGACCGCCTCCAGACCAAGCCCGGATTCCATACTTTTGATCGTAGGCGTAGTCTGCGTGCGAAGGGCGGTACTTGTGCCTCATTTCATCGTAGTCCTTCGATCTCTGATCCTCGTTGCGGACCATCAATGAAATAGGCGTCCCCAGGGTGAGACCATCGAGCACGCCGCTTAGAATCTCAACCGTGTCGGATTCCTTGCGCTGGGTGACGATACTGGACTGTCCTGGTCGCCTTCGATCCAATTCATATTGAATCTCCTCGATCGAAATGGGGATACGGGAAGGGCACCCATCCACAACGACGCCAACCCCACCTCCGTGGGATTCTCCCCAAGTCGTAACGCGAAACAGCGTTCCAAAGCTGCTGGACATGCGTGGAGTCTACCGCTGAGACACCGGGTGAGACTGGTTGAAGGGTTTCGTAAAGATTGCGCGAGGCTCGTGCGCCTGAAGCGTAGAAGAACTTAAAATGGATATGATGCAAACCGGTTAAGCATCAGCTAACATCCAACCAGGTACTTCAACAATTGCCATGCTCCCACATTTCTACTACTCTCCGGCAATCCTCCGCTACGATTTTGGATCGCAACACCCCCTGCGTCCGGAACGGTTGCGTCGGACGATTGAGCTGTTGGAGCGATATGGAGTTTCGTCGATCGACCCAGGGGAAGGAAAGCTCTCAGACCTTCTGAGAGTTCACGATGAGGAGTATGTCGATGCCGTACTAGAGACTTCGGACCGGCTTTCCAAGGGAGACTATCGGGCAAACGAAGCCGAACGAGGCCATCTGTTTTCCAACGGATTCGGAAGTGGCGACAATCCGCCGTTTGCTGGGATGTACGAGGCTTCCTTGGCGTATGTTGCCTCTTCCGCGAAAGCAGCCGAGGCGGTTCGCGACGGCGCGTCGCTGGCCTTCGGAATTGGGGGCGGTCTCCACCATGCGCTTCGGTCCCGGGCAAGCGGCTTCTGCATTTTTGACGACCCGGCGGTTGCCTGCGATATTCTGCTTGAGAAATTCGACCGGGTGGCGTATATCGATATCGACGTTCACCACGGCGACGGCGTGCAGTGGATCTTCTACAACGACCCTCGAGTTCTTACCTGCTCGATTCATGAAGAGGGAAGAACCCTCTTTCCTGGAACCGGAGGCGTCGACGAGACAGGGGCCGAATATACAAGTTTCAATGTTCCGATCCAAGCCCGGTCCACTGGTGACGTGTGGCTAAAGGCATTTCTTGAGACCATTCCACGTGCCATCGAAGCTTTCAAACCCGGAGCGATCGTGCTACAGATGGGTACTGATACTCACGTCCTGGATCCTCTCGCGCATATTCGATGCCTTCAGCAGGATTGGCTTGGGGCAGTCAAGGTGGTAGGCGAAATGGGCTTGCCGTTGGTCGCTCTGGGCGGCGGCGGCTACAATCTCGCCACCGTACCGCGAATGTGGGTATCGGCATGTCTGACCCTGGGACATGTTCCTTTCGAGGATGAAGTTCCGGAGGACCTCGGTAAAGCATGGCGGATGCCGTCCTATTCGGACCCTGGGCCAGTCGAGCCGAGTTTCGGTCAAGCACATGCGGACCAGATCGTCAATTGGCTGGTTTCCAACCACATTCCGCATCTCGTACGATGATTGGTGACCCCAAACCAAACCTGCGCCATCCAGACAGCGTATCCTAATTGAAATGCAAAACGATCCGGGTTCATATCGAATCCAAGTCGATCCGCTACAGATGAAGCGAGCCCTTAAACGGGGTCGAGCTATTGCGATTATCGCTCTTATTGTAGTCCTTCTACTGACATGCGTGGTTCCTTACACCGATTACCTTTGGTATGCGCACGATGCTCGGCATCCCGATGTCTTCGAAGTCTCGTATGGCACCCGAGGGCTCCTGCTCTTAGTAGCGTTCCTATCCACTTGGGCCGTCCTCTACTGGAACATTCGAAAAGCGCTCAAGGTTAGCCTTATCTTTTTGAATGCACCCGACAACCGAGGACAGGCGATGCTGTCCAATGCAATTGACTGGATCACGCGTCAAGGCGGAGTCATCGTACTGATTGTCGCGCCGATCCTCGCCTTTCTACTTGCAACCGGCCTTTCGGGCGAGTGGAATACCTTTTTGCTGTCCCAGCATGCGCAGTCGTTCCAGGTCAAAGATCCCATCCTCGGAATCGACCTTGGGTTCTACGTGTTCTCGCTGCCCTGGTATCGGGCGCTTTCGAATTACACGTTTGGGCTGCTCTTCCTCACGACCGTTATTTCAGTCGGCGTATATGCCGGCCTCCAGGCGATGGCTCTCTTCGCGAAGATCGAGTTGAGTCGGCCCCACATTCGCATGCATGTGAGCATCCTGACCGGCCTAACTTTCCTTGCCTATGCATTCCAAACATGGCTGAAGACCTACGAATACGGGTTGATAGACGGCGGTCAATTCACGGGCGCAGGCTATTCTGCGATGTATCAGCTTTCCCTCATGCGCATCTTTGTTTACTGCATCGTCGCAGTTGGACTCGCAACGATGTTTGGGCAGCGCATCGGGAAACCGTACTCCATGGCCATTGGCGGTGGTATCGGCCTATTTGCCTTCTATGTTGTTCTCATCATGGGCGTCCCATTTGTCGTCCAGCGCTTCTCTGTCGACATTGACTCGATTCACAAGGAGGCGCCGTACGCCCAGAAGGCGATGGATATGACCCGCTATGCGTACGGCCTCGACAAAATCGCGGTCAAAGATTGGGTGATTCATGACACTCCCACTCCTGGCGAAGTGAAAGCATCCTCCGCAACCCTCGACAACATGCGTCTTTGGGATCCTACCGTCCTTAGACAGGCACTAGAATCGGTTCAGAGTGTCAAGCCCTACTACACTTTCAATGATGTCGACATCGATCGATACATGATTGGGGGCAAACAGACGATGCTGATGCTGTCGCCTCGCGATCTCCGGCTAAGTGGTCTCGATCCGTCGGCACAAAACTGGGCAAATCAACGGCTTCGCTACACTCACGGTTACGGCCTGACCATCTCTCAAGTCGACCAAGTCAGCGCGGACGGCCAACCGGTGTTCTTGGCAAGCAACATGCCCCAGGAGTCGTCTCGCGAGCTACCGATTACCGAACCGCGAATCTACTTCTCAGACGATCGAACGGCTAGCGGAGATCCCTTCGACCAATATGCCCTTGTCAACACCGGTCAGCCTGAATTCGATTTTCCCGGTGCGCCTGGGAACAGCTGGTCAGGCGACCGAGGAATTCCGATTAGCGGCCTGCTTTCGAGGCTGGCATTCAGCATCGCGTTGGGAGATATCAATCTCCTGATTTCCCACAATGTCACCGCAGAGACGCGGCTCCTCATGCGGCGTAACGTCATGGAGCGCGCAGCCAAGATCTATCCGTTCCTCAAGCTGGACAACGATCCGTACATCGTCATCAACAAGGGGCGTATTGTCTGGATTCTCGACGGCTACACGTCGACCTCGATGATCCCTTACTCGGCACGAGTCGAGGGGGCAACCGGATCGATCAACTACATTCGGAATTCGGTGAAACTTACCGTCGACGCCTATACCGGGGAAGTCAATGCCTATGCCGTTCAGCCGGATGAGCCCATTTTGAACGCTTATCGCCAGATCTACTCCGGGCTGATCCATGACCTGAAAGATCTGCCACCCGGACTTCAAGAGCACTTTCGCTATCCGGAGGATCTGTTCCAGCTTCAGTCCATGCAACTCATGGAGTATCACGTCACCGACCCTACCGTTTTCCTCACCAACTCGGACGCATGGAACATTGCTCGGGAAAGGGGATTGTCCGGGGAAAAGGCAGCGATACGGCCCTACTTTGTACAGCTCCAGTTAGAAGGCGAATCCACGCCACAATTTCAGCTCATTCTTCCGTTTACTCCGAACCAGAAGCCAAACATGAGCGGGTGGCTTTCGGCGAACTGCGATGTGGGCAGCTACGGAAAGATGACGCTGTACCGATTCAAGGAGCCGCTTCCCAAGGGCCCAGAACTGATGGAAGCGGATTTTAGCAGCACGCCTGACATCAGTTACATCAATCGTCAATATCAAAATGAGCAGAGCGATATCATTGTCGGCAACCTGCTTGTCATTCCAATCGGCCAGAGTGTGATGTACTCCGAGTCCCTCTTCCTTCAGAGCCGCACCAGCGGCATTCAAGCCGTCCCACGCCTGTTTCGTGTCATCCTCGCCTTGAACAACAAGGTAGTCGTGGGCGAGACTTATGCGGCGGCCCTAAAGGAACTTTTCCAATCGCCGTCGGAGCAGTCCACTCTTGCAGGGGCGCCGCAAAATCCGAAACAGCCGTCAGTTGGGATGCCTGCTGCGACCATTGCAAACGCGAAAACCGCCCTTGAATTGTATGATCAGGCGACGGCCGCTCTGAAGAGTGGAGATTTCGCGAAGTATGGCGAGTTGCAGAAGCAGTTGCGAACCGTACTCACACAGTTGGCTGCTAAGCCATAATCGTTCTCATGACCGTAGGGATCGTGGGGCTCGGATTGATCGGAGGTTCGATCGGTCTCGCACTTCGCGAGCCCGATCGGAAGATCATCGGGTTTGATCCGAACCCGGATGCGGTTAAAACTGCCTCCGACCGATTCTGCATCGATTCCTACGGGACGCTTGAGGAAGTCGCGCAGGCGGATGTCGTCTTTGTAGCCGCGCCCCCGATCCACGTCGTTTCAATCTTGGACTCGCTGCAAAAACTAAAAAGGCCCCAAACCGTGATAACAGATTGTACAAGCGTAAAGGCCGGTGTTGTGAATTGGGCGATCCAGTCCCAAGAGCCTAACTTCATCGTCGGCCATCCGATGGCGGGCCATGAAAACTCAGGGGCTGCCTATGCCTCTGCATGGATGTTCAGGGGTGCAAAGTGGATCGTATGTCCGATCAAGCCTACGAACAGGGAAGCGCTTAGGAGCGTGGAGCAGCTTATTAAGGCAATGGGGGCGACGCCGGCCCGTATGAATCCGGATCAGCATGATCGTCAGATCGCGATGCTGAGTCACTTGCCTCATGCAATTGCGGGAGTTCTCGTGCAAATGAAGGTTGAATTTGATGGAGACGATGTTTCCGGCGGGTCTTGGCGTGACCTAACACGGGTCGGTGGCGTCGACCCAAACCTTTGGACGCAAATCTTCGCCGAGAATCGAGTAGAACTGTCAAGGGCCATCGCTGACATGGAGCAAAGGCTCTCGAACCTTCGAACCACCCTGGACACCAATGACATAAAGGCGATCAGGACTTTCTTCGAGGACTCGAGGAAAGCCAAGAAGAAGGCAAAGTGAATACATGGAACTGAATCTCGGGCTCGTCGCAGCGTTCTCTGCTTACGGGCTAAAGCGAGTCGGCAACATACGCAGGACCATTCACGTCCAAATTCAAACGGTCGAGCATTCCTACCAACTTATCCAAACCTCATGAGAATCAACCCTGTTTCTAGCCTGGAAGGAGAACTTCGCGGCCCAAGCGACAAATCGCTTACGCATCGTTCCTATATGTTCGCGGCCATCGCCCAAGGGGAATCGGTCGTTAGGAATCCTCTTCGCGGGGAGGACTGCGAATCCACGCTAAGGTGCATGAATCAGCTAGGTTTACGCCATCAATGGCTCAGCGAATCCGAGATTCGCTTGACTCCGCCGTACGAATGGGCCCAGCCTTACGACGTACTCGATTGTGGCAATAGTGGGACAACGATAAGGCTCCTCAGCGGACTGTTGGCCTCTCGGCAATTGGATTGCACGCTTGCCGGCGACGAATCGCTGGCCAAGCGTCCAATGAAACGCATTGCGGTACCGCTTCGCTTAATGGGAGCAAAGGTTGAGGGCGACACCCCGCCGCTTAGAATCAAGGGGGGCAACCTTCATGGAATCCAATACGATAGCCCAGTGGCAAGCGGCCAGATCAAGAGCTGCTGCCTTCTGGCCGGACTAGGGGCAAGCGGATCCACGACCGTTACGGAACCCAGCCTCAGTCGAGATCACACGGAGAGGATGTTGCGAGCCATGGGCGCCCACATCATTCGAAGCGGTGACGACCCCATATCGGATCCAGTGGAACACACATCCCATCACCGTTCACACTTGACGCCAAGCGTAACCATCCACCAGACACACCGGCTGAACCCGTTTGAGTTTTCTGTACCGTCCGATATCAGTAGTGCCGCCTTCCTCATTGTTGCGGCGGCAATCCTTCCGAAGGCTCGGCTAGTGCTGCGCGACCTGAGCGTCAATCCGACTCGGACCGGGATATTTGACGTTCTTGAGCAATGCAGAGTACCGTTCGAAATCGGTGAGCTACGAGACGAACTGGGTGAACCAGTGGCTGATGTCGTCGTTGGATGGGCGCGAAATCCTCAACCTTTCACCATTCAAGGCAGCCTTGTTCCGCGTCTGATCGACGAGATACCCGTCTTAGCAGTCCTAGCAACCCAGTGCGAGGGGGTGAGTATCATTCGTGGCGCAAGTGAGCTGCGGGTGAAGGAGAGCGATCGCATTGAATTGATGGCGACTGGACTCAGAAGTATGGGCGCCACCGTAGAAACCTTTGATGACGGAATGGCGATTTCGGGACCCACGGCCCTACGTGCGACACGAATCGACGCTTGCCTGGATCACCGAATCGCCATGGCGTTTGCAATTGCAGGACTCATTGCCGACGGAGAAACGACGATCGATGGAGCCGACGCTATCGCGACAAGCTATCCGGAATTTGAATCTGACCTAATGAGGTTGGCCATTGTCTAAAGATCTTGAGACGATTGTCATCGCTATCGATGGACCTGCTGGGGCGGGAAAAAGCACGGTCTCAAAAGCGCTCGCAAAGGAGCTTGGGCTGAGCTACCTGGACACGGGAGCTATGTATCGGGCGTTGGCTCTTAAAGCTACTCGCCTGAACATATCCAACGACGACGGACAAGCGGTTGCCGATCTTATGGATTCAACCCAAATTCAATTTGGCCAAGGTGATCCGCAGCCCGTGATTCTAGACGGGGAGGATGTAACCACGCAAATACGCACCTCAGAGATAAGCGAATCCGCCAGCACGATCAGCGCGTTTGCGCCGGTGCGTAAGGCGCTTGTTGTGCGCCAAAAGGAAATGGTCGCCAAAGGCGGCGTGATTTTGGAAGGCAGGGACGCTACCACGGTGATTGCCCCAAATGCTGACGTGAAGGTTTTTTTGACCGCTTCTCTGGAGGAACGAGCGAAACGTCGTACAAAGGAATTCGACGAAAAAGGCGAGACAACAACGTTTCAAACGGTCAGGCAAGAAATTCAGTTGCGGGACCATCGAGATATCACTCGCGACGACAGCCCCTTAACCGTCGCCCCCGACGCGGAGATCATCGAGAGTGGGGGTATTCCGGTAGATGTCGTAGTCGCCAAGATAAAATCGCTAATAGACTAGCGGCTCTAGCCCCACTTGACAAACAGGGTTAGTAGCTTTGCGCCCTTCTTGACAACGACCTCGGTGTCAGTCACCATAATCAACTGGTATCCGCTTGCAAAGGTATACCCACCTTTGACGATAACGGTTTGGTCACCTACTTTGAGAATGGCAACCCCTTTTCCGCCCGTAACCACTCCTTCCACGGTGATCGCGTCGGTGGGCGCATGAGCCGTTGCCAGTTCGTTCTTCTCGGCTCCCATATTGACTGCCGGTGATATATCTCCAGTTAATGGTTGATACGGCATCACCTCAGGTCTAGAAACGGCAATCGCTGGCATTCGATCTCCCTTTGGCATTTCAAGAGATCTGAATGGATCATTCTTCGGAGTGGGAGGGGGCGTTGCGATCGTAATTGGCTTTTCTTTCGCTTTTGCAGCTACAGCCGTCGAGCCACCGGCAATGCTTGTTCCAGATGTTCCAAGCGTGACAGTTTGTTTCGTCGATGGCGGTCCCTGAGACGCTACCACCGATCGCCATCCAACCAGGCTAAATACGACTACTACTAGGACCGAAAGCAACACTGCCTTTAGGCGATCCTCGGGTCTAAGAGACTGCATATCTTTTCATACTCCGCTTTGGGTCGACGGGCGGACTCCCTTGGTCAAGAGGATCCGAATTTCAACCCAGAGTTACATTATCCGCGCAAAATGGGCGTTTGATCATGTAACGCTTACGTGTACTGGGTCTTCTGACATGAAATCGCCCGAAATTCCCGTAAGAGGTCGTTTTATTTCACGGGAATGACGTAGCGAGTCACGTCAACCGTGACCGATGTGGCCGATTCGGTGCGAGTCCAAGTAAGGTTGCTAAGGGCGAAAAGGCGATCGGACGTCTCCAAAGTTGAGATCATATTCCTTAGATTCCCGTAGGAGCCGTTCATCGTGATAATCGTATCCCTTCGGTCGATCCCCTTCATAAGCGGGTCGGCCGCGTTTTCCTTGGCCGCTGGATCGTTCTTGGGATCTGCAGACTGGCTGGTTAGGTTCGTAAGAGTTACGCCGCACATAACTGCCGAAGTTTTTAGGTAAGTAATGAAGGTGTATTCCTCCGAAGGGCTGTCATTCACGGTCGCATAACGACGCTCCACCGGCAAGCCTTCGATCTGTTTTTTTTGTTCAGTCGCTTTTTGAACATCGATTCTTGCTTGATTCCGGGTCGCGCTGACCGTACCGAGTTCCAAATTCCGTTGATAAACAAACCATCCGGAGGCGCCTGAACAAAGGACTGGGATCAGCCACCCTAAAACTCTAAATCTATCGACTGTCAATTTACTTTCTCCCCAGGCAAGCTAATTCGGTCGGCTGCCACTGTGGTACCCCGAAACTCAAAGTTGATTCCCGATCCCTTGTCGGCCGTCAACTGTCTAAACCAGTCGATCTTCACGTTCTGAATCAATGGGCATGTGTTGAGAGAATTCAAGACGTTCAGCATGAATGTCTCGTTTTCAGCTTGACCGTCGATGACTACCGTCAAGTCTGGTCCGACATAGACAGACGAGAGCACTGTCCCTGGGCCGACGCTTGAGGCAATTCCGTCCAAGATCTCAGTGACCGGTATGCCCTTCTTTCGAAAGGCCTTGTATTGTTCCGCCTGTTGATGCCTTGCCTGGACCTTGAGGTCCATTTCCGATCGAATTTGCGCTGCTTGGTCGATCGAGAGTTTTGCCTCGTTTTGGGCTTGAACAATCTGACTGTGGTACATGGTGCAGCCCGCGATGCCCAGCGCGATCGCAAGCACTGAAGCCGCAATCGACCCGCGGAAATTCCGCTTTGACTCGACTTTGGCTTCCGCGTTTCTCTCTTCCGTGAACAGGTCGATTCGCGGAGCGCGAGTGAGCTGTTGCCCTTGCATCGCGAGTCCGAATGCCGCTGAACATACAAGCTCTGCCCGACTCGCAAAAGAAGATTCTCCAGTTGGGCTCTCTAACGATGTTCCGAACGGTCGCACTGTTTCAACTGCCAACCCGAGCCGAGAGCTTAGCTCGTTAGCCAGGTTTTCCAAGCGGGAGTCGTCGACCGCAAGCATCACTTTCTCACATTGAGTCAAGTCAGGATATTCTCGCTGATAGTAGTACAACGTGCGGTGTACTTCAGTCGAGAATGCTTCCAAAGAGAGGGCGTTCAGCACGCTCTCCTGTAAATTGGCCTCTCGAGGTTCGTCAGCGTAAGCCACCATTTTAAGGCCGGCAAACGAGAATTCGGTGCTAATCGCCGCATCCCCCGTAATCGCTCTAGACCCCGTGTCGATGCGACGATAGGCGACCAATTGACCCTTGCATACCACCGAAATGTCTGTGTTGGACGGCCCGACCATAACTCCAAAGAAAGTGGCTGACGGGCCAGCAGCAAGCTGGATTGACCGATACATCGCGTATTGGTTAGGCTCAATAGCCTCTACAATGAGCCCGGCGCCTTCGACCGCGTCACGAATTGCAGCGATCGTTTCTTGTTCGATGGCGAATACGGCAACCAAGTCGGATTTGAACTTACTGCTTCTCGAGTCGATCCAAATCTCGCTTTCTTCGGTCCAGGTGTGACTGATGGCCGGCTGACAATTGGTGCTAAGGCGGATGTAGGCGTGGGCGCCGAATGCTGACTTGACCATCTGGTGATGGTCCACTTCGCCGCGAACGATGGAGGCAAGGTCTTGATCGGGAGCGGGAGGTACCGAGAATGTGCGCTGGATCACCGAATCCCCCTGGACTCCTACCACAGCGCGGGAGGCAGTGACCTCCATCGAGTTCAACAATGTGCGAAGAGCGTCTGCTACCAGCCCCGGCCGAACGATAACGCCTTGGTCGATGGCGCCTGCAGGCATCGCGGCACGACCGAGTTTCTCAATAAACGGCTGGTTCGCGCGGGACATAACCTGTATCGCACGGATCTCAACTTCGTTGAGGTCTATCCCAAGAATTGAAGTGTCTTTGCGTGGCATTGTTTTTCTTTGTTGGAGGTTAAAGAGAGGGCACTTTGTAGTGACCATGTGTTCCCGAAACGCACAAAGATCCAGTAGTTGAGATTTGGTTCTTCATGAAAGACTCATCTAGATTGACTTGAAATCGTGTCCAGCTTGGACCCGCACAAATCAAGTCGACGCAGTCCCAAATGGGTAAGTCCATTTTCGCCATATCTCGGGCGGACGAGCCAAACCCTAATGTGAACCATGATCGTACTGAACTCCAAAGGAACGTCGTAAAACGTGATCGCCTTCCACAAACAGCGGTGGGTATGAATCCTTGTTGGTGTTTGCTTTTGGAATAGGAATTCACGTCGATTGTATATCGGCTTATTCTAAGCAAATTAAACGGTTAAGAGTGATAATTGTGTCCCGGATCGCAAAAATTACTATTAAGGACCCAGCGAGACCGAGTTCTAGAGTGATTTGACCGCGAATCGGTACCACGCGAGCTTTGGCATGCTCGCCCTTTGATGGGCGTTGGAGAATTATTCCACTGAAGTGCGGTACAACCCGGTAATAAATCATGGGCGCCTTTTTTGCACCAAAAGACTGGGGCACGCTGCTCACAGCAATGCTGACTCCGTTTCACGAGGATGGGAGGGTCAACTACGTTGAAGCCGCACGCTTAGCCAGTTACCTTGTCGATGTTCAGAAGAACGACGGGCTCGTTGTGAACGGAACAACCGGCGAATCTCCGACTCTGACCGAGCCAGAGAAGCTAAAGCTCTTGGAAGTCGTCCTTGAGGAAGTTGGCGACCGAGCGGCGGTCGTCTTTGGAGCGGGGACCTATAGCACCGCGGAATCGATCCACCTTACGCACGAAGGCGAAAACAGAGGGGCCCACGGGATTATGCTCGTGAATCCGTATTACAATCGGCCTGGTCAGCAGGGCCTGTATGCCCACTTCTCGACCGTCGCGAGGGAAACAAACCTGCCTGTCATGTTGTATAACATCATGCCTCGGAGCGCCATCAATCTCGAAACCCCCACTTTGATCCGTTTGGCTGAGATTGCTAACATTGTTGCGGTGAAGGAAGCAAGTGGCAGCATTCCCCAGATTACCGATGTATGCGCCCAAGCCCCCGAAGGATTTCGCATCTATAGCGGGGACGACGCTCTCACCCTTCCGATTCTGAGTCTCGGTGGACACGGCATCGTCAGCGTCGCCGCCCACGTGGTTGGCGACCGTATTAAGCAGATGCTGGATGTTTTTGCGACCGATCCTGCCGCCGCCCGAAAGATTCACCTTGATCTGATTCCCATATACAAGGCCATCTTCTCCGCCCCAAGCCCCGTGCCCGTCAAGTACGCCACAAGCCTGAAAGGGTTTGACTGCGAGTCCGTCCGATTGCCCCTTGTAGGACTCTCCGACGCAGAAAAGCAGGTCGTGGCGAAAGCCCTAGGGGCTTGAGCTTATCGAACTACTAGAAGGAATTGTGCGATTAGGTCCCAACTGCCCTATTCGCACAATCCAACGCGCTAGGTTGTCTAACCAACTCAAAATAGTCTGAACTGTTCTGCCACTCCGTCACACTCAATATCAGGCCGCGATGGATAGCATCGTGCTGCCTTGAGGAGAACTAATGCTTGGAGTAATTGCAGCCGTGTTGCTGGCATCGGGACCGTCCCAGACCGAAATCACCATTTATAACCAGGGGTTCGGGTTAGTCAAAGAGGTTCGAAGTTTGAACCTAAAGCAGGGACGGCAAAGTGTAGCGATTGAGGATGTCGCGTCCCAGATCGATCCCACAAGCGTGAGCTTTCACAGCCTTACCAATAAGGACGCATTCTCGATCCTTGAACAGAACTACCAGTACGACCTAATAAGCCCCCAGGCGATCCTGAGCAAATCGGTCGGCCAAAAAGTGCGCTTTATCCGTACCATCGGAAATCAAAAAGACGTGCTTATCGGCACTCTTCTAAACGCCCCGACGTCAATCGTTGCGAATCCAGGTGGTTCAAGCCAGCAAACGTATAACGGCATGGTGATTCGCACCGACGACGGGCGAATCGTTTTGGACCCGACCGGTGAAGTCGAGGTCTCGACCGTTCCCGCTGGTTTGATCAGCAAGCCAACCCTTGAGTGGGATGTGGAGGCGCCTGCGGCGAGCAGCAACTCGGTGGAGTTGAGTTATATAAGCCGAGGTTTGAATTGGAGCGCAGATTATGTATTTACCCTTAACGGCCTCGGGAAAGGAGACATCCAGGGCTGGGTGACACTGAACAACTCAAGTGGCGCCACGTGGGAGAACGCGAAGTTAAAGCTGCTTGCCGGAGATGTCCATACCGTTAATCCCATGGCAACCCGGGCTATGAGTATGCCAAGAGGTGGGGCAGGTGGTTTTGGAGGCGGCGGATTTGCGGAAGAGTCACTCTTTGAATACCATCTCTACACGCTAGAGCGACCTGCAACGGTTCGAAATAACGAGACGAAGCAGCTCTCATTGCTTCAGGGGCAAGACGTTCCGATCCAGAAGAAACTGATCGTGGATTCGATTACCAGTCAGTACTACCCCGGGGAAGGCGAAATTGGAACCGGCGATATAAAACCTCAAGTGCGGCTTGAATTTGTCAACAACCAAGCTAGTGGCTTAGGAATGCCCCTGCCAAAGGGCAAGATCAGAGTCTATCAGCGAGATCAATCCGGTTCAGTTCAGCTTCTCGGCGAGGACCAAATCGACCACACACCTCGGAATGAGCACGTTTCCCTCGTCATAGGGAGGTCCTTCGACGTTGTTTCAAGTCGCAAGCGAACGAACTACACGGCGGTGAGCGATCGGAATGTTCGAGAGAGCTTTGAGATTGAGGTTAGAAACCGCAAGGAGACTCCTGAGACGGTTTACGTTCTGGAACGGCATTGGGGAGACTGGAAGGTCACGAGTAAGAGCCAAGACTTCACAAAACTCGATTCGGATACCATGCAGTTCGTCGTCAACCTTCAGCCAAATGAGGTGAAGAAAGTGATTTACACGGTGGAAACGAGATGGTGATCTCGATTGCTCTCTGGTTGGCAGCGTCTCTTGCCCCTGAATCCCACCAGGCAGAATTGACGATCTACACCCAAGGATTCGGACTGGTGAAGGAAGTCCGGCGACTGAACCTGAAGAAGGGAAGGCAGGACATCCGTATTGAGGACGTAGCCTCTTTGATCGACCCTACTTGCGTAAGCTTCCACAGCCTGTCTGGTAAGGATTCGTTCTCCATTCTAGAGCAGAATTATCAATACGACCTAATTAGTCCGCAAGCGATTCTGAACAAATCGATCGGTCAGCGATTGAGGTTCATACGAACCGTTGGGAATCAAGAGGACGTGCTCACGGGGATTTTGCTGAGTGCCCCTACCGCAACTGTCGCCGCTTCGGATGGTTCAAGCCAGCAGACGTACAACGGTATGGTGATTCGCACCGATGACAGTCGGATAGTATTGGATCCGACCGGCGAGGTCGAAGTATCATCGGTCCCTGCCGGTCTGATCAGCAAACCAACCCTTGTGTGGGACATCGACGCTGGAAAAGAAGGCGCGAATTCAGTTGAGTTGAGCTACATCAGTCATGGTTTGAGCTGGTCGGCTGACTATGTTCTAACCTTGAACGGCCAAGGGAAGGGGGACATCCAAGGATGGGTGACCTTGGATAACTCAAGTGGAGCTACATGGGAAAACGCAAAGCTCAAGCTTCTTGCGGGAGACGTGCATACCGTTCAACCAACTGTTAACAGCTTTCTTCAGGCTGAAGCTGCAGTTTCGCCTGTTAACGGAGCAGCCAAGGCCTTTGCAGAGGAGTCACTCTTCGAATACCACTTGTACACCCTAGATCGTCCGGCTACGATTCGAAATAAGGAGACGAAGCAGCTTTCACTTCTGCAAGGCCAAGACTTTCCTGTAACTAAGAGGCTGATCGTCGACTCAATATCAAATTCGTATTATCCTGGCGAAGGGGAGATCGGCACCGGTGATATCAAGCCGCAGGTCCGAGTGGAATTTGTGAATGATAAAGCGAGCGGATTGGGTATGCCTCTTCCAAAGGGCAAGGTCAGGGTCTATCAGCGCGACCAATCTGGGTCGGTACAACTGCTCGGAGAAGACCAAATCGACCACACGCCGCGAAACGAACGAGTTTCTCTTGTGGTTGGAAGGTCATTCGACATCGTTTGCAGTCGGAAGCGAACGAATTTCACCCGGATCAACTATCGATCGGTTCGCGAGTCTTTTGAGATCGAGGTCCGAAACCGAAAGGAGACTGCGGAATCGGTCGATGTCTTAGAGCGCCATTGGGGAGATTGGACAATCACGAAGAGGAGTCAAGACTTCATTAAGCTCGACTCCAACACCGCCAAGTTCCCTCTAACGTTGTTGCCGAACGAGGTCAAGAAAGTGGTTTACACCGTCGAGACCAAGTGGTGACGGCTCCTGGCTTAGCGTCCTAGGCCGGTTCCAGACATGGCAGGCGACGGTAGAGAGGCTACAAACGACTGGAACTGCGTAAGGATGGGCCGGTGCTTGCCGTCCTTATCCAGCAAACTCAACGCGTTTTCGGTGCTCTTCCCGTATTCGGATACCAGTGCCCCCGCATAGCCTTGCTTTAGCGCACTTTCCAAGAACCAGACATCGGCCTTCGCTTGAACGTCGTTATCCTCTTTCTTCGAGGACTGGCCGCAGGACCCAACGAGTACGGGGCGATCCACCCTTAAATCTTTGGCCGCCGGTAGGATCCCTTTGTCATCGTAAACATGGAAATCGTAGAAGTCGAGATTGAGCTTGGAGAATTTGCCAGCCTTTACATTGTCCCATCCATGAAGCCCTGAGCTGGAACTAACGAGCCGCTGGGGATCGACCGACTTGATGGTTTCGACCGCAGACTTAATATAGGCCCGAGCTTGGTCCCATGTGGCGCCCTTATCGGTTGAGTTTCCGTCCTTGCCTGCAACTTCGGATTCGATTTCATTGAATGCGTCGATGGCAAAAACACCGGATCGCCCCTTGAGCTTGACAACCAGAGGAACGATTGCTTTCTTATAGAACGCATTTCGAGCGTTAGTGTCTAGAACCGGATCCTTCGCAGTCATAAACTCGCTCCAGGAATTCGAAATGCAAACGTATAATTGCAGCTTACTATTCTCGGCTTTGTCCAAGAGATCCGTCAAATTCTTCTGGAACGTATCGTCAAGTCCCGTGACCAAGCCGTTGGAATCGAGCTTAAGCCCGTCCAGCTTCTGAAACAGCCGGATTCTCACGACGTTGCTTCCAATACTCGCCATGTCCTGAAAGGCGGAATTGACCAACTTGGAGTTATATGAGACTTCGGCATTCGGCAAGAGGGGGTTTTTCCCGAGTTCGCTGTCGGGCTGGCTACCGAAACTGGCCACATTAAGCCCCGCGACAAAACCGGGCTTGCCTGCAATCAATGGAAGCAGCTTCGATCCAAGTGTTGCCGCACTAAGGGACGTGGCGGGAGACACCGTTGAAGTGTCCAATGTTCTGGACCCCGTGTTGTATCCAGACATATCGCCTGTCTGGGTGCCACCGCAACCAACAATGGATACGCCTAATGCAGCGATGACTGGCCCGACGAATTTCTTTGAAGCGCTCATTCCTATTTAGCCTAACCCAAAAACAGCCTATTTGGTGCCTTGCCATCCAAAATTGACGACTATCAGTTGTGACGGATCACAGCAGTCGGTCGTTCCACCGTGTAACCTTGTATTTTATCAAGGCGAATGAAACCAGTATGATTTACGCGGTCGGTGATATCCATGGTCAGCTCGAGAAACTGCAGTCGCTCCTGAGAAAACTGAAATCTGCCGGAATGCAGGATCATAGCACCTTGGTCTTCGTTGGCGACTATATTGATCGAGGTCCGGATACGGCAGGCGTCCTACGTTTGCTTATCAATCTGCAGTCAAGCCGTCCCAACACTGTGTTCTTACGCGGAAATCACGAGCAGATGATGCTAGACGCGCGACAGCGGCTTGATCCCTCATTCGATGGGAATAATCCGGCTGGCAATACTGAATCTGGCGTATTCTGGTTCAACGAAGGCGGAATTCAGACCCTACGATCCTATGGCACTCGACTGGATCGGCAATGGACTGCCATGGTGCCCGACGAGCATTGGCGGTTTATGCTGTCGACAAGGCTCGAGTACGAGGAGGGCGACTACGTTTTCGTCCATGCTGGGGTGCTCCCTCCAGGCATGGAATGGAGCATGGGCGATTTCGATGCCGATCCGAGGCTATGGATTAGAACCCAGTTTCACATCTCGGAATCAGATTTCGGAGGCAGGACCGTTGTCTTTGGCCACACTCCAACCCGCGATGAAAGGCCTATCATGCTTTGGAATAAAATCGGCATCGACACTGGGGCCGGGTACGGTGGTCCGATCACGGCCGTGGGCCTTCCATCTTTTTACGATCGCGATCAGGTGCAGATCATACAATCGTAAGGGCGTCCGATTCATGTGAATCGGACGCCCTTGCGGTTATTTGAGGAATTGGGTTCGGTTAGTTTGTAAACCGATCCAAATGCCTACTATGACCCGGTCGTGGTAACCCAGTCGAGGTTATTAATGTATAGGGAAGCATAGATCGGCTCGTCGGCCTTGGCTGCGCTTCGCTTGAGCAAGCGGACGACCACATCCTTCTGCGTGTAGGTTGCGCCTTTCCACCAGTAGCCAATCCACGTGCTCTCGGTGGCATTCACACTTGAAGTGAGAATGTCAAAGGCGGTTCGATAGTCGATATCGCGGGGCGCCGGAGATTCCATGACCATTCGCATGGGTCGGTTGCCCGTCTCGACACTTGCCATTGCACCACCGGAATCCGATGAGAGTTCAATTTCACCGAGATCTGGGAAGCGTGTCGCAACGATGTGCTCCCGCTCTAGAATCGCTTGACGGTGTGCGCAGTAGATTCCCTTTACGAGGGCATTCTCTTCGCTTGCCGGCAACCGATCCAGCATCGTCTCAAACGTATAGTTGTCTGGACCCATTAGGTTGTTACATTGCCACTTGACGAACCGCTCCATACCGTATTGAGTCTTTCCCGCGTCGTCGCACTCCGCTTTGTCCCTGTCTTGCCACTTCTGGCCCTGTGCAAACGCGCTCATCGAAACTACCGCAAACGCGGCCAGCATCATTGTTTTAAACATCTTTCTTCTCTCCCTTTAACTGTTGTCGCCACCCCAGTGGAAGGCGCTACGTGGGTATGGCGATGGGATCGTTCTAAGTGTTTCATCCTGAACGCAAGTAGGTCAAAAGTCACGCTTCCAGGCTCAAACCCGGGAAAAAAAGAGCGCCGATCCATTTGAACCGACGCATCTGATTCGGGCCGTAACGCAATTGCTCTTTACGAACTTGACCCCACCCAAGTGAGATTGGTGATATACAAGGAGCGATAGATTGGTTCGTCGGCAATTGCGGAACTGCGCTGGAGCAGACGGCTAATTACGTCTCGATCATTATCAGACGCAGATTGCCACCACCCGTCGATCCACGTCGACTCCGTCGCGTTGACGCTGGATTCCAGTATTTCAAGGGCAGTACGGTAATCAATATCGTGGGGCGCGGGCGAACTCATCACTATTCTCATCGGCCGATTACCCGATTCAACGCTCGTCATCGGCTCATCGGCTTCGGTCGTTCGCTCGACCTCTCTTAGACCGGGAAAATTAGCCGCAATCGATTGTTCGCGAACCATGATTGACTGCCGATGAGCGCAGTAGAGACCCTTGATCATCGCATTCTCGACATTCGGCGCCATTCGGTTTAGTAAGGCTTCAAACGTATACCGGTCGGGGCCCTGAAGGCAAAGATCCTGCGCTCTTACGAAGTACATCATTCCGAATTGGGTTCTGCCCGCTTCGTCAACCTTTTCGCGGGATAGGTCCCGCCACGTTTGAACCTCAGCAAGGGCGCTCACTGAAACAAGCACAAAGGCGGCAAGCGTTATTGTCCTAAGCATCTGTTCTCTTCCTTCTAGCAACATTGGCCGCTATGTAGCGGGCCTAATGCTGGTAGGGCGTACTCGCATTTCCATATGTTTCATTCTGCGAGGACATTCCCGAAAGGGCCCATCCGGCACCCATATCATGCTGGTACTGATCGAGGTTTCTTGACCGGCTCAGAACTGCATCCAGGTTCAATATTGGTTTCCCTGCGCCGGGTTCACCCCTTGGCCAGAACTAACCGGCGACCTTCGACACCTCGGTGATTGGGTACATCGACCCTCCTTGTCAAGCCTCCTTTTAGGTCAGGAAGTTGAGACTTGCGTTGCGTCATGGCTTTCGTTGAATCAAAAGCAGACCTGGCTTGCGCCCGGTCACGCAAGGTTTTCGTGCCCGCATGATTCAACTAGCAGCGAGTTAACGCTCAATTCAGGTCGGGAATTCTTGATTCCTCAATCGATCATTTCGAACGGATTCCAGCGGCGTCAAGCGTATGCCCGACATTTCGAAGATGATGCTCCAAGCTGAAAATCTCCTCGACTTGCTCGGCGGTCAGCCTTTCTTTGACATCTGGATCCTCAGCGACAATCGACTTGAAATCGGAACCGTCCCAAGCTTTGGCTGCGTTTCGCTGGGCCACTTTATAGGCTGCTTCTCGAGTCATACCCGCATGGATAAGCGCGATCATGACGTGCTCGCTAAAGACGAGGTCGCCCCGAGTGCGGAGATTTTTCTCCATTGTGTCGGGGAAAACTTGAAGTCCGCTCAGAATCTTGGTGAGGCTCTTCAGCATGAAGTCCGCCAGGTTGCAAGAGTCAGGAAAAACGATTCTCTCGAGTGAGGAGTTCGTTAGGTCCCGTTCATGCCAGGTTGCAACGCTCTCAAGCATGGCATGAGCGTTCGCTCTGAGCAAACGGGACAAGCCACATATCGTCTCGGAGTTCCACGGATTTCGCTTATGAGGCATGGCGCTGCTTCCGGTTTGGCCCGAGGCAAAGGCTTCCTGAACTTCGAGAATCTCGGTTCGCTGCAAGTTGCGCAACTCTGTGGCAATGCGCTCAAGACCGGCTCCAAGTAGCGCCAAACTGTTCAGGAAATTGGCATGGCGGTCTCGATTGATGATCTGAGTGGTCGCCGGATCCGGTGACAAACCCAGTTTGGAGCATACGATCTCTTCCATTTCGGGGGAAGTGATCGCATGGACGCCGACCGCGCCGGACACCTTTCCAACCGCAACTTCCGCTCTCGCTCGGCGGATCCGGTCGATATTCCGGTTAAGTTCGGCGTACCAGTTAGCACATTTAAAACCAAACGTGATCGGCTCAGCATGTATTCCGTGCGTTCTTCCGATCTCCACCGTATGCTCGTGCTCGATCGCAAGGCCTTTGATGACGTCTGCCAGCTTGCTTGCACTTGAAATGAGGACGTCGCACGAGTCCCGTAGCATAATCCCCAACGCCGTATCGATGACATCGTAGCTTGTGACGCCTAAGTGAATGTACCGACCGCTCTCACCGACATTTTCAGACAGGTTTCGCACAAAAGCCATCAGGTCGTGGCGTGTCTCCAATTCAATTTCATCGCAGCGTGCCAAATCGAACGTGGCTTTGGATCGAACATCTGCCAAGGCACTCTTGGCAACCGCCCCTAACTCGCAATGTGCCTCGACGATTGCGATCTCAACATCTCGCCAAACCTCATATTTGGCCTGTCGAGACCAAATTCCGTTCATTGCAGGAGTGGTGTATCGTTCGATCATTGAGATATAGAGGGTACCTCTTTGGGGGTGTACACTAATTCCATGCCGTACGCTCACATCGTCAAACCAGGCTCCTCAGTTAAGCTAAAGGACCTTGATCCTTCGGATCACGGCGGACTTGAGAAGGAAGAGGCTGACTTCCGTCGACATGAGATGGGACAGCGCGTGGAAGAGATGCAGGAACTCATGTACGCGGCAAGCAAGAACTCGCTCTTGATCGTTCTTCAGGGCTGTGACACGAGTGGCAAGGATGGGTCGATCAAAGGGATTCTGAATTATGTGAATGTCCAGAGTTGCCGGGTAGCCAGCTTTAAGCAGCCGACCCACATCGAGCAAGCGCATGACTACCTCTGGCGAGTCCATGAACAGACGCCTGCCCTTGGGGGTATGACAATCTTCAACCGGTCTCATTATGAGGACGTCCTGGTTGTGCGAGTCCACGACTACGTCCCAAAATCGGTTTGGAAGAAGCGCTACGAACAGATCAATCAATTCGAGGAGCTCTTAAGCGACTCAGGCACGATAATTCTCAAGTTTTTCCTCCACATTAGCAAAGACGAACAAGAAAAGCGCCTACTGGCTCGTGAAGACGATGCGGACAAAGCATGGAAGCTTTCAGTCGCTGATTGGTCAGAGCGCGAACTGTGGAAGGATTACCAAAAGGCATTCACCGATGCCCTTGAAAACTGCAGCACGGCATTTGCCCCCTGGCACATAGTGCCGTCCAACCACAAGTGGTTCAGGGATGTTGCCATCATGGAAGCTCTCGAAAATACTCTGAAGCCGTACAAGCAGGGATGGCACGAACATCTGAAGGAGATCGGAGTCGCGCGAAAGAAAGAGTTGGAAGAGTATCGACAGAAAATGAAAATCAAAGCCTAATTGACTTTAGTCAAGCTGTTTCGCACCGACTATGTCCCTTCCAAAGGGCTGCAAATAAGACCTTTTCCGTCGCCTAGTGTGTTGCGAAATCGCCATTTTGAGTCTTATGGCGGATCATCGCCGACCTTTGTTGGGCCGACATACTGGGATTGAGTCGATCTTCCGGCTTCTTGCCCGAAACGACATCCGCATGATCACATCCGTATTGAAGCAGGAGGCCAAGGACGATAGCGACAGTGGCCGCAGCTTTTTTTCGATAGGTCATGATAATTCAATTCAAAAAAGGGACGACTAAGACCGAAATCTGCAGCAAGCTAGTGTTAACTAGCTTGCTGCAGACCTTGTATTCTAGTTAACCTGGGTGAAATAGGTCGGGTTAAACCAGTCGGCAACCACTTGGCTGCAAGTCTCATTGATGCTGTTGACAGGGTAGCCGCTCGTGTCCGATTGGAACGTCGAGTAGTCGGACGGCGCGTTCGGATCGTAGCACCACTTGAGCGCGTCAGTCATGGAGGATGCTCGCGCAACCCAATAGATGCCATCCGGTGCAGAGTAGTTACCAGCGACCATCGTAATGAGCTTGGCATGGCCGTCCACGAAGGCAAAGTTCAATTTGCCGCCATGGCGAATCTTGCTGGTGCCGGTAGGGCCGTCTGGACCGGAGAAGATATTGTCCATTGCCGCTGACATGCTGCCCTGGTCGTAGCTGTCGCCGAATGCAACCATGTCGGCACTGCTAACAATTTCGGATAGGTTCTTACCGGGACGGTACTTCTTGTCGTTATTGTAGTTCACCGATTTGAACTGACTTGTCAGTCCGAATCCGCTGTCGCTCACGAATCCGTCATCATAGCCATAGCCTGGCTCATAGTAGATTCCGCCCTGTGGGGGTACTACGCCCTGTTCACCCGCATCGACTAGCTTGCGGTCGGGACAGAATACGACGCCAAAATTCTTAATGTATGGCTGGAGAAGGTCATACCAGTCCCCATTTGCGACCCAATCTCCGTTCGCGTCCGTAATCGGAGTGTTCTTGAACATCACAGTGTAGTCGTCGTAGTCGTTCGCGTACATGTTGAAGGCAAGTCCCTGCTGTTTGACGTTGCTCAAGCAGGATGCTTTCTTGGCGGCCTCTTTTGCCTGGGCGAAAACAGGGAAGAGGATTGCAGCAAGTATGGCAATGATCGCAATGACAACAAGTAACTCAATAAGGGTAAAGGCACGGCGCTTCATATAAGTCTCCCTCCACCAACTGGAGGTATACAGTCTCCCCGCTGAATGTTTTTGTACCGTTAAGCCAGCGTTAAGGCATGTTTAAGGCGACGGGAATCGAGAGGTCGGTGCCATCGGTAGTCTCAGCGGTTTAGTAAACACAATAGGCGGTAACAGTGCGGGGTAACGCAAGAGTATGTAGACGTAGGCTCTCGATATTGAACAGTTCCGGCCTCTGGTTAATTTCTTGTTATGAGGCCGGGAGTTTGCAACCCTGCAGCGCACAATAACCAAGCGACCGGCAAAAAAGCTAACTCTCCGGCCTTAATGTGGCTTGATTCCGCCGCAGTATGAGGTTGTGGCATAAAGCGGTATGTCCTGGAAAAAGCAGCTGATGAGTAAGGTCAAGCCTCGGACCATCGACCGCTAGAACTTGAATCCCGGACGCGAGACGAAAACATTAGCTGCCAACCGTGTATGTAAAAGTATCGGCTGGCTCGTATACGCCCGGGGCAGTACGTGCCTTGAACGTAATCGTCACTTTCGAACCGTCGACCTCGACCACTGCATACCCATACTTATCTTCGATATGGGAGACCTTCTGAACTTTCCAGTCGCCATTATTGCCTGGATCGTTCGTTCCATGGACTAACGGAGCGCCAGCGGTGCCGATTACAAATTGATGAATCGCCTTCTCCGGCGCATCGCCGGGCGCCGTAAGGACTCGGTGGTCGTAGAGGTGGTCGTGACCAAAGAAAACAGCTCGCGCGCCAGCGTTGATCAGGCTTTTTATTAATGCATCCCGGGCAGCCGGGTTGGTTTCAAGTCCGTCGTCGTGGTGCCCGCTCCGAAACGCCATCTTATGGGAAAACGCAAATACGTGAGTCTCTTGCTTGTTCTTAAGGACAGAGTCCAACCATGTCTGGTTGATGTGGATATTCTCTGACTGGAATTCGTCCAGGCCAATGAACAGAGTGTTTTCGTAGCTCACGGAAAACGTCATCCCTTCTTCGCCCTTCGGACCATTCATGGGCATGGCATAGGGACCGACGAACATCTTCTGCCACACCGCTTCTGGATGAGGGACATGCATCTCGTGGTTGCCCCGAATGTTGTACACCTTGATTCCCGCGTCGTAAACGGGCTGCATGACCTTAAGCCAGGTGGCAAGTTGCGACTCCATTTCTGCGTCCGACTTTGGCCCATTGATGAGGTCCCCTGAGAACAGCACAACTTTGGGATTCTCGGTAAGGAATGCCTTTGCCAATTCTCCCAAGATCAGAGTATTCACCCCGTTATGGTCCTCAGGGCGGTTGCTGCCCGACCGATCATCCCCGGTCACAATGAACTTCCAGGGATCTGCCGACGCGCAAGCGATGAAAGTGATTAGCGATAATGCCGCCGCTAGAATACGAGAGAACCTCATCCTCATGTGTTTACGCGAAGAGGATTAGCTAAATGTTAAGGGCGACTAAAGTCGCGTGCGCCCCAAGCCGTTCGAGCAATGAAAGCCAGACTGACGTTCGCTCAATACCGCAACGGCACTCGGCCTTTCCATACGTGCGGAAGCGGCGGATCGCGAACAAACCGAACCCATCAATATCGCTATCCGAAGAAACGAGACAAAGAGTCGCCCAAGGCTTTGGCGGTGTAGTTGACGAGGGGGATGCTTCGGTCGTAGTTCATTCTGGTCGGCCCTACCAAGGCGATGACGCCGGCTTCTTGTCCGCCGATATAGAAGCTCTTCCGGACCACAGAAAGCTGTTGCATCCGAGCATGCCGATTCTCCCTTCCGATAGTCACCGGTCGAACAAGATCGGACGGTGCGATAGCATCAAACAACACGTCTGAGTCCGTTAATTCTTCCAAAAGCTCATGTAGGGAGGTGAGATCGCGCTGAAATTCCGGCTGGCCAAACATAAACTCCTCGCCTTCCGTAATCAGCACCCCTCGGGTCAATTCGCGGGCGATCGCGCGGATGCTAGTCCAGAGCGATCCGATGAGCTTGTCAATTGCCGCATTCCCAACTCCTGTGGGAGTTTTACTACGTGTAAGCGTTCGCAATACCTTGCCAATCAGCGCGCTTTGCAAAAGGTCGTTTGCACACCCCACGTCCTCAAGCGTCAAGCCTGCCGGCACCTCGATCATCCGGTTTTCAACATGGCCGTTGCTCAACACGAGAACAAGCAAGGCCTTTGAAGGACCCAAGGCGCTGACCACCGCATTGAGGACGGTCACCTGGCTTTCTCGAACCGTGGTTGCGGCGCCAAGAAGGTGGGTCACTCGGCTGAGGGCTCGAATGGTGTCTCGAAGCAAACTTTGAAGCGCATCTCCTTCGGCTACCGCGTTTTTGACGCGATGTTTGGCGGCTTCTTCGACATCGCGCATTACGATCAAGTGGTCCACGTAGTAGCGGTAACCTAGGTCGCTAGGAATCCGGCCCGCACTTGTGTGGGGTTGTTCGAGGAACCCCAAATCCGACATCTCCGCCATCTCGTTGCGGACGGTCGCCGACTTGACGCCGAGTTGGTATTTCTGGACAAGGGCCTCGCTTCCAATCGGTTCGGCGGCTGTGACGTACTCGATAATGATCGCCTGGAGGATCGTCTGTTTGCGTGAATCGAGTTCAGGCATCTTCCTCTGATTTTACGCTGTAGGTATAGAATTTGGTGCGATAGGTGTAAGCTTCAGCAATAGATGGATGGTGATGTCGGAGAAGACGGGTTAACGAAACTTGGAGTTGCCGGAGCGCTATGCCGGGAGTACGCCGCAGACGAGCGCGCCTTTCTTGGATTTGTCGCCGAATCGATGCAAAGAGCGCTTGGTGCGGACGTGGAAATCTCGTACGGCGGAGGTTTCCTCAAGAAGAAGACTATCAATGGGGTCACTTTGATAAGCGGTGATAATCGGTATACGCTGGAAGATCCAGGACATGGCCCGTTGCACGCCAAGATCACTCACGTCGTCCGAGGGATCGCATTGAAAACGGAAAGCGTGGACGTCGAAACGTGGGTAGAACTTGTCTCGGAGATTATGGAGCGCAAAACGGCTCAACACTCGGCCGCGAGGCAGGCTCTTCAGAAGATGTTGGGGCTAAGTTGAAATGGCGAATTTCTGGGTGGGCTCTGTTTCGGCATCCGAGCTTCTTGCTCTAAAGCATATCGGAGTCGAGCCGGTTGGCCAAGTGTACGGTGTCAGCGTCAAGGGGCTAGCGACAAGCTACTTCCCAGTCGTCACCTCAGAAGTCGTCGGCGAAGTAGAGGGTTTCAGCCAGATGCTCTCGGAGTGCATGTTCCTGATAAACGCCCAAGCAGATCAGGTTGGCGCCAATGGAGTGCTTGATTGCAAGGTGGACTATGACGTGGACTTGGAGCTGATTGATATTGGCTACCTCAAGTACACCCTCCAGATAACCGGCACGGCGGTCCAGGATCGGGATTCAAAGTGCGAGCATCGCTATTTCGCCACCATGAGCCCGTGTGAACTGATCGCCATGCGAAAGGCGGGCTATGAGCCTTGCGGCCTTGCAATTGGGAATTGCACGTATTTCCAAGTTGCATGGAGGCAGCAGCCGAAGTTGGGTCCATTTGGTACATGGGCCAACGAAGAAATCAAGGAACTTACGCAGGGGCCGTACACCGCTAGGGAAATTGCTATGGAGAGACTCATGAACATGGCACGCAACGTAGGAGGAACGGGAATCGTTGGAGTTCAACTCGAGACAGAGGTTTCGCCGTCAGGCTCTCTCGTATTAGGAACCATGGCCGCGTTTTGCCGAATGTTCCTTTACGGAACCGCTATCCGGAGCAACCCATTTCCGTCATCTCAAGTATCAGTCATGACAACAGTACCGATTGGAAGAGACTAAAAATGCCATACACCCAAGGATCATTCGAAGGATTACCGGATGCCGCCAGGCAGCGCTTAACCGAGATGCGTGGAGGCGCAGGGAAGAAAGGGCTGTTTACCAGCGATCTCTCTGTCAATGAGTTTTTGCTGTGTCAGGAAGCGAACTTCGATCCGGTCGGACTTGTAATGGGCTCGTCTATTTACCACATCGGGTTTCAGATGCAGAAGTTCTATCAAAATCAAGAACTCGAGGTGCTGACTCAGGCAATGTATGAAGCCCGAGAACTGGCGATGACTCGCATGGAGGAAGAGGCGGATCTTCTTGGAGCGGACGGAATCGTTGGCGTTCGCTTGGAAGTTAATCGTTATGAGTGGGGCGCTGCGATGGCTGAGTTTATGGCGATTGGAACTGCAATCAAGCATCGGGGCGGAGGAAGTTATCGAACGTTGGATAATCGGCCCTTCACATCTGATTTGAGTGGACAGGATTTCTGGACGTTGCTTAAAGCCGGTTACCAACCTCTGGCACTCGTGATGGGGACTTGCGTCTACCACGTGGCCCATCAAGGCGTCATGCAGTCAATGAAACAGACTGGCAAAAATGTCGAAATGCCCAACTATACTCAGGCGCTATACGATGCGAGAGAGTTGGCTCTTTCCAGGATGCAGGCTGAGGCAGAGCGTGAAGGAGCCGTAGGCATTGTAGGGGCTCAAGTTCGAGAGAATAGCCATGGTTGGGACAGCCACGTTATCGAGTATTTTGCCGTTGGAACTGCCGTCAAGCCGATTGAGGGCGTTCAAGCGGTTCCAGAGCCGACAATGACGATTTCGCTAAATGGCTAGGGTTACCGGAAAAAAGCGATCGTAGTCGTGATCCCGGATTGGTCCTTCGTCACCGAAAAGCTCTTGCTTGACTTGTCGAGGGTGTAGACCTGCGGGTAACCCCTCTCCTGCCCATGGTCCATTTGCTGAAGAGAGAGGGAACTCCCCGTCACGCGCCATGTGCCGGTTATTTGAGGCGTTAGATTTGGGCCGCCGATTGTTCTAAGCGTATAGGTATTGTCGCCCTTTAGAGTAAGGGTAAGGGAATACTGCTGGAGTTTGGTGAGGTTCGCAATGCGAGCGGCGTTTTTCCTCGGATTCTTGAGTTGCGGCAGGTTGGACATGTCGAAGCGAATTCGTCCATGCCAGATTCCGGCCAAGCTGCCGGTCGCTAACGCCGAACTTGAGAGTGCAACGAGAGACAGCAATGAGACGCCAACCTTAGTCGAGAACTTCACCGTTCCTATATACCCTCGGATAAGGCTGGCATTTTAGTGTCGCGTCTTAGAATTCTCTAGCGGCTAAAAGTAATGACCGCCATTTCCTTCTTGGTTTGGGGATTCTTCTGGCTGAGCGCAAAGCTCTTTTGATCCTTGGAAAGAGTAAAGGTCTGTGCTGCCCCCATGTTCTTTCCGTTGCTGACCGCCTGGATCGAAATAGTGTTGCCATTTTGCGTCCAAGTTCCAGTCTGGCCTGGCTGACCTGGCTTCGCTCCGCCCATCGCCAACGAAAACTTATGATCTGCCTTAAGAGTCAAATCAACAACCATCTGCTCTGTCTTAGCGATGCCAGCCTTGGTCTGAGCAGTCGGAGGAGTGGGCAAGTTCTGCATCACAAATTTAATATGCCCATGCCAGACTCCCGTTACCGGGCCGGCAAACGCCGAGCTAAGAATGACAAGCGACAAAAAGACGACGCCAACCTTTATCGAGTTTTTCACGAACTGTGTATACCCGTGGACAGAGGTTGACGACGTCCTTTGTAGAGGAAAAATCGAGTTATCGGCTGAAAGTGATCGCGATCGTGTAAGGGTTCTTCGGACTCTTTTGCGTCGTCGATAGAACTTTCTCGTTCTTGCCGAGCGTAAACACTTCAGGATCTCCCATGTTCTTGCCGTTCACGACGCTTTGCAAAGTAACCGTGTTTCCCGCTTGAGTCCAGGTACCGGATCGAGTAGGCATTCCCGGGGTTACGATCTGGAATGTATGGTTTGGAGCAATTGTAAGGGCAAATGTTGCCTGCTCAAACCTAGTCATACTTGATCTTTGGGCGGGAGTAGGAGCGACTGCCGCCTTGGATGTGTTGATCTTGATGTGCCCTTGCCAAGTTCCCGTAATTGGACCGGCGAGAGCCGAAGTAGCTAGTGCGGCGAGCGCCGACAACGCAACGCCAACTTTGAGAAGTTGATTCATAAACCTATATATACCTCCATTGTTGGCGTCCGTTGCGATATTGGGCCTTCACGTTCGTGTTACCGGTAAAACGTGACAAACCAACCTACCGAATGCCACGTTTTACTAGGACTAATTTCCCTTCGCGCCCGCTTTGATCCATCCCGCGATGGTCGCCAGGTCGCTATCAGAAAGCGGACCGCGTGGGGGCATGCTTGGTTTGCCGTTACCCTTGAGATATGCCGTGATTCGGCTTCCGTCTGGATCTCCCGGAGTAATATCGACTCCTCCGCGACCTCCAGCCATTGCTCCCTGATAGGACGACAGGTCCAGTCCGGATCGAGGGTTTGAAGAGTTATGGCACCCCACGCAGTTTGCTTGAAAAATACTGGCTACCTTGTCGAATGAGACGGTTACGGCGTTTGGATCTAGTTTTTTCGCTCCGCTTGGAATGGAGAAGCTAAAATCGCTGTCAGCGGGAGCCTCGTCGCTAAGAGTCAAGTCCTTGGCCATGAGGATCGTCTCTTTGTCAACCCCGAGTTTGATATTGACGCCCCGAGCAACCCCAAGAGCGTTATCTACGAACAGGGTGACCGTCCTGGAAGGAACTGTCGGCAAGGTCATCGAGACTTCCGTAATCGCCTTTCCCTTCATGATTCGGTTGGCGCCTATCTTGATGCCCGTCGCGTCCTTGAACGGCGCCTTTACAAAGAATCCGACCCAAGGGAAGACCGCTTCCTTTTTGAGAAAGTTTTTGAGCTCGCTCTCCGATTCGTCGATTTGTGTATAGGAGTTATCGGCCTTCTTATAGTCCCAAATGGTAGTTCCGTTTGCAACGATCGTCTCGTCCGGAGTTTCCAGTCGGAATTTGCCCTGCTTGCCGAGCTTTAGAGAATAATCGATCGGTCCCGACCCGGGAAGCGCTTGCAGAGTGTACTGCACACTCAGAGAATTTGCAGACTGAAGCTGCTTGGTGTGCTTGTCCAGAATCGAGTCAGCCGATCCGGCCTGACTGGCGATGACGGCACCAACGATGCCAGATAATCCAAGAAGGAAGGGAATTTTCATAAGTCGACCCGGAAAACGCCATTGGCGCAATCTCTATGATGCGAGAGTCGCCCGAGTCGTAACCTAAGAATTCTCTAACCAAATCTCAAACAAGTGTTAGGATGGACGACTGCGGCACGGTGCAACCCACTCTCATGCGCTTGCTAGGCCATGCTTGAAGCCGAGGCAACCCAATCACCATGCTGGAATCGTCGCAGGGCATTTGAATCTTGCACCAAAAAAGCGCGCCTCGGTCTGTTGCCAGATCGAGGCGCGCCTAAGCTCTCTTCCGTTAAAGGAAGGGCCTTACTTGTCTGTCGTAACCTTGGTCGTCTTCTGAATAGCTGCTTGAGCCGCCGCTAACCGGGCGATCGGAACACGGAATGGTGAGCAACTCACATAGTCAAGACCGATTTCCTGACAGAAGAAGATCGACTCCGGATCGCCTCCATGCTCTCCGCAGATTCCACATTTGAGACCTGGGCGGGCCGCTCGACCTTCATCGACCGACAGGCGCATGAGTCGTCCCACACCGATTGTGTCCAAAGTCTCGAATGGGTTTCGAGGAAGAACCTTCAGTTCGGCGTACTTGCCCAAGAACTTGCCTTCCGCGTCATCTCGGCTGAAGCCAAAGGTCGTCTGCGTCAGGTCGTTCGTGCCAAATGAGAAGAATTGAGCATACTGCGCAATATCACCGGAAGTGAGTGCGGCGCGCGGGATTTCGATCATCGTTCCGAACATGTACGGAATCTCGACACCCTGCTCCTCAACAACCTTCTTGGCAACCGCCTCTAACTGGCTCTGGACAAGCCTGAGCTCGTTGACAGTACTGATCAGCGGAAGCATGATCTCCGGATAGACCTGCTTGCCCTGCTTGATAAGCTTGGCAGCAGCCTGCAGGATGGCGCGAGTCTGCATGACGACCAACCCGGGGAAGATGATCGACAGGCGGATTCCGCGAAGTCCAAGCATTGGGTTTGCTTCCTTCATGGACTCGACTTCTTCGAGCATCTTGGTCTTCTCTTCAAGGAGTCCGTCTAATCCGGTTTGGCCCAGATCAATCTTCGTCTTGAGTTCGGTCGTCTCGCGAACCAATTCCACGTAGCTGGGAAGGAACTCGTGAAGCGGTGGGTCGATCAAGCGAACGGTGACCGGCTTGCCTTGCATGACTTCGAAGATTCCCTCGAAATCGCCTTGTTGGACGATCAGAAGCTTGTCGAGGGCAGCCTGTCGAACAGCCTCGTCCTTGGTCAGAATCATTTCTTGCACGGTCGGCAACCGATCTTGCTGGAAGAACATATGCTCGGTTCGGCAGAGGCCGATTCCTTCCGCACCAAAATCGAGCGCCTGCTGAGCGTCGTTTGGATTGTCCGCATTGGTTCGAACTTTCATCGTTCGGGCCGCATCTGCCCAACTCATCAGTTCGCCCAATGACCCGCTTACTTCGGGAGCGATCAGCTTGAGCGCGCCGAGGTAAACGTTGCCGGTCGAGCCATCCATAGTGATGACGTCGCCTTCCGAAACGGTCGTGTCGCCGATCGTGAATTTTCGTGCGTTCGTGTTGACGGCTAAGGCTTCGGCGCCTGCAACGCACGGAATACCAAAACCTCGGGCGACAACCGCCGCATGTGAGGTCTTTCCGCCACGTGCGGTGAGAATTCCCTGAGATGCCATCATGCCGTGCACGTCGTCAGGATTTGTCTCGTCTCGGACCAAAATCACCTTCTCGTTGGCGCCACCATGGGTGCCCAATTCGGCGGCTCGGTCCGCATCGAAGACGGCCTTGCCAACCGCTGCGCCCGGCGAAGCGGCGAGTCCCTTGGCCAGCAGCTTCGCGTGCCCCAACGAGTCTGGGTCGATTCGTGGGTGGAGCAATTGGTCAAGGTGGGAGCCCGTAATTCTAAGTAACGCCTCTTCCTTGGAGATCAAGCCCTCGTGGACCATATCGACGGCAACTTTTACGGCTGCCGGACCGGTTCGCTTTCCACTGCGGCACTGAAGCATGAACAGCTTGTTATGCTCGATCGTGAACTCGAGATCCTGCATGTCCCGATAGTGATCCTCAAGCTTCTTGGACATCTCCATGAACTGCTTGAATACCTCTGGGCTCTGCTTGTCCAGTTCTGAAATCGGCACTGGAGTTCGAACGCCGGCAACGACGTCCTCGCCCTGGGCGTTCATCAGGTACTCGCCGAACACTTCGTGCGTTCCGACCGAAGGATCGCGTGTGAACGCAACGCCGGTTCCGCAATCGTCTCCTGCGTTTCCGTAGACCATCGACTGTACGTTTACTGCGGTTCCAATCTCGTCAGGAATCTTCTCGGTGCGTCGGTAGTAGATCGCTCGGTCATTGTTCCAAGAGCGGAAGACTGCCTCGATGGCGAGAGCAAGCTGCTCGTAAGGATCAGTTGGGAAGTCCCGGCCGATATGATCCTTGACATGCTTCAGGAACAGGTTGCTGACTTCTTCCATCTGCTCGGCGTTGAGGTCCAAATCGGTTTTTGCCCCGACTTTCTTTTTATAATCTGAGAAGATCTCTTCGTCAAAGCCGTGTTTGCTAAGATCAAAAGCTACATCCGAGAACATCATGATGAACCGGCGGTAGGAGTCGTAAACGAATCGGGGGTTATTGGTTTCCTCAATCAATGCGGCGATCGTGGTCGGATTGAGTCCAAGATTGAGGACCGTGTCCATCATGCCGGGCATTGAGAACTTTGCTCCGCTGCGAACCGATACGAGGAGGGGGAGTTTTGAACCTCCGAATTGACGTCCCATTAGCGATTCGACGTCTGCGACGGCAGCTTTAACCTCGTCCATCAATCCTTGGGGGAGGTTCTTGCCTGCTTCGTAGTATTCGGTGCAGACTTCGGTGGTAATAGTGAAGCCTGGAGGTACCGGCAGACCAATATTGGTCATTTCGCAGAGATTCGCTCCTTTGCCGCCGAGGAGGTCTCGCATCGTGGCGCTCCCTTCGCGGAAGAGATATACGCGCTTATTACTCATATAGATTAGGGTCTCCTAAATTTTTTGGTGTGCAGCAGACACGTCGACGTTGGCGGTCCGGAGCCTAAACAAACGACCCAGTTTACCGCTGTTCCATGGATTCATTTCTGGCAAATGGAGTCGCATCATTAAGGAATGTGATGATGAGGTGGGAATTCATGACAGTGAATTTTATGACTTTGACCCGTATCCCAAGCTCTTTCTTGAACTCTGCGCCGCATCCGCCATGTCGTTGATCCCAGCCGTAGCAAACCATGTTCCAAAAATGCCAAAATGAGTGTTCGTTTAGTAGGCAGCAAAATGAAAGAAGGAATTCACCCAAGGACATATCCAGTAGTTTTCGTGGACGGCGACCACGAATGGGTAGGCGTCTCCACTCACAAGACCAACAACACCAAGGTCATCGACGGAATCGAATGTTCGATCATCCCGGTCGACATCAGCGCATTTAGCCATCCGTTTTATACCGGCCAGAAGAAGTTGGTCGATACCGCTGGACGCGTCGAGAAGTTTATGCGACGTTACGGCGCACAAATGGCCAACCAAGGCAAAAAGTAGAGGCGCTTGCCTCCTGTCCGATTTCAGGAACCTGTATTTCGGGTTCCTGTTTTTGTGAATGTGGCTTTGTTCTTGTGATTAAAATGAATTCTAAGCCACACCTAAGTTGAATGCCACCATACTTAACTCAAGGGAGTCCGTAGTGCGGTGCTGCCTTTCAGAAAATGAGTGATCGCAAAAAGACAAAGAGAATCATCGCGATAACTTTAGTGGTGGTTGGTCTCGCCGTACTCGGAAGTATCCGGTGGATGAGGCGAGAGGGCTACTTTGGTGTCGAGACCTACAAACCGGATGTTCAGTACTTCATTCGGGGTAGCCGGGACAACAAGGACGTCTGCTTCACGTTCGACGATGGTCCGCACGTAGCTGGCGCCCCATTAATTCTGGATGAATTGAAAAAGGAAGGCATCCATGCGACCTTTTTCGTAGTCGGGGCCCGAGTCAAGCTGCATCCAGAACTGGTCAAACGCATGATCGATGAGGGCAACGAGGTCGGGAATCACACCCAAGATCATCTTCGCTTGGACAAGTTGCCGATCGAAAAGGTGAGGGCCGAAATCGAAAACTGTGCGATCAACATCGAAAGAGCCTGCGGTCGCCGTCCGGCTCTCTTGAGACCGCCCGGTATGCAATTTAACCATGAAGTTTTGGTTCTCGCCACGAAAATGGGCTACACAACGGTTGGTTGGAACGTCGGAGCAGGTGATTTCACTCCCACCACAACCAAAAAAATGACCCAGGCGATGATCAATGAGAGCAACGCAACCCCTGACCAAGTCGCCGACCGAGTTCTCAAGCATATCAAGCCCGGCGAGATCATCCTCTTGCACGACAATCCGGTGACCGCAAAGGCTTTGCCCAGGATCTTCGAAACATTGAAGAAAATGGGGTACCAGATCAAGACGGTGACGCAGATGTTAGCGGAACTGAATCCGCCTGTGATCATCGATCCCGATCCGCCATTTGTCCCTGCCACACCCAAGAAGCTCCCCACATCGTGAGGGAGGGATTCGGCAACGAACTTGCTTGCCTGGACCCATTGCGACAACTGGGTACAAGATGGGCATCTACCAGTGCGTGGCGAGAAGCCTCAGATTATGCGGTAGAGAGACTTTAGCGACCCATTAGCCGATGTCTCATTGGATGTACCTACGGGTCTGGTGGCGATAATGGGCGGCTGACGCGCTTTACCAAACGGCAATCGGGAAGGGATCCGCGAAATCTAGGGGTAATGACAAGGCAGTATTAGGACCGCGCAAATGCCAGTGGATGGGAACACGCCTTGGCTATACTTCACCTATCGAATGGGTGACCGCACCGTGAGTCGAAATTCTGTCAGGATCTTGATCGGATGCTTAAGCGTCGGGGCATTTCCGTTAGCTCCGACATATGCCCTTTCCATTCCGCAGCAGAGTTCGGTCGGCGCAATTAGCAAACGGGTGCACATGTCGCGAGTGCCGGTGCTGGAATTCCACGACTTTGTGGCCGAGCGCGACAAGGACTCCGTCTGGCTTGATTGCACGCCCGCTGAATTTAGCCAGGTGTTGAGTTCGATTGATACCCACAAGCTTCACCCGATTACCCTAGATCAGCTTTATGCCCATCTGGCCAATGGCGCCGAGTTACCTGCTCGCGCGGTGGTTCTGACCTTCGACGACAATTATCAGGGCTTCTATAACTATGCTTACCAACTCCTGAAGGCCAGGCGGTATCCCTTTTCCATGTTTGTCCATACGAACTACGTAGGTTCGCTCGTAGGACGGCCGAAGATGTCTTGGAATACTTTGCAGTCGCTCTTAAAAGACGGTTTGGTCACGATTGGAGCTCATACATTGTCCCACCCTGACCTGACAGGGCTTTCCAAAGCGAATCAGGAAAGAGAGATCGTGGAGTGCAAGAAAGTTCTCGAAGAGCACCTCAGGATCAAAGTGAACTACTTTGCCTATCCTTACGGAAGAAACAACGCCACGATCCGAGCGCTGGTTCGAAAGGCGGGCTATAAGATGGCTTTTACCGGCATCAATCGCCCTACCGAAGAGTCTCCGAGCATCTGGGCGGTTAATCGATATGCCCAGACGGTCTATCGTAAGGCATTGCGAGACTGCGGCTACCTAGATGAGAGTTCTCGTCGCTAAAGAGTTTCACAACGTTAGGCTTCATTCGCCTTTAGACCGACCTCTACGTCCTGATGGCTCATAATCACGAAATGCCGCAGAGTTCTAATGTCGCCCGCGTCCATCGAGTTCCCCTTTTCGAGTCTGATCCCACGATCTCCATTCTAATTAAGAAAGAAGAAGCACGGCAAGAACATAACCTCGAGTTGATCGCCAGTGAAAACATTGCGAGCCTGGCAGTTCGCGAGGCGATGATGAGCGTCTTGACCGACAAGTACGCAGAGGGGTACCCAGGCGCACGGTACTACGGTGGTTGTGAGGTCGTCGATGAGGTTGAAAACATCGCCCGAGATCGAGCCAAAGAGCTATTTGGCGCAGAGTATGTCAATGTCCAGCCTCACTCTGGCAGTCAGGCAAACATGGCGGTGTACTTTACGTTTATCAAGCCTGGCGACACGGTCATGGGAATGGACCTGTCCCAGGGGGGCCATTTGACCCATGGTTCGCTGGTGAATTTCTCCGGCCAGCTTTACCGCTTCACTCCCTATGGGATCGACGCCAAGACCGAGCGGATCGATTACGATTTGGTAGCGGAGACTGCCAAGAAGGTCAAACCCAAGATGATTACAGTGGGTGCAAGCGCCTACTCTCGCGCAATCGATTTCAAGGCCTTTCGCGAAATTGCCGACTCCGTAGGCGCCTTTCTCTTTGCCGACATCGCGCATCCAGCCGGGTTGATTGCCAAGGGTCTCCTACCCAGTCCAATCCCCTACGCGCATGTGGTCACCACCACGACTCACAAGACCTTGCGCGGCCCCCGCGGCGGCATGATCCTGGTCGGTAAGGACTTTGAGAACCCATTTGGAATCGTCGCACCCAAGAGTGGGCGAACGAGAATGATCTCGGAGTTGCTGGACAGCATGGTGATACCGGGTGTACAAGGTGGGCCATTGATGCATGTCATCGCCGCGAAAGCGGTCGGCTTTGGCGAGAATCTCACCGACGATTTCGGTACCTATGCGAAGCAGATCATCCTTAACGCTCAAGCTCTTGCGGCTGCCCTCACGGGGCACGGATTCCACATCATTTCTGGGGGAACCGATAACCACCTGATGTTGATCGACCTTCGCAACAAGGGACTTACCGGAAAAGCCGCTCAATTGGCGCTGGATAAAGCCAACATCACCTGCAACAAGAACTCGGTGCCCTTCGACGATAAATCGCCGCTTGTCACGAGCGGAATTAGACTGGGTACTCCTGCTTTGACATCGCGCGGAATGAAGGAACCGGAAATGCAAATCGTCGCCTCACTTATATCGACGCTGCTTTCGGATCTTGATAACGAAACGAATATTGCTTCGGTTCGGCAAGGCGTGATTGACCTGTCGTCGCGCTTCCCGATTCACAACCAATAATATGGATAGTTCCTCCTCCGTTCCGTTAAAGAGAACCTGGGCCGGCTCGATAAGCGGCTTAGGAGGGTCGTCTTCCTATGGCGTCTGGAAAGTCGCGATCGACACCTACTACTGGGATCGTTTGGAGCAGGCTTTCGTACTGGCGATCGAACTAGGAGTCAGTTCGCCAGTGCACGAGTGGTGGTACCGGCTCATCGAGGCAGAAGCACTAACGCGAGAGCAAAGCCGAACTGTCTCGGTGGACGATCTGATCTCGCTGGAGTATGTTCCCGAAGAGGTCTCCCATTCTGCGCAGATCGCCAACGACATTACCCAAGCTTGTGAGGAAGTTCGAAGCCGCTTCAAGTGGCCGGAGGGGGCAAAGACCATGATCTCGGTGCTTGCCGAAGAGACCGACGCTCCCTGGACGGTAGGCAGAGCCGGATACATGATGGACAAGTATCCCTACGACAAGATCTGCGTACCGCGTAGCTCAACCCATGTTTCAAACCAGTTCCAGAGCGTAATCCGTCACGAATACGCCCATGTGATGGTTCTCAATCTCTCCCAAGGCAATGCCGCGACATACCTTCATGAAGCGGTTACCACTCTCGCCGAGGACACCGATCGGCGTTTCGATTGGGTCAAACTTGCGTCCGGCGCCGAACCATGGCTTGATTCGCGAGCCTTAAACGCAGCTTTTGACGACCGGCATGATCCCAGTCGATTCGAAGCCCGATCTCTAGCCTATAGTCAATCCGCGGCAATAGGCAATTATCTTAAGTCAATTTCAGGTGAAGCCCAGATTGGCGATCTGCTCAGAGCGTTTGCCGACAATTCGAACTGGACCGAGATCAAAATGAACCTAACCGGGCAGACCCCCGCCGACGAAGCTCTGAGACAAGTTTATGGCTTTGGCGAGCAGGATCTATTCACGAAAACTCTTACTTGGCTCAAGGCGAAATAGCCAGACCATAGCACGACCTTTACGATTGTTCCTCGCTCAGGAACGCTGGGTGTCGCCGGCACGGCTAAACGTCTGTCGGGGAGAACGCAAGCGTAGCGGTCACCGGGTAATGATCTGAAACAAAGGTCCCAAAAGGTTTTTCCCGGTTAATTGAAGCATCCTTGACTCGGAGACCGTGGCTTACGAAAATATAGTCGATTTTGGAGCCATCGAGCATATCTGTCCAACCATGGTAAGTCGCTTGCTCTGGGACATCCGGGTTGATCGTTCGAAAGGTGTCTTCAAACCCCGCTTCGGCCATCATTTTTATTGGAATAGAGTCCTCGTCGTCGTTAAAGTCTCCCGTGATAATGCATGGCAACTCATCCACGTCGGTTATCCGGCTTGTCAGAAGTTGAATGCTTTTGAACCGGCTGATCGCACTTTCATGATCGATATGCAGGTTGAAGAAGTTGAAATGCCGTCCTTCAAAGGCAAAGACTCCGTGAGTACAGACGCGTGTGTTGCTGTTGCCCCAACTCGATGATCCAACGACTTCGGGAGTGTCAGAAAACCAATAAGTATCGGAAGCCTCGACTTGGATCTGTTGCTTGTCGAAGAGGATCGCACAGAATTCGCCATCTGCCACTCCGTCTTCCCGCCCTACCCCGACGAAATCGTAGCGCGGGAGTACCTGCCTGATCTCGTCCAGTTGGGACGCAAGGACCTCTTGCATCCCAATGACGACGGCGCCACTGGCGCCCAACATCTCCATGACCGCGTCCCTTCGGAATTCCCAGCTATTCGGTCCGTCATCTGCCGTCCCGAATCGAATGTTGAAGCTCATTACCTTCATGGAAGAGGTTGTTGAACTCATTAGGAATATGCGGGCTTAACCGTGTGTTGTTCGACGCTCGATTGCTCCGCCGCTTCAATCACGGCGATGATCCGTCTCGCCTCTTCCGGCTTGACCGCAAGGTCAGCCCCATGCATCAGATGCGCCGCGATGTTGTCGTAGTACGCCTGCTGGTTGGTTCGCTGCGCGTGAGCTTCGAATTTTGCGACGTACCCTTCATGGTCGACCGAAACCTCGATCTTGTCCCATGTGTTCATCGTGATCGCACCCTTTGTCCCGAGGATTCGCCATCGCGCCTTTGACGCGGCGGCAAGGCTGGAGATCTCCACCGAGGCCTTGGCGCCGCCTTCGAAGCGCAAGACCAACTCCGTATGGTCTTCGTTGGAGTGCTCAAACCATCGGAGTTTTTGGTAGTAGCCGTCGACGCCGACCACGCTTTTTGGCACGAGGTGGAAAATCCAATCGATAATGTGAGCCCCCCAGTCAAACATTGCGCCACCAGAGATTTTCTTATCGGATCGCCACCAGTTGCCCGGAGGACTCATACTGCCCATCATCGCTTCGACATGGAACACGTCTCCAATGAGCCCCCTTTGGATGAGGTCGCGAATAGTCATGAAGTCGCCGTCGTAACGCCGGTTGTGAAAGACCGAAAGCATGACATGGTTGTCTTGCGCCGCCTTGATCATATCGTCTGCTTCGGCAACAGAAATGCACATCGGCTTTTCCACGATGACGTGCTTTCCCTTGTTGGCTGCCTTGACTGCAACCGATGCGTGCAGATTATGTGGAAGTATCACGACGACAAGATCGACCTCGGGGTCCTCAAGCAATAAATCGATATCGGTGTAAGTTCGAATGCCCGGGAAATCGGTTTCCGCAGTGACCATTCTTGCTAGATCGAGATCGCAAGCGGCGATTGTTTTCATCCCCGCCGCGTTCATCATCTCGCCATGGTACTTACCCATGTTAAAAGCGCCGCCGTAACCTATTACAGCAGCGCGCACAATACCCTTCGTAGTTGCAGCCATTCGTAAACTCCCTCGTTGAGAGATGAAGTTTACTATCCAAGAAGCCCTGTTTACTGGCTAGAGGGGGCGGAAGTTCGAGGTGTAAAGCTCGTAGGATCGCTTGCGGGGAAACTCTCATCCAACGCTTCATCGACGTAGATGTCGTCCGCGGTTGCTGGTAGGGCGTCTAGGCCAAAGCGACGACGGACGACCGGGCATTCCAGAAGCTTGACAACGGCAATGGCAGCCGCCAAGGCGCCAACCGCGGCTGTTACGACGATCAAGGGACGTTTATTCATGATTACCTTGGTGAAACGGGCACAGAGTATTCGAAGAAACCCATGAGACTCATAGAGTGAAAATGAATACCACCTTGTTATTGGCAGTTACCCGAGGATGGTCCCTCAAGTCTCATTGGTTCCACGAAACAGACGACAACCTTTCTGATTTGTTCGCTACATGTCCTTCTTTAGCGGAGGTCTGGGCGGGGCAGTGGTGGGTTGTGCCAGCTTTGGCGCTTGGACACGTTCCGCAACTGGAATCGGCGCAGGGGTTGGTGTCTCAGTTGACTGGGGCAGAGCATCCTTTGCCGCCGCAGACTGAGACGGCAGTTGCGGCCCGGCGGGGGATGATCCATCGAGTCTCAACGTCCCGGTGACCAACTGTGCGGCCAGAACGGTCTGGATGACACCGGTTATCTGGTCGGTTGCGCCTCCTGCAGCGGATCTGCCATCGCTCGAGATAGTTACCAAACGCGCTTGAGCCAGAGCATTGGCAATGACAGGAGCGATTTGTGGGAGCATTTCGAGTTGCCGAAGGGTCAGATACGCATCACCACCCTCGGATATAGCCTTGTTTACGGATCGAATCGCGTCTGCCTGCGCTTCCGCCACCGTCCTGAGCCGAATCGCTTCCGCGTCTGCCATGGCTTCGGCATTGACTTTCATCTTCTCAGCGTCGGCAATGGCTTGAGCAATCTGGGTTGCTTTTAGTTCGGCAGTCCTCAAATCGGCAAGCGAATCCTGCTTCTTGGTTTCGGCTTGGGCGATAATGGCGGCATTCTCGGCTCTGCGCTGTTCGAGTTCACGCTGCTTGTCGTTGACGGCCTGCTCTGCGGTCAACTGAGCCTCTTTGGCCCTCCGCTCCTGGTCCGCTTGGACGATATCGGCGTTAGCTTTCGCTTCAACCGCCGACTGGCGTCGTCGGGCTTCCGCGACTTCGCTTTGGACTTCTTTGATGTTGAGTGAATTAAAAACCAGACCGAGATCTTGGAGTTCCCTCGAACAAGCGCTCTTGATAATGATCGCTAGACGGTCGTCGTCGTCGGGACCAACTACTGCGCTCGGCAAGGGTTTGACAAGCGGAGCGGGGACCTCTGCCGCATCGACCGGGTAGCTGGCTTTCGCGTTGAACAATTCGTCATGGTGAAGAAGGTTGATCGCACGGCGACCGGTGGAAGTCAAGAGGTCGGTGAGGGTTCCCGTCTGCTCGCTGTCAGGTTTTGCGAAGAAGCGGTTTGCGGCGGTTTTGATCATTTCGTTTGCATCGCCAACACTGACAATGGCACTCGCAAGCACACGGACTTTAATGGGCCTCGGTTGACCGTTGCGGTCTACATCGGCAGTTTGGTCAGCAATATCGAGGTCGATGTTGATCGCCTTTGCCGGTATCGTCGTTCCAGTCGTGAACAGGGGCACTTCAAACGACTTACCCGGTCCTTTATAGATTTTCGAAACGCCGCTAAGCCAACTGACTAGGCGGATGGTTCCCGCGTCGACGGTCCGAAGAAATCGGCTAATGATAAGCGGCAATAGCAATATTGCCGCTACGATGATGATTGCAGGGATTAATAGGGTGTCAGACATGGTTTGTGCGCTCCTTATGAACAATGCCGACCAAAAGGGAAGGAACTCCCCTTAAGAGTTTCACTCTGCCAGCTCTCGCGTCACGCGACATGTGTTCTTCGACGCATCGACTTCGATGACGACCACCTCGTCACCTTTGTTGACATGGACGCCGCGGTGGAGTTCGGCGTGATCGATTGTTGCAAGAAGTTGTGATATCTGCCCATCCATGCTGACTTTAACGAGTCCACGACCGTTTGAATCGAAGTTGGTGACCGCAGTTGCAACTTGCGCCACCATCCCTTCCAAACCTTCGCTTGGGGTTGAGGAGAACCGCAGCAAGTTAGCCATGATCGGTTTGACAATCCCGTAATTGAAAATCAATGCGCCAAAGACGGCGGCAAGAATTAGAGGGTTCCCCAAAAGAACGTGCTTGCAGGCAACACCTACCGCTCCAGCCCCTAGCGCGAAACTAAAGATGTCCAGCGGCGAAAGCACAAGGAAGTTAAGAAGGGAACTTGGCTTTGCCCCCGACGTCCCTTGTGTATGGGCTGGAGCCGGCGCCTTCGCACCGCGCACAAGCGCCCCGGAATTGTGGTGGGCAAGGGCTGCGTGAGCGTGCGAGGGGCTGCTCAGTGCGTGGGAATGCCCGCTGAGCGGATGGCTGCCGGCGTGCGATCCGCTGCCACCATGAAGAAAGCCTAGGACGGTCATTGACACAAATCCCAGCGACCCAATAAACAGAAGCATTAGGTACACCACGGCTTTTCTCTATATTACAGAGAAATCAGCCTGATGGTTACGATCGTCGACAGAAATTGTCGATTCGAAGGCAAAGCAGATTCCGGACCTTCGCCGATAGAGGCGTTACATTCAGGGTCAAGCAGGTTCAGAACTTCTAGTGTGCTGGCGCGTATCCCTCTTGATCATCTTTCGCGTTGCTAGCCTCTTCTTCTTCCCAAGTCGCCGTAACGGCTAAACTATACGGTGCCCAACCGACTTGCCACCGAGACGTCTCCTTATCTTCTGCAGCATGCCGAGAACCCGGTTGACTGGTTCCCCTGGGGCGATGAGGCGTTTGAACTTGCGAGAAAGACGGATCGGCCCGTTTTTCTCAGCGTTGGCTATTCATCGTGCCACTGGTGCCACGTCATGGCTCATGAGTCGTTTGAAGATCCTGAAGTTGGAAGACAGCTTAATAAAGATTTTGTTTGTATAAAGGTCGACCGAGAAGAACGACCGGACGTCGACGAGGCGTACATGACGGCTGTCCAACTCATGACCGGACGGGGTGGATGGCCAATGAGCGTCTTTATGACGTCCGATCGGCGACCCTTCTTAACGGGAACGTATTGGCCCAAGGAGGATCGAGGCGGACACATGGGATTTGTCGGCGTTCTGCAGCAGGTCACCTCCGCTTGGAATACCAAACGTGCGTTGGTTGAAGAATCGGCTCAGAAGATTTCGGAAGCGCTCACCGAGGCGCTCGGCACCAAGCCGCCCGAGTCGACCGGCTCTCTCGACTTTAAGCTGGTGGATCAGGCCGTTCAGGCGCTTCTGTCCGACTTTGACCAGAAGAATGGCGGCTTTGGCGCCGCACCAAAGTTTCCGCCCCATACTGGAATCGAGTTCCTTCTCCGATATGCGACCTCTCCATCCACCGAGATCGAGCTTCAAGAAGCAGCATTGAGCGCGGCGCTCTTAACGCTTAGAAGCATCGTACTTGGCGGAATACATGACCATGTCGGAGGTGGATTTCATCGCTACTCTACGGATGAAAAGTGGCTGCTTCCCCATTTTGAGAAGATGCTTTACGACAACGCCCTGATGTTGGGCAACCTCGCCATGGCGGTAGGGGTCTGCGCGGAATTGGAGCCAAGCCTCGCAGAGATTTTTGCGAGGGCCGCCCAGCGGCTTGTCGACTGGTTGATGCGAGAAATGACGAGCGAAGAAGGATTCTTTTTCTCCGCGCTCGATGCAGACAGCGAGGGGGAAGAGGGGAAGTACTACGTTTGGTCGGTTGACGAAGTCACGAGGATCTTGCAGCATCATGCTCCCGTCTTTCTTGATTCCTTCTGTTTTGAGCTAGGAGGGAACTTTGAAGATGAAGCGACTCGCCAAAAAACCGGCGCCAATATTCTTCATCTCAAGGAGGATCTGGGAGGACAATTTGAACAAGAACTTGAGATGCTTCGACTCGAACGCGAAGAACGAGTTCATCCTGGGTTAGACGATAAGGGCCTTGTCGGATGGAACGGACTCATGATCGGTTCGCTTGCGGACGCCGCCTTGTGGCCGCTTGCCCAAAACGCGGTGGTCGCGATCATTTCGGCCGAAAAGCAGTTTGGAAAGCTCCCCCACCAGATATCGAAGGGCGTTCCGTCAGGCGACGCCTATCTTGAGGACTATGCCTATTTCGTCCATGGAGTTATAAAGTTGGCGATTTGTCATGGGTTCATGGAGGAACAAGGGGAATTACCTCCTCAGGCAATCCCCGCCGACACTCTGTTCAATCTTGCCAAGCGCCTATGCGATGAAATGGTTGCCAAATTCTACGATCCGGTCGGAGGCGGTTTCTTTGCTACCTCCAAGGAGCATGAGCAACTCTTTGGACGCACCAAACCCATTTTCGATCAGCCGACTCCCAGTGCCAACGGAATCGCGATTCGATGTCTCATTCAGCTTGGAGAAGAGGAGAAGGCCGCCCAAAGTCTCCAGTCATTGTTGGGCTGGATGCAGAGAGCGCCTCAAGCTACGGAGGCCCTTTACACAACCTCGTTAATGCTTCTGTCCCCGCCGGTCGAGTCCGATCTGGAAGCTTTGCCGATCGAGACGGAACTTCCCGCAATTGCCGCTGTAGTCGAGCCGAAAGTCACAACGCAAGTCGTTGTCAAGATATCTGGGCGTGAGTTTGAAGCGAGCGGGGAAGGGATAGGGGCGGGGACAATTTCCTTGGTGATTCCGGAGGGTGTCCATTTGAACTCATCAAAGCCGCCCGCGCGATGGTTGACCCCGACTAAGTTAGAGATTAAGGGTGTGCAGTCTACGATTACCTATCCCGAACCGACTGAGGATCGATACGTGGGCGCCATTGAGATTCCATTCACGGTGGTCCTCCCTAGGGGTCAATCAGGCGCCGAATTCGAATTGGTCGTCAGTTATCAGGCGTGTACCGACACGGAATGCAGGGCTCCCGAAGAGAAAGTGTTCTCTGCCGCCGTCGTACGCTAGCCTGCGGAGGTCCTGCCTCTCCCAAGAAATCCTCGCTTGCGCCGGAAACAGGGGGTACACGTTGGCGTCCAAGCGGCCCGTTTCATCTTGGGAAGATCAGACTATGTCGACGAATGATCGCTATCCTGACGCGAGGAGTGTGCCGAGTGAATTCGCCTCATCTCACGGGTGTGATTACCATAGCATTTGCCACTACTGGCGAACGCTGTGCGCAAGGACGGAGCCTTCCGCCCTTGAGTTGGCGGATTGCATTCCTTTGGCGCTTTGGCTGCCCGGAGTGCTTCGCTTGGCCTGACTGAAAACGAACCTGAGGCAGGGGCCGCAGGTTCGTTCTGAGGAATCTATCGCAGTTCGCTGGCGACCGCGTCGGCGAAGCCGCTTGTGGTTGCATCGCCACCGAGGTCGTAGGTCTTGATTCCCCGTGCGAGGGTGGCCTCAAGCGCCCCTTCGATGCTCTTGCGGGCTGCGTGCTCGCCGAGATGGTCGAGCATGAGCGTCCCAGAAAGAAGCAATGCGGTGGGGTTCACCTTGTTCATTCCCGTATACTTCGGCGCAGAACCGTGTACCGCCTCGAACAGGGCACAGTTCTTGCCGTAGTTAGCGCCGGGGGCCACCCCGAGTCCACCCATCATGCCGGCTGCAAGATCCGATACGATGTCGCCGTACAGGTTCGGCAAAACCAGCACGTCATAGAGTTTCCACTTAGTGACGAGTTGCATGCACTGGTTGTCGACGATATTATCCCAGCTCTCGATATCCGGATATTCCGCCGCAACCTTCTTGAAGGACTTTAGGAAGAGGCCGTCGCCGATCTTCATGATGTTTGCCTTGTGAACTCCAACGACCTTCTTGCGTCCGTTGGCCCGCGCGTACTCAAAAGCAGCCCGAGTGATCTGCTCGCTTGCCGAAGCGCTGATGATCTTGACTGAATGGGCGACCGTCTCGGTTGCCATGTACTCGATCTGAGTGTAGAGGTCTTCCGTATTCTCTCGGAAGATGACGATGTCTAGTCCATCAAACGGCGTCTTGACGCCCGGTAGCGATCGAACTGGCCTTACGCATGCGTAAAGATCAAGTTTCTTTCGCAGCGTAACGTTTGGGCTTACAGATCCCTTGCCGATTGGGGTGGTCATCGGCGCCTTGAGACCGACGCCGATCTCTTTGATTTTGGCGACGGTGTCTTCCGGAACGATCGGCTTGCCGGCTTCGACGCACTTGAGGCCGGCCTCGACGTCAATCCAATCAATGTCGACCTTGGCGGCCTTAAATATAACTTCGACGCCAGCGACCAACTCCGGTCCGACGCCGTCTCCTCGAATTAAACAAACTTTGTGTGCCATATCTTCCTGGGGTATAGGGTCTGGGGGATGGGGGCAAATGCGCCAACCGCAAATTCGATTGGGTCCATTTCAACATCCCTTGGTTACGTTCGCCTGATAGAGCTCTTGGAGCTTGGAAATGAGCCGGATCCGACTCCATCCCAAGAATCCTGATCCACTAATAGGGCTGACTAAATGTGTTGTCGCCGTCAATCTTGAAGAGCTTCTGGCATTTCGTCCATTGCCAGCCGAGCCCTGAAAGGTGGTGAACGAGTTCGTCAACCTGAGTGTCGGAGACAGATTCGTCGCTTAGATAGCGGCACTGTTGCCAATCGCTGAGGTCCATAGCGGGAGCGGGGGGTGGGTACACCCGGCTGCCTCGGTTGGAGATGAGGGTGAGAGTGAAGGGACCATGTTCCTTCGGGAGGTCTGGGATCTCTGGGGTTCGAATGAACACGTCTACCCCGTGCAAAATCATCATCTATAGTTGTCCTTAGTGGTTTCGGTCGTATGCCATATCGGATTATGGGAAAGCCTACGCAGGGAAGTCAAACCTCAAAACCGTATACTCAGTAATCATGGCTCAAAGTATCGGCTTCTATGGCGCAGCCGAGACCGTAACTGGCTCTCGTCACATCCTTTCCTTCGAGAATAAGAAGGTTCTCGTCGACTGTGGCCTCTTTCAAGGCAACAAGGAACTTCGTCAACGAAACTGGGAGGAGTTTCCGGTTGACCCGAACGACCTGGACGCGGTTGTCATTACCCACGCTCATTTGGACCATATCGGTTGGTTGCCACGATTGGTTGCCAAGGGTTATCGCGGTCCAATATACGCTACGCGCGCGACGATTGAACTCTGCAAGATCTCCCTGCCCGATAGTGGACGCCTTCAGGAAGAGGAAGCCCACTTCTCAAACAAGCACGGCACGTCGCATACTCCAGCGCTTCCCTTATACGACGAAAAGGCGGCTTACGAGTGCCTCAAGTACTTCTCGCACGTGGACTACAACTCTCTTCACGATTTGCCGGGCCATGCCCACTTTCGATTCTTGACTGCAGGGCACATTCTCGGATCTGCCTTCGCTGAGATAACGTTCCGTGACGGGACCAGCATTTTGATGTCTGGCGACCTTGGGAGATATAACACCCCCATCATCAAGGATCCAACGCCGGTCGAGTACGCCGACTATCTCGTGATTGAGAGCACCTATGGAGACCGGATCCACTCGCATGAGGATCCTCTGGAAAAAATCGCTTCGATCGCGCGGGACACGGCGGAGAATGGCGGAGCCCTGATCATTCCCTCCTTCGCGATTGGTCGCACACAAGAACTTCTTTACTACTTCCGTGTCCTTCAGGATCAAAAACGGATGCCGAGAATTCCAATCTACATCGATTCCCCCATGGCGGTGTCGGTAACCCACGTGTATGCGGGGGCCAAGGAAGAGCTGGATGAGGAAATGGTTCGATCCGTCGAATCTGGGCACAGCGAACTGGAACCCGATGGAATCAACTTTGTCCGCGATCGGGAAACCTCGAAGGCCCTCAATTCCCAACATGGCCCCCTGATTATCGTTAGCGGAAGCGGCATGGCAAACGGCGGCCGCGTCACCCACCATTTGCAGCATCGGCTATCCAATCCAACGACCACCGTCCTCTTCACCGGCTACCAAGCGGAGGGCACCCTCGGCCGCAGGCTGATCGAGGGCGCGCCAAGCGTACACATTCACGGCATGGAGGTCGACGTCAAAGCACGGATCGAAAAAGTCAACGCCCTCTCTGCCCATGCCGATCAAGCTGAAATCCTCAAGTGGCTAGGCTTCTTCAAACGTCCGCCCAAACAGACCTTCATCGTCCACGGCGAGCCCCCCGCCCAAGAGGCCCTTCAACAGAAGATCGAAGAGCAACTAAACTGGCGCACCGTGATACCCAAACAAGGACAGCAATTCGAGTTACCGTAGCCGGCTTATCCGACACCCGCAATTCCGCTGCCGACGACCACACCCGTGATTGCCTTTCGGAACCAGGTGACGTTTGCCCTTGAGTCCCACCAAAACTAACTCTATCGTCGATCCGGTCCCTCGACACTGGAGTCGGTCCCGGCATTTAGCTTCGAGTCGTTCGGCGCCCCGGGTTCTAGGCGCCGAACGGGCCCAGAACCCGAAAGCGGTCGCAGACGCGACGGCCACTGTTTCCTCTGAGAGTCACTCCCAAAGATTCCTTTTAATCGAATACGGCGCCAGCATCGCTGAGAAGCGACTTGAACTCGTCCTCGGCGGTATTAGCCTTCGCGCTTTCGCTGGTCTTATCCAGCCTGAACCACGTCACGATCGAGAGACGGCTCGCTGCAACACGCAAAACGCTCTCCACAGAGAAGTTTGCAGGGCATGCGCGAGTCTAGAGCTTGGTAGCCCAAGCGGTTTGCAATTGATCGTAGGTCAACGACTTAACGTGAAAGTCTCCAAAAAGGCAATCGTATCGATAGCCATGCAGTAGATTGACGACCGTCTCAAAATCGTCGTCGGATCGGAGAGCCCGACCGTCGCCGTGCCAATGACCTGCCGCATCGAACAAGACGTTCGTGGAAGCCGGCAACTGGAAGGAAGTGTCGGTATGAGAGCTAAAGGCGATTTCAGTTCGGAAGAAATAGCTCGAACCAAAGGTCTGAAACATGCTTGGAGACGAGACAAACGAGTCAGGGAAGTGGCTATCGAGAACAGTCGTTCCGGTATCGGATGGGCAATGGAACAACTGATAACTCTTGATGTAGGGCTGAAGCACGTCGGTTAGAAACGGCATGGTTGGAATCTGGGCTTGATAGTCCGGGAACTGGGACCAAATCTGAGGGTCGAATTTGTCCGACGCGTCCAACGCATGCGGGAAGACTCCGTCCGAATCATTCTCGTAAAGGACAATTCCATTGCCGATCTGACGGAGGTTGCTGATGCAGGTGGTTTTCTTCGCCGCCTCTTTGGCCCGGGCGAATACCGGAAACAAAATCGCTGCCAAAATCGCGATAATTGCGATAACGGTGAGCAACTCAATCAGCGTGAATGCGTGCTTTAAAGTGGTATTTGGCATTTTTGTCTGTTCCTGCACCTCCTCTCCATATGTTACGACAACCTGAATCGATTTATACATCGCTATTTTTGTGGAAAAGGTGAGGTGTTGGCTGTCATACTATAAGGCCGCGTCCATCATGGGACGCTTGAGGAGCCCCGTTGGCCAAACCAATCGCAATCAAGCCTGAAGAAGAATTCGCGCGGTCTTATGTCGACCGCCTCATATTAGAGAAATTAACCGAAATGGAGTCTGCTGTCAAGCTCGGCGAGCTGGCAGACAAACTTTCGGGCGAAGGCATTGGCCTTGCAACCGTCCGTTCACTGCTCGCTTCTAATCCAGAGCGCTTTGCCTACCATGAGCGGAAGTGGATTCCCGCGTCCCGTTTACAGGGACAGGGCAGGCCGTTTGCCGAGGCGATGGCAATTGTTCTGCACCGTTTCGGCGGTCCTATCCCGATCGCCGTGCTGGTTACCGAGATCGCAAGAATTCGCAAAGCCTCCGAGGAAAAAGTCGAAGAGATTATCCGCCGGATCGTTATTGCGGATCGAAGCTTCGTTCTCACCTCCAAAGACGAGGTCGCTCTCATTGATTGGAGTTTCAATGCGCTAGATGAACTGCCGGCAAGAGCGTTGGCATTGAACCACGTGACCCAAGAGGAGCTTGACGCGGCAAGAATCAAACTCGAAGGTATCGATTTTCGATCCGACGGCGCCGTAGAAGACGCGGTTCGAAAAGCCGCTCCCATCCGAACGAAGGTCCTTGGAGCGGTTGCTTACCTCTCGGTGAATTCTGCCGATCCCAAGTCGGTCCTTATTTTCGATTGTCGAGACTTTTTTGCACGGGCTCTTTCTGTTCCCGGCTATGTCTATGCCCCAGATGGCGTCATTCATCCCGAAGCCGATACCAGGCGGTGGATCTCGGCGGCGATCAAGCTGGCAGATAAGCTTGCGCCAAGTGTAGAACTCGATGATGCGGCGCCGATTGAGGTTAAACCGGAAGACATCGATCGACTTGTCGCCAAGATTCTCCGAAACGAGAATTCGACGACGGCGACGAAGATCCTCGAAGAGAACTACGAAATCACGATCAGTAACAAGACGTTCCCTGACGACATGGCGAACATCCTTGCCGCGCTAAAAGGGAACGATCAAATCCAGTGGGTCGGTGGCGATCGATTCCGAAGAATTGGCGACTACCCGGAGTACATTCAGGAGGTTCCCGAGCCGTTCCAATTCGTGAGTACGGATGTGGTCGACGACGAAGGCGAACTCATCGATATCGAATTGACCGACGACGGTTTGAGTTCTTCGCTCCGGAAACTGCTGAGCCACCCGCTTGCAACGGACGTGTTGGATGAAGACATCCAGCCCGCTCCGAAGACCATGCCCGAGGGCGTCCGATTGGTTCTCAAGTCAATCCACCGAGAACTTGGCACGTTCCCAATGTGCCAATTGCCAAGCGACTGGCTTGACGCCAGGCCGAAGATTCAAGAGTTGATCTTGGTCGACGCCAACGGTCGAGAACTCCAGGTTTGGATGAACCACGACGTGCGCCTTCTCTATGGGTTTATTGACTGGTGGTATGAGCAACCAGTTGAAAGTGGCGCCGTGTTCACTTTAACGAAGACAAACCGGCCCAACGTTCTTGAATTCGCTTGGCTTGATCAGCCAGATCCAGTTGTATTCATCTCTGCCCAAAGGATGGAGGAACTTCGCCAACTTGGGGCTCAGGGAGTTGAAAAGAGCACGCTGGACCTACTCATCGAGGTTATGGGACATTGGCCCAAAGGTGCGGATTATTTGACTCTGCTCGCCGAAGTGAACGTAACGCGACGCTCCAGTCGACGCCTTGTGGCCTCGCTTCTTTCGAGCTATCAGTGCTTCTACCAGCGGTCAGGTTCGCCGGTTTGGCACTACGACAACAAGAAGGTTGAACTTGGCTTCGATAAGACAAAGCGGAAATTCGTCAAGAAATAAGGCCGAAAGAGCCGTATTTGGTCGAAAAACTCCATATCAGGTACAATAGCTAACTCAGTTAATCATGGCAAACACGAAATCTAGCAAGAAGGACATGCGCAGAACAGCGAAGAAGCGCATCCGCAACGTAAGCGTGAAAAGTGCGCTCAAGACCTATGTAAAGAAGGTGCGAACAGTTGCGGCTACCGGTGAGGTCGACGCGACCAAGACCGCATTGGTAAGCGCTATCAGTGCCTTAGACAAGGCTGCTCAGCGGGGAATCATCCACAAGAACCAAGCTGCCCGACGCAAGTCCAGAATCGCGAAAGCCGCCAACAAAGCGGCCGCCGCCAAGTAGAAACGAAATAGGCCCCCACGGTTCTCGCTGTGGGGGCCTATTTGCGTTTCTGACTAAGCCTACTTGATCTTTAGAATTTCCAATTCGAAGACGAGAGTGGTGTTGCCGGGAATCGGCCCGGCTCCTCGGGCGCCGTATCCCAACTCAGGTGGCACGGTGATGCGACGTTTGCCACCAACCTTCATGCCCGTCACACCCAAATCAAAACCTTGGATAACCTGTCCTGATCCAACTGTGAACGAGAATCGCCCGCTGTCGAATACGCGTCCGTCGGTAAACGTTCCTTTATAGTTGAGGTCAACGGTGTGTCCTGACTTGGCGGTTTCCCCGGCCCCCTCCCCAAGCTCTTCGATCTTGATCATGGAAGCACCTTCACAAGTTCCAGTTCGAAGACCAACGTGCTGTTAGGCGGAATTGGACCGGCTTGCCGAGCTCCATAGCCAAGCTCTGGCGGGATCGTGACCGTTCGCTTTTCGCCGGTCTTCATTCCAAGGATGCCTTGCGTGAAGCCAGGGATAAGCCCTTGTCGACCTAGCGTTACCGTCAAAGGCTCGTTGCGGTCATAACTGCTATCAAACTTCTTTCCGTCTGTAAACTTGCCAAGGTAGTGGACCTGAACCGACTGACCGAGTTTTACTGGAGTACCATGGCCGACCTTGGTGGTCAGGATCTTAACTCTTAGGATTTTCTTTAGCTCGACGTCGAAGACGAGGGTGGAATTGGAAGGAATATCGGTTCCCATCGCCTGATCGCCGTATCCCAAGCTTGGCGGAATAATGAGATGCCGACGACCGCCGACCTTCATACCCAGGATCCCTTGGTCCCACCCTTTGATCACCATCCCTGCTCCGATGGTGAATTGAAAGGGAGTTCTGCCCGGCTTTTTCGAACTGTCGAATTCTTTGCCGCTCAGCAGCGTTCCTGTGTAGTCCATGACCAGAACATCACCGTTCTGGGCCGCCGGACCGCTGCCGACCTTTAGGTCGGTGACTTGTAGTTTTCCGCCGCTCTGGAGCAGCATCACCGGTAAGATAAGGCTCGAAAATTGCATCGCCAAAGGGTACCCCGAACGGCGGCAAGCCGACACTTCACTTGCGTCCCGTAGTGAATCTACGCTGCCGCGAACTTCCGACGGTCGTACACCAGGTCCGTGGCGATTTTCCAAACTTCGGGGTCGATCTGGCTTTCCGGCTTGATCTTGCTGAAGTGGACAATTGCGCTGGTAAGGCCCGCTTCCTCACAATAGTGAAGGAAAGCGGAGTTCAGGATTTGCCTTGCCGATGGCTTTAGACCAAAGCTGACGTTCGAAACTCCCAAGATCGTATTCACCCTTGGATGCAGCCTCCGAACTTCCCGTATGGCATCGATCGTCGCGAACGCGGACGCTCGGAATTCCTCATCGCCCGAACCGAGGGTAAATGTGAGGCAGTCAAGAAACACATCGTGGTCCGGTAATCCATATTCTCGTGTGCGTTTCAGGATCCGCTCCGCAATCGCCACCTTTTCTTCTACCGACTTCGCCATGCCCTTTTCATCGATCGTAAGCGCAACAATGGCCGCCCCGTACTTTTTGCATAGCCCAAGAACCCGATGTGTCCGAGCCTCGCCATCTTCAAAGTTGATACTGTTCACAATCGGTTTGCCTGCCACAGACTGCAGCGCAATTTCCACGACCGGCCATTCGGTCGAATCCACCATCAGCGGAACCGTTACATGCCGGTTGTAGTATCCGAGAAGCGTCTTCATATCGCGTGATTCGTCTCGGCCGACGTATGCGGTGCAAACGTCGAGAACGTGGGAACCCTCCGCTTCAAGCTCTCTGGCCAACTCGGTTAGGCCTTCCCAGTTCTCCGCCGCGAGCATGTCCCTGAATGCCTTCGATCCGTTCGCGTTGGTCTTCTCGCCAACGATCAAGATCGAACTGTCTTGCTCGTATGGCTGGAACTGGTAGAGGCTAGAGCATCCGACCAACGAGAGCGCGGCAGCCTGTTCATCGGTCTTCATTTGGAAGTCGAAGCCAGGGAAGAGACCCCTCACCTTCTGCCAGTGGGCGTTTGTGCCGTGAGCCCTTCCGCCTACCGCATCCGCAACTGCCTTGATATGGGCAGGGGTCGTTCCACAGCATCCTCCTGCGAGTGCAACGCCGTGCTCGTTTACGAACCGATCATGGTGAACCGCAAGCTCCTGTGGCGTGAGCTTATACATCGCTCGCCCCCCCTCCATAACCGGAAGTCCCGCGTTGGGCTGAACTGCAAGAGGTCGCGTCGAGTTCTGTCCAAGGAACCGAATGTGGGGAGCCATCTCAACTGGTCCAGTGGCGCAATTAAGGCCGATCGCCTTGACCGAGGGGAACGACTCGATCATGTTGAGAGCCGCTCCAATCTCCGAGCCGAGTAACATCGTGCCCGTTTGCTCCATCGTGACCTGCACGAATAGAGGAACCTGCCTTTGGGTCTCCGCCATTGCTCGCTCGGCCGCCACGATCCCTGCTTTGACCATCAACAGGTCTTGGAGCGTTTCCAAAAGCAGCGCATCTGCACCGCCCACGAGCAGTCCTCGAAAGGAATCGGCGTAGGTCGATTCCAGTTCGGTCCAAGTGGCTTGGTTGAGCGAGATCAGCTTGGTGCCGGGCCCAAGGGCGCCCACGACGAATCGCGGTTTATGGGTCGTCGAGTATTTCTCAGCGGCTCGCTTTGCGATCTTGGCCGCTTGCAACGATACGTCGTATACCAAGTCCTGAATTTCATATTCGCCCAAGACGATCGAAGTCGAGCCGAAAGTGTTAGTCTCAACTAGATCGGAACCCGCCTCGAAATAGGCGCCGTGGATCGCCTCAATTACCTCGGGACGCGTAAACACGAGCATCTCGTTGCATCCATCCAGCAATTTAGGGCCCACTCGCTTGGACGCCTCGTTGACGGTGGCACTGTAATGCGGTTGGGGTCGCAAGATGAAATCGTCATCCGTCAGGTTCGCCCCTTGGATCTGCGTTCCCATCGCGCCGTCGTATACAAGCACCCTTTCCGCAAGAGCTTCGAGCAGTTGAGATTCCATAAGCCTCTATTATGGACTGTATGGGTCTCATTCCATCGGGGTTGGTCGTGAAGGCAAATACATCGAATGTCTTCGTGAACAGCCACAGAACATAATTAGGTCCGAAATTGACTTACTTGCGGCCCATTGCGTGCGTCGAGGCAGCTCATCGCGAATCGGCAGTTGCTATTCGTAACCTGCCGAGAGGAACAGCTTCATCAGTGCTAGGCGCGTTGGGGCGCGGCTCGTCCTACGTGGCCGAGGCATCTAAATTGGAGTCGGCTCGGCGATTGCAGTCCTTGACTACTCATCACGTGTTGGAAATTGCTCATCGTAACCTGCAGAGGTACGGCTCTGAAAGCGCACTGCGAGTAGCCTTGGAGCCTCGGGGCGCGGCGCGCTCTTCGTGGCCGAGGTATCTAAATTGGAGTCGGCTCGGCGATTGCTGGCCGAAGTGGGCTTCGGCTCCTCCGGGCCCGGCGCGCTCTTTGGGGTCGAGGCATCTGAATTGGAGTCGGCTAAGCACGCGCCGAGGCTACGGAACATGGATTCGTCGGCGGGAATCGGTTCTCTCAAGAGTGGAGACCCTCTATGCTCGGACACTGAATAGACGTCGTACAGGGATAAAGGAGAGGTGAATGACTCGCTTGCCTCCTTCTTCGCTGGTTCGCCAAAGATAAGCGCCTCTTGGCGACAACTGCCAGGCCGTGAAGCCTTTTCCGACGACTCGCACTTGTCCGGAGATTAGATCAACCGTCTTCAAGATGCCTCCTTCTGAGAACAGGAACCAGTTGCCGATGACCGATTTGGACCCCTTTGGGAGGAAGCTATAGATGTCACCCGCAAGGGCCCATCCGTTTAGTCTGGCGATTAGTTTTGGCTGAGCCGTGGGCTCGTCGATCTTGAATTCCGCGAGATGAATCGTCCCGCCGGACGCATCTCTAATTGCGTAGTAAGCGTAGCAATGCTGCCCCACAACTGCGCAAACGGGGCCAAATCCTCTTGTGCCCGGCGTGTTAAAGTCGCACGAACGAAGCAGGGTGTTGTTCCAGGCGTCGGGAGCCACCTGGCCATTTCTGTAAATCCTGTTTCGAGCGATTCCTATCCACCCAAATGGCGTCGGATTGTATTCGAGGCTTCCCGTCGTCTGGAGGAAGCTCGCAACGTTTCCGTATGTAACAAACAGATCATTGCGGTAGGAAGCTGCTCCGCTAATCGCTCTAATTTTGTCACTAGAACCAGGGATTGTCACGCTCCTTCCACCGGCCCAAATTCTGTTCCCGATGAAGACGACCTGATTCCGCAAACTGGGAACACATTTCAACAAGCGCTCGCGAAGGGAAGGATCCTGATCGGATATCTTTGCGATGAGACCTCCCTTGGTTGAGTAGATGCTAAGGCCCAAATCCGTCGGATAAACGACCGCTTCGGGCCCGCAGTAGGGTGCGCCAGTCCAGTCCATTGGGACGTCAGCCATTTGACCGCCGGCGCCTCTATCGAGGACAAGCAGTCCATTTCCTCTTGTCGAGGAATATTCGAAGAAAACTCCGAATTCGGTTTCGCACGCCGAGATCACGCGATCTTCGGGCAACCACGGCAAAGGATGAGGCCTCTCCCAAGGCACTTTCGCTCGCCATCGTTCCCGCCCATTACTGGGATCAATCGCAACGATTTCGTTCCACCCCGCTACGATAACGCTTGTTTTCCCTGAAAAGACGAATTCCGCCCCTGCTCCCGAAGGGACCCCTACGTGCGTTTCCCATGGACGAATGCAGCTTGTGTCCGGGCGAAGGGGAGTCAGGTCTTTCCGATGTTGATCCTGTCCAACCGCTACGCCTCCTAGCAATAATAGGCCAACGCAAGAAATAAGTCGCACAAACATGAGACTGATGAAAGACCGGCGCGTAACACTGATCCTGAGATCGATCTGAATTTCGGCTGTCACGAAACGATCTGCGTGAGAATCGTCGGGTCTTTCATCTGGTCGTCTCTAGAGAGCAACAGCACTTTCGATGCAATCTCAGCGGTTTTCGGGTCGTCGTCCATGAACGGTAGGAACAGGCGGCCCCGCTGCGGTTGGCGGACGGCGACAATTACCAGTTCGCCTTTGGCTCGTTGATGGACTATGCCGCTTCCCAAGTGGACGGTGTATTCGCCCAGCCTTCCGCCGATAATTGCGTGACGGGGAGTCAGCGATACGTTTCCCAGCCGCATAAGGAGGGCTAACTCGCGTACCACGCTCGCGCGCATTTCGATGGACGATTCGCTGGCATCAGGGTCGATACCCATCATCGACGCGACACTGACGATTAGATCGAGATCGCGCATCGTCTCGCTGAACGCCTTGGGGGGTACATCGCTCAAGGCCACTTCGTTCGCTGTTCCGGCGTGGGTAAATCTGAGTCCTTCCAGAGTCAATCCCTCAATTTCGGTGGGAGTGTAAAAACACTCTTCAAATGACAGGTGTGCGGTCAACTTGGATTCATGGATCGTCTTGGAGAGCCCCTCTCCGGCGCGAAGGACCCACTCGCGCTTTCCAAGAATTGCGAGCGCCTGTCGAGGTTGGAGCTGGTGACCAGCATATCGAGTCGATCTTACTTTCGCCTGTTCTTCGGAGCTCAGGGTATACAGTTCGCGAAACACCTGCTTGAAAGGCTGGATTTGCTCCTCGCAGAAGATCCTGTGTTGCCACTCTGGCCAGTCTCCCCGCTTAAGAAGGTCGTACGGATGGGCAATGATCAAGCGGTTTGAATTACCTTCCAAACGTCCCGATGCATCCAAGTAGCCAGCCTCACCTGCATCGCCGATGAAGACCAAATTTCGAAGCATTGGCGCCAAACCGGGATGGTCCATGAGCTTGCGAAGTTCACCGGCCTCGAATGGGTCGCCGCGCTGCATCGCTTGCTCAAGGGCGAGCCGCATCCGTTGGGCCTGACGCCTCAGTTCCACCCGGCGTTCGCATAGTTCTTTGACTTCCGGCGATTTCTTGGCTGCGGCGGGAATGTCTTTGAGAACATGGCCGCCCTTTTGGACATCGATTTGCGGTTCCCCGTGCGAATCGAATGCAAGCCGAATCTGGACGTCCCCGTACGCGACTGTCTTGCCCCCATCTTTCAGGTCTTCAACCTCGCGAGCCTCCAATGCCCAGGTGAGCCGAAGCGGGTCGGGATACCCGGCGGTACGGGCCAGGTTTTCCAAGCCGATCCGTACCGCTAGCTTTTCTGACGCTTGACGCATCGATCCAAACTGCCGCGAATCTCGAAGAAACGCTTGCATCGTTCCATACCTCCTACGAACATCGTCGTCAGAATCGTCCCCAAGTGGAATGAGACCAAGGGCTCGAATCGCGTCCGGGGTTCGCTTATCTTCAATTCGCTGGATCAGTTCCGGGGCGGAGACGGCACCGTCCATCGCTTGGGCAAACAGCTTTGCGCGGGTGTGTCCAATGCCGCTCGACGCGAGTTTGGCGATAGCCTCAAGCCGCGCCCATTTCGAGTCCTCGAACTTCGAGCGAAACCGGTTGTACCAGGCCACGTCCACTCCACCTTGGACAAGGTCTTCACTTGAAAGTGGGGTGCGCTCTGAAATCTGTCCCTTCCAAATCGCCTTAATCCCTGCTTCCATCCCCCAATTTTCATCCTTCGTATGAGCATGAATCCACCAGATCGCATCCGAAAGACCCTCCCAGCCGACCGCCAATTCGACCGCCGACGACCATTGAGGCGCAAACATCGCCAATTCTAGGAGGCGGTCTGGCTTGATCTTGTCTTCCATAAATGCGGCGGCACAAATTTCTAGCGTCTCTTCATCGCGGGGGCAGGACACGGCGAGCAGGTCGGAAAACACGGCCCCTCGGCTCGTGCCATGGAATCTTGAAGAAATCGCGACTCCCTTGGAAAGCAACAGTTGGACTTGTGGCAGATAGATCCCCGACCGCGCCTCCAGAATGAGCTCGGAAGCAGGGGTCGGCAATTCACCCCGCTTCACCTCGATTTCAACCAAGCGAGCCACGTATTCGTCCACGATTGTGCGGATTTCGGCAGAGAACTGGTTTCGGCTCGTCGCCGTCCGTAGAACCCACTGCCGTTCATATTCGCTCCAGTATCCAAGTTGGTCCGACACGTCGAAGCGGTTGCAGGCTCCGATCAGAAGGGCTCTATCCATGATCGGAAAAGGGCACGGACGTCGAAACGGAATAGTCCAGGTGATTGGCTTTCGTTTGGACGGGTCATTATAGGTTGTCGGATCGAATGATCCGGTGCGCGTTAGCTGTTCGACTCGCAGTTGGGCCACATGAGACCGGCCAGGGAGCCCCAATGGCTCGTCGATAAACCGGAGGATACGGAATGCGGCAGCGATCTCGTCATCGCGCCAAGTATTCGGGCTCGCCGCGATGTTGTCGCGAAGAAGCTCAATCATTTCGCTGACGAATACTTCGGTCCTCCAACTAGCCTCTTCTCGGAACCACGAATCCAAGGTTTCAGAATATTTATCGTCCACCATAGTAGCGACTCGCTCTGAGAGCATGTCCAGCAGCGCTCCAACGCGAACCTGAGGCGCGTATTGCTTTAAGATCCAAGGAAGCGCCAGGTTGATCACGTTTAAGTAACGCAATTCGCTCTTCAGTTCATCGCACCATCCCAGGTCTCTTGGCAGGCTCCTTTGAAAGAGGAGGGCCTTAACGATGAGATGGGCGCGAACGAGCTCCTGGCTATCTGGATCCTTTGTATTGCAGGCCGAGCTTCCATCCACGGTTCGGTGAGATATGCGAGCGGAAAACGGCGCCGGTCGTTCTCGTATGGAGTGTCTCGGAGCGGACGGTTATAGTATCGAGCCATATCACCCACCGTTGAGTTGGTCATATTGGCTGAATCTTCGCCACCCCATCCGGAGAAACTAACTTCCTCGTTCCGATGTTCGTGTATGAGTACGTCTAGCGACTTGAGAAACTGAATGGCGCCATCGGTTCGAACAGACACGCCGGTTCGAGGCGGCTTTGGGCAAAACGTAAGCTGCTCGATTCGGAAAAGCCCGAATCCTGTGTCGAGACTTGTCTCCTGGTCCGAACTTGGCTTGATTCGCGCGAGCAGATTCCTTTCCTGTTCGTCCAGGTTGACGGTCTCGGATTGAAAGGCCTGAACTTGCTGGTAGGCTGCCGAAGAATTGTCTTTAGTCCCCAATTCGATGAGCAGCTCTAATCCGGCCAGGCGCTGCAACCTGTCTTTTGAGGCAAGTAAGCGCTTGCCGCTTTCCACTGCATCCGATTGGTTCTGGCTGCGCAGGAGTCTAAGAGACGCTTTCCGAAGATCCGATGCTTTTCGGCGCAACAGATCTTCAATAACAAGCGCATCATCCCCAGTCAAAGAGGACTTTTCAAGCGAAGAGAGCGCAGATTGCCGTACTCCTTCGCTGGCATCTCCCAGCAAAAGGAGAGCCATCTCCTTCCTTTTTTGCACGTCCTTGACTTGCCCAATGAGGCGGGCCAATTCGACACGCCATCTCGGACTCAGTTCGAATGCTACTTGGGCGAAACGCTCCAGGTATCTAGGCGGCGAAGCCTTAAAAGTGAGGTCCCAAATATCCGATCGGGTGGCCGTATCGGGAGCTTTTGCCTTGGGCCATGACGAGGCCACCGGCCAAAGAAGTGGCACAAGGTCGGCTTGCTCCAAGGTCTTCATGTCGAACTGCATAAACCCCTCGACCGCGATAGACGCAACTGTTCTGACAGGATCTTGTAACACTGCTTTCAAGTGAGGGAATGTAGACGTTATCCGGCAAAGCAACAGGATTCGTGCCGTCGATCGACGAATCGCCGGGTCGGGACTCGCAAGATACCCTCCTGCCTGCTGAATGGCGAAAATGGCGTCTTCGAATGCATAGGTCCAGAGCCTGAGGTAAACATCAGTCGGATCAGGATTGGCGGCGAGCTTCTTGTCTTGAAGGAACTCAATGACGCGTCCAAGCAGCTTTGCACCGGACTTCGCATCCCCTTCCTTCCAGATTCCTGGAAACCAGAGGGCAAACGCCCGCGCGACAGAACTGAACCGGAGCAGATTGTGCTCGATTGCAATTCGGAGGAATCTAGAAAAAACCCGAGGATTCAACTCATCGATCGATTCGAAAATCGTTTGGCGAAGGCCTTCTTCGCGTTGGGCGGCTAACAGAAGTCGCTCAATCTCCGTCCACGCCTCCGGCTGGTGGCAGTGTAGGAGCGCCCTAACCGTACTGCGGCAGATGGTCCCGACCGGGTGCTTCCCACGAATGGTCTCAACTAGAATTTCATAGGACTTTCGGTCTCCGGAGTCGATGGCTCCGGCGAGGATTAAGTCGCATCGGGCAAACATCGACGCGGGGTCAATGTATCCGATCCATTCGGCGAAGAACGAGGCGGGTTGATCGTACTCTTGGGTCAGTTCAAATGCAGCGATCAGGATCCAGCCACGTTGCCAAACGGAGAGCTCATCATTGTTTGGCGCCCGAAAAGGCACTCGCCAATCTCCGATCTGGTAAGGAATTTCGGATGCCGCCTCCAAAGCCTTGCCTAGAGCAGGTCCAAGTTTCCCTTGCAATGCCCTCAGAAATAACGGTATGCGAATGAAACCCAATTCTCGGAAAGCCTTGCCAATTTCATCCGCCCTGTTGGATAGCCAATAGTCGCTTTGACTCTCCACGGAAATGCCAAGCCAGTCCTTAAAGAACTTCGCCGCGTCTTTCTTGTCTACCTTGGATACCCGCCCGAGCAGGGCCATTCGCGATTCGGCTTCCTTTTGAGAAATTGGCATAGACGCTATCTTCCCGCAAGGGCGGTCAGTCGGATAATGGTGATCTTTGTGTCGGGTTGTAGATGGACAGGCTCGTCGAGCGTTCGTTTCTCCTCGCCGTCTACGAACAAGAGGTAAAGTCCGTCCTCAAACGCCTGAAGCGCTTGTCCGGAAGCTTCGCTCAAGTCAACAGACTGCGCTTCTTCGCGCACTCGCCCGATTTTTCCCTTGAGCAGGCCCTCGGCGATACGCTCCGATGAGAGCATGCGGAAAGCATCCTCGCGCTCGCGCAAATGAAACTCCCGGACCGATTCGAAGACGAGTTTTGAAATTAGGTGGTGAACCCGGAAAACTTCTCCATCGGGCGATTCCAAGTCCGGCTCGAAGCCGAAGGGTGCGAACGACGGCGTCTTGGAACCCGGCGATTTTCCTTCAACCCATATCACTCATCGATTGTAACGCCTCCCTTCATCGGATATCGCTCGCGTGCCACAAAAGTTGATGAATTGATATATTGACAGGAAGGTGCCAGGCTGCCACATTCTGACAGCGGCCTGTGTCGTCCCAGCCCTAAGACATTCCGCCGCTCTCACTGCGATGCGTCATTGAACCTGTGGACTCTATTTATAGGACAGACATGGATCGGGGGCAATAAGTAGGCTCGAATCGGTAGCCGTAAATCATGAACCCGTGCGTGGCTGGAGGAAATACCTCAACTTGAATGGCGGCTGCCGTGGAGGGTTTCGTGAAATTATCGTCTCTTATAGTGGCTGGCTTAATTGGACTGTCCGCTCTTAGCCTTGCTGATCAAAACAACATCGGGAAGAGCCAGTGGATGGTTCGAATCCGCGCAATGAGCTTAACTCCTGCAAACGACTCGGGCGCGTTTACCGCTCTCGGGACCAATTTCCCAGCGAATGCAGTGAACTTGAGCAACAAGGTATTTCCGGAGGTTGACGCTACCTATTTCTTCACCAAGAACTGGGCGCTCGAGCTGATTCTGACGTACCCACAACAGCACGACGTTTCGCTGACCGGTGCAGGCAACATTGGGACCGTAACCCATCTTCCACCGGTGCTCTCGGCGCAGTATCACTGGCCAATCGACAAGTGTCCGGTTGAACCGTACGTCGGTTTGGGCATCAACTACACAATCATCACCGATTCAAATCTGAGTGCAGGCGGAACGCCGCTTGATGTCACCAAGAGCAGCGTAGGATTGGCATACGGGGCCGGGCTGGACTACAAATTGAACGAAAGATGGTCGCTCAATTTGGACTATAAGCACGTGTACATCCGCACGAATGTAAAAGCAGGCGGCGCAATCTTGACGAACGCCGACATCAACCCGAACCTCGTATCGTTCGGCATCGGCTACCACTTCTGAAATCAAGCGCGCCAAAGAACAAAGCAGGACAAACGAGCACTTGAAGCTTAGGATCGCCTCTCCCGTGAGAAGGCTGTTTTCTTGGCTTCAGTCGCCTCAGATTATCGGCAATGGGAGTCGAAACCGCCGATAAACCCAGATTCCCCTCCACTGGAGGGGAATCTCGTAACTTGAGATCCAGAGGGGATGGATTTCCGATTTGCTGCATTACGGCTCCTAACCCTAACAACCAAAGGATTGCCTACCCATCTGAATACAAATGCTACGGCACTTGAGGGACAGGTGAACGATCTCGGAGAAGTAGAAATGGAATTCGGTCTGCGATTTTCGAACGCTCGACCGACCTATGGTTGGACTACGTTCGGGTCACGATCTCTTGTCCGGATTGCTCGATTGATACCAGAGAAGATAAACGTCGGAATGATCCCTCAGCAGCTAAAATGCCAGCCGCCACAACTACGCGGTCACCGTCACAAACGTAGCTGAGTTGTCGCAAGCATTTGGCCCGGTGCTCCCAATCGATGGTCCTTCATGATCCGAGCAGACGAGATACACTCTCGCTGTACCGTGCTCGGGACTGAGACCATATGGCGACTTTTCTGCTGGCGATCCTCCTTCTTCCAACTGCAGGGCCCCAAAACAGCCCACTGGTTTCTATCATGGATGCGGATCTCAGCGCCACCGATTCTCTTGGGCGCACTCTGCCGACCTACAAAGAAACTGGCCCACCGAAGCCGGATCGATGGGTCGGTTTGTTTTACTGGCAGTGGCATGGCGACGACCGATGGGGAAAGGACTTCAACATGACGGACTTTCTGGCGACACATCCATACTTCAAAGACTTTAGTGCAAACCCACCCGGTGGACCCAATAATCCGACCTGGTACTGGGGCGAGCCGCTGTTCGGCTATTATCGCTCGACTGATCCGTGGGTGATTCGGAAGCATTTGGCACTTTTGTCGCACGCAGGCGTGGACTTCCTGTTCTTGGACTACACGAACAATGCGGTTTATGACGATGAGCTTGGCACGTTTCTGAAAGTCGCCAACGAATTGAAGTCGAAGGGCTTGGCAGTTCCACGCCTAGCCTTTTTTCTCAACTTCGAGTCCGACTGGAAGGTCGAATCGCTTTACACCAAGTGGTTCAAGCCTGGCCTCTATGACGACATGTGGTTTCATTGGAACGGTAAACCGCTGCTGTTGTCACCGAAACCGGTGGACGCGCATTTGCTGAAAGATAAGACTCTCCTGGCGGACATCCAGAACTACTTTACGTATCGACCCACTTGGGCCTTGTTCGATAGTGCTAAAGAGCCAACCAAATGGCGCTTTATGGATACGTTGCAAACAGACGGCAGACCGCGTCCCGCATTGGGGCCCGATGGCAAGCCAGAGCAGATAGTGGTGAACAAGTCGATGGGGGGCCCCATTTGGGACAACATGAAAAGTGGCGGCGTCAGTACCTATCCGGGCCATGAACCAACTTACGACTCCCAGTGGCTCTCGGGAGATCAGGCGAAGGGACTGTTCTTCCAGCATTCTTGGGATGCTGCTCTCGTGAATCCCGCTCCCATGTTGCTAATGACTGGCTGGAACGAGTGGAAAGCTTCGGTGTGGGAAACTCCGGGAGTCGTGATGCTCGGACGGCGGACTGTGGCCGGGCAGGGGCACATCGTCGATGAGTTCAACATGGACTTCAACCGCGACGTCGAGCCCATGCGCGGCGGATACGGAGACAACTACTACTGGCAATTCTTAGCCAACATGCGCCGTTACAAAGGAATGCAAGCTCCCCAATCCGTGTCGCAGCCTAAACAGATTCAGATCAAGGGACCGCTCAGCGCGTGGGACGGAGTCAAGCCGCTCTACCGAGATGCCGACGGTGATGCGGAAAAGCGCGACTGGGACGGCACCGTTCCTCATTCGCATTACCTCGACACCTCTTCCAGAAACGACATCGTTCTTGCTCAAGTCGCCCGAGACAAGGACCACCTCACTTTTCGGGTTCGGACATCCGCACCACTCACCCAACCTGACGGAAGGAACTGGATGCTGCTTTTCATCGATGCAGACAACAACCCGCACACCGGGTGGAACGGCTACGACTTCCTTGTGGATCGAGACAGAACCGGCGATACCTGTACGATCGAGCAGAATGTCGGCGGATACTGGTCTTGGAAAGTCGTCGCAAGGGCGCCCATTTTCTGGAAGGGAAGAGACCTGTTCGTCTGCATCCCTCGCAAGCTCATCGAATCTGCTTCGTCCAAGAATTCGCTGTCTTTCGGTTTCAAGTGGGCCGACAACCTACCGGAAGAGCCCAGCATCTTCGATTTTTACACGAAAGGAGACGTTGCCCCAGACGCTCGCTTCAATTACCTTTACGAGCCCCATTGAGAATTGGATAGGGTGGTATCCCCCTCAGTTAGCAGTCGTTAGCGGGAACAATCTGAGGAGAGGCGCGCTTCATCATTTCAGACCGATTGGAAAAGTGGTTTTTGTTACTCGGCATGATATACCGACCCCATTTGTGCTAGGGACCTCCTCCAAGTGGGCTGGCGGGAAATAGACCCTTAAGAACCTTCTTAAAGGATTGAATTGGTATCTCTATCTCGACGATGAGCGGATTCATGCCGTTTTGCCAGCGTTTCTAACCTCGTTCGTGATCGAAATCAGGAGTCCCAATGGAGACGTGGGAAAACATCCTTCAAACGATCACTCTGATGCTGCTCTTCGATGGCTTCGGGGCGGACCAGCAGGCAGGCGCAAGACTTCCTGACGCCTCAATCGGTTGGAGAAGCTAGCTAGGCCACTGACCTCACCGCCATGGATTCTTGCCCAATGTCCGGACTCATATACTCAAGCCTAGCCACCGAATTGGGAAACCATGTAGTTGGGCGGGAGAGGCTTCGAATCCTTTGGCCGATCGTAGTGCTTGGCAGCAGCGTTCAAAATGTCCGGCAACTCTTGTGGGTGAATCTGTTTAGCATGACCATCGACGAATGCGACCGCCACGCTCATCGTTGAGTCGGGAAGCGACTCCATCCACATGGGAATGTCATAGGGGGTTTTGAGAGTCGTCGAATTTACACCGCCGAGGTTGAGGTTGAACTCAATTTTCCCGCCCTGGAACGGGGACTTGAAGATGGCTCGAGTCTTGGTATACGGCTGCAGGACTTCGACCGCCGAAGCAGTCTTTTGCACATACGGAAACACGTCGTCGAAGTCCGATGCGTACATAAGGGTGGCCAGTGCAGCTTGCCTTGTATTGCTGAGCGCGATCGTGCGTCTTGCTGCGAGTTTTGCTTGAGAGAAGACAGGAAATAGAATCGCCGCAAGAATCAGGATTCCGCCACAGCAAGTGCCAGCCACCGCAACAATCAACCAGATCCAGAGGCTGCTGGACTTTTTGGGAGGTTGAGAACCATATCCCTGACCGTATACAGGTGGAGCAGACATCGGGCACAGCGGCGGACCCCCAAAGGACTCGGTGAGGTCTGTCCCGCAGTTTGGGCAAACCGCAGAATCGTCAGGAGACTCATTACCACACTTGCTGCAGATCTTCATGTTCTCAGTTTTCCTCGCTGTGCTTTGCAGGGCTCTAGTTTTTTAGACTACTGTTGACTCAAGGAACGACTCCAGCCTTGTTCAGGTTGAGACGGCCTTTAACGTCGCGGATATTGCCACCTGAAATTGGTTCCGCCAGACTTCTTCGATGCTCTAGACTGGTTGAAGCAGCCGATACGCTCTGTTTCTGCTTCGTCGCAGAAACAGGTGACGGCGGAACTTGCACCTGTGCAAAGATCGAGCGAAATTGTCTTACGCCAGAAATCTCTTACTTACTGGAATTCATCATAGACCAAACTCACGGTACGAATGTGCAGGGCCAGGTAAATGCGAGGCGAACGAAGCCCAAGCGAAGCAAAATTGGCAGGCTCGTGGGCAGTGCATCGACTTGCAGGTATCGGGCTCCACGCGCGGCCGCATCGTGTGCTCGTGCGGCCGTGATGGCTCGATAAAGTCCTCTGCCGCGATACTCGGCGAGAGTCCCGCCTCAATACAGACCGGCAAAGGCGCTGTTCGGGTCGGTGTATAGCCGACCGATTGATACCGGCTTATCGTCTAGATAGGCCACGTATGCTTGATGTCCGAGGTGACCCTCTTGGATGGCCTCGAAGAGCTGATTCGTTGTAAACGTATAGTCTTTATTGAAAACAGCTTCCGCAACGTGCCGGAAGTCGGCTAGTTGCTCAATTCGATCCACTCGCCGAACCTCACACGGGGACGGGCCCTCAAATGGCATCATGCCACCTGCCAATTCGTAAACGACTACTGCCTCTCGATCTCCTACTGAAAATCCCGCCGACCGCAGGCGGTCGACCAGATCAGAGGGTAAATCGAACGAAAAGACCTTCCACTCAAATTCCTTACCTAGGGTCTGAAAATGGGCAATCTCCTCTTGAATCGTCGCGTTCGCAATGGTCGACTCCAGATTAAATGCGATCACTTGATGCTGTTCCCCAGAGGCCAATGATCGCCTTGTAAGGACAGGCAAGCGCTCAACGATTTCGTCCTGCCAAGCGAGGTTTCGCAGTTCGCACCGAAAATCTGTGAGAATGCGTTCGATATCCATAGACTGAGTGAGGATACTGCCTGACCGGGGTTCTCTCAGATGGCCATACAGGTTGTGGTTTCCGGTGAACCGAGCGTAAGTTTGAGACGCTTCTCCTTTCGGAAAACCCAAGTGCAATGAAAGGCGACTGACGCGGTTTTGGCTCGTTCCGGCGTCTACCTATCTCCAGGGCAGACCTATAACATTGGCAGGATACGCTTTCTAACGCTGAGAACTCGACGCTGAGTCACAGTAGAAAGGTGGAAACCCAGCTAAGAGGATTTTGCGAACCGACTTACGCATGAATGCGTCACCAATGTGTGCGCTGGGTCATCGAAATGGCCCACACACGATCAAGCACGTGTGCAAGCAGTTGGCCGCCAAGTCAAATCATATCCACCCTAATCGGTCAAGCTGCTTCGTCTGCCCAGTAAATAGCATATGCGGCCTACTAGAGAATTCTGTAAATCTACTCGTGACAGCCGCGTTGCCGCAGAAGATCCGCCAGATCTGGCTTGCCATGCGACAAGTTTGGCAAGCCATTCTTAGAGAATCAGACCGATTTGGGTTTGAGCCCGAGGAGCGGCACTGGGTGGCTGCCCAGAGGGCTGCGGCAATGCACGAGCCGCCGGTTCCGCACTTTTGGTGGAGCGAACTTGTGCCTTCTTTGGTGCCTTGCTTCACCGCCGGTGAAGCGCACACTTTGGCGCTTACGCTTGATCGCATAGCATCCTTAAGGCGAGATCTTCAACTGGACCGAACTCGATCTCCATTCAATGAACAGATCGAACTGAGTGACCTGTCGGCAGTAATCGACCTTGCCCGTCTGGGGGCTTTTGAGTGGAATGCGGATGGGAAAGGAGGAACGATCCTCAGTTCGGAGATCACCTCCGGCACTCTGCAGTCTCTTCGCAACCTAGCCAGAGGTACCCCACCTGGGGAATCGCCCGAAGCTTGTGATTTATCCGAAAGGGCGGAGATCCGGCGACTGGGCGCCTATCCCCACTCGACGGCTCTTCTTGAGGCGAATACGGTCGAAATGACTTGGTGGGGATGGAGAGCAATACTTTCCATTTTCGCCATGCATGGCATGGAACCAACGGATCCAGAATGGCTGCAGTGGGTCCACTACTACGCATACTATGACCCCGAAAGAGCGCACCGTTGGTGGGACACCGGATATCTACGCATTTCAACGCTCTCCGAGCACGACACTTCTAGGCTCAAAGCGGCGTTGCTGAGATACTTGGATGAGCCAGACGCTATATTACGGCGTCAGCTCTCCTACCCGGAACGATTTCAAGTTGCCGACGAAATTCTCGCCTTATCGACTGTCTTGATTGAGGAAGTCAGAGCGGTGGCGGATCTCTGCGCGCATGGGGCAATCAACTGGACGATCTATTCTGACGGAATCATCCACCTCTCGGGGCAATAGGTTGCAGGACCTAGTCATCAACCGACTGTATTCCTTTGTCGATGGTAGATCTTGCCTAGCAATGTCGCATCGAACTAGCCAGCCCCTCTGCGCGATTTCGAAAAAAGTAGATTCCATTTAACAAATTCGGAATTAATGAGTGAGCGCTCACGTATAATCCTTTGAGATGTCCAGGCGCACTACGATAACCGACGAGCAGATTATTGAGGCTGCGCGAAGCGTATTCCTTGCTGAAGGATACGGCGCCCAGACATCTAAGATTGCTCGAGTTGCTGGAATATCCGAAGGGACGATATTTAAGAGATTTCCAACGAAGGCAGCACTCTTTATGGCGGCCCTTGATTTACATGTAGAAGCAAATTGGCATAAATTAGCAAGAGATCTTGCAGTAGAGTGGCGGGGGTTGGACGGTCTGACTCTCCTCTTCGAAGAACTTCTCAGTTTCTTTTACGATTTAGTTCCTCGAATGATGACGGTGTTAGGAAGCGCCATGAGAGCCGAGTCTCCAATTTGGAGTGATGCGGACTCTCCCCGACAACGAGATCAAAAAATCCTAAGCACCCTTTTCCAGGCGCAAATCGACGCAGGCAGGATGCGCAAAGTGGATCCCGAGGACGTGGCTAATCTGATCATGGGGGCCATGATTCATCACGTCATTGTTTCGATGGACTTGCGAAAGCCACTCACTCCAACGGATATTCGCAACATTGCAAGCACCACTGTCGACCTAATCTGGTCAGGCATCAAGGCTTCTTAATCAGTTATCAGACCTTTCTCCTAACTTCGCCCTCAGATTCTTTAATAAGTGAGTAGTCACTAACTAAATTCAATGAAAACCGTAGCTCAAAAACATTCGTCTTGATTCCACTGATACTTCTTGGCATGGTGGGCTGTGGCTCGCCGCCTTCTAGAAGCAACCCGATTTCGCCGCCGGTCGAGACTCTTGTGTCCTTGGAGACGCCACGAAGAGGGGATATCTCCAAGATCGTCGAAGTTTCCGGTTCTCTGGTCGCTGTCCAAGACGTGGCACTTTCGGCCAAACAGGGCGGCAAACTGGCTCAAATACTCGTCCGCGAAGGGGATCAAGTTCAAAAAGGCCAGATCCTCGCTCGCGTCGACGCGACCGATCTCGAATCCCAAGTGAGAGTGGACCAAGCCGAAGTGGCTTCGGCAACGGCTAAGGTCGATCAGGCAAAGGCTGCGTACGAACAGGAAGTCACCAACGTCAAGGCAGGAATCGATTCCGCCAGAGCCTCCCTCGCTCAACAGCTTGAAAGCTCTCAGGCTCAAATCAAATCAGCCGAATCGGCACTCGCAAGCGCAAAAGCAAGTCTTTCAACCACGTTAGAAGGCGCGAGACCCGAGGAGCGAAACCAGACACAAGCTTCATTGGCGGTTGCCCAGGCTAACTACACCAAGTCCCAGTCGGACTTGAAACGATACAAACGCCTCCACGACGCAGGTGCGATTTCCGATGCTGATTTCGACCAGTACCAGAATGCAAGCGATATAGCGCTCGCGAATCTCAACTCCGCCCAAGCGGCACTCCGGCTTCAAAAGGAGGGCAATCGTACCCAGGACATCGATCGCGCCCGAGAAGCGGTTCGCCAAGCTGAAGAGACGCTTAGACAGACCCGAGCCCAAAGTGCAACCAACGACATGCGTCGAGCCGATTTGGAAACGGCGGTCGCAACTCGAAAACAGAACAATGTCAAGCTGGCCGACATCAAATCGGCAAATGCGTCCCTCCTAGAAGCACAAAGTACTCTTGCCATCGCGGAACAGGCCGTGGCGGACACAATTGTGCGATCGCCCATCGCTGGTCGCATCTCCCAAAGACTGGCCGAACCAGGCCAAGTTGTCACGTCCTCGACGGTGGTCCTTCATGTGGTGAGCGCCGGTGAACTTTACTTCGAACCATCTGTTCCAGACGCTACATCAAGCGATCTCCACGTCGGCGAGCCGGTTTCAGTCCAAGTAGATGCCTATCCAGCGAGACCTTTCTCGGGAGTGGTGGCAAGTATCTACCCCCAAAGTTCAACCGCCAATCGCTCTCTTCCGATCCGTGTCGTGCTTGAGAATAAAGATGGTCAATTGAAGCCGAATATGTTTGCCCACGCGAAATTACAACCTTGACCCACCACAATGTGGTTCTGATCCCAACAAAAGCCCTTCTAACAGATGATTCAAAACAGAAAGTATTCATCTATAAGGATGGAAAAGCCGAACAAAGGAGCATAAACCTCGGAATCTCGTCGCCCGATGGAAACTTAGTTGAGGTCACAGGCTTAGAGCCGGGTGACCGAGTCATTACATCCGGACTCAAAAGCATTTCAGATGGCCAACGTGTGAACGCCGCAGAAGAGACCAGTACGAAGGCAAAAGCCTACTCCGATGTTAAGGAAGGTGCATAACCGTGCAGTGGCTCGCCAAGATCTCGATTAAGCGGCCGGTATTCGCCGCCGTGCTTATTCTCACGCTTTGCGTGGCAGGAATCTATTCCTATTTTCAATTGGGAATCGATCAGTTCCCCAACGTTGACATACCAACCATTACAGTCACGACGACTCTTCCGGGTGCTTCACCGGACGAGATGGACTCTACGGTCACGGAAGAAATCGAGAAGCAGGTTAATACGATTTCCTCAATCGACAGCATATCTTCGGTGTCATCCGAAGGCACTTCTGTCGTCACGATCCAGTTTCTGCTGAACAAAAGCACGGACGTCGCGTTCTCCGAGGTCCAGTCCAAAGTAAATCTCGCGCTTCCCAACTTGCCGACCAACATCAATCAGCCGACCGTTCAGAAACTTTCAACCGACTCGGGAGCAGTTTTCTCGTTCGCACTAACTGCCGACGGAGAAAACATCCGTGACATAACAGAATACGCGGACAAGACGCTTCGACCTCAGATCGAATCCGTGAGCGGTGTCGGCCAAGCCACGATCATCGGAGGCAGGTTGCGCCAAATGAATGTGACCCTCAATCCTGAGCGGCTTCTCGCCTATGACTTGACGGCGGTTGCAGTCAGAAATGCATTGCTCGCGGAAAATGTGGAGGTACATGGAGGATCGCTGGAAAGTGCGGACGATCGCGTTTCCGTACGAACGATGGGGCGTTTTACGAGTGCTATGGAACTAGGCGATATGGTCGTTGCTGAGCAAAACAATCAGCCGATCCACCTACGTGATCTAGGATCTGTCGATGACGGCGCGGTGGAAGCGGACACGATTGCGACCGTCAACGGTAAGAACACGGTAGTCATTAATGTCCAGAAACAGAGCGGATCGAACACGATTGCCGTCATTTCTGCCTTGAAAGAAAAGCTTGCGGATGTTGCAAAGACGCTCCCAAAGGGCTATTCCACCCAAATCACCCGAGACCAAAGCGTATTCATACAAGCTTCCGTAGATACGGTTGAAGAGCACCTTCTTCTAGGTTCTGTCTTAGCTGCCATCGTGGTTTTGCTCTTCCTTTGGGACTGGCGCTCCACCGTAATCTCGTCCTTGGCAATTCCCGCATCGATCGTCGCCACGTTCGCGCTTATCTATGCGATGGGATTCACCTTGAACACCATTACGCTTCTTGCGCTCACCCTCGCGGTTGGAATCGTGATCGACGATGCGATCCTCGTGCTGGAAAACATTGTCCGGTTTATGAAGGAGAAGAACCAATCTCCAAGGAAGGCAGCCGCCGAAGCCACTCAAGAAATTGGCCTTGCCGTCCTTGCGACAACGCTTTCATTGGTCGCCATCTTCTTGCCGATCGCATTCATGTCTGGAATTCTAGGAAGGTTTCTCACATCGTTTGGGTTAACCATGGCCTTCGCGATCCTAATTTCCCTTTTGGTCGCATTCACGCTCACTCCGATGCTCTGTTCCAGATGGCTGAAGGGCTCGGCAGATGCAGAAAAAGCCGAAGATGAGGACGGCTACGTTGCGTCGAAAACCGAAGCCCAACAAGCAGCACATTCCAAGCTGCAGGACCGCAACTACTCGGACCCTCCAGAGACGGCAGGAAAGAAGGGAATCTATCATAAGATTGAAACCGTTTATTGGCACCTAGTGCTGTGGTCATTGCGACACCGTTGGATTGTAGTCGTCGGATGTATCGCTCTCTTCTTCAGCATCATTCCACTCGGCATTCGGGTCAACAATGGATTTCTCCCTAACGATGACCAGAGCCAATTTATCACCACGGTTAGAGCACCTGAAGGAACTTCACTTCAGGCGAAGGGACGACTCCTTGAGGAGATTGCAACAAAAATTCGAGAGTTGCCAGACATACGATTCACCGTCGTCACCATCGGATCAGACGCCCAAAGCACGAAGAACAAGGGCGACATTCTGGTCCAAATGAAGGAGATTAAGGACCGTAAATCGGAAGAAACTCAGTTCACGATGATGCAAAGAGTTAGGAGCGAGATCGCTGCTGCCTATCCCAAGGATATAAGAATTACGGTCGCCTCGCCTTCCATCATTGGAGGTGGCGCGGCCCAGTCGGACATCCAGTACATCATCAGCGGTCCCGACCTGGAGAAGCTTAGCGAGCTCTCGGACAGCATGGTCGCCGGAATCAAGAAGATATCCGGAGTCACTGATGTCGATACCAGCGCAACAAACGGTGATCCTGAGCTCAGGGTTCACCTTCTTCGAAAGCAGGCAGGCGATCTGGGGGTTTCAGCCTCTGACATCGCCACGACAACCGAAATTGTGGTGGCGGGGTTGCATGTCTCCGACTTCAGCGAAAAGGGGCATCGTTATGACGTTAACCTGAGGGCCGATCCGAACTATCGGAAGAACGCGGAGGGTCTGGCCCTTTTCACGGTGCCTAGCACAAAGAGCGGATCGGCCTCGGTTCACCTCAATCAGGTTTCAAGCTTTGAGAAGAGCACGGCACCGGCATCGATCAACCGGTTCGCACGATCTCGGCAGGTTACTCTTTCAGTGAACATTACCAAAAGTGCTTCGCAGTCAGCGGTGCAGACTCAGATCGAAGCCCTGTTCAGGAGCCTGAACCTAGGGCCCGAATACACGGGCCAGCCCGGCGGGTTCAGTAAGGAGCAAGCGAAGGCATTTGGGTCCTTTGCAACCGCCCTTTTGTTGTCCTTTGTGTTCGTCTACCTGATCCTTGCCGCTCAATTTGAGTCTTGGCTTCATCCGATCACGATCTTGTTCTCCCTGCCCCTCTGCGTCCCCTTCGCTCTGATCTCGATGATCGTTATGGGCGTCTCGGTCAACATCTTCTCGATGCTGGGCATCTTGGTTCTTTTTGGGGTTGTGAAGAAGAATTCAATTCTCCAGGTGGACCACGCCAACCAACTCAGAGCTGCTGGACTTAATCGCGAAGAAGCGGTCTTAGAGGCGAGTCGTGACCGACTCCGTCCGATTTTGATGACCACATGTGCGTTTGTTGCAGGCATGCTGCCACTTGCTTTCTCAAAAGGAGTCGGCGCCGATACGAATCACTCCGCTGGCGATGTGGTGATTGGCGGTCAAACGCTTTCACTTCTCCTTACCTTGGTCGCAACACCCGTCCTCTACACCCTGATGGACGACCTATCCCTGACCATTACGCGGGCCAAACAAAAGCTAGCGACTCTATTCTCGAAAAAGCCCGTTGTCGCTTCGGAAGAAGGCTAGTCCTGTCTAGGAAACAAATCATGAAAAAGAACCAGCATAAGAAAACTCGACCGGTCGCCACTTCTAGAGCCTCTCTTGCTCTAATATTTTTATCTCTAGCCGGCAGCGCCCTAGCCCAGGTCGAGACTCCTCCATCCACAACATCTCTTCAAAGTCCATTGCCAAGTCCAGCACTTAGTTTGCCGTCTGGAAGTCACCCATTAGCGAAATCTCCTCGACTAAACGAGCTTCCCCCTTCTTTGCGGGGAAAAGCTTTGACCATTGAAGATGCTGTCGCGGTCTCGCTCGCGACGAACGAGAATCTTGCCCTCCAGGTCGAGGCGTTCCTGCGGTCTAAAGGTGTGGTGATCACTACAGGGGCTTCGTTAGGTCCCAACCTAAGCACAACTTACACTCTCGATGGATACAATCAAGCTCAAGTTGCGAGCTTAGGCGGGCAGCCGGTAACTATTTCCGAGCAGTATCAGAATCAAGTCACGGCAAGTTTGAACCTGCCGATCGATTTGACCGGTGAGCTTCGAGCTGCACTCAGCCAATCGAAGTATCTGGAACTCGCCGCGAAACTGGATATCGATCGAACACGGAATGAGATCGTTCTTACCACAAAGAACGCTTTTTACGCCGTACTCAGGGCGCAAGCTCTTGTAAAAGTCGCCCAGGACGCACTCCAAAATGCGGTTGACAGATTGGCAGATTCCCAGTTGAGGGTCGACGCGGGAACGTCTGCACGTTTTGACTTGACCACCGCAAAAAGTCAAGTAGCGACGGCCCAACAGACCCTGATTGCGAACCGCAGTTCGCTCAGTCAGGCCTTTGCAAGTTTGAACAATGCGATGGGGCTCAACGTGGTAACGCCCCTAGAGATCACGACAGAGGGAGCAGTCACGATCCCCGATTCCGCCAAAACGCGTTACATAGTTCCGCGCCTAAAACCCTCCGCTCCCCCTGAAAATGATCTTAAGATCGCTGCTGATGGAACATTGGGGGACGCAGGAAGTTCAGCCGCATCCCAGGCTATCAACTTCCAGGTTTCAAACCCGATTCCCGAAGATGGTGGTTTTCAGAAACTTCTTGAGGAGGCCCTTCACACCAGAGCAGAGATATTGAGAGATGACGCAAGAATCGACGCCGCTCGAAAAGGGATCACTGTCGCTAAGTCGGGAATGCTTCCAAGTCTCAGCCTTGGTTACAACTATACATCCACGCCAAACGTCGGCGCGCTCGGCCAAGAACATACGGGCTACGGATCTCTTACCCTGAGTATTCCGATCTTTGATTCTGGAGCGGCAAGGGGCCGTGTCACCCAAGCACGCGCCGATATATCGACCCAGGAAACCAACCGTCGAATCGACACAGATTCGATCACCCTGGAGTTGCGACAGGCTTACCTCAATCTCCAATCGGCCGAACTGTCCATCAAATCGTCAAGGGAAGCGCTAGGCCAAGCCGACGAGGCGTATCGTCTCGCTCGCTTGCGCTATTCGTCAGGCGTGACGTCTCAAACCGGAGTGTCGCCGATCGTCGAACTGAGCAGCGCCCAGCAGACCCTTAGTCAGGCGCAAAGCACCTATGTAAACGCTCTCTACGACTACAACGCTGGTCGATCCGCTCTCGATAAAGCAATCGGTCGATACTCTTACACTGCAATACCGCAACGCCGCAATCGCACCTCTTCCTCGCCATAATCTCTATCGTGTCTACAGCCGCGTCCTCTCGTAATATTCGGATCGGCATTCTCGGTTTTGGAACGATTGGATCGGGCGCATCGGATGTTGAAGGACAACCGGGAGTCGATTACTGGCAAAATAGGGCTGGGATTTGAAGCTGTCCGAATAGGTATTCGCGATGCGGCAAAGCCGCGCAGCCTGAATTCGGACATCTTCACATGCGATCTGGAATCGATCGTCAAGGACTACACCGAAGACTCCAAACGGAACTACATAGTCTCATCAACCAACAATGCGAAGACATCCTCGGACCGCGGCGATCGCATGATGCTTTCCCGAAAACTAAGGATCTTGGAGTGCAATCGGCTTTGTCTCGAAAGGAAGTAAGAATGAGGAAAGAGAGCCAAGTATGTCGGTGCCTCGCATAAAAGGAGTCATGCTAGGCGGTTCGGTAAAAGAGAGAGGGCGGGGAAAATCTGTCACTTTGCGGTTTATCTTGAGCGATTTGTTCCGCGCTAAGTGGCGCAAGTGAAACTCAGGCCACATCAATCACCAGGCATTAGTGCCTTGCTTCTAAAACGGCCTTCGTTACTTCTTGGTGTGAGTTGACCACATGAATTCAGTCGATTTGAGTTCGTACCCGGTTCAGAAATCTAAAGTTGCTTGCCATTCTCTGGAGAATCGTCGCGCCTGCCTCTTGGTCGAGTGGCTGTTCGGGAAGATTCACCGCCGGAAGTCACCCGTCCTCTATCCGAGAGGTCCCGAACCCCAGTAGCAGCAAAACCGCCGGGAAAAAAAATTATCGTCCTGGACGATTGGAACCTGGCCCATGTCTAATGGGTCGTAACAAAGAGTCACCGCTTTTGTCTACGTAGGTTGCCAGCTGTGAAGTTTCTGGCGTTACTAAGGTGTCTGCGCACTCAGGGTTAACAGATGCAGGAAACAGTGCCAGAAATCACGCTCACAATTACTTTCACCGATGGTGCCAAGCTTTCACTTCGAACCGAAGTCGATTTAACTCGCCAGATGATAGGCGGCTCAAAGATGGCGGAAATCTTGAACTCAGCTATCCTTACCTTTGAGATCGACGGCGAGCTCCGATTGTTTCCCGTTGCAACGATTCGCGAAATCGTAGTTGCCCCCGCGCCGCCGGGGCGTTCGCCGTACGTTTTCCACGGATTTTCTCAGGTGCATGATTGAACTTGGCCTTAGAGTCCCGTAAGAATCCAGCGGTTCCAATCGAGCGTTGAGCCCCTGTGCTTGACACTCGGTTACGTAAACACTAAGTGACCTCTGAATGAATCTATTCAACCTGAAGCCTGTCACGTTGTAAAGTTTTCGGCCCATTTTTGCCAGCTATCTGGCATAAGGGTAAATTCCCACGAACCAACGTTTCCCGGAAGCTTTCTTGGCGGAGGATGAGAGTGAACTGGAACAGCTGAAATCCGGGCCGGTGTTGCTCCACGAAGCCGGAAGGATTCACCGTTAAGAAGGCAAGATGTACTGCGCCGACATATAGGCATAGCGCAGCTTCGAAGCAGTTCGCTATTCTTTACGTCTATGATTGCCCAAACCCATTCCGCCACCCTCGTCGGAATCGATGCGGTTCCCGTCGTAGTGGAAGTCGATCTCCAGGGCGGGATTCAGGGGGACGGGGAGCGGTACTTCGTGCTCGTCGGACTGCCCGATGTTGCCGTACGAGAAAGCAGGGAGCGGGTGGGGACCGCGATAAGGAATAGCTCGCTGGAAATAACCCAACAGAGCTTCCCGCGCCAGAAACCTATGTGCTCATCCCCATGCAGCCAAGAGGAAACAACATGGTGCGGATGTTTTGTTTGGGCCTTGCGTCGCAGGTTAGCATAAGATTCAGTAGCCTGGATGACCGGTATGCAGAGTTATTGGAAAGGTATCTTGTGCTAAACCACGACCCCTACCTGAGGGCTGAATCGCAGAGCATTCAGGTTACTATCATGACGAATGATCGTTATGCTCGTGAACTCCTGTGCACTTTCCAAAAGGAGTTTCATGTCCAGGTTGCGAAGATCTCGCCGATGGCGATGGAACAGGATGAGGGGCAGTGATTCACTCTCGATGCCGTCCAGTCAGGCTGTTCTCAATCTTAGAATGCACTCGCACCAAACTCCGCCCTTAACCGCGCTTATTCCCGGATGGTAGGGCACGGTTCCGCAGGCAAGACCGACGAACTCGTCCGTTGCCGACACCGCAAGCTTCCATGGAACACTCAGAAAGGCGGAATCAAGCAGACTATCGAGGGCTCCTCTAAGACTCGGGAAAGTAGCAACATGAGAACATTGAGGTTTAGCTGTGATCTCTAATCGTAAATGAATGAACCTCGATCGCTTCGACTTGTTTTTCAGAGCCCCCTTGCACAAGGATTTGCGGGTGTAAATCGCTCTCGGTCCTCATTGAAGGTAAGCCCGGTTGGCGTTGGTTGGGCTCAACAACTGGGCGGCAAATTGTTCAAGGGTCACATGACCACGGACAAACGTCGCCGAACCGCCTTCCGGGGTCACTCGGTTCTGCTCAAAGGCTTCGATGGTGTTCCGGTAGAATTCGCCGACCTCCTCTGAGGCGCCATCTCCTACCAAAGATGAAGCGACTTCTTTCAGCGGAACTCTCTCGACTCGCAGCCCAATTTGGAGCGCATTGGAGAGAACCGTGGTTACATCCTGCATGCTGTATTCGGTGGGGCCGGTCAATTCGATGGTTGCAGGGGGTTGAGGCTTTCCGAGCATTGCGCTGACAATCACTTCAGCGATATCTCGGATGGCCACCATGGGAACCTTGTAAGTGGGTTCGAAGAACGTGGACAGCACGCCGTCCTCCTGAATCGAAGCGAGCAACGGACTGATGTTCTCCATGAAGAAGGCAGTCCTAATGATCGTGAATGGGGTTCGGAGGTTACCGAGCGTCACTTCGGTTTCTCGGTGCATCTGAAAGGGCCCGTCCGGTCGGTGCGTTCCCCAGGCGGAAAGATAAACACCTCGTTCAATGGGCTGTATCGCCAAGGCATTGGCGATTGCCCGGGAGTATCTCCGATAGTCCGATGACAAATCGCAGGATTCCATGTCGGTGGGGAGCACAACGTAAAATGCTTTGACTCCGTTCAAAGCATGCAACAAACCTTCTGTATCGTCCAGGGAGGTGACCGCAACCTCGGCGCCCCTGGCTCTCCAGAACTCGCCCTTTTCCTTCGTCCGGACGATAACGCGAACCGGCTTGCCTTCTTCCAGCAGATCCGAAGCGACGACTTTTCCGGTGTTGCCGGTTACTCCTGAGACTAAATACATACCACTTCCACCTCACCGATATCCGATACTGTCGTTATGGTGCAGATCAGCGATATCTTGATCTTCCTGGGCCGTCCGTCCCGAATTCCGGGATGTCCCGGCAACCATTAGTCCCATTTCCGGTTGGAGGTATCCGAGTCAAAGGTCGATCTTCATCCTACTCCTTGCTGCCAGTCATCACGATTCCCTTCACAAACACCCGCTGCGCAAAGAAGAACAGGACCACGATCGGCATGGCCATAAGACTGGAAGCGGCCATCAGCTTGCCCCATTCGGCGCCATGTTGACTGACGAATTTCTGAAGTCCGATCGAAAGGGTGTAGGTCCTTTCGTCGTTTAGATAGAGAAGTGGACCAAGAAAGTCATTCCATGAGCCGATGAAGGCAAAGAGGCCAACCGTGACGATGCCGGTCTTGGCGAGGGGCATGACGATACGCCAGTAGATTCCAAATTCGTCACAGCCGTCAATACGTGCTGCGTCGGAAAGTTCGTTGGGAATCGTCATGAAAAACTGCCGAAGCAGAAAAATGCTGAAGGCGCCACCGAGGAACGGAGGGACCGTTAATGGAAGCATAGTGCCGATCCATCCAAGCCATTTGAAGATCATAAAGCTCGGGATCATCGTGACCTGTGCCGGAAGGATCATGGTTGCCACCAACGAGTAAAAGACGAGGTTCCGACCAGGCCACCGGATTTTGGCGAGACTGTAGGCTACAAGCGAACTGGCGAGGACGGTTCCGCAAACGCTGCATGTACAAATCTTAAGCGTGTTTAGAGCGTACAAAAAGAATGGGATGTCGGTGAGCGCCTTGGGATAGTTCTCCCACATGAGCGGGTTCGGTACCCAAGCAGGCGGCATTTGGAAGATCTGGGTGTCTGGCTTCAATGCCGTGCTGACTAGCCAATAGAATGGAAAAAGGAAGAGCAGTCCAATCGATGCCAGCAGTAAGTGCTTGCCTACCAACGAGAGCCCTCGAGGTGTTCTCACTTGACTTCACCATCGTAATAAACCCATCGGAGGGAACTCTTGAATACGACGAGCGCACATACCAGGGTCAATATAAAGAGCACCCAAGCCATTGCCGAGGCATAGCCGAGATGGAAATCTTGAAAGGCGCTGTTGAAGAGGCGGAGCGCGTAAAACGTCGTGGAGTCTTGTGGCCCTCCGCTGGTCATCACATAGGCTTCTGTGAAGTACTGAAAAGTCCCGATCAACGAGGTTATGAGATTGAACAGGATCACGGGAGTGATCATCGGTAACGTCACGTTTCGAAACTTAAGCATCGAACCGGCTCCGTCAAGAGATGCAGCTTCATAGAGGGTCTCGGACACATTTTGAAGTGCGGCAAGGTAGATGACCATGCCGCCTCCGACCCCCCAAATCCCCATCATAAGGAGTGCGGGCTTCGACCAGACCGGGTCTCCCAGCCACGTCGGCGGATTTTTGATCCCGAGGTGTTGCAAACCGACATTGATGAGCCCAATGTCCGGGTTCAATAGCCAGAGCCAAAGAATCGAACTTGCGACAACCGGGACCACTGACGGAAGGTAGTAGATCGTCCGATAGACGGCAATCCCCTTTACCTTTTGGTTGAGCAGCAGCGCGACGCTCAATCCGCACAGGATGCTTAGTGGGACACCTAGAACGACCATGTATAGCGTGTTGTAGAGTGCTTTGTAGAACAATTCGTCCTCAAAGAACATCTTGTGGTAGTTATGGAGCCCTATCCAACGCGGTTCACGGATGCCATCGTAACTGCAAAGGCTGTAGTAAAGGGAGGACAAAATCGGATACAACCCAAAAACCGTCAGCCCGATGAGCCATGGAGAGGCAAAGAGGAGCCCATTTCGAAGGGCGCGCCTTTCCCCCGCAGAATTAGACCGGTGATGAGAAAGTCGACTCATCCCCTACCCAAGTCCTCGTTCGTCTCGGCAAACTCCTTTTCCATGCGTTTTTGCAGGTCGTCCAAGACGGCCTTGGGGTCCTCGCCACCGATCGTCGCCTTTTCTTCGGCACGTGAGATCTCCGAAGAATAGGTCGACCACATCGAGATACCGGGTGGTCCAAATCCAGTCTTTCCACGAGAGAGGCCAACCGCGAACCGAAACAGCGGGTCATTCTTGAACCTCGGAGCCTCGCCGACTGAAACCAGTGGCGGGACGTTTCCAATGGTGCTGCAGAAAATTCGAACCGGTTCCTCCTGCGTCAACCAGTTCAAGAACTCCCAAGCTTCTTTCTTGTGGCTCGACGCCTTCGGAATGACGAAAACACTTCCATTCACATAGGAAGAATTCGGCCGCCCGCCGGGAGGAGCTGGCAACGGGAAGTAACCATATTCCACGTTCGGGCCATATCGTTTAAGATACTCACCTGCCCACTCGCCGGTCTGCCACATGGCTATCTTCCCGACAAAGAACGGGCCGCTCGTGGTCTTTTCATTGCCAAACGTAGCTTGGAAGGCCTCCGCTCGCCTTGGGTCGAGGAACGAATTGAAGGCGCACATCCACTTCAGCGCTTCGACGTTGTGTGGATCGTTTGCGGTAATCCGCTTGGTGCTCGGATCGTACCAATCACCTCCAAATACATGGGCCCAGGTTCGTAGGTCGGATGGACGAAACCCATACCGGATCAGGCCTCCGTCTGGACGAGTGTTTGTGCAAGCCTTCGAGGCTCGAAGCAATTCATCTGGCGTCGTCGGCGGTCGGTTTGGATCCAACCCGACCTCCCGGAAGATCTGTTTGTTGAATACGATGAATGAAGTATCGGTCGTGACCGCCAAAGCGTAGATCTTCCCGTCGACCCGTAGGGAAGATCGGAGGGCGGGAACGTACTCCTTATCAAAGTCTCGTTTCGACCTAGCCAAGTAGTCGTCGAGTGGCGTCAAAACTCCGCGTTGGGCATAGTCCGCTAACTCGTCCGCCCAAACCGTCGACATAAGATCAGGTGTGGCATCGCCGGCAAAAGCAATTCGCACCTTCTGATATCCAGAGTTTCCGAACTGGCTGATGAGTCTTACGTGAATTCCTGGGTGAGTTCTGTTGAACTGGTCGACAAGACCCTGCTGAATGCCAAATTCGTGACCGGACCAGCCTGTCCAATAGGTGATCTCGGTTGGTCCGCCCTTATTTGCGCCGCAGCCCATTGCCATGAACCCAAGACCTGTCAACAAAGACAGCGGCAGGACTCCTCGGCATTGTTGATAGGTCGGAGTCATTGTGTATCGCCTCAACGCATCTCCTACTAACCGACAAAGAGCCATGACCTGGGCATGAGTAACGAGCGTTAGGACGTTCGAGTTACCCCCTCTGATCCCCTGGTTTCGAACTGGACTCCCATTTTTCGCTGGCTCACACATTTCAAATTGTCTATGCAGTTCTCGGCTAATGCCAATGACGAGGGTGACTCATACACTAAGTGCGAATTCGTTGGCGGTTCAGGATAGACCAAACCTACGTGCGAAATCACTCGCTCCGTTTCACCCTAGAGAGTCTGACTCAACCGGTCGCGGTTCGGTGTGCTAGATGAGCCCCGGGCTCGTATGCAACCTACTTAATCCCCGCCAGCCAATACTAGGGATTGCTATTTCGTCCCATGATTTGAACTTCAACGAGCGGGAAAACTACCAAGTAGTGAGATCCAGGCCAGGTTAATTCGGCCCTGAGGGAGGTCCAGCGAATGCTGTGGAATGGTGCTCTTGAACCTAGCGTCGGCTTGATCCGCTCGGAACATCCGGAGCCGATAACCGACTATTAGAACGGATATGAGAATCGCTGACAACATCCCGACTTCATGGTGCGAACCATGGAAGATCAAGACAATTGAGCACATTAGCCTTGCGCCGTTCGAGGTTCGGAAGGAGGCGCTAGATGTGGCGGGATGGAATACATTTCTGTTGCCGTCTCGACTTGTTTACATAGACCTGCTGACAGACTCAGGCACCAATGCGATGAGCGACCAGCAGTGGGCGGCGATTATGACCGGAGACGAAGCCTATGCGGGGAGCAGGGACTTCGAGCGTTTGGAAGAGGTCGTTCGTCAAGTGTATGGGTATAAGCACCTGATTCCGACCCATCAGGGAAGAGGGGCGGAACATATCCTTTCGCAGATACTTATTCGGAAGGGGCAGGTCGTACCCGGGAACATGTACTTCACCACGACCAAATTCCATCAGGAGCACGCAGGGGGGATCTTCGAAGACATTATCGTTGACGAAGCTTTCGATCCCCACAGCGAATGTCCATTCAAGGGCAACGTGGATATTGAGAAACTGGATCGCATCGTTAAGCGCGTCGGCGCCGAAGAAATTGCATACGTCAGCTTGGAGACCAACGTCAACATGTGCGGTGGTCAGCCTCTCTCCATGGCCAATGCTCGTGCTTTGCGAGAATACTGCACCAAGCATGGAATTCTCGTGATGCTGGATGCAACCCGCGCGGTGGAAAACTGCTACTTCATTAAGACCCGCGAGCCCGAGTATGCCGACGTCTCGATATCGGCGATTCTAGCCGAACTTTGCAGCTACACCGATGGCTGCACAATCTCCGGCAAGAAGGATTGCCTAGTTAACATTGGTGGATTCCTGGCATTGCGAGACGACGGCTTTGCACAAAAGGCGCGAGAATTAGTCGTCGCATTCGAGGGATTGCATACCTATGGAGGAATGGCCGGACGAGATATGGGAGCGATGGCGGTTGGAATCCTCGAGTCCCTGGATTTCGCGTACATTCGAGCCCGAGTCGAACAAGTCGGTTATCTGGGGAAGAGATTGGATAGCTTTGGCGTACCGATTGTGAAACCGTTTGGTGGACATGCTATCTATCTGAATGTTCGAGATATCCTTCCGCATGTTCCCCAAGAGCAGTATCCGGCTCAGCGAATTGCCGCCGAGCTCTATCTAGAATCGGGGGTTCGATCCATGGAGCGCGGCATTGTCTCGGCGGGCAGGGATAAGCACGGCGTTGAATACAAGCCGGAACTCGAACTTGTTCGGCTCACTATCCCGAGGCGGGTGTACACCCAATCCCATTTGGATGTCGTCTCTGAGGCATGTGCCCGAATTTGTAAACGGGCGACTTCGATCGGTGGACTCAAAATGGTCTACGAACCGGGAAGCTTGCGATTCTTCCAGGCCCGATTCGAACCTGTTTGAGTGATGGTTGACTTCATTTTGCCTCACTCGCATAGAGAAGTAATTCCTCTTTTTGGACGCGGAAATGGCAATTTGTCTGGAATCAAAGAGTCCGTGTCGACGACTTAATGTCTTGGAATTTGAATGAAGAATGTCTTAATCGTTAATGGATCGCTTGGTGGAAGCGCCGGAAATACCGCCGAGCTTCTGGCCATCGCCGAGGAGCGTCTCCAAAAGGAGGTCACCGTTTCGTATTTGGAATTGGCGCGTGAGCCAACAATGGACCGGATCTTGGATGCTATCGCCAAGGCGGATGGATTTCTATTTGGGACAGGCACCTATTGGGATTCTTGGGGATCTCCGTTGCAACGGTTCTTGGAGGTGACGGCTCACACCGAAGGCCAATCCTACTGGGTTGGTAAGCCTGCTTGTGCGATCGTAACCGCCCATGCGGTGGGCGCCAAAGGTGTTTTGACCAGACTCCTTGGCGTGATGAACGTGTATGGCACGCTGATTCCGCCGTTCGCCGGATTCTCCTACACGTTTGTCGCAGATACCGCGCTTCCTCACGCTTCCGACCATTTACGCAATGAACTTTGGACCGCCGATGACACGGATGTGGTGTGCCACAATTTGCTAGAGGCCCTTAAGGGCGGAAGGAATTGGAAGCAATGGCCCACGAATGAGGGCAGGTACGGGGACAAGTGGCTCAACGTCTACTCGGACCGGTTCGCTGAGCTATAGGGGCTGTACAGAAGGCGCCGACCCATCAGAACCGAAAGATGACCGGCTGACCAGCCTCACCCGAACGGAGACTTTTCGTGTGGTCGAATGGTTCATCAGGTTCCTTACAGGTTTTAGTGCCCCGAGTGCCGTAGCACTGCAAGGAGCCCCCTGCTATTCAGGCGTTGCCAGGAAGAGAAACCGCTAAACAAGGCTGGCGAGAGCTTTCTCGTGCGATAAGCCCTGCCGGCTTAATCGCACGAACCGATTCTGGTTCGGTTTCACCGCTGAGAACGTCCAACATGAGCCTCATAGCTTCTCGGCCCATTTCCTCCACGCGTAACTCCACCGAACTCAGGAAACAATCCTGATTCGGTCCCTCAATGTTGTCGACACCAACGATTGCGAGGTCTTGTGGGACCCTGACTCCTTTTGATCGTGCCCAATCGATTGCTTTCCAGGCGATGTAATCGTTGGCACAGTAGATCGCAGTGGGACGGTGTTTCAGCGACCACCACCGCTCCATCGTCGGAGTAACATCCGGATCGTGCCATGAGTTAGGTGGCGAGAACAACTCGGCGTCGTAAGCACCCCTCACGCTTAGGAACTCCCTCGCGGAGTCAAGCCGGGCCTTGGACACTAATTCTGCCAACTCTCGGTACTTGGTGATATCTCCATCGGGCCTAGGGACATAGCGGTAGCAATCTTCGAAGGGACCCGCTAAATGCGCAATTCGTCGATGCCCCTCACTCCATAAATGCCCCAGTGCAAGATTGGAGATCTCCTCCTCATCTGTATGGACGACCCCGGCCAGATGATGGCCGCCGCCGGGAAGTCCGAAACAAACCACCGGCATGTGAGCTTTTGCCAACCGCTTGACGATCTCGTGATTTACTGAACCGTAAAACAGAATTCCGTCCACGCGACCGTCGAGTACAGCCCGGTGGTGGTGCTCCAGGTAGATACGGTACGGGTATGCCAACACGGCATAATTATTTTCGCTAGCGACCTCAAAGATCCCACTAACGATCCGCATGTTGTGGACTGCCCAGGGGTTTTGGCCGCGCTCCAGCTCGTCGCTCGCCAGGAGACCAATGGTTCGTCGATCTTTGTTGCACGCACTGCCAGCCATCGGATTGGGTTGATAGTCCAATTCAGCAACCGCATGATCGATGCGACGTCCTGTCGTGCTCGAACAGACCTTGGTTCGGCCCCCTAAATAGAGTGAAACCGTCGTTACGGAAACGCCAGCTCGGTAAGCGACCTGAACGATGGTGGACTTTTTACGGCCGTATGATTCCATTGGTGGACTGTGATTAGGATTGGCATGCTATCCCTTTAGGAAAGCAATTGCCGACCATTAGCTGTAGGACGTGTGCTGGTCATCGCGGTTCGCATGGTTGCCAGTGACGGGTAGGCTAGTCTCAATGACTCTGGCTTTCATTGGTGCGGGGAGCTACGTTTTTGGCCCAAGTGTCTTAAGGCAGCTTCTGGATTCGAGTCTCGACGAAGTTGAGCTAAGACTGATCGATCCGAACCTTGCTTCTATCGAGCCGTTAAGCGAAGCGTTCCGGTCAGAAGCGTGCCGCCGTGGCAAGCGGATCCATGTGGCTACGTACGCAGAGCTTAATGGCAGCCTTAATGGGGCTGATTTCGTGATCCACTCTGCTGCGCCCGCGATGCGGTCGTTGTTTGCCAGAAACAGGGAGATTCTGTCGGAAATCTATCCTGACCACATCCTTACTGAATTTGGGGGAGTTCATGGAATTGCCTACTCTGTGAGCCAGGTTCGATTTCTTCGTGCGATTGCCGAGGAAATGTTGCATGCGTGCCCCAAAGCTTGGATGCTGACGTCCGCAAATCCACTGCCGCGCGTCTGTACGGCCGCGCACCGTCTTGGTATTCAATCGGCCGGATTTTGCTCGGTCGCCATTGTGGCAAACAAGCTGATTCTGGAGTTGCTTGATGGCCTCGATGAGGATTATCCCTATGAGTTTGCCCGCCAAAAATACGACATCGCTACCGCGGGTACAAATCACTTGGCTTGGATAGTCCGAGCTCAAGAACGGACCAGCGGGGTGGACCTCCTGCCCGCATTAAGACGATTCGGAGACGAGGAATCAACTAGCAAGTCGCTGCGTTGGTTGGCGCGTACCGGATTTCTATTGTCCGCAGGCGATAGTCACATCACCGATTTTCTTCCCATCGAGGGGATCGAAAGCCAGCCGGCAAGCACGAGCCATGGAGACGATTCGGATCGTCGACGCAGGTTGGAGATGATTAGATATGTCGCGGAGGGCGCCCGCCCATTTTCCATCCTCGATGAACATCCGGCTTGGGAACACCCAATTTCTGTGATTGAGGCGCTTCTTGGAGGACCGAATTATTCGGCGCCAAGCATGAATCTCCCTAATCGCGGGCAGATCCCAGAGTTGCCCTTCGGAGCGATTGTGGAAACTCCGGTTAGGGTTGATTCGGAGGGGATTTGGCCGGAAACTCTCGATCTGCCTTCCAGCGTCGTGGCACACAATCAAAGGGCCATCGAGATTACGGAGGCGATCGTGGATTATGTTCTTGAAGGCAGTGGAGATTCCCTTTCTAGGGCGCTTGAGCTGGATCCGACGATCGTCGACAAGACTCGGGGACTCAAGGCCTTAGAGCAGTGTTTGAACACACTTTAGGGCTTTTAGAACGCACCTAACCCTGCTTCGCCAATCCTATGCGGCTCAACGAATCGCGAAGCGCCCATAGATCGGGGCACACGATTGCTCCGATCTCCTCCAGTACTCCCGCATAGTTGTGGGCAGCCCGGCCCCCCACAATAATCGAAGTTGACGAACCTAGTTTTGCGCGCAGCAGTCGAAGCTCTGCATCCAAGGTCTGATCATCGGTGGGAAAAACGATACTCAGGGCCACGGCTCGGGCAGAGGACCGATAGACGCCATTCGCAATCTCTTCGGCGGGCAGGTTTGTGCCCAGATACAAGACACTCCATGTTTGGGTGGCAGCAATGATGGACACCATGAGTGCTCCAAGTTCATGAAGCTGGCTTCTGGGCGTGGTGACCAGTATCCGCGGGGCATGTTGAGAGCCCGGCATTGACGTACGAACCTTGTCCAGAAATGTCCGCAGGACTGCTGACATCATGTGTTCCTGAGAAATACTGAGCGAACGTTCAATACACCTTGCTTCCACCTGATAAATGAGCGGGATGACAACTCCATCTAGCAGGCCAAGAATGCCAAGTGCTGCAGTGCCCCTCACAAGCGCTTCTTCGAACCCCTCAGGATCAAAACGACTGAGCGAGTTAAGACAGGACGCCAAGTACGGGCCTGCACTTTCAACATCGGTGGACTGAATCAAGCTGGGTTCCGCGTAGATGGGCGAATCGATCGTTCTCAGGCGCTCGGTTGGAATCTGTGCCACATGGCTGATTCGGTGGCCACATTCGATCGCACGTTTCAAAAGGGAAAGTCGGTGTAGGTCCTCTTCGCTATAAATTCGACGATTGGTGTCCGACCTGCCAGGGGTAAGCGCGTTGTATCTACGTTCCCAAGCTCGGATTGTATGCTGCGAGAGGCCAGTCAAGCCCGATAACGTGCCGATCGTGTAAGTCAGGCCCAAGATCACTTATTGTATCTCAGCTTGTCTATATTTCGTCAAGGATTGATTCTGAAGAGAATCCTCTGATCAATAAAGATAGACAAAAGCTTGACAAATAATAGACAAACTGTCCAAGCTATCTTCCGTTACTCGGATTATTTACAGGCGGACAAGCCAGCTTTGATGCGACTAATCGTTCCTATGAAAATCCAACTGCAAGCCTACTTCTCAAACAGATTTACTATGAAACTCACCAAGCTCATTTCATTTGCAGCTGCTACCGCAGTCACTCTCTCCGTTGCATTTGCCTCGTCGGGATCCAGAATGGACGCAAGCGATATTGTGGATACCGCCGTTTCGGCAGGCAAATTCAAGACTCTGGTGTCCGCTCTAAAGGCGGCGGGCCTTGTAGACGCATTAAAAGGAAAGGGGCCTCTCACGGTGTTTGCTCCGACAGACGATGCGTTTGCGAAGCTAGAGAAAAGCAAGCCCGGAACGATTTCAGCGTTGCTCAAGCCTGAAAACAAGAGCAAACTCACTGCAATCCTAACTTACCATGTAGTGCCTGGTCAGATCCTCGCTTCCGATGTCCTAAAACTCAAGAATCGCACCAAGGTGAAGACGTTGAACGGAGATTCGATCACCGTTCATAACAAGCATGGAGTCCGCATCGACAAGGCGAACGTGATCAAGACAGACATTATCTGTACCAACGGCGTGATTCACGTTATCGACTCAGTTCTTTTGCCAAAATAGGCTCTCTCTGTTTAACCTCCGGCCCTTTCCGCGTACCCTTCAGGGGAGGGCCTCAACTGCAGAATGAACGGCCTCCAATGAACCGGTTTAGTACCTCGCTGTCACCTTGAGCATGTTTATTCTTGTATTCTTTGTTGCCTTATGTCTAGGAGTTGGAGCGCTCGGAGGATTCTGGACAAGCAGCTCTGTCACGACTTGGTACGTGACGCTTCGGAAGCCTTCTTGGAACCCACCCTCGTGGGTCTTTGCGCCGGTCTGGACCTTTTTGTACATCACAATGGGCATCGCCGCGTGGATTGTTTGGAAGCATGGATCATTCGTGGGATTACAGGCTGCCGTGTTTCTGATCCAACTGGCGCTCAATCTTGGCTGGTCATGGCTCTTCTTCTTTAAACGGAGCCCATATTGGGCTTTTATCGAAGTCATGGCTTTGTGGGTTGCTATTGCTGTGACCAACCTATACTTCTGGCATGTCGACCCACTTGCGGGGCTCCTAATCGTTCCATATCTGGCATGGGTTACCTTTGCCTCGACTCTCAACGGAGTGGTGTGGGCCCTCAATCGGTCCTAGTGCGGGCAAGTCACTGTTGAATTCCCGAGCAATCATCAATCACTTGTCTTAGCTCGTCGTAAGCAGAATTAATTTGCCTCACGAGTTTGCCCGCCTAAGTCGTTGAACACAGCTTGCGTTCTTAGAAACGCGTTCTTTGGCACGAAGATCATGCTTCCCAATGCCTGACGCATGCCCAGAAACTCTCGTAAAAACGACTGTCTTCTGCCAGAAAAGCCAAGAGGGTGTGTCAGGTTTCCTGTGTCCCAGATTCTACTGACATGGAAATTGCGGCTGTCCGTGTTGACTTGCGATCCGTACACTCTGCGGCAGGTCAACAAGACGAATGCCGAATATGCAGTTCCCCCATGTGGATCCCATACCGATCCCAGCTCCAATCTGGCTCATGAAAGTATTGAGCCTGTTGACGCTGACTCTTCATTTCTTTGCCGTCCAAATGCTTATTGGAAGCCTGGTCGCTGTGATCTACTTCAGCTTGCGCTCAAGGGGTTCGAAGGGTGCGGGCGCCCAAGTCGCAACCCTTGCTGTCGCGAGAAGACTGCCGATTATCATGACGTTCGTGATCAATCTGGGCGTCCCCCCACTGCTGTTCGCTCAGGTCCTTTATGGTCGCGCGCTCTATACAAGCAGCATCCTCATTGCTGCCCAGTGGATCTCGGTGATCTTCCTTGTGATGGGCTGTTACTGGCTCCTTTACCGGATTTCTGAGAGGGCACTTGTAGCGAAGCCGACGCACTGGTATGCACTAGGAGCGCTCGTTTTGGCTGCACTAGTTGGTCATATCTATGCGGCGAATATGACGCTGATGCTTCGACCGGAAGTTTGGCAGCAGATGTACGCAAAGACGGCGACCGGTTTGCAAGTCTCGCCGCACGATCCAACAGAGGAGCCAAGACTCATGTTCGTATTGGTCGGTGGATTCCTCGTCGGAGGATTCTGGCTGACCCTCAATAGCCGCCTTAAGACGATTTCGAGCGAAGCAGCCGAAGTGATGAGGACCACCGGAGCGGCATTCGCTTTGGTTGGAGCCATCGGCGAACTGGCAGCCGGCTATTGGGCTTACAGCGTCCAGTCTGCCGAAGTCATCAGCGGCTTGCACACAACGTTCTATCTGGTCTCGACCGGGGTCTGGGGAATCGGTTTCGTCCTTGCCCTCCTCGTTTCAGGCATCTTCCTTGCGCGAAAAGCAGGGGGAGCACTTTTGTCCGTCGTTGGCGCATTGGGCGCATTCCTTGGAATCGCGGGCGCCGTGATCATCCGTGACGGCATTCGCGATGTGACCCTCAAGCTAAAGGGATTCGATGTTTGGGACCGAGTTGAAGCTTCGAACTGGTTTGTGATCATCCTCTTTGTGCTCCTCTTCGTCATCGGCCTCGTCGCTATCGGCTGGCTTCTATCGGTCATGAAGGCCGCAAAACCCATTTCTGAACAGGTGAACTCATGAGCAAAACCCCCACTGCCGTCCTACCCGAGGAGTCCCACGACAACGGAGTAAGTCGAGCCCAATTTATCAAAGTTGCGGTCGGAGGTATGTGCCTCGCCTATGCGGCGGCCATTGGATATCCCGTCTACCGCTATCTTAACTCGCCGGTTGAAAGGGAAGCGGCGCTTGCTGCAATCAAAGACGTGACATTGGCCGGCGCCGACAAACTGGAGGCTGGAAGCGTGCTTCTCTTCAAGTTTGGTCCTTATCCTTCAATGCTGATCCACCATCGCGATGGCAAGTGGGTCGCTTTTGACGCGGTCTGCTCTCACCTTGGCTGTACCGTCCAATACCACCCTGACCTAGACAAGATTGTCTGTGCGTGTCATGGAGGGGTTTATGACGCGTACACCGGCGAGAACATCAGCGGCCCCCCCCCCAAACCGCTCAATAAATTCCAGGTTAAGGTTGGGCCTGGCTCAGTTTTGATCTCAAGAGCATAGCATGGCAAAGATCTACGATTATCTGGACGAGCGTCTCTCTCTTTCGGACCTTAAGAAATTCGGCGAGAAGAAAACGGTTCCGAATCATAAGCAATCCTTTTGGTACTACTGGGGAGGCATTTCGCTCCTCTGCTTCCTGATACAGCTCATGACAGGCGTATTACTCATCATTTACTACAAGCCTGGACCAGATGCTTATAACTCGGTTCGCGCGCTGACATACGACGTGGATTTCGGATGGTTGATCCGATCCGCACATAGCTGGGCCGCCACCATCTTCCTGGTTTCGGTGTTCGTACACATGTTTTCCGTCTATTTCATGAAGGCGTACCGTAAGCCTCGTGAATTCGGCTGGTGGTCTGGCATGGTGCTGCTCATCCTCGGATTGCTTTTTGGATTTAGTGGCTACCTATTGCCCATGGATCAACTGTCGTTCGTCGCTACCAAGGTGGGCCTTGCCATACCTGAGAACATACCGTTGATCGGACATGGAATCGCGAACCTCATGCGGGGCGGCATGGAAGTCTCTGACGTAACTGTTCAGCGGTTTTTTGCCTGGCACGCCGTGGTATTGCCGCTTCTTTATATCCCACTTCTGGTTTTTCATCTTTGGCTAGTGCAGAAGCATGGGAACGCCATTCCTCCGAGCGAGGAAGATGTTCCGGTCTTGGAGCGGAAGAACATTCCGTTCTTCCCGAACTTCCTGATGAAAGACCTTGCGATGTGGCTCGTCACACTCAACGTCATCGCGCTTTTTGCATCGATTTTTCCCCAAGACATTGGAAAGGTCGCCGATCCACTTGGGCCCGCGCCGGTCGGCATCCACCCAGAGTGGTACTTCATGAGCTCCTTCGAGACTCTGAAGCTGATTGGAAAAGTGATCCCTGGGACAATCGGCGAGGCGGTCGGCATCACGGTATTCACGCTGGGACTCGTTCTCTGGGTACTCATCCCATTCTATGACGTGAAATCGCTCGCCGGTCTGCGTGCCAAGAGGGCAACGTACTTTGGACTTCTCTGTCTTGGTGTTCTGATCGTCACCACGATATTGGGATATGTAACGGTTTAGGAATCAAGATAAATGAATTATCCGATTTGGGAAGTACACGGCATAGGACTGCCATGGGTCGTCGGGATCATCGCGATCTTCCATGTGATGATCTCTCAATTTGCAGTTGGGGGCGGCCTCTACCTTGCCGTTGCCGAGCGCAAAGCGATGAAGGAAGGGCGTAAGGACTGGTTTCCGTTACTGGAACGCCACTCAAAGTTCTTCTTGATTTTGACCGGTGTTTACGGCACCGTCTCGGGGGTTGGCATCTGGTTCGCGATCGGGTTGATCCAACCGGAAGCGACGAGCACGCTCATCTACAATTTTGTATTTGGGTGGGCCATCGAGTGGGTCTTTTTCCTTGTGGAGTTGACATCGGCCATCGTGTACTACTACACCTGGAATCGAATTCCCCAAGCACTGCACCTTAAAGTCGGCTGGCTGTATGCAGCAGCTTCGGTATGTACGTTGGTGATCATCAACGGAATTCTCAGCTTTATGCTCACGCCGGGCGCAACATGGCTCGGAGCTGCGGGAACCGGACACGAATCAAGCTACTTCTGGAATGCATTCTTCAATCCGACCTACTGGCCCAGTTTGGCGCTTCGGTCACTCGTTTGCGTGTCGCTCGCGGGGGTATGGGCGCTGGTTTCATTCTCGCGTCTCGATGTTGACGAATTCGGAGCTTCGAGAACTCAGCTCATTCGCTGGAGTACAACCTGGCTGGCGCCTGCCTTTATCCTGATGCCCTTTATGTTCGTCTGGTACGCCGCGATGGTTCCAGCCTCAAATAAGCACCTGTTGGAGCTTGGAATGGCGTCAATTGGTTCCGGCTCGTTTACCCAGGTAACGCGAATCGCCTTGATGTCCGTTATGAGTACTGCGACCATCGCGGGCGTCGCCTATCTCTTCGCCTACAAGTATCCGCGCGACTTTAGTCCAAGCCATGCGACTGCGATCCTCGTGCTTGCACTTGCAGCGACCGGTTCCACCGAGTATGCCCGGGAAGCGATTCGAAAGCCATTCGTGATCGGAAGTCACATGTATTCGAATAGCGTGAGAGTCCGCGACGTGGCCCACCTGAACCAGGTGGGGTACTTGACCGATTCGATGTGGGCTCCATCGGGCTTAGATGCGACGCAGTTAGATCGTGGCAGAGCCATGTTCCGAGGCGAATGCATGAGTTGCCACACCGTGGATGGCTATCGGTCCATGCGTCACTTTCTGGAGGGGAGAGATTTCAAGTCGATCGGAAACATCCTGAAGATGCTTCACGATTACAAACCTGACTCTACGTACCATAATTTCATGCCACCCTTGGTCGGGACCGACGAAGAGATCCTGGCCCTTCAAAACTACTTGCTGACGTTGAATGCAACAAATGCGCCTGGCTCCGTCGCTCACCGGTAGCGCAGATCGATTCAGGTCGGAAACTCCCTGAGCCCAACCGGCTCAGGGAATCTCTGCTTACCAGTGTCCAGCAAGGTAGCCGCCAATAATATACGGGAACTTGCCGGGTGTTACGTGGTAGTGCCAGCCTCTAACTGCGTCGTAGTGCGCGTTGAACGCATTGAGTGGATTTGTCTTTGAGTCACGAGCCATAACGTCCGCTTCTTCATAGGGCCCGTAGACGGGGAGCCCATCGAGCGCGAATCCGATCACCGGTGAATGAGCATTACCCTTGTCCACAAAAGGCGTATTGACGCAGATCGGATACTTGTGATAGTGATAGCGGTTGTCAGGGCTTGGATGTCCGCAACATCGATCCATAATGCTCGAGGCATCTTCCATCCCAGCGTCGAACGGATTGTAGAATGCGACTCCATTCACCGCGATTCCGACTGTTCCCATGTTGAGAGCGCCATTCGCATCGTGCGCGGTCATCGCGATCGCGTTTGAGTTTGGATGGGGGTTTAGCGGAAAGTGGTACGTGTAGTTGTGCTCCTGTATATAGCTCGGGTTATATCCCTGCGTCCCGTATGTATCTGGGAACTTCGCAGTCTGATGATTGGGAATATTACGCGCATGGACTGTCCAATAGTCTGAAGCGTCGAATGTGATCGTCACGTTGTCCTTTACGAGTCGGTCTTCGGTGACCAATCTGCCGTGGATATCCAGATATCCCTTTCGCAGCCAGGCCGTCATGTTGCCGGCGAATGGGTTGGTAAGGCGGTCATCCTTGTAGAACAATCGATCTGCATTGTCTTCGGTCACGGTCAAAGGTTTGGTAAGGCGTTGGTTCGAACCTATTGTGATGTTTTCGCCGGGCAGCGCCCGGTAGTACCATTTGCCCCCGAGCGCTACCAGGTCGCCTGCCGATTCCGATGACTCTTGGCTTCGCGTTTGCGCATTGGGTTCGACCTTGCCTTCGGAAGATGCTCGAAGTTGAACAAGCGAAAAGTCTGTGGCGCAAAACTGACTGAAATCCTTGGCTTTTGCGTTCCCGCCCTCTAGGCCGACGGAGAGCTTTAACGAGTCGATCTCCTTAAAGGGCAGGAGTTCTTCAAATGAGTAGGTTCGCCAAACCGCCGCGCCTGCCTTGCCGTTGTTTCCGTTCGTATTAAAGTCTCTTCGATCCTTCACTACCTCGCGGTAGATCAGGCGCACCGCCGAATCGATATAATTCATGCCGCTTTTCCCATAGAAGTCGATTTTCATGAACAGCCGATCGTGCGCGACCGAGAAACCATCGTCGGCTCGGCCCCTGAAACTGAATCGAACCCAGTGCCCGTTCCCGTAATTGAGTCCAGTGACCATTTGGCTTACTGACCCCTTTGTGTCGTCCCCAAACGAATTGAACCGAATGCCGCGAATCGGCGTCTCGTCCGAATACCCGACCCAACTCCACTTGGCACTCCCATCAAGTTGGAAGCTTGCAGGGCTCCTTGAGTCCACACCTTTCATGACAAAGCCCGGATTCAGTACCAGGTTTCCTGCGCCCTTCGACAAGAGCAACGTCGAGATCACCATCGAAATCATCGTCAACCACCTCCAATATGCGCGACAGTGTGCATAGGACACGTGAAGAAGAAATGAAGAGTAGTTGTTGGCCAGATTTGAGCTTCTACGAGTCGATTTCCAATTCTGGCTGTCTATTTGCCCATGGCCCGATTCCTTCATCCGAGTGAGCAGGTTGTCTTGGGCTACCTTGCTCGAAAGGGTGGTCCGACTTTTGGGCTGGCTGTGAAATCGACGACCGGTCCGCTAATCGCAAAATGACTCTAAACCTGCATTTCTTAACTCCGATTCCAGACCCAAAACCCCGATTCGCCATGCCATGATAGGAACGTGATCACATCGAATCCGTCTGGACCGTTTGAACCTACTTGGGACTCATTGGAGCGTTATCAGGTACCGGAATGGTATCTGGATGACAAGTTCGGGATCTTCATTCATTGGGGCCTTTACAGCGTGCCCGCATTCGGCAATGAGTGGTATCCGCGCAACATGTACGTGGAGGGTTCCCCTGAATTCGACCACCACGTCAAGACCTATGGACCGCAAGATACATTCGGCTACAAAGACTTCATCCCAATGTTTACCGCCGAACGATTCGATGCCGACGAATGGTTGGATTTGTTCGTCTCGGCAGGCGCGAAATTCGTGGTTCCGGTGGCCGAGCACCATGACGGCTTTGCGATGTACAAGACGATAAGCAACCACTGGAATGCGGCAGAAATGGGCCCCAAACGAGACATAGTTGGGGAGCTTGCAACCGCAACCCGAAAACGCAACCTGATTTTCGGCGTTTCGTCTCATCGGATCGAGCACTGGTGGTTCATGAATGGCGGTCGAGCATTTCCATCAGATGTCCAAGACCCTCAATATGCGGACTTTTATGGTCCTGCCACTCCTGGAAACTCCGATTTCGGCAAGAATCCGCCGAACGAAGTGTTCATGGATGACTGGCTTGCCCGGTGTGCCGAACTGATCGATAATTATCGTCCACAGCTTTTCTGGTTCGATTGGTGGATCGAGCAGCCCCAAATGGCGCCGTATCTTCGCCGCTTCGCCAGCTACTATTACAATCGGGCTCACGCTTGGGGTCGAGGCGTAGCGATTAACTACAAGAACGAGGCATTCCCTGAAAAAGCGGCGGTTTTTGACGTGGAGCGCGGTCAGCTCGCTGACATCCGGGCCCGGTATTGGCAAACCGACACCGCGGTTGCGAAGAATTCTTGGGGCTATGTCAACGGGATGGACTATAAGACATCCGCAAGCATCGTTCATGATCTGATCGACATCGTGAGCAAGAACGGGGCCCTGCTGCTCAATATCGGCCCCCGTTCAGACGGATCGATTCCCGACGAAGATCAAGCCATTTTGAAGGACATTGGCGCCTGGCTGAAAGTGAATGGGGAAGCAATCTATGGCACCCGCCCCTGGAAGGTGTACGGTGAAGGACCCACCCGAGTTGAAACCGGCGCCTTTACCGATACGAACCGCAAGCCGTTTGGACCGGAAGACATCCGATTCACACAGAAGGCGGGCATGCTTTACGCCATCGTGTTGTCCGCCGACCTCGATCAAGTCAGGGTCCGTTCCTTGGGTTCGTCATTGGGGCTTGAACCTAGGACGATTGCCAAAGTGGAACTTGTGGGCGGCGGTGAATGCAAGTTTGAACGAGGAGTCGACAATTTGATGGTTCAACTACCGGATTCGGACAAACGGCGCCATGCCGTTGCCTTGAAGCTAACGTTTGAATGAGAAAGCGAATTTGGAATGCCCCCCACTTCCGGCGCCGTCGGTATGGTGCAGACGATTTCCTTGGAATTTCCACCATAGAAAGTGGACTGGTGCGCTTGCACTCGCTCGGTCGTTGGCAGCAATCGATAGGTAACACGGTGATGGTTATGAGGATCCCATCGTAGGCAAGTCCCACAAATAGACACGACCTCATGAGGTAAGAGCAATGAAGCAAGTCGTCATCACGGGCCCGATGGCCTGCAATGTGGCCGAACGTCCTGACCCAGTTCGTGCGGCGAATTTCGCGGTTGTCAGTGTCCAATACGCGCCAATGTGTACGGAGTTCCATCAATTCCGCGATGGACATGTCACTGACACAATTGGCCACGAGGCGGCAGGTGTCGTGGTGGAGGCGCCCGATATCAGTCGAATACGCACCGGCGACCGAGTTGTCGTCATGCCTCAGAACGGCTGTGGAAAGTGCCCTCTGTGCCTCGCAGGCGAGCATATCCGGTGCCGACAGCCGATTGATCCTCTGACGATCTGCGACTCGCTTACGGGGCGAGCCACGTACGCCGAGAAGTTGATCCAACAGGATTGGCTTCTCTGGCCGATTCCGGACGACATATCAACCCGGCACGCGAGCATGGCATGTTGCGGCCTTGGACCCACGTTCAACGCATGCGAAACCATGCAAGTTGGACCGGGTGACACGCTTCTGATCTCGGGCCTCGGTCCAGTCGGCCTTGGCGCGGTGATCAACGGAGTTATTCGGGGGGCTCGTGTCATCGGCCTGGAATCGAATCCATATCGGCTCGCTCTCGCAAAGCGCCTTGGCGCATCCGAAGTTCTTAATCCTGCCGATGAAAAGGTCGTGAATGGCGTCCTGGACCTAACTGAAGGCCAAGGCGCCGACAAGGCGATCGAAGCCAGCAGCACCGAGACTGGCCCGGCCGTTCTCTACAAGTCCACTCGTATCAATGGTCAAATGTGTACTGTCGGCTACGGAGGCCCCATTCGAATGCCCGAATTCGTCACCAAAGGCATCACCCTCTACGGTTGCTGGCATTGGAACCACCTCAAACTCGGAACGCGAATGGCCTGGGCGCTCCGCCAGTCTAAAGATCTCCTGGACACTTTCATCACCCACGAATTCGCCTTATCCGAGGTAGAGCAGGCCTGGAAGCTCCAAATGACTGCCCAGTGCGGCAAGGTCCTATTACGGGCAAGCGAGGGATAAGAGGATTCGGATCTTATCCAAATTCAATCTAGCTGCCGCAGGCGTAACTGGAGTCTGTCATGCACATCCGTTTGAGAGCTTAAGTCGACAGCCTTGTGACCTCGGACATTGCTCGGTTCAGTCGGTCGGTCACTCCGAGGGTGAGCCTTTTGAACCCATAGAACTCGAGGATGCGTCGATGGGCGGTTTCACCGTCGGTTTCTGCTAGCCTCAAGTGGATTGCAAGGGCGGCTAATTCGGCGATTGGGATGTCTTCGAGCGCACGGGGGCCGCGTTCGCGCAGAACAACGTTTGGTGCGCCTGGGATGTCCAAGACGTTGCCTGACTTGTCTGAGTCATCGGTCTCGATGACCTCCACGAGCCCGGTTCTTACGGCTCGACTGATTCCATTGTCGACCGCCTCGCGGGTCGAACCTCTGAAGGAGCCAAGGCCGAAGCTACACCGGTACCGGTCGATGACATTGCGGATCGTTGCGGGGCCCTCGACCTTTACGATTCTTTCGACCACCGCTGCTATCTCGCTGTGGGTCGCCTCTCTCGGGTCCCGAACGGAACCCTTAGACTCGACGTAGGGTTGAACCACGCCATCGGCCATCTTCACCGACTCGATCTCCTTGCCGGGTTCAGAGGAAGCCGAGGTTACAGAACCGGAAACTTCGGGCCTTGCCCAGAGCATGACGTGGAAAAGCGGAACACGATACTCATCGAGCATTTCTGGGCTTAATTCGACTGCCTCAGCAGTCGGTCTTGGTTCGAGGTACTGTCGAAGTATGAGCCCCTCGCCCAAGAAGGCGGACATGTATGCCTCTAGGGAGCGATGGTAGTTGATAATTTCGATTCCTGACCATTTGAGTGGAATCGCTTTTTCTTCGTAATAGTCTTCGACAGCAACGTGGAGCTTTTCGCCGTTCTCGTTGCGATACCAAGCAGTTGCCCGAGTGGAAGCGAAGGGATTTACATTTGCAACCAAAATACGTCCACCTGAACGAACAACCCGAGCCATCTCCTTGATCGCGGAACGAAAATCCGGGATATCGACGAGCACAAGATAAGCGATCACCAGGTCGAAGCTGTCGTCTTCAAACGGCAATTCCTCGCCGCGACCTTGGATGTAACTCCCAGCCGGATCTCGTTCCCGAGCCGTTTCGATAAGGTGGGTGGTCGGTTCTAGTCCGGTTATCTGGGCTCCGCGCTTGGCGAGAATGCGGCAAAAGCGACCCTCGCCACAACCGACGTCAAGGGCCTTAATTCCTTTTGCTTCACCCACCAAGTCGAGCATGGCTTGATCGAGAAGGAACTCCCGATTGCGGTCTCCCCGATCGACGCAGCGAATCCAGTTTTCAGCGGATTTCTCCCATCCGCTTTGGGTTGCATCGTCAGACATATAGCCAATTATGGAAGACACTTGAGGGTATCGGATACCGGGCCCAAAGTACACGCTTTGGCGTCATCAATTCTCATTACGTTGATTTGGATGACGGTGAATTCGCGACTGGTATGAAACTCGGTTCGCGGTTACATTTAAAGCTGGTTGTAACTGCGGGAAAGGCATCATGTCACGATCAAGACGAGCCACAAGCTACCGGAAGCGGGATAAAAGGACTTGGTCAGCGACACTTGTCATTCTCCACTGGTCTTCCATCGCGGGCGATTCCAACTGATTAGCTCGAAGGATCACGAATCCCACGATATCGACCAGAACGTAGCATGCTATGAAATCCATCACTCACCTCGAAACCGGACCGAACCGCTACTTTCTCAGTGCAGGCCGAGATCGCTTGGTGAGAGACTCCTGGCCGGACTTGCTAGATCTTGAATTGCGGAAAGCCTATGTTGTAGCAGCCTTAACCTCGAAGGGAACTGAGAGGTTAACGCACTGTCTAAGGGTTACAGTGAGTTCTTGTGAGGGAGAAAAAAGCCAATTGGATGATGTGACCATTCCAACTGAAGCTCTTCGTCAAGGATTTTGGCTTACTCAGCGACTTTCTCAAGACGGTTTGCTTTACGCGGATCCCTTGCCTTTCGATGCCGGAGTAAACGCATGAACGAGTGTAAACGTGTGAAGGGCAAGGTCGCAATTGTGACCGGTAGTGCGCTTGGAATCGGGAGAGCCTGCGCGAATCGCCTCTCGGCAGAGGGTGCTGCCGTGGCTGTCACCGACATCAACGACGAAGCCGGCCAGGCTCTGGTCGACGAAATCTGTAACGCCGGGGGAACGGCGGGCTTTTGGCACCTCGATGTCTCTTGTGAAAGCGAAGTCAAGGCAGTGACCCGAATGGTCAAGTCGAAATTTGGGCCAATCACGGTGCTAGTAAACAATGCCGGCGTTTCAGGCGTCGACAAGCCGACACACGAGGTGACGTCTGAGGAGTGGGACTCGCTGATGGCCGTGAACGCCAAAGGCGTCTTCTTGTGTACGAAACACGTTTTGCCACAGATGATGTCGGTCAAAAAGGGAAGCATCATCAATATCTCGTCCATCTATGGATTGGTGGGAGCCAGCGATGTTCCGCCCTACCATGTGTCAAAAGGCGCGATCCGGTTGATGACAAAAACGGACGCAATGATCTACGCAAAGTACGGCATCCGGGTCAACTCGATTCATCCCGGCTTCATTCTGACTCCGATGGTTGAAAACTACTTGGCGTCAAAAGGTGGAGACTATGAGCACTGGAAGAGCTTGGTAAGCGGAATGCATCCGCTCGGTCACCTCGGTGACCCCGAGGATGTGGCGTTCGGAGTCATTTACCTTGCCTCCGATGAAGCAAGATTTGTGACCGGCAGCGAACTGGTCATCGATGGAGGTTATACCGCTCGCTGATGCTGGGAAACCTGACCTCCGACGAAATTGAGCGCGTTCTACGCGAGGAGGCTCTTGGGCGCATTGGGTGCCATGCTCGAGGGCGTACCTATGTGGTCCCGGTAACCTATGCGTACGATGGCGAGCGGGTGATCTGTCATAGCGGACGCGGAGACTCCGTGCGGATGATGCGTGAAAATCCCGAAGTTTGCTTCGAAGTCGAGCAAGTCCATAACCTCGCCAATTGGCGTTCTGTGGTCGCCGAAGGTCGATTCGAAGAACTAGACGGGGAGGACGCAGAGACGGCCGCAAACTTCCTTGAGGACCGGCTGTTGCCTCTCATTGCAAGCGCGACCGCGTTTCCCTACTCAGTAGCCGGACACGGTCTGCATCCAGATAGCGTCATCTACTCGATTTATCTTGGAAAGAAGACCGGCCGATACGAGCGACCGTAATTTTGAATCGGTGGCTTGCGGCTTTAAAGAACTGGGAAAACTGACATTCAAACGGCGCAAATCCCTGACTACAAGGCGATCAGGGAATTGCACATGGCATTTACTCTATTGTTGGATCTTCTTCCCGGCCTGATCCGGAGGCCTCTTGTGCTGTGTTTGGAATTGACTGGAGTTCGACCTATACCAACCGGGATAGGAACCGGCTGCATACCACTTTCATGGGGTTTGTTTCTTTATGCATTTTGATCGGAACATCGAAACTGGTTGAACCCAATAAGCTGCCATAGCTCTTTAGATGGACACAACTTCGCTTGTTTATTCGTCGGATTCGATCGCACGCGACTCCAAGGCTAAAGGAACGCGTCTATCAAACCCTCTTCCGCATACTTCTCTTGTAAGGACGGAAGATCGGCAATGAAGACTAGGTCAGTTCGTATTCTGTTTCGTTCTCGCTCGGCATCCATGCTTTGCGGAACTCCTCACACTCGCCGCGATGTTCGTTCATCCTTGGATTGTTTGTTCAAAGTTGAATTCAATCGTTCGGTGGTTGAGTGTCTCTTCCTCCCTGAAGACGTTTCCGTCTTACATCCAATAGCTTAGGCGGGTGAGAGTTTTGCCGCAAGTCGGCAGTTCAGCGTCATGGAAAGGCATGACAAAGGAATCGCTGACAAGGAAAATTCGGCTTGCAAGGGCGCGATTTCAGGTTCAACATCATATCACAGACGCATTAACACGCGGTGAAAATGATGACTATCCATTCCAGCGATTGTGACGATTGTCTTTTACTTGGCAGAGCTCTTGACGGGGATGCCAACGCATTTGATAAATTAGTCGAAAAACATCGGTTAAGGTTGCATGCCGCGGCTTTCCGTGTTACCGGCGACCACGAACAGGCAGCCGACGCAGTGTCAGATGCCTTGATCCGCCTCTACCGCACCGGCAACAGCTTTCGATTCGAGAGCAAGCTCTCGACATGGCTACATCGGGTTGTCATCAATTGCGCGACCGACATCGCAAGACGAAACGCGAGTCGGCCGACCCGCAGCCTTGACCAACTATTAGAGGGCTATCCCGATCACGAACTGACGTCCGTGACTCCAAACAGCCATGACTATGAATGGGATGAACTCGTCACATACGCCAACGACCGGATAGCCACCGAACTCACGCGCCTTCCTGCGTCAGAACGAGAGTTGCTCTTGGCTGTGCATCGCGATCAAACCACTTACGAGAGTCTCGCTTCGGATCTTCATGTGCCGATAGGTACCGTGAAAAGTCGAATTTTCCGGGCCCGAAGGAAGCTGAGAGACCAGTTGCCAAGCTTGGACGAAATGGAGCAGGAGTCTTTCGACTTAGCATTCGCAGGTAGGGCCGCTGCCTAATGTTTCTCTATCGGCCAAGGTGGGTAGGGGCCAGAAGGGTATCTGGCCTCCGCTCGACCGGCCGAGTGGACACCGATTTCAGGAATCAATGCGCAATGAAACCGAATGCGAACATGGTAGATTTGATCATCCGGAATTGGAAATATATCCAGTCAGTTCGATCCGGCTAACCTGAACTCTGCGTGAATTCTCTTACGCCTGCCTTATTACGCAGATAACCACAAGTCCGGTTGGAGTCTCAATCGCAGAAAGGGCTGCTCGGATGGAGATCTCGACCCCGTCCTTACGTAGGGCAGGCGTGTCCTGATGCTCGCCCATTTGACGTCTCTGAGGGTTGCTAATATAGTCCTCTCGGTGGGCTATGTGGATTTTGTGCACCCGCTCAGGTATCAGCGCCAACAAGTGCAACCCGTCCAATTCACCGGGATCGTAGCCGAATAATTCATGCGCAACGACGTTTCCATATTGGATCGTTCCATCCTCCAAAACGAGGATCATCGCATCCGGTGCATTCTCCATAAGTTCTTGGTAGAACGACGCGTCGCCTGAAGCGGCTTGAGAGTTAAGTTGGCGAACCAAGTGGGCATTCTCTTGGCGAAGTGCCTCTAGAGCGGTCTCCCTTTCGGACCTCAATACGATTGATACAAGCTCCGTACGGCTATATGGCCCCAGCTTGATGCGCACGCGGCCCCAATAGGTACCGACCGTCGCAACACTTATCCCTAGTTTCGTGGCAATTGCCGTGTCCGTCAAACCGGCGGCGGCGTAATCGAGGAGTTGGCGTTCGCGTGGGGATAGTTCCGGTATGGGTCTTTCGTCGGTCACAGAGCACCTAAATTTCGCGCTCCCTGATTATTGCTTATTTGGGGCCATGAGGGTTGGGTCGGAGGTCTGGTGACCGTTGATTACTGTCAAGTCGTCCGCCAAACAGCGAGTATTCTCCTATTCGCGAACGTCGGAAAGACCAGTGCCTTTCTGTGAACATAACTGGAGGCTCGTCGCCAATTGGTGATAACGGTCCATCGTTACAAGCACTTCTTCAACAAGTCGAGTCGCAAATTGCGACTATCGAGATACAGCGGCTGGAGTCCCTGAGGCCTCCAGCGACGCACAGCGCCTGCCGTGAGGATAAGATTCCAAAACATTGGACTCAAGATCTCAGTCCAGGCGCTTTCTAAACCTCTGAACGGCGGTTAGGAAGATGAGAGTACTGATGATGGCAAGGGGCCAAATCTCATTTGAGAGTTCGGCAAAGCCATTGCCCTTCATCATGAGCCCCCTAATGCAATCGAGGTAGTAGCGCATCGGCAAGATATATGTGACGGGCTGAAGCCATGCGGGCATGTTTGAAACCGGATACATAAATCCAGATAGCATCATGTTGGGCATCAGCACCAGGCTTGCAAGCATTGTTGCTTGCTGTTGGGTCTTCGACACGGTGGAGATAAGTAAGCCCATTCCCAAAGAACCGATCATGAAAAGACCTGAAACGCCCAGAAGCGTCAAGATACTGCCGCGCATGGGAACGCCGAACAGAACCACCGCGAGCAAGACGGTCGAGAGAACGTTGACGAATCCCATCATCATGTATGGAAGGAGCTTGCCCAACATCAGTTCCCACGGGCGCATCGGCGTTACCAGCAACTGCTCGATCGTTCCCAACTCTCGTTCCCTAACAACTGCCAATGCCGACATGAAGATGGTCAGGTTGCCCGTGATCATGCATACGACACCCGGCACAAGCGAGAAACTGCTTTCGAGGGTTGGGTTGTACCAAAACTGGATTCGCGCGTCGATAGCGCCCGTAATCGCGTTTCCGATACCTCCCGCATTAAGCCGTAACTGAAGAAGTTTAGTCGCCTCTGCTGACACGATCTTCGCCAAGTAGCTTGTCGCGATCGTCCCGGCATTAGGATCGCTGCCATCGACAAGCACCTGAATAACCCCGGTCTTGCCCTGTTGGATGTTATCGTCGTATTGACGTGGAATCACCAAAGCAAGGGCCGCTCGTCCGTCCTGCAAATAGGCCTTGGCGTCATCTGCATTGGGTACGTAGCCGACAACGTCGAAATACTCGGGTGAAGCTTGAATGGACTGGATGAGCTGTCGACTGACGGAGGTGTTATCCTGATCACAAATGATCAACTTCAAGTGGCGGATATCCTGGGTTACCGCGTAGCCGTAAAGCAAGAGCTGAAGGATCGGCATTCCGAAGAGCATTCCGACGAGACGCCGGTCTCGCCTTGCCTGCCTGAGCTCCTTTAACACAAAATCCCAAACGCGCATTTGGCTAAATCCTCTTCTTAAACGTCAAGGTGCTTGCTCCGAGGAGTACGGCCGCCAAAAGGGTCATTGGCCAAATCTCGGGCCAGAGATCGTAGAACCCGGCTCCCTTCAAGAATATCCCTCGAGATATCACCATGAAATACCGGGCCGGCACCAAGTACGTGAACATTTGAACTATCCGGGGCATGCTCGAAATCGGAAAGACGAAACCGCTTAGGATAATGCTGGGAAGGGAGGTGAGTAGCATCACGGTTGTCATCGCACCGCGTTGGGATTGAGCCCCGGCCGAAGCCAGGAGTCCGAGCCCTAACGAACTGGCGATAAACATAAGCGAACATATGGCGAGGAGCCAAGGACTGCCTCGCAACGGAACTCCAAACACAACTTGTGCAACCACAACGACAAGAATCACATCTAGAAAGGCTAGCACGATGTACGCTGCGGTTTTGCCCAACATCAATTCGGTTGCTGTTACCGGAGATGCCACGATCTGTTCGATGCTGCCCCGTTCCCGCTCGCGTGTGATAGTGCCAGCCGTCAGGGTCGCAGTCGTTGTCATCAAGACGATTGCAACGACGCCGGGAACGATAAAAAAGACGCTTAGGAGATCTTCGTTGTACCAAATCCGCGGTCGCAGGTCCAAGGGTTGTCCACCATTGGCGATCGAAACGCCATGGGTCAAAAGGGAGGCCTGCAACTTAGTATCGGAATAGGTACCGATAATCGTTGATGCATATCCTGAAACAGAGTTGGCGGTGTTTGGATCGGACCCGTCCAAAATAACCTGTACGGATTTGGGTCTCCCTGCCACCATGTTTCGGCCAAAATCAGCGGGAATCGCTAGCCCGACCTGGATGCGACGGTCGTCCAGTGCCTTTCCAAGCTCCTCGTACCGGTCGGTATCAAATGACTCGATGAAGTAACCGGAAGAAGTAAATGCCTGCACAAGATCCCGGCCTTGCTGCGAATGACTCCAATCCACGACTCCCAAGCGGACATGGCTGATGTCGGTTGATATACCGTATCCGTATAGAAACAGCATCAACAGGGGGTTCACAAGAGCGGTGATCATCGATCGAGGATCACGAATGATATGTAGAAACTCTTTGTGCATTAACGCCCACGTGCGTCTCATGCCGCTTCACCCGCAACTGCAACGAATACGTCTTCCAAGGTTGGCTCGCCGGGTCCAACTGAACTCACCGTAATTCCGGAGGCCGTGAGCGTAGTTTGCAGCGTATCGGAGGTCAGCTTGCCATCCTCTACCCGGACATGGAGTCGCGAGCCTAAAACAGAGGCGTCAGCGACGCCCGGGATCGAAATGGCGACGTTAAGCGCCTTGAACAGAGGCGCGCAATCAACCGTGTAAACAGTTCCGGTTATCTGTGAGGCGCGCAACTCAGTAGGCGATCCTGTGCAAACGAGATGGCCGCTCTGCATCATCGTGACCCGGTGGCAATGCTCAGCTTCGTCCATGGCGTGGGTGGTCACAAGTACGGTAGCGCCTCTGATCGCAAGGTCATTGATCAGATTCCACAGGCGACGCCTGGACAGTGGATCCACCCCCGATGTTGGCTCATCTAGAATCAAGATCTCGGGAGAGTGCAGAATGGAAGCTCCCAGGGCAAGCCGCTGTCTCAATCCGGTTGAGAGACTTGCCACCAAGGCCTTCCGATAGGGCGTGAGGTCGATCAAAGCCATGACTTCCGACATGCGATTCTTACGAGCCGTTCCTCGAATGCCATAGATCCCGGCAAAGAATTCCAAGTTCTCAGCGACGGTCAAGTCGTCGTAAAGCGAGAACTTTTGCGACATGTAACCAATTCGCTGCCTTATTGATTCTGCTTCGTTCGTAGCATCGAGTCCCCCCACGAATGCAGCGCCAGAAGTCGGGCTGATAAGACCACAAACCATCCGGATGGTGGTGGATTTTCCACACCCGTTCGGCCCCAAAAAGCCAAATATCTCACCCTTGCGCACCCCGAAAGAGACTCCGTCGACGGCCGTAAAGGCGCCAAAACGCTTGGTGAGATCCTTACATTCGATCTCAAACTCAGCCACCGCTGTTACTCTCCTCAAGGCTGGCGATGAAAGCGTCTTCCAGGCTGGGCGCTACGATGCGCATGTCGTCGACTTGGACTCCACCTGCTTCCAAAGATGCCCGCAACTGTCCAATGTCAACCGTTCTCGCGGCCGTGGCATGCAGCCGGTGGCCGAATGCCTCGACCGCCAGAATGCCGTCCTGTTTCGATAGCAGCGGAGCGGCTACGCGAGGATCGGGCGCATCTACTTCAATGACGGTTCGTGTCATTTTGGAGCGTAAATTTGCGGGAGTGTCGCAGGTGAGAAGTCGGCCCCGATTCATAAGGGCAAGCCTCTGACACCGATCCGCTTCGTCCATATACGGTGTACTCACAAAGAGGGTCATGCCGTCTGCAACTAGTCCATAGAGGATCTGCCAAAAGTCGCGCCTTGAAATTGGGTCAACTCCCGTGGTCGGTTCGTCTAAGAATAGAACCTTGGGGGTATGGATCAAAGTGCAAACGAGCGCCAATTTCTGCTTCATGCCTCCAGATAGATTCTGGGCCTGCCTTGTTCGGAACGGCTCCAACCGACTGGCGCGCAGAAGTCTTTGTGTCCGCTCCTGAAGATCGCGTCTCGGAACTTCATGGATTTCAGCGAAGAAGTTGATATTCTCAGCCACCGTCAAATCGCCATACAGTGAGAAACGCTGGGACATGTACCCAAGATTAGAAATCACCCGGTCAACCTGCTGTGGGATTCTTGCCCCGAGTACGTTTGCCGAACCGGAGCTAGGTTCAATAATCCTACATAGCATTCTTATCAACGTGGTTTTGCCGGCCCCGTCGGGTCCAACGACGCCAAAGACTTCGCCAGGACGGATGGAAAGAGAAACGCCGTCCACCGCCATGATGTCGTCAAATTGCTTTCGAAGGTCCATGCAGGATATTGCGGCATCCATCCTGTTTCCTATCGAATGTGAATCGTTGCGTCCCCTGGCATTCCCGGCTTTAGGCGTCGTCCGGGGTTTTCGACCATGATCTTCACGCCGAACACCAGCTTGACCCGCTCCTCCGGCGTTTGAGCATTCTTTGGCGTGAACTCGGCATCCGACGAGATCGACACGATATGCCGCTTGAAAGCCTCTTTAGGGAAGCTATCCACGGTTACATCGACTGCTTGGCCAAGCTTGAGTGCGCCGTACTTGTCTTCCGGCACGTAAACTCGAATCCAAATGTGGTCCAAGTCAGCTAACGTGACTACCGGAGTGCCAGGGCTGAGCGTCTCACCTACCAATGAGTCCTTTGTCTTGACCACGCCGTCACTTGGTGCATACAGTGCAGTGTCGCTAACCATCGATTTTGCGTATTCCACTGCCTGTTGAGCCTGGTCGCGTATCCCTTTGAAGCTCTCGATGTCTTCAACCCTCGATCCCGCATGCATAAGATCGAGTTGAGCTTGGGCTGCCGCAACTTGGGCGGTTGCAACGGCTGCGCTTGCACTCTGACTTTCGAATTGTCCTTGGGCGGTTAGTCGGTCGCGAAACGTCCGCTGAGCGTCGGCAAGATTAGAGCGCGCCCCGTCCAGGTTGGCTTTTGCTTCCGCGACGGCCATCTCTGCCTCGCGGATCTCTGCCGGCCGCGATCCGGCAACCAAGTCGTCCAGATGAGCTTTGGCCTGGTCTAGCGCTTTTTGGGCTGTGTCTCGAAGAGCCCGGGCGTCGTCAAGGCTCTGTACCGCAATAGCTCCTTGATCCGCCAAAATCTTAATTCGCTTCAGATCGATCTCCGCCTTTGCCAGCGACACCTTTGCCTGTTCGAAAGCAGCGCGAGCTTCCTCGATCTGTTGAGGCCGTGTACCTTCACGAATGAGTCGAAGGGCATCGAGCGCTTGCTTGTAGGCCGCTTCCGAGGCTGGTAGTTTTGCCTCCGCAGCATCCAGTTGTGTTCGTAGGTCCAGGACGCTCAACATATTTCGATGGGTAGTCGTCAACACTCGGCGTGATCCGATTGCCGTATTCTTGGCCGCTTGCAAATCAGCTTCTGCCTGTGCAATTTGTTGAGGACGGTTGCCGTTGATTGCCTAATCCAATTTGGCTTGGGCGGAGACGAGGGACGCCTGCGCTTGGCCCAGTTGTGCTCGAAGTTCCGTGTCGTCCAGCCGAGCCAGTAGCTCTCCCCTATGGACGTTGTCTCCTTCGTCTACGCTTAGGATTAGGACCTTTCCCGCTACTTTAGGCGAGACCGTCGCTTCGTCTGCTTCGATGCTCCCGCTCGCGATGATCACGCCTGTCGGCTGCGGCTTGTTGAGTGATCGGTAGACGAAGAATCCTCCCAGACCTATGACCGCGATGATAATGATTGGGCGAATGAATTTCGGGCGAGTATTGGTTTTTCTGGAATCTACTATCGCCATCTTGACTTATTTTGTTGTAGCCAGCTCTCATTCGCCAGTCAACCATTCCGAGTCATTTGTTTCCCCGACGCAAACCGGAGTCACGATGAGAAAAGGAGGACCTAGGATTTGCCGGGAAGAGCGGGGTAGTTGACTTCTTCCAGGGAAGTGAAGTTCCTTAATGATGCGATAGTTCCCTGTATTATCAGAGGTAATTCAGAGTCGTGGAAGCGTTTGGAGTTTGCCATCGATCTTTGGTGCGTATCGGATCAACTTCCAACGCAAGCCCCTTTGAAACTAGAGTTTGCCGATCGTTGAGAAGGGTCGTGATAAGATTCACCCATGTCGAGCAACCTGAATTCGTATCGCAAGTGGTTTTACGCGGCAGCAATATACAATGCCTTCTGGGGCGTTATTGTCTCGATCTGGCCGAATGTGCTTTTTAAGTGGCTCGGCATGACCTTACCAAATTATCCGGAGTTGTTTCAGTGCATCGGAATGATGGTAGGCGTTTATTCGATCGGGTATTGGCTCATCGCACGGGACCCTGAACGCTTCGGCCCGCTGGTGTATGTGGGGCTCTTGGGGAAGGTGTTCGGTCCGCTTGGCTTCCTAGCCGGGGCGATAACGGGGCGCCTGCCTTGGTCGTTCGGTTGGATCAACGTGACAAACGACGTGATTTGGCTGCCCACGTTCTTTTCCTTCGCATGGCAGGTTTACAAGCGGGAGCAATTAAAGAGAAGTTCCGAGGAAGATGTCGGCTAATACGTTTCGCCCGCCACGGCCTTTAGGAATTGTCGAGTCGTTCAGGCATGCCAATGTATGGCAATAAGGGCCGACAATTGCACGGCAGACGGTTATAACCCGCCTGATTTCAGCCCGTCTCAGCAGTTATCTCTCATTGTATGAGCTAATATTTTTTACTCCAATGACCAGAGAAGAATTCGTCGGATATGCCCAGGGCTGCACTCATTTCTTTAGCCACTATCCAAGTTCTGTTAGGCAGCGAACTCAGGATATTGCAGACAGTCCTTATGCCGAATTTGGGCCAGACCACTACGGCAATGGAGGGTTTGTAGCGGAGTTCGAGAAAGAAATCGCCCAGATGCTTGGCAAGGAATCGGCGGTCTTCATGCCAAGTGGAACCATGGCCCAGCAAATTGCTCTTCGAATTTGGTCGGACCGATCCGGGATTCCCAATGTTGCGTTTCACCCGATGTGCCATTTGGAGAAGCATGAGCACATGGCGTACAGCGAGCTTCATCATCTTCATGCCGTTCTTCTCGGTGAGCCCGACCGTTTGTTCACCCTTGCCGACCTTCTCGCCGTCGAAAAGCCTCTGTCATCTTTGTTGATTGAATTTCCTCAAAGGGACCTTGGAGGAGAATTGCCGACTTGGGACGAGTTTCAATCAATTGTGCAATTTGCTCAATCTAAGAATATTAAATTGCATTTGGACGGTGCGCGGTTGTGGGAATGCGGACCCTACTACCAGCGTTCCTATGCGGATATTGTGGCCTCCTTTGATTCGGTTTACGTATCTTTCTACAAGGTCCTAAATGGATTACCAGGCGCCGCCTTAGCTGGCCCGGCTGACTTCATTTTGGAGTCCCGAATTTGGATGCGAAGGCATGGAGGGAATTTGGTTCACATGTTTCCAAATGCGATCTCAGCGAAAATCGGGATTGACAGGCACCTGCCTTTGATGCCGAGATATGTTGCGAAAGGCGCCGAGGTTGCCCAGATACTCAACGAGCTAGACGGTATCACTGTCGTTCCCGCAAACCCACAAACGAACATGATGCACCTCTTGCTGGACGCTCCCAAGAATGACATCTTGGATGCGGTTGGCGAGATCGCAAAACGTGAGAAATGCCTACTATTTGGGAACGTTTCCGAGACTAATCTGGGGCAAAGACTCGAGTTTTACATTGGGGATGGCGGGTTGGATCTGCCCGCAGACCGGATCCGTGATCTTTTTCGAGAGATGCTTGCCAGGGCAGCAAATCCGTCAGCAAAGGAAGTCAATCCGAAGGGGTGACGGCTTGCTTTCTAAAGGCATCTAAGTTCCGACGGCGCCACGCGGTTCGATTCAGATCAAATTGACTGAGCCATTCGTCATTGTCCATCCCAAAATAGATGAGTTTGTCCGAGAGACGGAGGGTCCCGTCTGTTGGATCGAATGCATGGAAATCAAAGGTCTTTCCCTTATCCGACTTGGACTGGCCCCATAGGAGTTGCTGCAGTGGATCGATTACGGCAGCGGCCAAGTCTTCTCGTCCATGACGATTGATGAAGATTCTCACTGCGTCCCTAATGGCAGAGGAGTTCTGGACCAATGCAACCTGAAGCAAATCCGAGACCATTCGGGGATTGTCGTCGCTGGGGCCCTTGTACGACTTCGCAGCGTCCTCAAGGCAATTCTCAAGGAGCGCGACAGCGCGGGGGGCAAGCGGAGGAACGTTGGGAACCGGATCTTCCTCCCCATGGAAACGAACATCCGCCTTGTATTCGTCAGCATTCATGATCTGTCCCAGATATGGCCGGAGGTCACTCCGCCGAAGACCTCTTGACATCATGCCGTCGAGTTGATCGATCTTGATTCTGAAATCGCCATGCGCCTTCAAAGAGCCTGTCCATCTATTCAGATGGATATGGCCGTCGACAATGACCATGGGATATAACATGATTCTCTCCGGCTCTGAGTAAGGAAACCAGAAAGTAAGTCGTTCTACCCGTTCAATGGCGCACAGGAGGCCAAACGAATTTGCTCCACGCCCCTTGGCAGCTAACAGGCTCTTTGCTGCATGAACGATGTCGAGCAAGTTAGGGTCGTTCGCCACCGAAAGCAGATCCGAAAGCGCTTTGCTCTCGCTAACCCGGCGCACTTTGGGGTTTTGCTCAAAGAACGTTGATGCTTCGAGAACCAAAAACTCCATGTTCTGTTCATTCGAGTTCTTGTCATCTTGCGCTGTATGGAGGTGATTGATTTCCGTTTCCGCTCCAAGAGAGGTCGAAATCAGGCAGCCACAAAGCGCCAAGCTGATGAGCAAGCGTTTCATCTCTTTCATTATAGGGTTGGGTCGTTTGAAAAAGAAGCCGCCACGGAAGCCTATGGGATAGGTCGATAGAATAGGACTCGATGCTTCTGCCAATCGTGTCGTTGTTTGCACTGGCCCTTCAGAAACCGTCGACAGACGTATCGGACTCAAGGACCATGTTTCAAATCGGCACGTTCGGGGCCCTAAGCGCGGGGAGGTACGACGGAATTGAACCCATCGGACTCCTTGGCAAGCATGGAGATTTCGGAGTAGGCACTTTCGACCGTCTGGACTGCGAGATGATCGGCTCGATGGCCGAATCTACCACGGCAATGCCTTCGGAGATGTTGATTCGATGCCTGCGAATACGCTGACTCCATTTGCCTGCCTTGTTCCGTTTCACGTCGACATAGAGATCCCGGTTAGAGAGCACCTGACGTTAGAGGCGCTAAAGTCGCTCATAGACCGTACGATAGGTAAGGGAAGTCAAATGCTCGCGATTAGGATTGACGGACGTTTCGGGGATCTGACGATCCGTGCATTTCCACCCCAGTTCAAACCGTATACGCATTAGGCTAAGTTGACCGGGGCAAGTACATTTACGACGTCTGCGATAGATGAGACATTTGTGGGTTTTCGACTGCCGAAGAGCGCAGGGGCATTGAACGTCCCTGGCTATCACTTTCACTTTGTGAGCCACGAGCGTAACCGTGCTGGGCACGTCTTGTCCTTTGCGCTCGATTCCGGCACGATACGAGTCATGCGGATTGCCAAAATAAGTGTAATGAACTGAATATTTTATCCTTGAGCGAGCCTTCCGGCTATCTGATGTCTTTCTGATCTCAAATTCAACACGGTGACATCGTCCGTCCCCCAACTCGACTTCAGATTATTCCCGGATTGTTCTCGCCAAGCCTGGCGTAGCACGGAGGCCATGGCGATCGGGTCTGTATTAATCATTTGTTTAGAGGCTGGCCAGATTTGGCCGAGTAATGCATGAATGACATCGACAACTGAGTGGAACTTGAGGATCGTCGGATACGGCGTGCCGAACGCATAACTCACAGACCTTGAGTATCGCTTGTCGAATTCAAGTGAATCGATTAGCTCGGGGATCGCCTTTTGACCTTCGGCTAGGATTGCCTTGTACAAAGGATCTCTTGAATAATCGAGTTCGTCCGGGCTGTCCGACAGGAATTGTCGACCAATGATGTTGTCTAGGTTCTCCATAAACAGGGTTAGACGCTTGCCGGTTTCGAGTTTTTGTGCCTGAGGGATGTAGATTGGGTCTTTTTGAGGGCCAAGGAAGCGCCTTCTTACGTCGGTATAAAGGTCGCGCGTGACCTGCACAGGAGGTATTGCTGCAGAACTTAGAGGCCACCGAGTAACGATCGCCTCTCGATTCTGGATGGTTGCGATCTTGAGCATTAGGCTTGCCCAGACGATTCCTTCCTTATCTTTGTGCGACACGAACGCCTTTGCAAACTGGTACTGTGCTTGACGATACAACTCTGCACAAAGTGAGAACGCGGGGAATTCATGGGCTTGGGGTGATCCCGGCTTTAGGAGCCGCTCCGCAAGATCTGCTCTGCCGACCAATAACAAGAGAGCTGGCGTTACGTCCGTATTCCAATTAACTGTAAACGGGCGTAACACGGTGGATTTTTCTGCAAGCATCATACCGACGGTCTCGTCAAGGTCGGCGGGACCAATTTTGGATTGAATCGGATACTCAAGCCCATCCATTAGCACGGCTTGTTTATCGTCTGGCAGTACCCAGCCAAAGGCTTCGGTCGCCGACGGCGTTTCGAACGGCAAAAACCCAATCGCTACCTTAACTCGACAGAACTGACCTTCTCGCGGGTCGCTTAGTCCATTGCCTAGGAGCATCTTGGCAAGTTTTACGTAGGACGGATCCAGAGAGGACGCGGGAGGATTCCATGGAATGGATAGAATTGTCGGCTCCGTTAGGGAACCTTGACACCCCAAAACTGCCGTGCAGCTTGAGCAAGCAAGCAGAACCAGCATGTGGCTTAGTAAAACCAACGGTCTCATAATGTAATTGATTGTATGTCGATAGCATCTCGATACGGAGCAAGAAATCAACTAGAGCACGGTAAGAGTGTCCTATGAGTCCGGGAATGAGGCGGGCGGAAGCCTTTCGTCGTCAACTACCTTCCTGGAACTTCGGTCGTCTATGGCAACACATTTGAGCGCGCAGCACACCGTCTGACGGGTAAAAAGGGCTAGTGTCACGTTCACCCTCTGAAACCGTCTGGTTCGTCACTGGCTCTTCTTCAGGATTTGGTCTGTGCCTTGTTCGGCAGCTATTAGCCGCTGGATACAACGTCAGCGGAACGCTCCGAAAGCCGGATTTGCTTGCGGAGTTAGTCACGCAATATCCCGACCATCTGATCACGCCCGAAGTCGACGTAACCAAGCCTGAGCAGACCAGTGCAGCGGTTGACGCGACGATCGCAAAGTGGGGGCGAATCGACGTTCTTGCAAACAATGCGGGATACGGCCAAGGCGGAATGATTGAGGACGTCCCCATGGACGAAGTTCGAGCGGTCTTTGAAACGAACGTCTTCGGTGCCTTGGAGACCATTCGAGCGGTCTTACCAACGATGCGGGCTCAGCGTAGTGGGGTCATTCTCAACCTGAGCAGCGTCGTCGGTCTCGTCTCTTATCGAGGGAGTGGTTTTTATGCTGCAACGAAGCATGCGTTGGAAGCAATCAGTGAGAGCTTGTCGATCGAACTCGCGGGTTGGGGAATAAAGGTCTCGGCCATAGAACCAGGCCCTTTTCGGACCGATTTTGCTGGCAGATCCTACAAATGGCCGTCCAAAAGGATGTCGGAATACGACGAGTTGTATCAGGTCGCGTTCGACATTTACGAGCGGATGAACGGCAATCAGGCTGGAGATCCAGTCAGAGCCGCCAAACTTATGATTGAAGTCGCTGAGTCCTCCAACCCTCCCCTTCGACTTCCGATGGGCCGATTTGCTTACGAAGAGACTGAACTCTATGTGGAATCCATCGAATCTGACCGAGAAACATGGAAGGACAAGCTTCTAGCCACCGACTATCCAGAGAGCGGTTAGAGGGAAGTTCTTTTGAGCCTTCCACCATTCATTTCCAGGTGTCCACAAAAATGGTTGTCGAAGTCCATAAGACGGAATGTAAAGAAGTTGATCGGTTTCGAGAACTTTATCGTCACGAAGCCAATTGCCAGATCATTCACGATGCGGGTCTTTCGCGTGGTTGGGCTGATCCTTACCTGATTACGGTTGATGGGCGCATCGGAGGATATGGCGCCGTTTACACGCAACACTACGCAGGTCGAGTGATGGAGTTCTACACGTTCCCGCAAGTTCGCGCACATGCATTGCCAATGTTCCGAGAATTCCTTTCTGAAAGCAAAGCAACACAAATCGAAGCTCAAACCAACATGCCGCTGGCATTGGCAATGCTATTAGCGTGTGGAACGAACATCACACCCGAAAGCATCCTGTTTGCCGATGTGTCTGCGAGCAATTTGGCCCTCGCTCGGGGCGTGTTCAGGCGGGTAACCACCCATGATCGGCTTGCCAGCGGAGCCGAGTTGGACTGCGATTTTGTCATCGAAGTTGACGGTCAGATCGCATCTACCGGCGGATACTTTTGCCATTACAATCCGCCTTACGGAGACATCTATATGGAGACGCCAGAGGAATTTCGCAGACAGGGGTTTGCCAGCTATCTTGTGCAAGAAATGAAGCGAGCCTGTTACGAATCTGGCAAGAAGCCATCCGCTAGGTGCAACCCCACAAATGACGCGTCGCGAAGGACACTGCAAAGAGCAGGATTCGCACCTGTGGGCCACCTATTGGCCGCCGACGTCTCTGCGCAACCATCCTTCGATTGAGCTCGAACACACCTGAGCGCCTCTTTCCAGCCATTGTAATTGGATTGGAAAGAGGTACGGGTTTGTCCGCTTACGGAAGTTTGATCGCAGGTCGGGTCACGGTATTGGATTGGAGCGTGACTGCTCCAATATTCGTGAGGAAGGTTCCGGTGTTCACGGCGCCTGTATTCACCGTGATGGATGCCTGGGCTAGAACGATCCCTTTGAATACCGAGTTCACTCCAATCGTTGCCGATGAGCCCACCGACCAATAGATGTTGCTTGCTTGTGCCCCTCCTGCTAGCACCACCTGAGTACCCGGCGAGGTGGTTAGAGTGCTCCCAATTTGGAAGATGAAGACCGCACTTGCATCCCCTTGCGCATCAAGGGTCACATTCCCTGTCGATAGCATTACCGACGTGGAGTTCTTATATAGGCCCGGCGTAAACGTCAGGCCACTCAAGTCTCCGGGAAGTGTTGCGGCGCCAAGTCGTCCCGCAGCGTCAAGTTGACCGACCAATAGGTCCGCTTTTGCCTTGGCGGCGACGGCATTTCCCGCTTCCAAATTCCCGTTTATGATTCCTGGTGGGAAGCCCGTAGCTGCCGTTCCAGGGCTGATACCAACGTCTCCGGTGAGGATGGTCGGTCCTGCATTTGTCACGGTGCTGCCCGCGAGAACCGCGTAGGTTGAGGCTGAACCAAGGTTAATCGTATTCTGAGCGACTTGAATACCGGTCGTAAACGTCCAAGTGTACTGCTTGGCGAGATTATTCCCGGCCGTATCCTTTACACCCACCCCGATGCTGGCGGTGTAAGTCGTATTGGGGGACAGATTTGCGTTGGGTTTAAACGTTGCGATGTTGCTTGTCGTGTTAAAGGAAACGGTTCCTTGCACTCCGGCAACGATGAAGGTCGAAGTACTGATTGTCGGAGCCTGCATTCCTTCACTGAAGGTCGCATTGATACTCTTGTTGAGGAAAACATTCGTCGATTTGTTCGCCGGATTGGTAGATATAACCGTCGGAGGGGTCGTATCTTTGACTGCGGCAGTAGTAAACGACCAGGTCTGGTTTGCTGCCAAGTGGTTGCCCGATGTGTCTGCAACACCAGTTGTGACCGTAACGGAATAGACGGAATCTGGTGAAAAGTTGCTCGTTGGATTGATGACCGCAGTACTACCTGCATACGATACAGGAGCCGATACGACGACGCCATTCGCTTGTTTGATGATCATGGACGTCGGGTTGAGTGTGGTTGGATCCATGACCTTGCTGAAGGTAACAGAAGCACTTTCGTTGGTTGGGATATTAATCGATGACGCCGCTGGAGCAACGGTCACGATAACAGGACGGGTCGAATCGACTGTCGCGGCAGTTGTAAATGACCAAGCCCAGTTCGTTGCCATCGATTTTCCGGACAGGTCATGAATTCCGACCTTTACGGTAGCCGTAAACAACTCCGAACTGCTAAGAGCCGAGTTTGGAGTAAATACCGCGACATTATCCAGTGACGTGACAGTTCCTGCAACCTGACCAGAGGGCCCTTCCAGAACAAACGTATTGGAATTCACCGTTTGGGGATCAAGAGGCTCACTGAAAAGCACAGAGATCTTGGCATTTAACGGCACGCCCGTGGCGCTTCGAAGCGGATTCGTTGAACTCACGGTGAGCGCTGGATTGATACTCGATGTTCCGGTGGTAAACGTTGAGACGTAGTTTGCTGTCATCGCATTACCGGACAAGTCATGAACACCCGAAGTCACAGTCACAGTGAATCCACTGTTGTAAGCGAGGCTCGTAGACGGTGTAAACACAGCCGCGCTTGCCTGAGCACTTACCTTTCCTGCGACCATGCCATTAGGACCTTGAAGGGTGATGGTGCTCGCATTCAGGGTTGCCGGGTCCATTTGCTTATCGAAGTAAACGGTGATCAATGTCTTCACTGGGACCCCCGTCGCTCCGCTGGTTGGGTCAACCGAGTTCACAATTGGTGGAGCTGGGTCGACTGCGCCTCCTGTCGTGAACGTCCAGGAGTAGTTGCTCTTGAGCGAGGCGCCTGCCTGATCTCTTGAACCCGTGGTTGCGACCACAGTAATGAGGGTATTCGCAGGAAGCGAATTGGTTGAATGGAATTCCGCCGTATTGGTGGAACAAGTGACCATGCCAGCGATGGGTCCACTGGAAGACGAAGCTTTAAATGTGAGACCGGTTAGGGTCGCTGCATTCATATCGCTGCTGAAACTAGCCGTAATCCCGGACGACGTGGCAATCGAAGTTCCTCCGCTTGCAGGCATTGTGGATGTCACCGAAAGGGAATTCCCGCCTCCCGTTCCATTCGTGGCGTTCCCGTTTCCACCGCATCCGACCGCAACTAAGACTGCGGCGACAAGCAGCACGAAGCTGCAATTCATAAATTTGTTTATTGGGTATCCGCTTCGCTCAACACCTAAAATGCATAGCGGCGCCAGAGCCCAAGTCAACCTGTGATCAACCTAGCCTATTCAGGATCGTTTGCTTCTTACCGAACATGCTCTGGTCTTTCAGGACA